>ERZ773169.54-NODE-54-length-156917-cov-14.267528_pt1 | contig 156917 bp, 159 predicted proteins | sample MGYA00580536_ERZ773169 | MGnify/ENA primary metagenome ERZ773169 (study PRJEB29015, sample SAMEA2737814) | human gut metagenome | biome: human gut; feature: human-associated habitat; material: faeces | place: China | collected 2012 ... | reverse complement strand
GTTCGGGACTTTCACCCGATTCCCTTTTCATCCGCTTCTCCGGATAGAGAACGCGGAACAAAACGTGGACAAAGATAGGATAAATAAAAGAAGTTTCAGTAAACAATAAAACGAATATTACCGTTTTAACAGTCATTTTTTTAACTTTGTAACATAATAACCCCAAAATCGAGTTGCCATGAAATATAAGTTATTGGTTCTTGATGTAGATGGAACGCTACTCAATGATGAAAGAGAAATTAGTAAAAGGACATTAGCTGCTCTGCTAAAGGTCCAGCAAATGGGAGTGCGCATAGTTTTGGCATCCGGTAGGCCGACTTATGGATTGATGCCACTGGCCAAAACCCTCGAACTCGGCAATTATGGAGGGTTTGTTCTCTCCTATAACGGTTGCCAGATAATAAAAGCACAGAACGGAGAAATATTGTTTGAACGACGCATCAATCCGGAAATGCTGCCTTATCTGGAAAAGAAAGCCCGCAAGAACGGCTTTGCCATCTTCACCTACCACGATGATACCCTCATTACGGATAGTCCGGACAATGAATATATAAAGAATGAAGCCCTGCTAAACAATTTGAAGATAATCAAGGAAGATGAATTCTCTACTGCCATAGACTTCGCACCTTGCAAGTGCATGCTGGTGAGTGACAAGGAAAAAGCTCTGATAGGGCTGGAACAACATTGGGAAAAACGCCTGGCAGGTACTCTGGATGCTTTCCGTTCCGAGCCTTACTTTTTAGAGGTGGTGCCCTGCGGAGTCAATAAAGCGAATACGTTAGGCGCCCTATTAGAGCATTTGGGAGTAACACGGGAAGAAGTCATTGCCGTTGGAGATGGCGTATGCGATGTGACCATGCTCCAATTGGCCGGCATGGGGGTAGCTATGGGACATTCACAAGATTCTGTAAAGGTCTGTGCAGACTATGTGACCGCATCGAATGAAGAAGATGGAGTGGCCCTGGCCGTAGAAAAACTAATATTGGCAGAAGTGCGTGCAGCAGAGGTGCCTCTTGATTTACTGAACGAACGGGCACGACACGCATTGATGGGAAACTTGGGCATTCAATACACATACGCTTCGGATGAGCGCGTAGAAGCAACCATGCCGGTCGACTACCGTACCCGCCAACCCTTCGGCATTCTGCATGGCGGTGCCACCCTTGCCTTGGCAGAAACCGTTGCCGGGCTCGGCTCCATGATTATCTGCGAACCTGATGAGATTGTCGTGGGAATGCAAGTCAGCGGAAATCATATTTCTTCTGCACACGAAGGAGATACCGTAAGGGCAGTGGCAACCATCGTTCATAAAGGGCGTTCATCCCATGTGTGGAATGTGGACGTATTTACTTCCACCAATAAACTGGTTTCCTCTATACGGGTAGTGAATAGTGTTATAAAGAAAAGATAAAATAACTGTTATAAACTACGTAATGTAAATGCATGAAAATCAAAAGGGAACGAGGGGGTTAACCAATTCCTCGGTTTTATCCTTACTTTTGTAAACTATATTAGAGAGTTATCCCGAACAACAAAAAGAAAACGATGCAGATACGCAACAATACATTGATAACGGAATGTTCAGCTTATGATTTCAAGGAAATGTTGGAACGTAAGAAAGTGAAGTCATGGCTTAAATCCGTGTCGGCTTTTGCCAATACGGAAGCATCTTCTTTCTTCACTACATTCTATAATCTGAATTGGGGAAAGAACGAAAGAATACCCGTAGAAGAAGTGGCCGAAAGGGTAAACAGTCCCCTCAAAAAGTATCCTGCAAACGAAGAAAGTTCGGTCGAAAAGTTCGGTGTAAATGCGAAAATGTTCGGTGTAAACGACAAAAGTTCGGAGACAAGGTTCGGAGAGAGCACAGATGCCCCTAAAAACATAGGAAAGACAGCACAGAAGATTATCGATTTCGTCATTTCCGATCCTCCTATGTCAGCCGAAACTATGGCTTACAAGATTGGTATAAGTTCTCGTGCCGTAGAAAAACAAATTGCAAAATTGCGGTCTATGGGTATCTTATCTCGTGAAGGTGCGGACTTTGGTGGCTATTGGCGCATTGTCATTAATCCTCAAACTGAAAAATAAGTATATAAGATTGACTTGAAATTCAAAAACACAAGAGGCGTGCAACTTAATGGATTACACGCCTCTTTTTTCTATAAAATCACCTATTGCAACTTACTTCACTTCCTCAAATATAATATATATTGATTATAAGCAATTTATAAATCTATGGTACAAATAAGGACAATTTTATAAGCGACACACAAAAAGCATAAGGACAAACCTGGCTTTATGTAGGTCAAAGAAAGATTTATATTTATTTAACTATTCATTTCTTATTTGCAGATGTTTTCATTTTTTCATCGGTATTTTCTCTTGTTATGCTCTTGTTTGCAAAAACACCATAAAATGAAGTTATTGCCTCTTTGCTGCTTATTTTTGGCTTTCGTTTTTTATGGAAATACATTATACCTTTGCAAGACAACCATAGATAAAAATAGTTATGAAGCAAAGGCAACATATATTCCAATCGTGGGCAATAGAAGTAGTAACAGTGCTTCTGGCATCCACAATATCATTTCCAGTAAGTGATGCTTTGAATGTGCAGTTAAGCATTCTCCCTTTTGTCATGGTAGCTTGTTATGTTGCTCTAAAACTCATTTACCATTTATGCCTCTCTCTGTCGGCACATATAATATCTCTTGCTTTTTTAGTCCGCCATAAGCCTACGAAATCTGACCGACAAACTAAAGATGATTGCACTTTTGCAACTGCTATATCTACGGTTGACAATGACAATATTCAAATGAAACGGATGGAGTTATTCCATTATGAGTACCAGCACAAAGAACGACAATACCTACAGCAAAAAGAAAGAGAAGAAGATGAAAAACTACAAGCCGTATTGCAATACACTCGAAATACATTCAGGCAGTTTGATTTTAGCGAAGAAGAAATTTTCCAAATCTGCGAATGTGTCCGATACTTTGTCACCAATCAGCAAGCTCTTAGCGTAAACATCCACATCAAACGGCGTACAGCTGTTACCCAAATTTCATTAAAGAACTTCGCTTGGAACATTGCTTTCCAATATAACATCAGCCGGGATGTCACGGCTCAATTCGTTATACAAACATTCCACGAATGGTTTGTCAATTCCACCATTGATACAATCAGAAAGAATTTGCGAACAACAACTGGAAATCATAAGATTAAAATAGATGAGCAAATTATCAAACACCCAACCATATCAAACTGAGAAGAAAAGACATCAATAAAACAAATAAGGGAAATACTTATTTTCATAAATTGCGATATGATGTTAATGCAAACAGATTCTATAAAGTTGATGTTGAAATTGATCTCTTGTTAAATTATCCTTTTCAATCTTCCAAAATTTTGGTAATTCGACTAAATTGCCTAATTTTGTAAATTAAAGAAAATAAATTCATTATGAAGCAGGCTGATTACATCAAGCAAATAGCAAAATTTGCCTTAGCAAATGACAATGCTCGTTTGCGAGATTTGTTGTATCAGTATGTAGAATATTCTCAACAAAATAACAGAGGCAAATTTGCAACTGAAATCCTATCTATCATTAAAGATTCTGATAGAGAGAATTCATTGGGAAAGCTAAAAGAATATCGACTAAATAAGCATTTTGACTACAAAGCTGACGAGTATATTTTACAGACAGTAACGTCTTCATTTACAATGAAGGATTTAGTTTGTACGCAAGATGTTCGTGAGGAATTTGAATATTTTATCAAGGAAAGACAACAAACTGAGGCTCTTGTCCAAATGGATATTCCAGTATCCAATAAGATATTGCTTCATGGCCCATCAGGATGTGGAAAGACATTAAGTGCCTATGTATTAGCTGGCGAATTGAATCGTCCACTGATTATAGTCAATTTGGGTACAGTCATTTCATCGAGACTAGGAGAAACAAGCAAAAATCTCACTCAAATATTTAAGACTGCAGTTCAGGAAAAAGCTATTGTTTTGCTTGATGAGTTTGACAGCTTAGGGAAAATAAGAGATTACGATCAAGATCATGGCGAAATGAAACGGGTTGTAAATACCATATTACAACTATTTGATTTTGTAAGTCAAGATACTATCATCATTGCAGCTACTAATCAATTACAAATGATAGACGAAGCCCTTATTAGAAGGTTTGATTTATCTATTAAGATGGATTTACCAAACTCTGAACAGGTACATGCTCTTATCCAATATACGATTAAAGATCGGTTCGTCTTTGACGATGAACAAGTCAAAGAAAACATTATCAATAGCGAATGTAGAAATTTGTCCTACTACGTTATAAAACGCGCTTTGCTTAATGCAATCAAACGGAATATATTAGATGGATATAATGACAATATTATTCGAACTAATATTTGGAAAAAACTCTTAAACGATAAAAGGATTAGCTAATGCCAATCCTTTTATCGTTTAAATTTAAATTATAGTTCTGCTTCAAGAGCAGCCTGAGCAATAGCTTCCACTATATTGACTTGCTCCAAACTATCGTATAAACTGTTCCCATCCAATTCTGCAGAATGTTTTTGTTCAATCGTCAGCACAAATGAGAATGGATGATTTGTGCCTTCTAAATACTCACGACCTGTGCATCGAAAAATAATAGATATCTGATTACGAATCTTTTCGATTTCATCACGGCTAATATTTAAACTCATCTTCTGTACATTTGAGAACATTTTACTTGATACAGGGTAAAAATCATCAGACCATGAACCTACGCTAGACTTTATTGCCATTCTATCCTTATCGTCAGAGGCTCTTTTACTTGCATATTCCTCTGCATTCTTTCTTGGTTCATCATGATTCATACTATTTCCAAAGTTAAAAGCAATATGAATTGGGCAATAAGATAATACATCAGCCCGTTTAGGATTAAACTTATAGCAAAGTGTAGCAGTTAAAGTTAATAATACACCTTTCTTTGAGTATTGAAGTAAATAATTAGGGATATTCAGATTAACAACCTTGTGACTATCGAAAGCTATTGTATCTTCAATAACAAACGTACAACGATTATCGTCTGAATCTATACACTTAGAAATGTTAGGCACACCATGACCAGAAATATACTTGGATAATCGTTCTGCACTATACTTTTTGGATAAAAGAGTTTTCTCTTTACTATCAACATAGGGATATGAATTATTATCCAAAAATTTCAATTCATCGATAATCTCTTCGAGATAATACTTTTTAATCGGTTCTGCACTATTAATCATCAAAGCCTTCACTGATTGCATATTTATGTTAGGATATTTACTAACAATCTTAGCTGCAATATTAGCTGCTAATGGAGTTGCGTAACTCGTTCCAGAGTTTTGTTCTATTTTCAGGCCTGTTCCATCTATTCTCGGTGCTAAAACTAGCATGCGTGACTCAACATCCAATTGGTCACCACCAGGCATAACAATATCTGGCTTAAAGAGATTCTTATTTTTTTGGTTGTTCTTGAAACGAGTGCCATTAATCAACGAATTGTAGTCTATGTGGTATTTACGCGAATAATAAGCAGGAAACTCACACCCCAAACTCAATCCATGATTACCGTGATTAATATTATAACTTTCAGCAATAGCACCAACAGACATGTTGTTCATGCTTTCACTAGGTTCACAAAGATTCATACACTCGCCGTCGTGACACTCTGTTTCTTCTATCGAAATGAAGGGATTATAATAATGATTCGGATATTTCAGAAAACGCTTAACTCTTTCACTCGTATTAGGATTAGCAGCAACAATCTGCATATTCTTAATATCCTCTTCACTAAGATTACCAACGGAAATAAAAATCAGCAAATCATATATGTAGGCTAATTCGTCAAGTATATATGCATAAGTAGAAATATCCTCATTATAAAATTTTCCACGAACGGACATTGAAAGATTAAAGATACGAATGCCATAGTTTTGATGAGCTATAGTGATAGCCTCTTTTATGTCGGCGATGTTCACGAGTCCAGTTTCGCCTCTCTGTACTTTGATAGAAAAGATTTTGGCATCAGCATCAACTACGTTAGCATCCATGTTACGATAGAAGTTGTTTCCGAATGCAGCTAATGTTGCAACAGTTGTACCATGACTTGAATCGGACCTTAAATCAATCTCATACGGATGCGGGGTATTCTTATCAACTAAATCAAGTCCATCATGTTCCAATATGGGATCTAGTACGGCCAGTCTTTGAACACCTGTATCAATTACACCAATAATTGGTGCTCCTTCCAGCAAATTTAAAGTTGCATCTGACACCCTTTCCAAATCACCAAAAGTGTTAGGACGTACACGAGTAGTGTACAAAGATTGAATTCTTTGTATCACATCAAAATTATCCAATAAAATAGCCAAATCATCTTTAGAAATGAAGTTTATTTGGTATATTCCAGATTCTATCCTTTTATAAAGAATCTGCTTCTGATCTAAATACTCCTCCATTGCTTTCACTATAGCTTGATGTTTCATCGCTATTCTAGGTGAACTCTCCACCAACTCTAGAAGTACATCATGAGCATCATCGCTTGTAATACCAAAAGGCTTCATCGAATCACTATCCCAATAACTAAAACCGGCCATCAAAGTCAGTGGCTTATATTCTGTACTTTCGTTATTTTCTTCCGTTGAAAAGGAATCAATTTGAGTTATAAAAACATCATTAAATCGATCTTCGTCAACTATAGCGAATAGGACAGTCTGATTCATGTTGGAATAATTAAGCTCGGATAATCCATAGACTTGGCAATATTGTCTTGTTAAGGTGCTATCTGCAATTTTCAAAAAATCAATAGACAGCATATCAAAATGTTCACTTACCACATCTTGTCTCCGTAAGCTATGGCGTTCTTCTAAGGCTTGCTTAAAATTAATTCGGCAACGATGAAGCTTTTCTCTCTGCCGACAATAATTCTTTTCGTCTTCCGAAGTTTCTTCTTCATCATCTCTGCCTCTTGTTCGGTTAAACTTAAGGCAGATACCAAATTCGTTCTTTAAAAACAGATGACTTTTACCCATTGTATCGAACCATTTAATAAATACAAAACATTCTAAACTACAAAATTAGCAACATCTTTTAAAATAATACCATAAATTGCAGTTGATTTAGCACAAGAGACTCTTACGCATGGATAGAGGTCGTTTTACCACACCCATCTTAACACTGTTGATAAATGTTTTATTAAGGGGTGAGCAAGGATGGATGTGATATATTTTCACACATATGTGGATAAACACGTTAATATTAAAGCGCATCCTGTAATTTCCATCAATTTATTGTGTATTTCGGTAGTTAATGTTAAATTGCCACTCCAAATTGAAGAAAACTACATATTATTTCTTTTATTAAGATGTAATTTAGTAAATTTGTGTTCAACGTTAATTTATTAAATATGGAAAATCCCCAAAAACTAAATCGACTGAAAGCAGTTCTCGCAGACGCAGGTCAAACAAACAAGTGGCTTGCTGAGCAACTTGGCAAGGATCCTGTTACCGTCAGCAAATGGTGCACGAATACCTCACAACCAGACTTGCAGACGTTAGCAAAGATTTCAGATTTGCTTAAGGTTAATATTAGAGAACTTTTGGTTGAACGCAATAATTGATAAATGTTATGAGCAAAATATCAGAACACATATTTGGACTATACAGTCAATTGGTTGGAGACGAAATACAACCAATTGACGAAAATGTAGTTGATGAGGCGATGGGCGTAATCAATAAAATAAATGTCACAGATGATAATTCACTCTTTTATTTTCTATCTGCTATTAATTTACTCAATGCTGCTATTAAAACAGAAAAATATAAATCCAGATTGTTTTATGAATTCATAAAAACAAGAGTTTCTGCAGTTGCAGATTGTGTACTAAAGAATGCAACAAGTTTCTATGATTCAAAACTATATTATGATAAGAACCAAAAATGCCTGTATTTTGAAGTATACGGGGTTATTTTTAGTTTTCATCAAATAAAGGAGACAAAACAGATTTTGATAGTAGCTGCTAATAACCCACCTATCACATGGACTGGGGTTAGGTTACAAAGGATTGCCCAAAACATTTTTTTATTTGCAAAAGAACAATTAAATACTATTCAGATGCAAGATCAAAGTCCATCTATTGCCCCAATAAAAGAATCAAAAAATACGGAGTTATTGAACAAACTTGTCGAATGTCCAGATTGTGGAAAAAAAATATCAAAATCCGCATTTATTTGTCCTAATTGCGGCCATATTCCTCTGTACAATATTATAACTAATAGCTATAAGGTTGGCGACAAGGTTCAAATATCCTTTAACACAAATAAAGTGTCTGGTGAAATCGTTAACCTGACACCGGTTTTTGCAACAATCAAAAAAAGGGACGAAACTATAATAACGGTTCGTCAAACTTCCATAGATAGTATTCAAAATATTTTAACCACAACTGAGGTAGAAAATAATTTCAGAGATGCAGATAGTTTGTCTTCTCAGAAAGTGCTTGATATCTTTGATCTATTATTGTTAAAAATATTTCCAATTTTATCCATAAACAATAGGACGCTAATACCTACTAATGCAACTATCGTAGATATTAATGACAATGGTATAAATATAACAACTGATTCTGGATTATCGGAGACGTTAAGAGGGAATTTTGTCAATTTCAAGAAAAAAAGTTGCGCTCCTGGTTCTCGCTTATATTGCAACAGGATTAATGAGAATTCAACTATGTTTTCATTAATTGAAACATCATACCATGATGTAATGAATCTTTTTAGAAAAGCTCTTGTATATCGCAAAGGAGTTACAGCTAAAAGAAAAAAAACAATGCTTGCTGTTTTGAAGTTCATGATGGATGAAATGACTTCCAAAAAGGAAGCTTATATAGAAATAGAGAAATTCCAAAAAATTATCCTTTCGTATGTAGGAACAGATCCAGATATTTTTGATGATGAAGCGGAAGAATATGACAAATCAACCAATACCCCTGAAGATCAGTCTATAAAAGCCATCCATCCAACAAATGTAGAACTATACAAAACCGAGTCGGAAAAAATATTAGAGAATGGAGGCCTTCAACTAAAAGTAATGGGCAAGGTCGATTTAGATAGTATTCCATATAGTAAAAGAACAAGATCTCCAAAAATCATAGAGACTTCTCACACAGATAATGATTCATCGCAAAGAAAATTGGTTAAGCCTACAATTTTATTTTCAAATGAAGTAACGGCTTTCCTAAGCAAAAAAATGCCAAACTTGAACGAATCAAAGTGTAAGCAATTAGAGAAGGAACTGGATACTTTAATTCGAAATGGACAGAAAGAAGAATGTCTTAAACGTTCTTATCAAATTATAAACACAAGTCGTCCAACCCCTAAATACTTAAGAAGTTATCTTGATAGAATTGTGAATACAGAGATTGCATTAAATCATACAACTGAAGCTTTGCAATCCCTTGCATATCTTATTGTTCTAACTGAACAACAGAGTGACGTTAATGTAAATAGCATTGGCCATTTGTATATAACAATGGCAAGATTGTATCAGAAAGATAATAATAGAGAAGAGGCATTAAAAGCAATATTATATGCAGAAAGTGTTAAACCCAATAATAATGCCATCACAAAGCTAAAAGAGTCCATTCAAAGGATGGATTCCAATGATATCAATAATCCAGATTCTTCAAGCGATAGTATCAGCAAAATGCTTCTTGAGGATGTGTGCCAAGAGGCTAAACGGCAGGAACTACTTCCTTCGAATGAAATAATTCCTGCCGAACAACTGTTTGGTAGAGCTCAAAACAAACGCAATGACGACACGGAATCATTTGAGGGTAAGGCTCAGTTATTTTTAGAGGCAGCTGGTGCTTATTATAACACCAAACAGACATCTTCAATTATGTATAAGATTTCTGTTGCTAACTATGCAAGAATGAAAGGGCATGGAATGTATGCTCGATTTGCCAACTTAATAAGAAACAATACTGGTGAATTTGCAGAATTACAAGCTCTTTGTGATTGCGCTTGTAGCTATTATATTGAAGCTCTAGGTATATTTAATAGTTTAGGAGAGAAAAATCACCTCCAAGAATTACTATTAAAGTATTTACAATTACATTTCGTTATTTCGCAATTAGAAGGAGGAAAAACTCCCGACTCTGATTGGGAAGATTGGACTTTAAAGGCAAAATTGCAAGAAATTTTGTTTGGGGATAGCAATGAAGAACAAAAAGTGTTCTTCCGATCATGTATCGCAATAGGAGCATCATCTGAAAATTCGTGGAACACTTTAAGTGGTTCACCAGACGGACTTATGCCGATGTTCTCTGCTTTCAGAGATGATGATAATCTTAGAAAAAAATGTTGTAATCTAATTAATTCAATAGAAAATGCGAATGTTGACAGTAAATTAACTTCGGGTACATTCTTAAAGAGAATTATTCAGCATCGTCGAACAAGAATCACGAAACTTGAAACGTGTCTTCATGATTGCCTAGAATGGAAATTTGACCAATTTGACATAACAACTTTCGTTTCATTATGGAATTCGGTACTAGAGCACTCGGCCTTAATGACAAATACTGATACAAATTCTCAAAACATCGTTAAAGAGGTTCTAAATACTCTCGCTAATTATGCTGGACATAGAGAGAATGAAAGATATAGAAGCTTAGTTACATCTCAGCAAATTCTTCTCAATGGTCAGAAATCAATTACAGAAACGACCACAAATTATGGTAGAACATTCTTTTCTCACTTGTTTAACAATTGGCTGGAGGAAATCGGGCGACAAATCAAAGAAAAAGAAGCACGAACATTGCCTGTCTTGAGTATTTCTTGCGAACCTGCTTTTATCACTAAAGATCTTAGTGGTAATGGCTGTATCAGCATTGTTGTAACAAATAATGGTGACTCTACTGCTGAATCTTTCGTTGTTACCGCATCAATTAATGGCAAAAAATACAGTATAACTCATAATGAAGAGTTATCCGCAGGAGATTGCTGTGGAGAGAGATTTATTTCTCCTGACTTCTATGAAATCATATCTGCCAATGTGAAGTTCGATTTAGTAGCTAAATATCAAGGTAAGGAATTACAACCAAGAGAATATGAAGCTACATATGAAGTGGAAAATGAGGATGTGCTGTCGGACGAAATTGATATTCCTTGGACAATATCCAACACTCCAGAGGAACACATATTTAAAGGTCGCGAGAAAGAGTTGAGGACATTGATCGATCACTATTTGTCAAAAGATCGTTCTTTGACTTATATTCTTTATGGATTAACTCGTACAGGTAAATCTTCAATTTTGGATTATCTGAGAAATCGAATTGATGGTCAGATATTAAAAGAAGACTCTTCTAAACACATTTTAGCTTTCAAATGGTATTTAAACGAATTCCCATACAAGAATTCGACCTCTGCCCAATTTTGGACTTGGGCTTTGGAAACGAATATATATGACAAGTTAACAGATGAATTGGCCGATAAAGTTGAAGCAGCCTATGGTGAAGATGGTCTTCCTCCTGCAGAAAGTCTTTCGCAAATTGATTTTTGTAAGGTAATCGATGTCCTTAACGAGAATAATGTTATTCCGCTTGTTACAATAGACGAGTTCTCATTTGTTCGACTTATGCTCAAGGAGGGTTTAATAGATGCGACATTTATTTCTACATTAAGAAATTTGGCGTTGACTGGAAAAGCTTGCTTTGTTTACTCTGGTACCTACGATATAAAGGAACTTCCAAAGGAAAAAGAGTATATTGCAGGTCAAATGAATAATACTTTGCCAATGCCTATTAACCAAATTGAGGAGCAATATGCAAATGAATTAATCGATGCATGTCCTAAAATAATATTTGACGAAAGGGCAAAAGCTTATATCCGCGCTTTGTCTGGTTGTGTGCCATATTGGATTCAATGGATATGCTTAGCATGTGGTAAGTATGCTGTCGCTAGCAAACATAGACATTTAGGATTCAATGAGGTTAATGATGTGGTTAGAGTATTAACCGGTGAAGTACAACCTGGTAAAGGAGATACTTGGGAGTCTTTGGATGAAACTAATTTCCATAATAATCAGATTGATCCGGAAAATATTGCCGAGCATCAATTGATTTCATCTATTTCCTACCTTAATAGAGAAAGTACTCAAATTGAACGCGGCATAAGTATGGATGAACTTAAACGCTTATGGGATAAGTATTCTGTAAATGAAGAAAGACGACTCAATATGACAAGAGCTTTGGTGAGTTTAAAAGATAAGAAGATACTATATTCATTTACAGATGAAGGTAGAGAGGTGTATCGTTTGAGCGTTGACTTGTTTAGACGTTGGTGGTTTGTTCACCATAGAGATTTAGATTTAGAATTTTCACTTTAACAATCAATAATATGGAACCTTTCATTGTAGGTATTGATATTACCTCTACAAAAGATTTGTTTGGTAGAAATAGAGAAATCGAGACATTGATTTCATGTGCCAAAAGAAAAGGAAACGCAGGAATAATTGGCGCCAGACGTTTTGGTAAGACTTGCTTAATGAAGTCTTTGGAAACATATTTGGTTAACAATAGTAGTATTGGGGCTTACCCTTTGTATTTTGATGTAAAAACTCAATGTGGAGTTAAGAAAAATACTCCTGCTGTATATAGATCTATGGCTTCGCTTCTTGCATCAAAAATGTGTTTGGATAATTTGTTGCCAGAAGGGGAGCTGAAAATATCTAGAAGATGTTCTTTAGATATTTCTTGCGATGAACTCGACATGCGAGTACAAATGGAAGAATGGAATCCTGAATATCAAAAGCAAGTGCTATTTACACTTGCAAACAGCCTTGCAAAGAACAACAAATATTTGTTGTTGCTTCTTGATGAAATTGATTATCTCCTTTTAGAGGCATTTGATACTCCGTCTGACTTTTCAAGAATAAGAGGTGCTGCTACTTCTCCAGAGTCTAATCTGAAATTTTGGATTGCCGGAACCTCAACATGGAGTGCAATATGCACGAGTGTAGGCTCTCCAGAACTTAATTGTGGATTGGAGAATGTGACGATTACTTCAACATCAAAGGAGGACTTCACCTCTCTTTGGCAACATGAATGCTCTTTGATTGAAGAAACTTTCTTAAGACAACAGTATTTGGATTTATTGTCTCCTTTGTTTCAGAAGACAGGAGGCGTTCCATATTATGCTAAGTTTGTAGCTTCTCATATGTATACCAATAGAAAGGTTGCTCTGCCTGAATATGATGTAATTCGAGATTATTTATGTGAGATAATTAATAATCGGTTTGTATCTGAAGCAGAGCGTTCCACAATGTTCTTACTTTCAAAAGGACCTAAGAATTTTGAAGGAACTATACCAGACGGAATAACGAGTTTAAGGTCTAAGGGTCTTGTAAATAGCATTTCTGAATCGACCTTTTATTTGCCGATTGGGTATTTGGAAGATTATTTGCGTGCATGTAGCCATGACAAGGAAGTTGTGGATGTTGATTCCATAGAGCAAGAAGAACTAAATGAGCTAGTAGGTCAAATAGAAAGATTGCGAGTTGGCGTAAATAAACGGTATATTAATGTTCATGAGGTATTTATTCCTTCTCACGAAGATCCAATCGAATTTGGAATCTTATGAAAGCGATGCTATGATGAAGCTTCAATGGATGCATTTTCGGGATCGTTGTATAAATTATACTATGAAGGAAGTAATAACGGAAACAATCTTCCTGATAAATCGTCCGAATTCGCTAATTTAACTCGTGCATTAAGGCATCTATATAATCATAGAGAATGTGTTCCTTCGACAATGCCGGAGGAGCGTTTATTGATGATTGTCAATAATGGTAGTCGCCCGATTTATGATTATGAGTTCGCGAAGATGCAAGTTAGAATTCTACAATTATGTCGAGATGAATTATGTGGCATGCAAGTTCCAACTTCTCCTTCTCGCACTAATACAAATACCTTTACAACTGGGTCGGACAGCAGTTCTGCTTTAAGAGGAAAAATTAATGGTGACAGAAACAGAATTCTTGTAGATAATCATCCTGTATACATTATTGACAATAGAAAGGGATTTGCACCAAACAATTCCCCTCGAGAATACGACTATTCTGAAAGAGAGGAGGTTTTGTTTGAATTAAAAGAAGGAACGAATCCAAAAACGGGAAAGCCTATCTTTTTTGCAATAAACGTAAGACCGGCAAATGATTAATAATCATGCAACGCAAGAACCTCTTTGACGGAGATAGCTATAAGGCACAATTTGCTTTGATAACCTATCGGTGGCTTATGAGTCACCGATGGGTTAGTTATGCAGATATCATGGCTGATTATATTGGTGTGACAACAAAAGAACTTCCTGCTAATTTGTCAAATTGCGATGGGTATGGCGAGTTGAAGAAGGTGGTTGGCACACTAAAGAAAGCTATAGCCGATAAGCTTGAAAAGGACGTTGGCGAATGCTTTGAGGAAGAAGGCAACAACCGCAATAAGCGCTTTCGATACGTTGGTAAGGATGATGATCCACTTGCAGACATGCGTAATGCCAAGGTCATCAATAATCTTCGTCAGTACTGGAAGTTTTGCCAGGACTCTGCTGGATTCTTCCCTAAATCGTGGTTGGAGTACTTCTTCCATGATTGTCAGGATTTGCTCGACATGAAGGCTAAGCGCCGGAAAGGTGAGCAGGTGATAAGTTCAAGCCTTGACCGAATATTAACCAATATAGAATATCTCCCTCAGCTCTATGAAGCTATTACCAACAAAACGGTGATGGAGATAGAATATAAGCCATACGACAATGAACAAGTAACCTTACTATTTCATCCGCATTACTTGAAAGAGTACAATGGACGATGGCATTTATTCGGTCATGCAGAAGGTAGAGAACCGGAATTCGGGTACAACATTGCTCTTGACCGCATACAAGAGAAACCTCGTGAGAGGAGTAAGGTGGACTATGTTCCTGCACCGGAGCACTATTATGATGAGTTCTTCAAGGACATCGTGGGCGTGAGCCACATGAAGGAGCACCCGAACAAAGAACACATCGTTATACGCGCGCACGAACATTATATATTTAAATTAATAGACACAAAGCCTCTGCATCATTCATACGAGGTTGTGAAGCCTTACGGATTATACGAAGATGGAGAGTATGCTGAGTTCTCTGTTGATGTAGAGATGAACAACGAGTTTATTGGTCGTGTTCTCCAGATGGGTGCAGGACTCGAAGTTATGTCACCGCCAAGGATACGTAAGATCTTCGCGACAAGAGTGAAAGACATAGTTTCACACTACCTTGAACCTGGAGAGAAACTTCAACGAATGGTTCCAAATACGGAGGAACCATTAGAATCATAAGTTCTTGATTTTATCACAAGAATAGTTATTACCTTTGCAGAGTCAAACTTCGAAAACCGCCACGAAGTTGACGCTGCAATTCGTTGGTGGAAACCTAAAACTGATCGCAAATGGAAACACAGCAATCTCCAAAAACAGAAACGCCCATGACAGAGAAAGATCGTTGGTTGCTCGCAGCAGCTATCTGCTCGGCAATCGGTACTGCTATTACTGTTTTTTCGCAGGAAAGAAGTAGTTGATCAGAGAGACAATGGTTCCAAAATGAGAGGAACTATTGTTCAGACAGAAACATTATTCAAATCCGAAATCAAGTAGTAATTTTGCACTCGAAATCAAAAACGGACGACTATGAAACAGATACCAAACAACAACAAGGCAACCATGAATAACAAGGTAACAGCAAAGCAGACAAAGAAGCAGAGGAAGGCAGAGGCAGATGCTCACAGAAGAACCAACAAGCGTTGGGAACGTGTTGAGACATCTAATCGCTATCGCAAGGCAGCTACCGAAGAGCTCTGCAATGTGACAACAAACAAGATTGAGATTGAGGTACTTGACGGCATCCTTCTCAACTTGAACATCAGAAGTAAGATGAAGCCTTCAAAAGTGCAGGACAGAATTCTCCGTCGCATCATAGAGAAACGTCAGGCACAGGCAAACCACAAGAAGCATGGTCGTTCAGAAGATTTCACCTCAATGCACATCACCCTTGCATGCACAAGCAAGTGCATGAAGGATATCAGAAAGAAAAGATACGCTGCATGAACTTTCAAAAATGAGTGTGATTGGTTCCAAAACGGAAGGAACCAATACTCATGTAAAAAAGCTTGCATGCCCTATACTAACATAGTAACTTTGCATCACAATTCCGAGAGAGTTGGTTTTGTTTATACATTATTTTATTATTACAAACAACAGAGGTGGCGGCCTATTCCGCTAAACAAAAACCAGATGTACGATGAACACATCACTCGCACTCATTGCCGCAAAGGCACTCCCAGCCCTCTCGGGTAGTTCTCTCACCTACAACGCAGAGAAGAACGTGTACCTCACCCTCGGTTACACCAGCGCAGCTGGCAACACCTACTACCGAGCAATCCGCCTCTCTGACCGATTGGCAGTTTACTACCACATCGGACAAGGTTACGCCCACACCTTCCTCAACGGCATCACGCTGTTTGCATGGAACGGACAGAAGGCAAACATCATTGCCCAGAAGTTCTGGGGCGGATGCAACTGGCGATGTTTCAACGAACGAAGCGCCAAGGAAGAGAGCATCCTCATGCTGAAGGACTTCCTGAAGGGACAAGCCAAGACAATGGGCAGCATGGTGGCAGAGAGTCAGCTCCTTGACTTCTCGCGAAGCATGATAGAGGCAACTCATCAGAAGTGCTTGGGCTAACCATCATGCCCAATCAAAGAGAGAACAAACAAAAATCACAAACCAAGAAAAACAAAACGACATGGCAAGCTTAACAAAAGCGATCAACAAAGATCTGTTCGACAGCATCCTGCCGACATTCGGAAACCAACGAGTTCATATTCCTGTATGGGACGAAGGACAGAAGATGTTCCTCTGCGAAGAGTACGAGAGCGCAAGCGGAAACCGCTACTACAAGGGCGTGAGGTTCTGCGACCGCATCGTAGTTGTCGAGAAGGTGGGACTCTACCACAACTGGACCTACATCGACGGCATCGAGGTTTACGCCTTCAACGGTACACGCCTTGAACTTGTTCAGAAGAGAGACTACGACAAGGTGCATCGCAACGAGGAGTTCATCCGAAAGGAATTAGAAATCATGGTGCGCAACTTCTTTGAAGGAGTACTCAAAGCCCAGAGAAGCTGCATGCCACAGGAAGAACTCGAAGAGAAGGCGAAAGGCATCATCGATGGATGCTACAAGAGTTTCCTCGACAGCGACTACAACACACGTCTCACCCAAATCCTCCCACAAATCGAACAGAAGTAGGACATGCAGAACACACAGATAGACCCACACAACCACGAACAGCAGCTTGCATACGAGCTTGTTGCCAACACAAACTCCAGTTTCTTCCTCACAGGTCGTGCTGGAACAGGTAAGACAACCTTTCTTCACAACGTACAGAAGTTGGTTGGAAAGCAGTTCATCACCCTTGCCCCAACAGGTGTGGCTGCCATCCTCGCCGGTGGCGACACAATACACTCCTTCTTTGGCTTGCCAATGGAGGTGTGTACGCCAGGAACATGCGGCAAGATGAACGAGGCAAAGATTCTGACGCTTTTACATGCAGACACGATCATCATCGATGAAGTGTCGATGGTAAGATGCGACATCATGGATGCCATCGACTACACCATGCGTAAGGCTCTGCGCAACAACATGCCTTTCGGCGGCAAGCAGATAATCTTCGTAGGCGACATGTTCCAGTTGCCACCGGTGGTGAAGCAAGGTCCTGAGAAGGATATGCTGAAGGATCTGTACCAAACGGATGACTTCTTCTTCTACAAATCAGACGCCATCAAGCGCATGCGACTCGTGAAGATTGAGTTCCGCAAGGTGTACCGTCAGGATGACGAACACTTCCTGCACATTTTGGAGAACGTGCGCCTGAACAAGGTAACACCAGAGAACATCATGCACCTCAACGATCGCGTTCACATTCCGACCGCAGAAGATGGTGCTGTCATCACGCTGGCTTCCATCAATAAGACGGCAGACAAGATCAACCTTCAGCGACTAGAGGAGATTGAGTCGGAGGAGTTCGTCTATGAAGGAACCATTGACGGCAAGTTCGAGGAAAAGAAGTTCCCGGTGGACATGAAGCTTCGCCTCAAGGTTGGTGCTCAGGTGATGTTCACTCGCAACGACCAGCAAAAACGATGGGCAAACGGCACTCTCGGCAAGGTGAGCAAACTCACTAAGGACGAAATCAGCGTGACGCTCAACAACGGCGAGACATACATTGTGCCATGCTGTTCATGGGAGTCGTACAGCTACGACTACAACAAGGAGGAGCGCAAGATGAAGAAGGAACTCATTGGTACATTCACCCAGTACCCTCTGAAACTTGCATGGGCAATCACCGTCCACAAGAGTCAGGGCATGACCTTCGACAAACTCTCGCTCGACCTCAGCCGTGGCATGTTCGCAGCAGGACAGCTCTACGTAGCTCTGAGCCGTGTTCGCAGCCTTGAAGGTCTGTACCTCTCGAAGAACGTCATACCTCAGTATGCTCATACGAGTCGTGAGGTGCTGACTTACGCAAGCGAGTACAACAACGAGCAACAGATTGGCAACGAGATAGAGAGCGGAAAAGCTGTCTATGGCGCACTCCAGCACAACGACTACGACGAAGCGGCACGTCAGTACCTGCTCCTCGTAGCGAAGAAGGCTGAGAACGGCGACATCAAAGAAGCCATGCAGCAAGCAAAACGCTTCCTTGACATACTCGTGTGCGACGAGCATCTCTATGGTTCGATAGAGTCGGTACCAGAGTGTCTGACAAAGGCAAGCCATTGGGCACCGAAATTCCTTGCTTCGTTGCTCTGCCTCTATGCAGAGAAGTACGAGGAAGCATTGGCGTACGCTAACGAGGTACTGGCAACACACCAATGTGCAGAAGCCATGTACATCAAGTCGCGTGCCTTGGCAAAACTCGAACGCTACACAGAAGCTGACGAGACCAACTGCCAGCTTGCGAACGTGTTCGAGATGGCAACACCAGACGCAAAGGTGCTCTTCATGATTGCCATGCTCAACGAGATGCACATTGGCGATCCAGGACTTGACTTGATGCGCAAACTGGTAGAGGCACGTCCAAAGTACGACCTTGGCATCCTTGCCCTTCGCACTTTGATGCAATGCCACAACCTAAAGCTTGACAAGCAGTCGGACAACAACTGCGAGTTGGTGGACCTCTTCAACTCAGACGCTACCGAGGAGGAGTTCCTTGCTCAGCTGAAGGTCTGCCGAGAGAAGGCACCAAAGGCTATCGCTTACTTGATTCGCAGAATCAAAAAGCAAGAATTCAACGAAGAACAGCCTGCAGCATAAAGCAGGTGGCTCTTCCAAACAAACAAAACCAGAAAAAGATGAAGACAAGAACTGCAAAACTGAGAGACATAGAGCAAGTGGGGTTCCCTATTGTGAAAGCTGCATTCAAGGGAAAGGATGGAAATGTGTACGTGGGTGCTATGATGGTTGATAGCGGTTCCGTACATTGCATACTCAACAAGTCGGTACTTTCATTGATCGACGAGTCAAGTGTAATAGACGGCAAGACCATGGACATACACTCAGTACAAGGAAAGGGTGTAAAGTGCCAGGGTGTATCATTCAACTTCAAGATAGGATGCGGAGAGTACGATACATTCTATGTCAACAACACTATCGACTTCAATGCCATGTTTGATGGCGTGTTGATTGGTAACGACGAGCATCCAACAGAACCATGCACATACCGCAACTACTACAACAGTTTGATGGCGAAACTCGACATCCCTAAATTGAAATATCACGGCCTGCGCCATAGCTTTGCCACCCGTTGCATTGAAGCCGGATGCGACTATAAAACTGTCAGCGTATTGTTAGGTCATTCCAACATTTCAACCACGCTCAACCTTTACGTTCATCCTAACATGGAGCAGAAGAAGCGTTGCATTACCAAGATGTTCAAATCATTGGGCAAGTAAAAGTGTGTAACTCATCTTTTATATATAGCCCATAAAATTACGGCAAGATAACTAATCGCCAGTACGACCAAAGTAAATATAAGCCAAGAGGTGGAAAGCCAAACGCCTTCATTGTTCTGGAGGTGTTTGGCCATTTTGTCACTATGCCTTTCCAATAGATCTTCTTCGGCCTTAATATGTCGGACTGTGCATTGATGCACTTTTGCCAACTCATCTGTGCTGATTTTGGCACGGAAAACTATATTTTGTTCCGCTTTGACAATAGCACGGCAAATGCCTGAAATAATGTTGTCGGCACTATCCGTAGCTGTTTTGAGCGCAAAAGTAACTTCTTCCATTTTGCGGGTAGCGGCTTCCAATTCTAAACGTACATCCTTTAGTTCTTTAATTTTCTGTTCAAGTTTACTTTCTTCTTGGGCTACTTTGTTTTCATTGCCTACACCTTCTATAAGGCCGTCAATGTCTATCTTGTCAGATTTCCCTTTTCCTATTCCCATATTCATTGATTTTGAGTGAAACAATTATCTGTGTAAACCCCTCCTGCGCTTGCAAAGATGATTAGCCATTTGAGCGCATCGCCTTGCCCATTCGCGTTCATCCTCATCTTTATCCTTTCCCCAACCGCTCATGTCAGAACCTCCGCCGCCACTGGATGCAGCCATGCTCGTTGCACCGTCAAGGTATTCAGCAAAAAGGAGCAAGGCGGTTTTCTGTACATCTTCTATAGTTGCTAAGGGATTGTCATCCGGCACGGAACATTCCTTGCAGATGATTTCGTCCGCTTCTTCCGGTATGGCCACATGGTAATGGTGATATTCATCCGTGGAAATGTCGTAGTGCTTAATAACTAGAGCCGGACGGTTTGTCTGTGGCATTTCAGTCGAAACGGTAGCTGGCCGTATTTTCTGTTCGGTATTTGGGATTAGCGAAGATTTCCGCTCTTCATGAAGCCTTGCCCATGTCGCTTCTATCTTTGAAGGCATGAGATGTCGGCCTTTACCGAGAATGGAGGATTTATAACTGGAGTTGCCCGACAGAATAGAATAGCCTCGTACATTCCCCTTGTCATCCTCTTGCAAGTGTATGCCGTAGCCGTGTTCTTTTAGTCCGGCCTCATAGCCTGACCAACTGAAATTCGGCAAGGAGCGAAGCACGTCCATGCAAGTGCCAGCAATCTCCAGCCTGCGTTTCTCGTAAATATCCTCCGGCTGTACCCATCCCCGCCGTTCATTGATAATGTACGCAGCCGACATTGCCCGTTCCGCTATTAAGTGGTCATCGTTGACTTTTCCATCCATGTCCACACGGTTCACATCTATGTGCAGATGAGGTATGCCACTCTTTGCATCATGATGGAGAGCAACTACATACTGGCTGTTCTTTACGTTGGTGGATTTCGCACTGGTACGTTTAGTCTTTTTCGAGAGGTCAATGGAATCGAATACTTGGATGTACTCGTTTGCCAATCTGACCCAATCGTCCAGCGTCCAGCCTGAGGATTCTTCCTTAGTTGGGGATATTTCCATTCTTATCACATTCCGTTTGAGCGGTCTGCCTTTGTTGATTGTATTGGCAAATTCTTTTTGCTTGAGTACCATACGTTGGTACATGGCTTCAGCCGATATGTCATCGGGCAGAAAGTTCACTTTCACGATCTCGGCCTTGTCCTTGTTGACCGAATAGCGGACGGCGTTTCCGCCGTGGCTGATGGTGGCCGCTTTTGCTATCATTTGGTTGGGAATTTATTGGGTGATGTATTCCTGAATTTCATTCCAACGGGCCATAAGGGGAATGGCTGCACGCATCCACTGCTCCACGAAACGGGTGTCTGCGAAGTATTGCGCCCGATGGCTGCCCTGTATGGACTTGACGGCTGCCGCTATTCGCATTAGTGCGCCCCGTGCATCAGAGAGACTGCAAAGGGCTTCCACCTCCTTGTCGGTAAGCCGCCGCCTCGGATGCTGCCCCAAAGCACATTTTCGAATATAGTCGCTCAAAGTCAAACCGCAGGTCTCGGCAAGTTCCACGGCTTTTGCGTATTCTTTTTCGGTCACTCTGGCCTCCAACCGCTTTGTGCGCTTTATATCCTTTTTCTTTTCGTCCTTGTTTTCTTCCGTTGTTGTCATATCTAATGATTTGTAATAAGGTGATACGATAAAATAAATAAAACTGGTCAGCCCGGTGCGAGCTTGCGAGCGGCTGTAACGGCTTATGTGGCATGGAAGCGCGGAGCGTTTTTGTGCGACATAGGCAATTCTTGTAACAGTCCTGACACGAACTTTGGATATATCATGACTCACAGAGCGGGCAGTTTGTCCGAAGTCTTTATAAACGTCTAAAACAAACGTACTCCGCTACATTCATTCCTCAAAAAAGTGCTTCCAACCGCTTCATAAGAACAAGTCCCAATTCCGCCATAAACCAACGCTTTTCCAAAAGGTCACAAAATGCAGCGTGAAAGGCCGTGTTTCGCATTGTAAAAAGCCATCTTTTGAAAGCCAATACACGGCATTTTGCAACGGTCTCGGTTTCATTAGGTTTTACGCTCCGTTTCCGTCATGAACATTATTGCCCAAAATAAGGGATAGAGACGGCTGTTCACTGTTACAACAGGCGGAGGTATCCGACTTTCCAATTCCATCATTTGGCGTATTGGCAGAGATACCATCTTTATCTATACCATTGTCGCCAATCTCTCCGACACAATGGTGCCGCTCTTTCACGCTCACGTAATACGGATTGAGTATCTTTTGATTGTCCGTATACCATGCCGACACACAATGCACGGTGTGTATGCTTGTGCGGTTGGTCTGTTCGGATGTGACAATCCCCAACTCGGCCATTTTGTCAAGTAACCTCGAAACAGTCTTCTTGTCATAGCCTAAACGGGTAGCCAATTCAACTTCCGAAAGGGCGGCTTGCCCGATATGCAATGTAACGGCAAAGCCTTTCTTTTCGTACTTCGTTTCCTTAATGACCACAGCGTCAATGAGGCATTTCAATACCTTCATGCGGTCGATGCCGTACTTGCTTCCTGCCAGAAAATCAAGCTGGCTGTCGGAAAGCACTATGCAATAATAAACGTCTTTCTTCATTTTCATTTCTATTTATTGTTCAACTAACTCTAACTGAAATTGGTCAATGAGCGTTTGCAAACTCGGACATCGCTTTATCATTTTTTGAAGCGTCATCATGGGAGTGTCCGCCATCAGCAGAAAGTCAGCTATATCTAATCCTTTTTCCCTTTGTTCGTTTGTAGCGCACTGCTCCAGTTTTTCACTGAAAACCACCTTAGAGCAAACGGAAGAAAGCAACTGCACTTTCTCCTGCCAAACCATTTTCGCTCCCAAATCAGGACAAAGAATTACGGCATGGTTCTTTAATACGCCAACGGTGTCAGCCTTGAAACAGCCGTGTATTCCTCCAGTTGCCAACCATACAAAATCAGGCATGAAGTGGCTGGCCACTAAAGCGGATTTCTCACTCTCCACAATGGCTACAGCTTTTGTTGGATAACCAGCTAAAAGATGTTCGCCAAACAAGCATTGCTTCATGTTAAAGTGTTCAAGTTCCAATTCCGTATGCACCCAACTCACATAGCTTCTCGGTTCTTTTACCCGATGTCCTGTTGTCGGATTATACAACATTATCTTTCCTGCTCGTACTTTTCCTTGTCGGTCAATCTGCCAGAACACCGTGGAGCCTCCCCATTTCTTGGATGTCCCGACACAGTATAATTTGAACAGCCGGGATGTTTCTTTCTCACCCAATACACCCGAAAGAAAGATGAATAACGGATTCAGTTCGTAGTTGGCAAGCGAGCGATGCATAATGTCACGATCAATGTAATCTGTTGGCTTGGGCTGCATAACTTTTGCTTGTGACTTCCACGACTTCCTTTCTTCCAATGCAACGGGATTATCCTTGAAATAATCCGATGGCTTGTAATGGTATTGGCACGAATGTTCATGGTCACATCTGCCTACATAATCGGGAAAGGCAATCTGCCCTTCCGTATCAACATATTTGACAAAGCATTGCTTCCTTCCGCATTTAGGACAGGTCAGCTTAGAGCCTCGCTTGTATTTTTGGAGCGTAAATCTGTATTCAGTCATAGTTCCTCCTTTTTTATAAATGCAGTTCGTGCAGTTTGCAGTTGTTGCAGTTTTGCAGGTTACCCATGTCTTCTGAACTGCAAACTGCAAATACTGCAAGGTGCAAACCGTGTAGCTCATTGCAGTTTCTCATATTCTCCTCTTTTGATTTTCCTGATAATCTTGCTCGTTGTAAGGTTGACCAACATATACATCACAGACCTTTCGGACAGGCCGACTTCTTTTCCTGCTTGGATGGCTTCGGTGGTAGAAAACAAGGCTGGTACGTTGTCAAGCAATTCTTTCTTTTGCGGTTCTATGCTCTCCATCAACATGAATCTTTGTATGTTTGAATAACAGTCTTCAAAATAGGAACTTAATCTGATGGCCGATTTAATGGAATCTATATCCACGAAATCCTTGTGTACTTCGCCACAAGCCCATCGGAGTATCTGAAATACCAAAGCCAACCGTGCAGCAATCATGGGTATTTTCATTATCCGACTGTCAACCAAGCCGTCATCCTTTATTTGGTTTACCTTATGAATTAGGCCATTGCGCCAGTTGGTAAAATAGGTACCAGCCTCTGGAGAAAAATTCAGTACGTTCTGTAAAGCGTAGTCGTTATTCTCATCCGTTATAAAACAAATCTCGCAAATACGGTTGATTACATCTTCCCACAAGGCAGAATACTTCTCAAACGATGAAGCTGTGAAATCTTCGTCAATCGGCCAGTCTGATATTTCCTGCGACGAGGGATATACGAAAATTATCCTATCCAGCAAGCCATTGTCCTTGTACCCCTTATCGACCAGTTCATGCACACGGGTAGTCTGCATCGTGCCGACTATGTTTATAAAAGGTCGCTCAATGTGAATAGGTATCGGCATACTGCATCTTGACACATCAAGAGGCTTACCGCTAAAAGCCGTCAAGAGCTGTTCTATCAGTTGCCCCTTGCTGTATTGATTCACGGCGTTGAACATTCCCATTATTTCATCCACATACACGGTCACACCTCTTGGATTATCGTTAAGTGCACGAATAAGAGCCTCAGGGGTAAAGTCCGAAATGATTGTTCGCTTCAAAATCGGCTTGGGCGGCAATGACGGCCTTTCATCTTTCTTGCCCTTCTGACTTTCTAGTATGGAATTGTAGTTTTCCATATCTATCTTGAATTGCTTAATGACTTTGGCATCAAGCTTTCGGATGGGGCGAAAAGCAAAGTCAAGCGGTGGTGTTTTACCCATGCCTGGCCGTCCGATCAATATCATGTATAGAATTGGACTGCTAACCCAGCCGCCACGGATGCGGATGTTGACCGCATTGCCGATGGCCGTTGATGCTGCTGCAATAAGGGATGCCATTGTGTACTCAATGGAATAGTTCTCTTGCCGTGCCAATGCCAGAACCATGTCCTGCAACTTGGCAGGAAACACGTCCAAAGGTATCTTGTTCTCTACGATACCCTCGAACTCCATTCTGATGCTGTTGCACAAGTCAAGTGAATCCATTAGAACGGTCTGTTTCGTTTGGCATTAATGAATTGTGCAGCTTCTTCCGCCAGTTCCTTCTGTGATTTCCGTTTGCCGTCATGAAGCCATGCGTCAATCTCCGATTTGAGGAACATGATGCGCTTGCCTCTCTTATGAAATGGAATCTGGTGGCAGCTCGTCCATCCGTAAACGGTCTGTTCCGCCGGATGGCTGGGCAGGTATTCGCACAGTTCTTTCAGGTTCATCCACTGGTCGGCAGGCCGTATTTGCGGGATATTGTTCAGACCGTCAATCTTGGAGTCAAGTTTATTCAACTTGTCCATCATCCATGACATTGCCTTGGGCAAATCTTCAAATGTAATGTTCTTGTCTTCCATATCATTATCAGTTGATTTTGCCGCAAAGTAATGGCAAATCCCAATACTGATTTATGGGTGACAAATATCACATAAAGAAACATCAGCAGGTCATAAGAATCATAAACAATATGCACTGATTATCAGCATCTATAATGACAAATTCCATTATTAGATTTTTTCGCTTATGCCTCTCGGCATAAGCGAATCATCATTGAATCATAAGGTTGTGAAGATAAAAATGCACAGAAACAGAAAGCCACCCACATGAAGATGCAGATGGCTTATGACTTAAATGAAATGATATAAGAGGTTATTCGGTCATTGGCAAATCCAGCTTAATCGTCTTGGTTGCCTCTTCCTTTTTGGCATCAACGACCTTGGCATAAATTTGAGTTGTACGGACATTCGTATGACCAAGCATTTTGCTGACCGTATAAATGTCTGTTCCTCCGGCGAGTTGCAGGGTTGCATACGAGTGCCTAAAGCAATGGTAGGTGATGTGCTTCGTTATTCCGGCTTCTGCAACCCATTTCTTAATTGGACGGTTAATCCATGACGGGTCGGGAAGTCCTGCAAAAACAAGTTTCTCACCGTCTTTCCTTTCGCCGCAAAGTTGGTATGCCTGTTCGGATATGGGCATATACTCAACACCTTTGGTCTTTTGTTGGGTAAAGTTCAAGCGGTAACCGCCATTAAATTCTTCAACCTCTGACCACTTCAATTTTTGTATGTCGCAATGGCGAAGTCCTGTCAAGGCTGAAAACAGCGAGGCTCGTTTTAATAATGGGTCACATGGAGTTTGAGCCAAACGGTTCAGTTCCTCAACCGTCAGATATTCCCTGCGGCTCTCTTTCCCCTGAATGCCTTTGACCTTTGCCGAAATATCAACGGTAAGATAGCCGTCAATAAAAGCTTGCTTCAATGCTGCCTTGAATATGGAGAAATAAGTGGATGCCGTGTTTTGAGAAAGAGTACCATTCTTTGTGCCTCCTTGTGGGGCGTTCAATATAAATTGCCGGAACGATTCTACAAACTTTAGATCTATCTGCAAAAAAGGAATGGTATTGCCTTTTGAAAAAATCTTCAGCAGCTCATATACACGGTTCCAGTTGGCGATGATAGAATCAGAACTGTGCGCATGACGGGTGCGCTGCACATGGTCAAAGTATTCAATAAAGTTGTAGCGTGAACGTTCCAGCTGTTCTGCTTGTTCTGCATCTGTTTCAGAATATAAAGAAGCATTATCATATTCCTTCTGCCGCAGACTTCTCACTTTGTCGGCATAGATACACGATTCTTGGTCTAACTGTGACTTGCATTGAATAATACCGTTCAAATCACGTTTAGGCTTATAAGTGGTTTTGCCGTCCTTGTCAGTTCGGGCGTTCCGCGACTTATCCCAAATGGGAGTGGTGATAGTACGGTTTAAATATTCACGCACTCGCTGAGGTGTAGGCTTATCGGCTTGAAAAACCGGATAAGCCTCTACATACAAATACCATTCTTCACGGTATTCTGATTTGCGAAGTTTTACTGAAACTCGCGTATTGGCCAGTGCTTTTTTCATTGCTTCGCTCCTTTATATAGATTGTCAATTTCTTTCTTTGGTACATAAACGAAGTTACCTATCTGCCGGGTAGGGATAGAGTATTTGCGGATATGCTGATAGACCGTGCTGTCGTCCAAATGGAATTTCTTGGATATTTCGCCGATGGTATAACAGTCCTTCGGTTCCAAGCTATATAGTTTGGCAACGGGCTTTGGTTTTGTCAGAGCTTTCTTCCGCAGAGGATAGAGTTTCAGCAGTTCTTCTTTGCTGACTCTTGTTTGTCGTTCGCCTACGTTTACACTTGAAATGACACCTTTACGAATCAAGCGATATAGGGTTTCTTTGCTAATCCCGAACAAGGCATAGGCTTCAGGAACGGTGATATAGTCTTTGGACTTCGGTATCTTCTTCACAACCTCATCCAACTTCTGCATCCTTAGCTCCTCGTCCTTGTTTCTCTTCCAAGCAATTTTAGAACATCTTGGAGAGCAATACCAAGATTCAATGGTCTTCGCTTTGAACGGTTCTCCGCAGATCTTGCATTTACGTACTATCTCGAACTTTGCTGCTGGCATATCTGTCTTTGAAACATAAGTTATTCACTATCACCACCGACAACTATATAAGTTTCACATTATCTACTTCTAAGTGTCGGAACAAATATGGTACAAATATACAATAAAAATCCGAGAAACAAGCAAATCAATCAGAAAGTGCTAAAAACAAAATAGGGCGTAACCAATTGAGTTACACCCTATTTTACTATCGTTAGTTATCGTTATTTACCGATACTTACTTCACTTCCTCAAAATCAGCATCCTGCACATTATCGCCATGCTTTGTATTATCCTGAGCACCGCCTTGTTGACCTGCATTCATATCAGGACCAGCCTGTGCACCACCCTGAGCACCGCTCTGGGCATACATTTCAGCACTTGCAGCCTGGAATGCCGTATTCAGTTCGGCCATGGCAGAATCTACGGTAGCCAGGTCTTGAGCCTTATGGGCATCTTTCAGCTTCTGCAAAGCAGCTTCAATCGGAGCCTTCTTGTCGGCAGGGAGCTTGTCGCCGAGTTCCTTCAACTGATTTTCGGTTTGGAAAATCATAGAGTCGGCCTGGTTCAACTTGTCTACTTTCTCACGCTCTTTCTTATCTGCTTCGGCATTGGCTTCGGCTTCGGCTTTCATCTTTTCGATTTCTTCCTTGCTCAAACCGCTGGAAGCTTCGATACGGATAGCCTGTTCCTTACCGGTAGCCTTATCTTTGGCAGACACCTTCAAGATACCGTTGGCGTCGATATCGAATGTCACCTCAATCTGAGGAATACCGCGACGTGCCGGAGCAATACCTGTCAGGTTGAACTGGCCGATTGACTTGTTCTGTGCAGCCATCGGACGCTCACCCTGCAATACATGGATGGTAACCTCCGTCTGGTTGTCGGCAGCAGTAGAGAATGTCTCGCTCTTCTTGCAGGGGATGGTAGTGTTGGCATCAATCAGCTTCGTCATCACACCACCCATAGTCTCGATACCCATAGACAGCGGAGTAACATCCAGCAACACAACGCCCTTAATTTCGTCCGTCAAAACGGCACCCTGCACGGCAGCACCTACGGCTACTACCTCATCCGGATTCACACCCTTGGAAGGAACTTTACCGAAGAAGTCTTCTACCAACTTCTGTACAGCCGGGATACGTGAAGAACCACCTACAAGGATTACTTCATCGATGTCCGCATTGTTCAGACCAGCATCGCTCATAGCCTTCTTACAAGGTTCCAAACAAGCTTGAATCAAGTTGTGAGCCAGAGCCTCGAACTTGGCACGGGTCAACGTCTTCACCAAGTGCTTGGGCACACCGCCTACCGGCATGATGTACGGCAAGTTGATTTCAGTGCTTGTAGAAGAGGACAGTTCAATCTTAGCCTTTTCAGCAGCTTCCTTCAGACGTTGCATAGCCATCGGGTCTTGAGTCAGGTCGGCACCTTCGTCGTTCTTGAACTCCTGAACCAGCCAGTCGATGATTACCTGGTCGAAATCATCACCACCCAGGTGAGTGTCACCGTTGGTTGACAATACTTCGAACACACCGCCACCGAATTCGAGGATAGAGATATCGAATGTACCACCACCAAGGTCGAATACGGCAACCTTCATGTCCTTGTGAGACTTGTCAATACCGTAAGCAAGAGCTGCGGCAGTCGGCTCGTTCACAATACGCTTCACTTCAAGACCTGCAATCTGACCGGCTTCCTTCGTAGCCTGGCGTTGGGAGTCTGAGAAGTATGCGGGGACGGTAATTACAGCTTCTGTCACTTCTTGTCCCAGATAATCCTCGGCAGTCTTTTTCATCTTCTGCAGAATCATTGCAGAGATTTCCTGCGGGGTATAGAGACGTCCGTCGATGTCTACACGCGGAGTATTGTTGTCACCCTTTACTACTTTATAAGGCATACGGCCGATTTCTTTCTGTACCTGGTCCCAGTTTTCGCCCATGAAACGTTTGATGGAGAAAACCGTACGGGTGGGGTTCGTGATAGCCTGACGCTTGGCAGGATCACCGATTTTACGTTCGCCACCATCAACAAATGCTACTACTGAAGGAGTGGTGCGCTTGCCTTCACTGTTTGCAATTACTACAGGTTCGTTACCTTCGAATACTGCAACGCAAGAGTTTGTTGTTCCTAAGTCAATACCAATAATTTTTCCCATGATCGTTATTTTTTTATTTGTTATTATTCTGTTTCGACGTCCGCCTCAGTGGCAGACGCCAATAAAAAGACAAACGTTGTGCCAAATTGTTCAGAGCAGCCGCAGATTTATACTTGTGGCAGTTTATCTGTCAGTTTGGCAGAATTAAAATCATTTTTTCTGTCGGAAATTACCATTTGTTAATTTCCATTCCATTCAAAAGCTCTACTTTTGTCGCCCGAATCAGAGATGATAAAACATGAACAACATTAATCATTTCCCTTGCATACCTTTAACCGTTCCTCCATGGAGAAAATATTGTTCCACCGTGGAGAAAATATCATTCCACCACGAGGGAAATATCGTTCCACCATGGTGGAACGATTAAGGATTAGTTAACATTGGGCTTAATCGTAGCAACGGAAATGATTGGTTTTCACATATTAAAGAAATAAATAAGATGAGTATGGAAAAGATGAGAGACAGTATCGACTTCAAGAACACGGACATCAAGACATTGTTCCGCAAACTATTGCTCCCTACTGTACTGGGGATGATTTTCTCCGCACTATTCGTTATCACCGACGGCATCTTTGTCGGAAAAGGAATCGGCAGTGATGCTTTGGCGGCGGTCAACATTGTGGCACCGCTATGGTTGTTTTCTACGGGTGTGGGACTTATGTTCGGCGTCGGCGCCTCTGTGGTAGCCTCCATTCATCTGTCACACGGAAAGGTCAAGGTGGCACGCATCAATATCACGCAGTCGGTAGTCATATCTTCCTTGTTGCTGATGTGCACCTCCACCCTATTCTGTTCATTTGCCCCGCAGGTGGTAAAGCTGCTCGGAGGGTCTGAACGGCTCACGCCATTGGCTGTGGAATACATGCTTTGGTTTGTGCCTTTCTCTCTGTTCACGGCATTGCTCAATTCGGGTATGTTTTTTCTGAGGCTGGACGGTTCGCCCAACTTCGCCATGATGTGCAATGTGGTGGCTGCCGTTCTGAACATCCTATTGGATTATCTGTTCATCTTCCCCTTTGGCTGGGGAATGTTCGGTGCTGCACTGGCAAGTGCCATAGGTACCACGGTAGGTGCATTGATGATAGTATTCTATCTGATGCGCCGCCGGTGCGCACTGCGCTTCCACCCCATTAAGATGAGCCGGAAAAGCATGCAACTGATGCGCCGCAACATTGGCTATATGTGCCGATTGGGTTCCTCCGCCTTCTTGTGCGAGGTGGCGATTGCCTGCATGATGTTTGTCGGCAACCAGGTGTTCATCCATTATTTGAAGGAAGACGGAGTGGCGGCATTCAGCATTGCCTGCTATTTCTTTCCTATTATATTTATGGTATATAATGCCATTGCGCAGTCGGCGCAGCCGATTATCAGTTATAACTACGGCCTGAACGAGAGCCAACGTGTCTGCCGCGCCTACTTGCTGGCACTGAAAACGGCCATAGGCTGCGGTGTATGTTTTGCCCTGGTCACAATATTCTGCAGTCCTGAAATTGTCGGTATGTTCATAGACCGCAGTTATCCGGCTTATGACATAGCGGTAAAAGGGTTGCCTTTGTATGCCACCGGCTTCGTGTTCTTTGCCGTCAACATCGTATCCATCGGCTATTTCCAGAGTGTGGAGCGTGCCAAATACGCCACAGTTATCACCCTGCTGCGTGGTTTTATCCTGCTGACAGCCTGCTTTTTCGGACTGCCCCTGCTATTGGGAGACCGGGGAATCTGGCTTGCCACTCCTCTTGCAGAAATGCTGACAACCCTCTTTATCCTCGTGATTTACATATCCGGGAAAAAGGAACATAAAGAAAAATCCGTATCTTTAGACAAGATGGGCTGCACCCCAACATAACTTTTTCATGCAAGCATAAAAGTCCTGTCTTCGGTTTACACTATCTTTGCAGCATGGAAACTATGATAAAGAAATTCTGCAAGAAGTATAAACTACCGGAAAACACTTTGCACGAACTTCTGTCACACATGGCAGAAGTTCGTTTCAGCAAGGGAGAACTCATTATCAGCGAAGGGGAAAGGAACAGCAACTTCTATCTTTTGAAGAAAGGCATCTGGCGCGCCTACTACCTGACAGACGGCACGGAAAACTCCCTTTGGTTCGCCGCACCGGGCGACACAGCTTTCTCATCGTGGGGATATGTGGACAGCGAGGTTTCCCTCATCAACATCGAATCGGTGAATGAAAGCATCGCCTATTGTATCAGTAAGCCTGAGCTGGAAGCCCTTTTTTCGCATTCCATAGACATGGCCAACTTCGGCAGAAGAATCTTTGAGCGGGAAATTCTGTCGGTAGACAGTTCCACAGTAGCCTACGGCACCCCTCCCACTGCCAAAGAAAGGTACATGACGCTGATGGAAGAGAATCCGGAACTGCTGCAGGATGTACCGCTCAAGTATCTGGCTTCTTATCTCTACATCACTCCGCAATCCCTGAGCCGGATACGCGCAGGATTAAAGAAAAAGTAAAAGACCTTTTTATGTCAAGATGCAAAAAAGGCTCTTAGCAGATTATTTCTGTAAGAGCCTTTTTTATTTCAACCTATCTTGTCAGTTCTTCACCAACACCATCACCAGGTTATTGTCAGCATCGTACAGCCCGATGCCTCCGCCTGCCAGCTTGCCAAAAGACTGAACGGAATTCAAGGCTTTCAGCACACGGCCTTCCACCTCCATATCAGGGCATGCCATCATGGTACTGATAACTTGCGGGAAAGAGATTGCCGACGGGTTTTCATCATCAACCTGGAAAGCGCCGTTAATCAGATTGCAACCCGCATTGCCGTGCAAGCGCTTTTCTGCAATATTAAATTCAATGAACGGCTGCTTCTCCATTCCGTCGGGAATAGCCTCGCCCGCAGCCTCACTAATTATCCACTTTCCTTCCAAATCAGACAACTTGGAAACGGATTCTTTCTTCTGCAACACGACTATGGGACGATTGGAAGCACCGCATAAAGCTATATTTTCCTTTCCCAGCTTCTTATACTTTTTCACTTTGTTCAAAGCCGACAACACATTATTTTCTACAGTCATATCCGGACAAGCCATACGGGTACTTGCCAAAGCGCCAAGGTCAATCGTGCCGGGCTTGGCATTCACGTCAAACGAACCCATCATACGGTTGCAACCACTGTTGCCAAATACTTTTCCAGTCTTTGTGTCAAAACCGATATAGGGAAATTCCTGACCCGGAGCAGGGACTACGGCAGTACCATTCACTTCAATAATATTCCACTCACCGCTGATGGAAGAAAGAGTTGCAGCATTTTTGGTTGATGCACAAGAAGACAAGCCCATCAACACGCTTGCCATGCATAGGGAAACAAATACTTTTTTCATTGTTATTCGTTGTTTAAGTTAATTTATTCAAGGGGCAAATATATAGAAAATAACCCAAATGCAAGTAATTTGTTTAATATTTGAAGCATTTGCCCCAAAGTATTTAGCAGGATTTTAATGTTTATCTAAGAATTAACCCTTATATTTGCTCTCCGTATTTTTTATAAACCTAATATAATAATATAGTACAAAGAAATGGGTAAAGTTCTTATTATCGGTGCAGGCGGTGTAGGTACCGTTGTTGCGCACAAAGTGGCTCAAAATCCTGATGTGTTTACAGAAATCATGATAGCCAGCCGCACCAAGTCCAAATGTGACGCTGTTGTCAAGGCAATCGGTAACCCGAACATCAAAACCGCCCAGGTAGATGCCGACAGCGTGGACGAACTGGTAGCACTCTTCAATAGTTTCAAACCCGAAATCGTCATCAACGTAGCCCTCCCCTACCAAGACCTCACCATCATGGAGGCTTGTCTGCAAAGTGGAGTCAACTATCTGGATACCGCCAATTATGAGCCGAAAGATGTTGCCCACTTTGAATACAGTTGGCAATGGGCCTATAAGAAACGCTTCGAAGATGCCGGACTGACCGCCATCCTCGGTTGCGGTTTCGACCCGGGAGTGAGCGGCATCTATACTGCATACGCCGCCAAACATCATTTTGACGAAATACAATATCTGGACATCGTAGACTGCAATGCCGGAAATCATCATAAAGCATTCGCCACCAACTTCAATCCGGAAATCAATATCCGTGAGATTACACAGAACGGCCGCTATTATGAAAACGGAGAATGGGTGACAACCAAGCCGCTGGAAATCCACAAAGACCTGACTTATCCGAACATCGGTCCGCGCGACTCCTACCTGCTTTATCACGAAGAACTGGAGTCTCTGGTGAAGAATTTCCCCACCATCAAGCGTGCACGCTTCTGGATGACGTTTGGACAAGAGTATCTAACCCACCTGCGCGTTATCCAGAACATCGGCATGGCACGCATAGACGAAGTGGAATATAACGGCATGAAGATTGTTCCGCTGCAATTCCTGAAAGCCGTCCTCCCCAACCCGCAAGACCTGGGCGAAAACTACGAAGGCGAAACATCCATCGGTTGCCGCATCCGCGGACTAAAGGATGGCAAAGAGCGTACCTACTATGTATATAACAACTGTAGCCACCAGGAGGCCTACAAGGAAACCGGTATGCAGGGCGTAAGCTATACCACCGGTGTGCCCGCCATGATTGGTGCCATGATGTTCCTCAAGGGATTGTGGAAAAAACCGGGTGTATGGAATGTTGAAGAATTCAATCCGGACCCATTCATGGAACAGCTCAACAAACAAGGCCTGCCTTGGCATGAGATTATCGACGGAGACTTGGAAGTTTGAAATTAATGATTAAACATTAATCATTATCCACTAATCATTAAACATTAACAAAGTGAATATAGGAGATAAAGCACCCGAAGTATTGGGTATCAACGAAAAAGGTGTAGAAATCCGCTTGAGCGACTATAAGGGAAAGAAGATTGTACTTTACTTCTACCCCAAAGACATGACATCCGGCTGCACGGCACAAGCCTGCAACCTGCGGGATAATTATGCCGACCTGCGCAAAGCCGGTTATGAAGTCATCGGCGTCAGTGTGGACAGCGAAAAGTCACACCAGAAATTTATTGAGAAAAACAATCTGCCTTTTACCCTGATTGCAGACACCGACAAGAAGCTGGTAGAACAATTCGGAGTATGGGGCGAAAAAAGCATGTATGGCCGCAAATATATGGGAACGTTCCGCACAACTTTCATCATTAATGAAGAAGGTATTGTAGAGCGTATCATCACTCCGAAAGAAGTGAAGACCAAAGACCATGCGGCACAAATTTTATAATCATTAAACATTAACAACGTGGCAAAAAAAGACGAACTGAATTTTGAAAATGGCAGCAATCTGGCATCGGGCGAAAAACTGAAAGCCTTGCAGGCTGCCATGGACAAGATAGAAAAGAGCTTTGGTAAAGGCTCTATCATGAAAATGGGCGACGAAAGCGTCGAACAAGTAGAAGTTATTCCCACAGGTTCCATCGGCCTCAATGTGGCTCTTGGCGTGGGAGGATATCCCCGCGGACGTATCATCGAGATTTACGGCCCGGAATCTTCCGGTAAGACAACCCTTGCCATTCATGCCATCGCTGAAGCGCAAAAGGCAGGAGGCATTGCCGCATTCATTGATGCAGAACATGCTTTCGACCGCTTCTATGCAGCAAAACTGGGTGTGGATGTGGACAATCTGCTGATATCACAGCCGGACAATGGCGAACAAGCACTGGAAATCGCAGAGCAACTGATCCGTTCCTCCGCTATTGACATCATTGTAGTGGACTCTGTGGCTGCCTTAACCCCGAAAGCTGAAATTGAAGGCGATATGGGTGACAACAAAGTAGGTCTGCAAGCCCGACTCATGTCACAAGCCTTGCGTAAACTGACGGCAGCTGTCAGCAAAACACGCACCACTTGTATCTTCATCAACCAGTTGCGCGAAAAAATCGGTGTCATGTTCGGCAATCCCGAAACAACTACCGGCGGTAATGCACTGAAGTTCTATGCCTCCGTACGTCTTGACATCCGTGGAAGCCAAGCCATCAAGAACGGCGATGAAGTAATCGGCAAGCAGACCAAAGTGAAAGTTGTGAAGAACAAGGTAGCTCCTCCTTTCCGTAGAGCGGAATTCGACATCATGTTCGGTGAAGGCATCTCCCGTGCAGGCGAAATCATTGACTTGGGTGCAGAGCTTGGCATCATCAAGAAAAGCGGTTCATGGTTCAGCTATAACGAGACGAAAATTGCCCAGGGACGCGACGCCGCCAAGCAGGTCATCCTTGACAATCCGGAACTGGCAGAAGAGCTGGAAGGGCTTATCTTTGCAGAATTGAGAAAAGACAAATAACAAAAAAACTTGCCAATAGAAAAACAAAACATTCTATTGGCAAGTTTCCCTAAAAAGGTTACCGCTTCCTATTCCATTTTTTCCAAACGTTCTTCCAAAGCCTCCATGCTTTTTTCAAAACGTTTCCATGTATCGGTATCCATTTGTTCTTTCAGATACTTGTTGTCTTTCAGTTTAGCTACATTTTCCAGCCCTTTCAATGCCAGTTCTTGCGAATGCTTCAATTCTCCAAGCCAATCGCGGTTCTTCAGCTTCTCTATCTCCGCCCAGTTTATATCCGGAAGCTGTATATTCACATTGTTCCCATTCCAGCTGGTATTCTGATACATCATGATATTCTGTATATCCTTCAAAGTCATATCACCTTCCAAATAAACAAATTTCAGAGTGGCTGCACCATCTACAATCATAATCAGCTCCTTCACCTTTTCCCCTTTACGGCTCATGTAGAATTCAGAACTGGAGACTGTTCCCTTCTGCTTCATCAGCAATTCATATCTGGAAGACTGCACCAAAGAACGAAGATCCTTACGCATTTCTTTCTTTACATTATTATCCATTGTAGAAAGTACCTGCACAGAGTTCAACTGTCCGGACACTTTCCCAATATAAACATCTTTAGTAAACAAGTTGGGATTCGTTTCTATCATTGCCTTGGATATGTAGACGGACGACACGCCTTTCATATCTCCATACTTGTTGAATAGGTTCTTCTGTGCCTGGCAAAGCAAAGGCAACATCAGCAGTACACCTGCCAAAATAATTTTCATTGTTTTCATATCAGATTATTGTTGAATTTCTTTTCTTACTTCCTGGTTCACCTTCGTTACGTCTATCCGCGTTTCCTCTATCTGCTCAATTCCCTTGTTCAGATTCGCAGACACCTCGATTAAAGTGGCCTGCAATGCCTTATAAGCAGCTTCCGGATCAGAGAAAGTGTCCTGAGGTGTAGGAGGACGCATATCCTCTCCCATGTTCGTAATGCCATAACCTACACCTACAAGAACCAGAATGGTGGCAGCAATACCTCCTATCCAGCGCCAATTACGTTTGGCCTTGTTCCGGTGGAAAAAACGTTGTTCCTCTTCAGCCTTTTCATCAATCATCCGGCTCAGTTTATCCTCCAATCCGGCGGGAACATTATCCACCACTTTCCCGGGAAAAAAGCTGAGAAAGAGTTTCTTGTCCTTCTGCAAGTGCTCGGGCACTTCTTCGGTTCTGAAAGCTTCCTTCAACAACTCTTCTTCCTGCTCGTTGGTATTCCCTTCATAAAATTCGGCGAGCAGCCTTTCAATTTCCTCGACTGTCATAGTTACTCCATTTATTAAATTCCTCACGTATCTTTTTTCTTGCCCGGGACAACAGTACACGGACATTGGTAGCATTCAATCCCGTGACCTGCTCTATCTCTTCATAAGAACATCCCTTGACATCACGCAACGTTACTATTTTCTGCTGTTGCACCGGCAGATGGGCAATGATGTGCCTTACCTGCTGCGCTTCATCCCTCACTTCAAAGTTATCTGCTTGAGACATATTATGCACTTCGGCCAACTCCACACTCTGTCTGCTCAAAGTATACTTTCCCGAACGAAGCAAATCAAAGCACATATTTTTCACCAGAGTAACGCTGAATGCTTCCGGATTACTGATAATGGCCAGTCCTTCCCGCTTGTCCCACAACTTCAGATAAGCTTCCTGCACCAAATCTTCAGCATCGGCAGCATTCTCCAATAGTCTATAAGCTATGCAGTACAACTTGCGATGATATGGCAGAAACTCTTTTTTAAAACTTTCAGCGTCCATGGGCTATTTATCAATAGTAGATTCCTGTTTATACCCTTCAGACGTAGGAGGAAAGGATTTTGTTACACGGCCAGGAAGAAAAAATGGAAAAAAAATGAAAACACCAATAGCACCAGCCCAAGAGTGCGTTTATTTCAAGACATCAGCAATCCGCTTTTTAAGATTCAATTTTGCAATGTCTTCAGGCTTCAGCTCAAGCTCCACCAACACCTTCGCTGTGGAGAGTCTGTATTCCTGCTCTAACGTATCATAATTTATCTGTTCCTTATGAATGGAATACAACAAAGCAAAATCGTAGTTCAAGGCACGTGAGACATTATACAACGTATCCGTATCAATACTTTTTCTCGTAAGCATATAGTCTACACTTTGAGGCTTAACTTTCAGTCTTCGTGCAAGTTCCGCCTTGGTAACCTGCTGTTCAAGCATCACGTTCTTGATTATCTCTCCGATGTATATATTACTTTTTTCCATTTATATGAAGGTACAAATTAATCATTCATATTATAAGGAACACCAATACCAATTTGTCTGTATGTATCGTTCTTTTTATTCATAATTCGTTTGTTTTATCAAATATTTTATGATACTTTTGCAACATATTCATATAAACAAACAAATAATATCTGCTATCATGAATTTACTGACATGTATTCTCATAGCCATCCCTATCGGCATTATTTTTATTATGCTATGGATATACAATGACTACCGGAAATATAAGAAGAAAAATAAGCTGGCCATTTTGCTGTTTCTCCTATTTCCAACCACTTTATCTGCACAATACGTTGATGCGGGATGCCAAGTATCCTTTAAATGGCTGGAGAACCAAAAAGGAAAATTAGAGTATACAAAAGATGGGGTTGCTTATAAGTTTATTCCAAACGACTCCCAATGGGAAATTATAATTTGCAACAACTCTTCAGAAGATATCCGAATAAACTGGAAAAATATGCAATTCATTGTGGATGGAAGAAGCTCAGAAGTCAAATACCCCATACTGGCAGAAGCGGAAACTCCCTTTGCAATTATAAAAAGCCAGGCAGAAACAAGCCAAAAGATTGGTGTGACAACTTATACGGCAAATAACTCTCAAATATACAACAAGAAAGATATTCGGAAAGGAAGGAATTCCTCCATTACCATTATCCTTCCCATATCTATCGGTAAGCACCCTCAATTCTTCACCTCTTTCGACTTTATCATCAAAAAAGTGAACTAACTATGACTTCTCAAGATATAAAAAAACAGCTGAAAGAACCACATTTCTGGAACATTGTATTAACTGGTCAGCACGCCGAACCGAGGACAAAAGCAATGCTGGAAGCAAAAGGTATCATAACCTGGCTTCCACTTGCTCCGGTCCGGCGTCAATGGGGAAGGATATTAAAAGAAATACACACCCCGGTTATCCCGAGATGTGTATTCGTCTATATATCCAATGAGGAAAGAAATACGTTGCAAAAATCCTACCGACTTCTTCCACCGGAAGTTATACTTCAAGAACTGCCGGACCGATGCAATCAGAACAAGTAGATATATGCCAACGTGCTCACACTAATCACTATCCACAACAAGGTGCCTTGTATCAAGGGCTTGATGCCTACTGCCTTCAGTACATCACGTGACAGAGAGGCACCGATAAAGAACAGAGTGATAGTCAGCGTCTTGCGAGCCAAAGAATTGATTCCCTCCCCAATCATGGCACCCGTTTCGGTAGTGCCCAGCACATAAGTATTGAAAATCATAGCCAGCACAAAGAAGAAGATGAACCAGGGAATACTGATTTTCTGTCCCTTACTCTTAAAGATGAACGAAGTTACCAGAGCCAAAGGAATAATCCATAAGGCACGTGTCAGCTTTATAGTCGTTGCCACCTTCAGGGCCTCCTCGCCATATGCGGCACCTGCCCCCACTACCGAACTCGTATCATGTATGGCAATGGCCGCCCATGTGCCGAACTCATGCTGGCTCATGTTCAAAGCGTGGCCTATCACCGGGAAAACAAACAATGCAATGGCATTCAATATAAAGATGGTGCCCAATGCCACAGACATCTCGCTATCCTTTGCCTTCAACACCGGCCCCACAGCCGCAATGGCACTGCCTCCGCAGATAGCCGTACCGGAACTGATAAGATAGGAAGTGTCACGGTCCACTTTCAAGAACTTACGCCCTATGAGCCAGCCTATGAGCAATGTCCCCACTACAGAAATAATCGTGAACTCCATTCCCTCCTTACCCGAAGCCAGGGAAGCCTGCAGATTCATTCCAAATCCTAACCCTACCACAGAGTATTGCAACAGGTACTTTGAAGTCTTCTTATTGAACTTCGGATGTGCCTGCCCACACAGCAACGCAAAGGCCAACCCTAAGAACAACGCCAACGGCGGAGTGACCCACGCCGAATAGGCATGCATACCGGGCACATAATCCAGCAGCAGAAAGAAGGAGAGGACAACCAGAAGAGATACATAAATAAATTTATTATTACTTTGAAGAAAAGGCATATTAATGCTTTTAGCCAAAACTCGATTTGAAGCCATACTGTTTATTTTACTATTATTACTAATGTTTATTCCTTAATTTTCCGGGTGCAAAGGTAGTTCTATTTTAGTACACCCGCCAATCGTTTCTACTTATAGACTATAACTTATTGTTATCGGGACATAAACATATAGTTCATAAAGGCTTGTGACAATCCTCCTTCCTGCCCTTGCAACTGGACAAAGCAGAAGTCGCGAAGCATGGGCATATCCTTTATCTCGACCACGCGGAAAGTGCCTGCAGCCAGTTCCTTGCAGATGGAACGGATAGACACGATTCCCATGCAATCGGAGTTTTCAAGAAAGAGCTTGATGCTTTCGGTACTACCCAGGTACATCAGTACATGGAGTGAGGCAAGCTTGACGCCGTGCTTCTGGAGCGAGCGTTCTATCACATCCAACGTACCAGAACCACGCTCACGAAGCACTAAAGGAATAGCGAGCAAATCCTGGGGAGTAATCTCTTCGGGCAATTGTAAACGGCTTTTGGAATGGACTACCGCTACCAGTTCATCCTCAAGAAAAGTAGTGTACTTCAGATTGGGAAGGCGGAAAACCCCTTCCACCAATCCCAAGTCAATGCGGTGTTCCTGCAAAGCGGCTTCTATTTCCCGGGAATTTCCATTGAGCAAGGACAAGTTGACCTGCGGAAACTTGCCGATAAAACTGCCCAGCAACGGAGGAAGCACATACTGCGCAATGGTAGTGCTGGCTCCCAACTTGAGTTCGCCAATATATTCGTTATGTAACAAGTGCATTTCATATTCCAGCCGTTTATAGTCCTCCAATATCCGTTCGCAATGCTCCAAAAGCAGCCGGCCTGACTCGGTCAAACTGATTTTACTTCCCTGCCGGTCGAAAAGCCTCGTCTGATAAGTGGCCTCCAGCTCCTGGATATGCTTGGTTATAGCCGGCTGACTTACAAACAACTCTTGCGAAGCCTTTGTAAAACTCAAGTTCTTGGCAACAGACTGGAACACTTTTAAACGGAAATCACTCATATACTTCTTATATCTTATAACTCGTCAGACTTGATGCCGAAAGCATGCGCCAAAGAATAAAACACCGGCTCCAGGCGGCAATACACCGGGTTCAGAGGTTCCTCCGTAATGAAGTACACAGCTTTGCCCCGTTCTTCCTCATTCTTGTCTTTGAAGAAACCCGCCAGCTTCTCCTCCACTCCATTACCATATACCTGATGGAAAGGCAACAGCATCAAACACTTCACATCCGCAGAATCAAGTGCCAGGTTCATCAGGTCAAGAAACAACTCTTCGGTAGAGACTAAACCGGAAGAGGTGACGGAAGAAAATGCAAATTCGCCCAGCGGCGTACGGCATGCCTGGTGATTCAGTTTATTCACATCGGATGGTTCACAACACTTCAGCACGTCCGCTGCCGGAGTATGCACCAGCAACACTTCCACCTCATTTTCTTGTTCTCTCAAGCCGGCGTCCAATGCCAGATAGCTCAACCATGCCGGCAGGTCAACATCGGGTAGCTTCCGTCCCAACTTACCTTCCAAAAAGTTCTTTGCACCATATACCACTTCATTCAGAAATGCAACATCTATCAATATCACATTTGCCGGAAACTTTATCTTATCCTCCATTATCTTCTATTTTAATACGTGATTATACATAATGCTCCTCTGCAAGCGGAGCTCCGAAAACCTACCACACAGAAAGCACAAAACTTTGAAGCAGTAAAAGTACGACAAATTTATCAATAACTTGTATCATCCCAAGCAATTAATCTATATCTCCGAAGCGGAAAGAGAATATCCTTCCCCCGCAACACGGAAACCTTGGAGCTGGAACACGAAGACTTAGCTACTAAAACATATAGGCCCTCACTACATAAGATGTGCATCTCGTACTACATGAGATGTACACCTCGTACTACATGAGATGCACATCTCATGCATGACATCCTTATTTGCCCTTCTCTTTAACCAATAGAGTTTAATACGAAAAGGAACTTTGCTCCAACTTCTTATCTAAAGAAGTAGAAAGAAACAAAACGACTGATTTACAGACAATTTGTCATTTTACATATTTTATATGCAGACAATTTGTCCGAAATGTGCCAATGGCAAATCTTTTGCGCCTTCCCAAGTGTTATGAAACTGATAAAATAGAAAGGAGAACAAAATATGAACTTTAACAACTTTACCATTAAAGCGCAAGAAGCAGTGCAGGAGGCTGTGAACCTGGTACAAAGCCGTGGACAGCAGGCCATCGAGCCCGTGCATGTACTTCAAAGCGTGATGAAAGTAGGTGAAAATGTCACCAACTTCATCTTCCAGAAGCTGGGCATGAACGGTCAGCAGATAGCACTTGTACTGGACAAGCAAATTGATTCTCTGCCCAAGGTATCCGGCGGAGAGCCATACCTGAGCCGTGAAACGAACGAAGTGTTCCAGAAGGCCACCCAATATTCCAAGGAAATGGGTGATGAATTCGTCTCCCTGGAACCGGTACTGCTGGCTTTGCTGAATGTGAAAAGCACTGCATCCACCATTCTGAAAGATGCCGGGATGACGGAACGCGAACTGCGGGAAGCCATCAACGAACTGCGAAAAGGAGAAAAAGTAACTTCACAATCCAGCGAAGACACTTACCAGTCATTGGAAAAGTATGCCATCAATCTGAACGAAGCAGCCCGCAGCGGCAAACTGGATCCCGTCATCGGCCGTGACGAAGAGATACGGCGTGTCCTGCAGATTCTGAGCCGGCGTACCAAGAACAACCCGATTCTTATCGGTGAACCGGGTACCGGTAAAACGGCCATCGTAGAGGGACTTGCCCACCGTATCTTGCGTGGAGACGTCCCCGAGAACTTGAAGAACAAACAAGTCTACTCCCTGGATATGGGTGCACTGGTGGCCGGCGCCAAGTACAAAGGCGAATTTGAAGAACGTCTGAAGGCCGTTATCAACGAAGTTAAGAAGTCGGAAGGAGACATTATCCTCTTCATTGATGAAATCCATACCCTGGTGGGTGCCGGCAAGGGGGAAGGCGCCATGGATGCCGCCAACATCCTGAAACCCGCCCTGGCACGCGGTGAACTGAGGAGCATCGGGGCCACTACCCTCGATGAATATCAGAAGTATTTCGAAAAGGACAAAGCGTTGGAACGCCGCTTCCAGATTGTCATGGTGAACGAACCGGATACACTGAGCACCATTTCCATTCTGCGTGGTCTGAAGGAACGTTATGAGAACCATCACCACGTACGGATTAAAGACGATGCCATCATCGCCGCCGTAGAGTTGAGCAACCGTTACATCACCGACCGTTTCTTGCCGGACAAGGCTATCGACCTGATGGACGAAGCCGCTGCCAAACTGCGTATGGAAGTCGATTCAGTACCGGAAGAACTGGACGAAATCTCGCGCAAGATAAAGCAGCTGGAGATTGAACGCGAAGCCATCAAGCGCGAAAACGACAAGCCCAAACTGGAACAAATCGGCAAAGAACTTGCCGAGCTGAAGGAGCAGGAAAACTCGTACAAAGCGAAATGGCAAAGTGAAAAGACCCTTGTCAACAAAATCCAGCAGAATAAGGTGGAAATAGAGAACCTGAAGTTCGAGGCCGACAAGGCTGAACGGGAAGGCGACTATGGCCGGGTGGCCGAAATACGCTACGGCAAACTGCAAGCGCTGAACCAGGAGATTGAAGAAACGCAGCAAAAACTGCACGAGATGCAGGGCGACAAGGCCATGATTAAAGAGGAAGTGGACGCTGAAGACATCGCCGACGTAGTATCCCGCTGGACCGGCATACCGGTAAGCAAGATGCTGCAAAGCGAAAAGGACAAACTGTTGCATCTGGAGGCGGAACTGCACCAGCGGGTTATCGGGCAGGACGAAGCCATCGAGGCCGTATCCGATGCCGTACGACGCAGCCGTGCCGGACTGCAAGACCCGAAACGTCCTATCGGCTCATTCCTTTTCCTGGGAACCACCGGTGTAGGTAAGACGGAATTGGCAAAGGCGCTGGCGGAGTTCCTCTTTGACGACGAGACAATGATGACCCGTATCGACATGAGCGAGTATCAGGAGAAACACAGCGTTTCCCGTCTGGTTGGAGCGCCTCCGGGATATGTGGGCTACGATGAAGGTGGACAACTGACAGAAGCCGTAAGGCGGAAACCGTATTCTGTCGTCCTATTCGACGAAATCGAGAAAGCGCATCCGGACGTATTCAACATCTTGCTGCAAGTGCTGGATGACGGACGTCTGACGGACAACAAAGGGCGTACGGTCAACTTCAAAAATACGATTATCATCATGACCTCCAACATGGGCAGCGGCTATATCCAAAGCCAGATGGAGAAGCTCAACAGTAGCAATAAGGAGCAAATCGTAGAGGAAACCAAAAAGGAAGTGATGAATATGCTGAAAAAGACCATCCGCCCGGAATTCCTGAACCGTATCGACGAAACCATCATGTTCCTGCCACTGACAGAGCCCGAAATCAAGCAAATTGTGGTGCTCCAAATCAAGAGTGTGCAGAAGATGCTTTCCGGTAACGGCGTGGAACTTGTTCTGACAAATGCCGCCATAGACTTCCTTGCCAATGCAGGGTATGACCCTGAATTCGGCGCCCGTCCGGTGAAACGTGCCATCCAGCACTATTTGCTGAACGACTTGTCGAAGAAGCTGCTGGCTCAGGAAGTAGACCGCAGCAAGCCTATTACAGTGGATGCCAATACCACTGACGACGGACTGGTTTTCAGAAATTAAAAGCAATCCGTATCCCCCAATAAAAGAGGCGATTCCCGACTATTGAGAATCGCCTCTTTTATTTTGTATTTCAATCCTTCTCCGATTACTCGGCCTTGCTTTCCTCCTTCGTTTCTGCCGCAGGAGTTTCTTCAAAATCCGTCATACCGCTTGCCACCAGCAAATTATACCAAACAATCAATTTCTTGATGTCGGACGGATATACGCGGTCGCGATCGAAGGTAGGCAATACCTCTGCCAGGTAAGCACGCAAGTCGTCAGCAGTAGCTTTCTTCAAATCCAGCACTACGGCAGCACCATTTTCCTTTTTCTTCATGGAAAGAAACACTTCCTTCAAAGGAACATCTTCCGTATCTGTATACATGGCGATATCGCCCAAAGAAATAATCTTCTCATTACCATAAGCAGGGAAACGCTTCTTGTCTGCAAGCGACTCTACAATCAACATATTTTTTCCCTGAGAAACAAGCTTATACAATCCCGGTTTACCGGAAATGGACAAAATAGTCTTCAACATAATATATTCTGTTTTGATGATTAGTAGTTATTTTTTTCGGGGGGCAAAGATAATGTAAGCCGAAGACAATACAAAATAAGCTTGCTTATTTTTATTGTTAAGGAGATGCCTATTTGCGTAACAGATAGTGCATTTTTTCAGATAGCGAACCGATTAGCTCTAAAACTTGCGGAATCAATGGGGTTTCGCCATCATTTACAATGACAAAATCTGCATATTTACGCTTTTCTTCGTCATTCATCTGGCTACGGATACGCTTTTCTATCAATTCGCGCGAGGAAGCATCCCGCCGGACGGCACGTAAAATGCGCACCTCTTCGGGCGCATAGACCATAACAATAGCATCCACTTCACCCGCAAACCCCGCTTCGACCAGAATGGCCGATTCTATACCGACAATGGGAAAAGCGGTGCGGCATTGTGTCCACCGCCTGAAATCCTCCTTTACACGAGGATGCACAATACAGTTGATTTCTTTGGCATGCTCCGGACTGCCGAAAAGATAAGACGCCAACAAAGGCTTGTTCAGCGTGCCACCGGCATACACTTCCGCACCAAGCAAAGCTGACAAATCCTCGCGGATCAATGAATCGGATGCCATCAGCCTTTTCGTTTCCAAGTCCGAGATATAGACGGGAACACCCAGCACTTCCAACAGCCGGGATACCATACTCTTTCCGCTACCGATACCACCGGTTATACCTATCTTAATCGCCATAATCAGGAGAAACTTGCTCTATCAGAAAATCCACTTGTGCCGGATTGAAGCGTACCTGGCTCACCCCTTTCGGCAGATTCTTAATCTTTACCGTATACTTGTCGGAACCCAGACGGAGCAGTTCCTCATAGGACACGTAAATATGAAAATCATCAGCGTTAATCTGCCTGAAATGACTCAGACCAACCTGAAACGTGACCTGCACCTTGGAAGGGAAAGCGCGCAGCACCTTGTCGGCAGGAAAGTTAACGCCACGCAACGGCACCTCCACTGTCTTTTCCGTATAAATATCCACCGGAAGCATCATCTCAATGGAAGAAGGCACAAACTTCACACCTTTCTGGATACGCAGGGGGACTTGCTGCCTCAAGGTATCCGATATATCTTCCAGCTTCACCGGTTGCGTATAGGCAACAGCAATCGTATCCAGCACGCCTTGCGGCGCATACACCAATACGGAATCGGGACTGAATATCGTATCCGAAAGATAATACTCACGTCCGGCACTCAGCGTGCCGCGCAGCTTCACCGGCACCAGTTTGGAGGCTCCCGTCGAATAGATGTACTCCAATGTATCCGGCTTCATGGAAAGCAGGCGGGTAGAGGCATTCAGCTGGTTCAGCACTTTCTTTTCAAACTGCGAGGGATATATCCTTACTTGATTATCCACGCCCTTATAATCGGCATAATCGAGAATAACGGGATAAAAGCTCTTTCCCAACATATAGTTGAGCAGTACCGTTCCCTTATCCTTTACCTTGATACGGAGTTCTGAAGCAGGTTCAGAGGTAATCACCACATTATTGGGCACTCCCTTCAGCCGCACCGGTATAGAAAAGTCCGCCTCATAGTCGTTGTTCAAGGTCTGCAAGAGCCAGAAGCCACCGGCTACAAAGAAAAAAAACAAAAAAATGAAGAACTCCCTGCTTTTATCGCTAAGCAGAAAGTCCTTCACTTCTCTTGATATCTTCAGATATGTACGTTGTATGTTCCTACGTTCAAACATAGGCTCACATTTCTATTATTTAGATGCCTGACTGCTGTTCGCATCAGCAGCTGCAGCAAAAATAGAATTCTTGTCTATACGAATCTTAACGTTAGAAGCGATTTCAAGCACCACATCATTGTCGTTGATTTCCTTGATAACACCATGGATACCACCAGCTGTGATTACTTTCTGATTCACTTGAAGCGATTTACGGAAGTTTGCTATTTCCTTTTGCTTCTTGTTTTGAGGACGAATCATAAAGAAATACATAATAACGAACATGGCTATCAGCATAATCCACATCATGCTACCACCACCGGCAGGGCCTGCAGCGGGAGCCTGCAGGAAGAATACAGTCATTAAGTTCATAAATACTCAGTTTTGGTTTCTATTATTAAACAAAGGTATTAGTTTTTCGTTAACTTACCTTCTTTTTTTAATTGATTAACTATTCCATCCAATGTACCGTTCACGAAGCTGCCACTTTTGGCCGTGCTGTAAACTTTGGCAATATCGACATATTCGTTCAACGAAACACTCACCGGAATGTTCGGGAAACTTAATATTTCGGCCAAGGCACACTGCATGATTACAACATCCATAAAGGCTACACGGTCCAAGTCCCAATTACGCGTATTCTCGCTGATGAGGTGACGGTAATAGTCACAGTTCAAGATGGCACGGCGGAACAAACGGCGTGCAAATTCCTGGTCTTCCTCATCCTTGAACTCTGGTAGAAGTTCCTGATTGGCACCATTCTTCTCTTCAAAGCGCTTGATGGTTTTCAGTACGAAAGTATCCACAATCTCCTTGTCGTCATTCCAGTAGAGGCTCTGGTCTTCGAGCACATTGTCCAAGGCTTCGTTGTTGAAGACAAAAGTCTTATACAGCTTTCTCCACAATTCACGGTCGTATTCGTAAGAATTGTCCGAAGAAGCCATATATTCCTTATATATATCTGATTCCACAATTTTCTCATACAATCCCTTGACAAAGTCTTCATCATTGGCCCACGTGCGCTTTTGGTTGGCAATGAATTCCGTCAATTGTTTGTTCACTTCCAACTGGGCTATGAACTTGTTTTCCACAAATTTCATGTTGGGATACAGCTCCTCGGCAGTGGGAGCCAGCTTAGCTTTTGCCGCATCAATACGTTTTTGTGCGTAGTTCGTCAAAGCTATCATCAGCATCAGCAGGTAGTTGTAGAGGTCGTATGCCTTTGAAAGGCTAAAGAACAATTCTTTCTCCGCTGAGTCTAAATTTTTACTGCCATTCTGATAATAAGCATATACAATCTGTATAATCTTAAGACGAATAAGAACTCTGTTGATCATAATTCTAAAGTAAATACTAGTGTTTTAACAAGGCGCAAAAGTAGGCATTTTTAATGAGTTTACATAAATAAATCACATTTTTTAATGCAGATATTGATTATCCGGTCTTTTTCTTTTGACAGTTTAAAAAAAATCGTCAATTTTGAGCCCGATAAAGAGCTAAAAGCTACGAGATACGAGTTTTAAGGTGATAATATCAAAATTGAGACCTATTATAATATGGAAGACTTTAAGAAGAAAAACGCAGCGGACATGAATGACAAGGAGATTGTATTCTCCCAATCCATCAAAGCAGGTAAGCGCATCTACTATTTAGACGTCAAGAAAAACAGAAAAGACGAAATGTTTCTCGCCATCACGGAAAGCAAGAAGATTGTGATGGGCGAAGGAGACGACTCGCAGGTAAGTTTCGAAAAGCACAAAATCTTTCTATACAAAGAGGATTTTGAAAAGTTCATGAACGGACTTCAGCAAGCCATCGGCTTCATCCAGGAACAGCAAGGCTGCTATACAAGACATACCACTGACGAAGAGGCTGAAAGTCCCGAAACGGGAAAAGAAGAACTGCCGAAAGAGGAAAAAGCGTCTTCATTGGAAGGAGAAATCAAGATAGACATTGAATTTTAAGTTATAACCTTTTGATAATTCAAAAAGAAGCTGTACTTTTGCACCGCTTTTTTGCAACATCGTGTGGCAAGCCACATCGTGTGATGGTGAATTAAGCAAAAAATTTACTTAATTTAGAGTAACACAAAAATTTTTAAAATGAAATCAATTGAAGTAAAAGGAACTGCAAGAACTATTGCAGAACGTTCTTCGGAACAAGCAAGAGCTTTGAAAGCTATTCGTAAAAACAACGGTGTACCTTGCGTACTTTATGGTGCAGGTGAAAATGTTCACTTCACTGTACCTGCAGAGGGTCTGCGTAACTTGGTTTACACTCCGCACATCTACGTAGTTGACTTGGTGATTGATGGCAAGAAAGTAAACGCTATCATGAAAGATATCCAATTCCACCCCGTAAAGGATACTATCCTGCACGTTGACTTCTATCAAATTGACGAGGCTAAGCCTATCGTTATGGAAGTTCCGGTACAGATGGAAGGTTTGGCAGAAGGTGTTAAGGCCGGTGGTAAGCTGGTACTCCAGATGCGTAAGCTGAAAGTAAGAGCTTTGTATAACGTAATTCCTGAAAGACTGATTATCAACGTTGCCCACTTGGGACTTGGTAAGACTGTTAAAGTTGGCGAATTGCAATATGAAGGATTGGAATTGCTGAATGCCAAAGAAGCTGTTGTATGCGCCGTTAAGCTGACTCGTGCTGCAAGAGGTGCCGCTGCTGCTGCAGGCAACTAATCGATTCTTTTCAAGAAAGACTAAATATTCGGGAACGCGGATTAACGCAGCCAACGCAGATTTCATACTGATTTCCGCGGAAAGTTGCGATAATCCGCGTTCTTTTTACGGCTCACGAGAGTGTATAATTCACCACAGATTACACAGATTTGCACAGATAGACATCTTTGATTATCGGTACATTAAATTCATTCTGTGTTAATCTGTGTAATCTGTGGTGAATACTAGTTTTAACACCCTCATAAACAGGAAGCACTGACTATGAAATATTTAATTGTAGGATTGGGCAATATCGGCCCCGAATATCACGAAACCCGCCATAACATCGGATTCATGGCAGTAGATGCTCTGGCCAAAGCAGCGGGTGCCACTTTTACCGACGGACGTTATGGTTTCACCACAACACTGTCAGTCAAGGGACGCCAACTGTTACTGCTGAAGCCTTCCACCTTTATGAACCTCAGCGGCAACGCCGTACGCTACTGGATGCAAAAGGAAAACATTCCATTGGAGAATGTGTTGGTAGTGGTAGATGACCTGGCACTGCCTTTCGGCACACTGCGCCTGAAAGGTAAGGGAAGCGATGCGGGACATAACGGCCTTAAGCATATTGCATCAACGCTGGGCACCCAGAATTATGCACGCCTGCGTTTCGGCATCGGTAATGACTTTCCCCGTGGTGGGCAGATTGACTATGTGCTGGGACATTTTACCGATGAAGATTGGAAAACAATGGGCGAGAGATTGGAAACAGCCGGAGAAATCATCAAAAGTTTCTGTCTGGCGGGAATAGATATCACCATGAATCAATATAACAAGAAATGAACGAAGCCAGAATTGACAAATGGATGTGGGCCGTACGCATCTTCAAGACACGTACCATAGCCGCCGAAGCCTGCAAAAAAGGACGCATCAGCATCAATGGCGCACTGGCAAAGGCTGCCCGTACGGTGAAGCCGGGAGATGTCATACAGGTGCGCAAGCCTCCCGTCACCTATTCCTTCAAAGTGCTGCAAACCATCGAAAAGCGTGTCGGCGCAAAGCTTGTTGCCGAAATGATGGAGAATGTAACGACTCCGGAACAGTATGAACTGCTGGAGATGAGCCGTGTCAGCGGTTTCGTCAACCGTGCCAAGGGTACCGGACGGCCGACGAAAAAAGACCGCCGGAGTCTGGAAGAATTTACAGAACCGGAATTTCTGGATGATTTCGACTTTGAATTCGATTTTGAGGAAGAGTAAAATAAGGGAAAGATTATGAGCGAGAGAATAATTAAATGGGGATTCATCGGTTGCGGAGAAGTGACCAAATACAAAAGCGGACCGGCATTTCAGAAAATAGAGAACTCCGAAGTAGTGGCCGTCATGAGCCGAAATGGCGACAAGGCTAAGACCTACGCCAAGGAAAGAGGGATTCCCAAATGGTACGACGATGCCCAGGAACTGATTGACGACGAAGAGGTGAACGCCGTGTACATTGCCACTCCTCCTTCTTCACATGCTACATACGCCATCATGTCCATGAAGGCAGGCAAACCGGTCTACATAGAGAAGCCGATGGCCGTTACCTACGAAGAGTGCTGCCGCATCAACCGGATTTCCAAGGAAACGGGTGTTCCATGTTTTGTCGCGTATTACCGCCGCTATCTGCCCTACTTCCTGAAGGTAAAGTCACTGGTAGAGGAGGGACATATTGGCAATGTCATCAACATTCAAATCCGCTTCGCCCAGCCTCCCCGCGACCTCGACCATAACAAGGAAAACCTGCCGTGGCGCGTGCAACCGGACATTGCCGGCGGAGGATACTTCTATGACCTTGCGCCCCACCAGATAGACTTGCTGCAGGAAATCTTCGGATGTATCCTCGAAGCCAGCGGCTACAAGAGCAACCGTGGCGGACTATATCCTGCCGAGGACACTCTAAGCGCATGTTTCCAGTTTGACAGCGGACTGGTGGGCAGCGGCTCCTGGTGCTTTGTTGCCCACGAATCCGCCCGCGAAGACCGTATAGAAATCATTGGAGACAAAGGCATGATTTGTTTCTCCGTATTCACCTATGACCCCATTGCGCTGCATACGGAAAGAGGACGTGAAGAAATCATCGTCGAAAACCCCACCTACGTCCAGCAACCGCTTATACAGGCAGTGGTAGACCACCTGCTGGGCAAGTCCGTCTGCAGCTGTGACGGCGAAAGCGCCACTCTCACAAACTGGGTGATGGACAAAATACTGAACAAGCTCTGATTAACGACTATGAAGGTGTGCCTAAAAACTATCAAGAAGTAAGATGCCTTTTGTTTTGTCACACCTCCATGTCGAAACCTTCGCCTTTCTGACTGACTAATTCGTACACATCGGCACTCTCGCCTACAACCCATACCACATCGCCTTCTACAAAAGGTTCATGCGGGTCGGGAGCATGCAGGGTCTCCCCTCCCCGCTCCACACCGGCAATCAGGCAGTGATACTTCTCGCGTATCCCTGCTTCCTTCAGGGTCTTGTTCAGGAAAGGAGACTGCCCGTCCACACAGAACTGGCGTAGAATCATCTCGCTCTTCTCTATCACATCCGTATTCATGGCAGACACCTTATCCATCTCCTTGCCGAAGATGTTCAGTTCCTCGTCCGTGGCAATCACTTGTATCTTGTCCTGTGGAAAAAGGCGGACAGACGCTCCGGGAATATTAATCCGTTTCTTGCCCCGAAGGATGGAGACCACATGGATGCCGTATTTCTTTCCGAAATTCAGCTCCGCCAATGTCCTGCCCACCCATGCCGACTCGCCGGGGATTTCAAAATCCGTCAGGTGCAGGTCGCGCGACAGCAGACGCCCCGCATACTCCGGTTTCTTCTCTCCCATATACTCGGCACGCATGTCGCGGTACCGCAGATTCTGGAAGAATGTCCTCTCTATCATGATGGACTGCTTCTTCAACTGGCGAGAGAGTATCATCAAAGTCACCAGCAGCACCGCCACTCCAAACACCAGACCGACGGACATCTTGAACAAACCGGCTATTACGAACATGACGAACGAAACGCCCAGCAGCAGACGCAGTACAATGGTGGCCACCAACGGTGCCCGGTTTCCACGGTTATCCTTCCATAAAGTCACGAACTCTTCCGAGTGGTTCTTTTTAATCATGATGGCACGCAGGAACGGAGCTATACACAGAATGATGATAAAGGCAGCCAACAGAGAGCCCCATACCCCGGGCAGACTGTCGTGCACGAAAGGCACCAGAAAACGGAACGCCAAAGCTATCACCGCCACGCAAATGATGGAATACACCACCGTAATCCTGACCAGCGCAAATATCAGTTTCTTCCACAGACTCTCGTGGTTCATGGTCTGCGAACCTGAAGCATAGCGGGTCAAGAACTTTCTCCATTTTTCCGGCAAATGCGTATCCACAAGATTGGAAGCCGGTTCTGCCAAACGAATCATATAAGGAGTGAGGAAAGTGGTGATGACAGACACCGCCACCACAATAGGATACAAGAAATGGCTGGTGACATGCAGTGACACGCCCAGCGAAGCTATAATAAAGGCAAACTCACCGATTTGCGTCAGACTGAAACCGCATTGCATAGCCGTCTTCAGCGGTTGCCCTGCCAGCAGCACACCCAGCGTCCCGAAGAGGGATTGCCCGAGGATGACCGCCAGAGTAATCACGACAATAGGTCCCGCATACTCCACAATCATGGCCGGGTCTACCATCATGCCGACCGATACGAAGAAGATGGCGCCGAACAAGTCCTTGACCGGCTTCACCAGGCGCTCTATGCTCTCCGCCTCTACCGTCTCGGCAAGAATGGAGCCCATGATGAACGCGCCGAAAGCAGCCGAGAAACCCGTGTGCGCGGCCATCACCACCATACCGAAACAGAGTCCGAGAGAGACTATCAGCAAGGTTTCCTCGCTCATCAGCTTCCGGCACCGCTTCAGCAATCCGGGGATGAGGTATATCCCTACGACGAACCAAAGTATCAGGAAGAACAGCAGTTTGGCAATGCTCCCCAGCATCTCCGTACCCTCGAAGTTATGGCTGACTGCCATCGTGGAGAGCATCACCATCAATACGATGGCAAGAATATCCTCCAGGATAAGCACACTGAGCACCAGCCCCGTGAACTGTTTCTTGCGCATCCCCAAATCATCAAACGCCTTATAGATAATGGTAGTGGACGACATGGCAATCATACCGCCCAGGAAGATACAGTCCATCCGTTGCCAGCCGAACCCGGTACCTACCGCCACTCCCAACAATATCATACAAAAGATGATGGTACACGCAGCAATAATCGCCACGCCTCCCACCTTCACAATCTTCTTGAAGCTGAATTCCAATCCCAGTGCAAACAGCAGGAAGATAACGCCTATATCCGCCCAGGTCTGTATATTAGCCGTGTCCATCACCGACGGTGTATAGGCCATGTGAGGGCTGGCAAGGAATCCTGCAACTACATATCCTAACACCAGCGGTTGCTTCAATTTCTTAAAAAGCAGGGTCATAATCCCCGCACAAATCAATATCAGAGCTAAATCAGCTATCAAAGGGGCTAAATGTGACATAACACTACTTATCTATTAATCAGAGATATATAACTGCAAAACTATGCAATACATCTGCAGTGGCTCTGCAAAAGCCTTGCAGCGTCACTGCAACTGCTTTGCAGCAGCACTGCAAAAGGTATGCAGTAACTTTGCAGCAGTTGTCTGCACGATTCTACAACACTCCTTTCGAGCTTGGCAGTTCAAAGTGATAAATATCCCTTTTCACCGCCATCTTCAGCGCACGTGCCAGCGCCTTGAAGATGCCTTCTATCTTATGATGTTCGTTCTGCCCTTCGGCTTTTACATTAAGATTCATCCGGGCGGCATCACTCAAGGACTTGAAGAAGTGCAGGAACATTTCCGTAGGCATGTCGCCTATCTTCTCGCGCTTGAACCCGGCATCCCATACCAACCACGGGCGACCGCCGAAGTCGAGGCACACCTGGCAGAGACAATCGTCCATAGGAAGGGCATAGCCGTAGCGTTCGATGCCGCGCTTGCTTCCTAAGGCCTGATAAAGGCAGTCGCCCAGAGCAAGAGCGGTATCCTCGATGGTGTGGTGCTCGTCCACTTCGAGGTCGCCTTTCACACGGATGGTGAGGTCCATGCCGCCGTGCTTGCCTATCTGCTCCAGCATGTGGTCGAAGAAGCCCAGTCCGGTCGCGATGTCACAATGCCCGTTACCATCCAGATTCAAGGATACGTATATATCTGTCTCCTTGGTAGTACGACGTACTTCCGCCGTACGCTCACCGGCAAAGAGGAATTCGGCAACCTTATCCCAATCCCTGGTGGCGAGGGCGCAGTAATCTTCAAGTCCGTCACAAGCGGCACCGCCACCTTCGGAAACGGGTTTCAATGATGCCGTGTCATCTTGCAGAAGAATGGCACGGCAGCCCAGATTCTTTGCCAGTTCCACATCCGTAGGCCGGTCGCCAATGACGAAACTGTGGGACAAATCGTAGTCCGGGTTATCGAGGTATTTGGCAAGCATTCCGGTACGCGGCTTGCGGGTCGGTGCATTGTCGTCGGGCATGCTGCGGTCTATGCAGATGTCGTCGAAGGTGATGCCTTCGCCTTCCAATGTCTTCATCATCAGGTTGTGTGCCGGCCAGAAGGTCTCTTCCGGAAAGGAGGCGGTGCCGAGACCGTCCTGATTGGTCACCATTACAAAATCAAAATCCAGCTTGCTGCGGATGAAGCCAAGATTGCGCATCACTTTCGGATAGAACTCCAGCTTCTCCAGGGAGTCCAGCTGATAATCAATGGGCGGCTCAATGACTAAAGTCCCGTCACGGTCTATAAAAAGTAGTTTCTTCATTTTAAAGGATATTTTTTTTGAGGGAATAAAGGGAGTTATCGGGAGTTAGAAGGAGGTAGAAGGAGTTAGAGGAGTTAGAGGAGTTAGAGGAGTTAGAGGAGTTAGAGGCCAGTAGTTCTGCTTGCATAAGCATTACTTGTATAGAACAGCAGTATCGGCCTTTAACTCCCTTTTAATCCCTTTACCCCCCTTTTACTCCCTTTAACTCCTTCTACATATATTCCTTCAGCGCTTCAATCAATTTTTCATTCTCTCCTCTCGTTCCCACCGTCACCCGCAGGCAATTTCCGCAGAGTGACACGGAGTTACGGTTGCGGACAATGATACCCTTGCCTACCAGATAATTGTAAATCTTCACGGCATCCGTCACACGAGCTAGGAAGAAATTGGCATGGGAAGGGAACATCTTCACCGTACATGGCAGTGCGGCGAACTCGGCTTCCAGATTCTCCCGTTCTTCTTTCAGTGTCTTCACCCAACGTTCTATTTCATAATAGCGGTGAAGCATTTCCACTGCCTGCTTCTGTGTCAACTGGTTCACGTTATAGGGATATTTTATCTTACTGAGGATGCCGATAATCTCCGGTGAGGCAAATGCCATACCCAGACGGATGGCAGCACATCCCCATGCTTTGGAAAAGGTTTGCAGTACAATGAGATTCGGATATTGATTCAAATTTTCAAGGAAGGAAGGTGCCTCGGAGAAGTCATTGTATGCCTCGTCCAGTATCACTAACCCATCAAACCGGCGAATCAGCGTTTCAATTTCGCTACGGAGCAGGTCATTGCCGGTAGGATTGTTGGGAGAGCAGATAAAAATCAGTTTGGTATGCTCATCCGCAGCAGCCAGAAGCTTGTCGGCAGAGAACTGGAAATCCTCATCGAGCAGCACTTTACGGTACTCCACATCATTAACGTCAGCACAGACTTGATACATGCCGTAGGTAGGGTCGATGGCCACTACATTATCCACACGGGGTTCACAAAAAGCACGGAACACCAAATCGATAGCTTCATCACTGCCATTCCCTAAGAAGATGGAATCGGGACTCACCTTTTTAATTTTAGACAATTCTGTCTTTAACTCCCGCTGCATGGGGTCGGGATAACGGTTGTGCGGCATGTTATAAGGATTCTCGTTTGCATCGAGAAAAACGGATGCCGCAGCACCATTATATTCATCACGTGCTGAAGAATAAGGCTTCAGACGCCAGATATTCGGACGGGTAAGTTCTTGTAATGTTTTCACCATGTTATTTATGATTTGACAATTTACGATTAAAATTACTTTAAGCCATCAGCTCTCAATTTTCAACTTTCAATTTTCATTCTCCAACTGCCCCAGTCTCACACTCACGGCATTCTTATGCGCATCCAGCTGTTCATTGGCAGCCATCAGCTCGATGGCAGGGCCGATGATATTTAATCCTTCCGGCTTTATCTCCTGAAAAGTTATCTTGCGGATAAAGCTGTCAAGGCTGACACCGCTGTATGCTTTGGCATAGCCGTTTGTCGGCAGGGTATGGTTTGTGCCCGAAGCATAATCTCCCGCACTCTCCGGAGTAAGAGAACCCAGGAATACGGAACCGGCATTCACGATACGTTCTGCCACGGAAAGATAATCCTCGGTTTCTATGATAAGATGTTCGGGAGCATACGCGTTGGTCAATTCAATGGCTTCTGTCATGCTGTCCACTACAATCAGTTTGCTATTGGCAAGAGACTTTTCGGCAATCTCTTTACGTGGCAGTAAGGCCAGTTGGCGTTCCACTTCCACCTTTACAGCTTGTTGCAATTCGACAGAGGTCGTAATTAATATAGCCTGACTGTCCACTCCGTGTTCTGCCTGGCTCAACAAGTCGGCGGCGACAAAAATCGGATTAGCTGTTTCGTCAGCCAAAACTTCTACTTCCGAAGGTCCTGCCGGCATATCTATCGCCACATCACGCAAGCTCACAAGCTGTTTGGCAGCCGTGACATACTGATTTCCCGGACCGAATATCTTGTAAACCTTAGGCACACTTTCCGTTCCGTATGCCATAGCGGCAATGGCTTGTATGCCGCCAGCTTTGAAAATCCGGTTGACACCTGCCACTTTTGCGGCAAACAGCACAGCGGGATGTACCTTTCCGTCACGTCCCGGAGGGGTGCAGAGAACAATCTCCTTGCATCCGGCAATCCTGGCGGGAACGGCCAGCATCAGTACCGTAGAAAACAGCGGAGCCGTTCCTCCGGGGATATACAATCCCACCTTTTCTATGGCAACCGCTTTCTGCCAGCAGGTCACCCCCGGCTGAGTCTGCACTTTCTTGCCCTCAAAGCGTTGTGCGGCGTGGAAAGTCTCGATGTTCTGCTTTGCCAGGCGAATAGCTGCTTTCAAGTCTTCACTCACCAGGTTTTCCGCTTCCTGCTGTTCCTCTTCCGACACTGCCAGCGAGGCCAACACCACTTTATCAAATTTTTCTTCATAATCCAGCACAGCACGGTCTCCCTCCTCCTTCACACGGTCAATAACACTCCGCACCGTATCAAACAGATTCTCCGTATTCATCACCGGACGTTTCAGAATCTCTTGCCACTGGGATTTATCGGGATTACTAATCAATATCATAATGACATGTTTTTAAAGATTTATGCATAAACCATGATATTATTGGAGGTGTGTCAAAACTCTCTGAAGACTTTCTATTAGGCGCTGATTACGCGGATTTCACGGATTCATTTTACCGATTCCGCGCTATTTCGCGTAATTCGTACCTAATGTCGTAACATAAAGAAAGCGTTTATATACTTTTGACACATCCTCGAGGCTTTAAATTATCATTTTCTCAATCGGTAGCACCAGAATGCCTTCCGCCCCCAGCGCTTTCAGCTTTCCGATAATCTCCCAGAAACACTTCTCGTCGAGTACGGTATGTACTGAGCACCAGCCTTCTTGTGCCAAAGGCATCACCGTGGGGCTCTTCATGCCCGGAAGTACAGAGACAATCTCATCCAGTTTCTCTTTCGGGGCATTCATCAGCACATACTTCTTATCTTCGGCTGTCTTCACAGCATCCATACGGAACAACAGCTCCCTCAATATCCCTTGCTTTTCCTCGCTCAGGTTCCTGTTACCAATCAGCAGGGCTTCGGACTTCATCACAACCTCCACTTCCTTCAGGCGGTTGCTCACCAGCGTAGAACCGGAACTTACAATATCGAAAATGGCATCTGCCAGACCGATGCCCGGCGCCACTTCTACCGACCCCGTAATGACGTGTATCTCCGCATTCACCCCATTCTCTTTCAAAAAGCCGGAAAGGATACCCGGATAAGATGTCGCAATCTTCTTTCCGTGAAACCACTTCACCCCCGGATACTCAATATCCTTCGGCATGGCAAGAGACAGACGGCATTTGCTGAATCCCAGACGCTTGATTATCTCTGCATCCTCATTCTTCTCAACAAATTCATTCTCACCCACAATTCCTATATCAGCCACTCCGGTAGCCACAGACTGCGGAATGTCGTCATCCCTCAGAAACAACACTTCAAGAGGAAAGTTTGACGACTGCACCAACAACGAGCGCTTCATGGCACTCAACTTTATATCCGATTCTCCCAAAAACGACATGGTCTCGTCATACAGACGACCCTTAGCTTGTACTGCAATTCTTAACATAAGGTTATTTACTATTTTACGATTTACTATTTACTATTTTGAATGAGATGACAGAAAACAAAACGAGGCTTACCAATATTCGGCAAGCCTCGTCTGTTATGTCATCTGTTGTACATATACACTCATACGCCCACCGAGTTATTCGTTAGGATGATGATGGTGATGATGTGCAACGATATTCTTCATATTTTTTGGATTTTAATGCGACAAAAGTAAACTAAAAGTTTGAAACTCCAAAAGATTTATCACAAAAAGTTTATTTTTTCTTTCAAATTCATCTTAGTTCACCACAAATTACACAGATTTGCACAGATTATTTTTATTCCAATCTATGCAAATCTGTGTAATCTGTGGTGAAACAATTAAATCAACGGCAATATTTCCTCCTGCTCTACTTCGCAGCTATGGAAATGCATTTCCGCTTCCGCCTTCTCCTTCGGAAAGGTAAAGTAGGTGCAAGTGGCTTCTGTGCAAAGTTCGCCCATGCTATTATACAGGCGTGCTTCTATGATAGCAATATTCCGCTTCTGCTCGCGAAGCGAAGCCCGCAGCACCACATGCGTGTCGTTGGTCGATATGGATTTGCGGAAGCGGGTTTCCATTTTCGATGTCACCCCGCCGGTCTGCAGCTTGCGGAACACGACCCAGCCGCAGATTTCATCCAGCAATACGGACTGGATGCCTCCATGCAACGTATTCAGCCACCCTTGATACTCCGGACGCGGCTTCCAGATGCTCACCACCTCGTCACCGTCCTCATAAAACTCCATTCTCACACCGGCTTCATTGTCAGGAGAGCAACCGAAACAGTTGTAGCCCTCCATATCTTTCCACGGATTGATAATCTTCTTCATATCGTATTCTTCTTTATCTGGTTTTGATTCATAAAGTCTCTCAATAAGACGTTCAATATTAGTCATTCCGATTGAGAACTACAAATTATTGATGCCTTTTTCAAAGAAAAATTAGCGGGATACTGTTCAAAAACCGGTTATTTTATTTAGCTTTGTATAAATGAGAGAGAACAACAAGATGCAAAGAGGGGCCTTTTTCTGCTTATGGATATTATTTACATTCTCATTGTTTGCGCAAAACAAGGAGAACGGTTCTGTCGCATGCGACAGCATCGTATATAAAAACACCTTCGGAAAAGCATTGAAGAAATTCCTCAACTTCAGCGACTTCGACACTACCTATATCAGTCCCAACCGATACAATTACGCCCTGATGCTCGACCATTTCACCAATTACGAGTATTACTCCGTGGGCAATGACGACCAGCGGCTCCGTTTCTCGCCCAACCCTCACAACAAGATAGGCGCTTACTTCGGATGGCGTTGGATATTCCTGGGATGGGCTGTCGATACGGACTGGCTCTACGGAAAGAAAAGCAAGAAAAAGCGCGGTACGGAGTTTGATCTCAGTCTTTACAGTTCCAAACTGGGAGTCGACATTTTCTATCGCAGCACCGGAAACGACTATAAGATACACAAGGTATCCGGCTTTTCCGACGAGATTCCCTCCAATTATTCCGAAGATTTCAACGGATTGAAAGTAAAGATGAAGGGATTAAATCTGTATTACATTTTCAACAATCGACGTTTCTCCTATCCAGCCGCCTTCAGCCAGTCCACCAACCAGCGCTGCAATGCAAGTTCTTTCATTGCCGGATTCTCCGTATCCACCCACAATCTGAACTTCGACTATACCAAGCTGCCCGAAATCATTCAGGAAACCATGAACCCGGGTATGAAGGTGAAACATATCAAATACACGAACATCAGCCTCAACGCCGGCTATGCCTACAATTGGGTGTTTGCCCGCAACTGCCTCGCATGCCTGTCGTTCAATCCGGCTGTCGCCTACAAGACATCACGCATAGAGAAGACAGAAGAGCGGGAAGCGGACGACTGGTACAAGAATTTCAATATCGACTTCATTCTGCGTGCAGGTGTGGTATACAACAACAGCAAATACTTCGTGGGTACCTCATTCGTAGGACGGACATACGACTACTACAAAAACAGTTTCTCCCTGAACAACGGGTTCGGCACCCTCCAAATATATGCCGGATTCAACTTTTATCTGAAAAAGGAGTACCGGAAGAACAAAAAGTAAAAAAAGGCTTTCAGCCCTCATCTCCCCTCAAAAGCTATAAACACACTCCACCCCTACTATATCCTTCCGCTTATCCTTCTCCCATTGCCTGCAATAGAAGATGTCCGCCTCCCAGCGCTCGGACAAGGGCAACGTAATACCCCCACGATAGCGCATCCGCTTTACTCCGAAGTGCTCTGTCTTATTCAAACCATTATACATCTCGGCCGAAGCATACGGTTCCAGCTTGCACTTCGGAATGTCATAGGCAAACTTCGCACGCGAGCGCAAGCGGAACTCATCTCTATGCCCATCGAACGTATGCTGAAAGCGCTCACGCAAGGACAGTTTCACCCTTTGCACACGGGCAGACAGAGTGCCTTCCAAACGGTAGCGGTGCCGGAACTTCCAGCCATCTGCCCCCCGATTGCGGTAATGCGTCTCATACCCAGCTCCAAGCTTCAGGAAAGGCAACAGCTTATAGCTTCCCCCCACCTTCAGCCCCCACCGGTCTGTCTTTCCCAAATCATCCTTTGTACGCCACTCCAGCCCACCGGAAACAGTAAATGCCGGCTTCAACTTATATTCGAAACCGGCATTCGCCCAAGTGGCAAAATCCTTCTCCTGCGCCCGCAGGGAAAAAGACGAAACAACCCATAGAACTATCGGCAAAACAAGTACTTTCGTGCATGAAGATATATTACTTACCATACGCTTATTCTGTTAAAGTGTCAAAGGTAAGGATAAATTCTGTAACAATTCTGTAATACTACAAATCTTGTCTGCACATTTCCGATTTTTCAATGATACTTAAAAAACAGAAACCGAGATACAAAAAACAATTCAAAGTTGCCATATATGTATGGCATCATATATATATTTGTAGCATGAAAAAACACCCTTATAAGCGTTTCATAGATTATTTATTTGGGGTGATTCATTTATGTGAAATCTCTTTCAAATACTCCTCCACCTTTCCGAAGAAGGAGGTCAAATGAGAACCGTCGACAAAAGCATGGTTCACATAAATGGAAAGAGGAAATACCAGACGGCCTTCACGAGATACGGCCTTGCCGGCAGTCATCAACGGATAACTGCAACCGTTGCCTGCTTCGGCAAGTGTATAGGTTATCGAGGTGAAATACATTTTGGGAACCGCACTCAGATGGACCACATCGTAATCGCCTTGCTCGGCAAGAATCTTTTCGGCTCCATAAGGGTCACCGTCCTCGGGCATGTTTGTTATCAAGGCGTAGGCTTCGGCATAGAAACGTTCAAAGTCTTCGTAATAGGGAATGCGCACGGTATAGAATGTTTTCCCAGGAACGGCTATCGGAGAAATGATGTCCACCCGGTCGTGAAAAACAACCCGGCCTTCCTTGTCGGTACGGTAACGGAGTTCATCGACTTCATTGGCCGAACGCACCACAGCATACAGATAATAAAGGAAAAAGGAGCGCTTTGCAGCCCGGGCTGCAGCACTGGCTTCCGTGCAGTCAATCTCTGTGGTGACGGAATACCAGGAATTTACAAAATTGCGGAAAAAGCCGTAGTTATCCCGGCGTTCCCAAGTATCAATGTCTATAATGTGTTTCATACAAAAAGGGGATTTAGTGAAAAAAGGATACCTTTTTACAAGCATCCTTTTTCCAATTCTATTTATTTCTCTTTCTTATAATTCTCCAGTCCGGTCTGCAGGAACTCGATATACTTAGGTATATCCTCGTCGTAGGAGTAAGACTTGTTGAGCGGCTTGCCTTCGTTGTCAATCAGCACGTAGAAGGGCTGCGCATTGGCGCCGAACTTGACACGCTGCAGATAGCTCCATTTGTCGCCTACGGTGCGCAGCGTGCGTTCCGTGCCGTTCTCCACAATCTTCACGGGAGAAGGAAGCGGTGTCTTGTTGTCGACGTAAAGCGTGATAAGCACATAGTCGTTGTTGATGATGTCGCTCACCTTCGGGTTGGTCCATACGGCAAGCTCCATCTTACGGCAGTTCACGCAGCCGTAGCCGGTGAAGTCGAGCATCACGGGCTTGCCATGCTGGCGGGCATACTCCATACCGAGGTCGTAATCGTCGAACCTGGCATGCACCTCATTATTGTAAAGGTTGAAATCCTGCGTCTGCATGGGCGGCGCAAAGGCACTGACCGCCTTCAACGGCGCTCCCCACAAACCGGGAACCATATACACCGCAAATGCCAGTGAGGCCAACGCCATAAAGAAACGGGGTACACTAACCTTTGAATCGTCATCATCGTGCGGGAACTTGATTTTGCCCAACAAGTAGAAACCAAGCAGTGCAAAAAGTACAATCCACAAAGCAAGGAACGTTTCACGGTCGAGGATGCGCCAACCGTAAGCTAAATCAGCTACCGAAAGGAACTTCAGGGCAAAAGCCAGCTCCAGGAAGCCAAGCGTCACCTTGATGATATTCATCCATCCGCCGGATTTGGGCATGGACTTCAACCAGGACGGGAACAGGGCAAACAGCGTGAAAGGCAATGCCAAAGCTATGGCAAAGCCCAGCATGCCGATGGCGGGAGCCACCACGCTGCCCGTCGTGGAAACCTGCACCAGCAGGAATCCGATAATGGGTCCCGTGCAGGAGAAAGATACCAGCGACAAGGTAAATGCCATCAGGAAGATGCTGAGCAAACCGCTTGTCGCCTCGGCCTTGCTGTCTACAGCCGTACTCCACTTGGAGGGCAACGTTATCTCGAACGCTCCGAAGAAGGAAGCCGCAAACACCACCAGCATCAGGCAGAAAAGGATATTGAATACTGCATTCGTAGAGAGTGCGTTCAGTGCGCTGGCTCCGAAAACAAGCGTGATTGCCAGTCCGAGCGTCACATAAATCACCACGATGGAAGCGCCATACGTCCACGCATCGCGGATGCCCTTCTTCTTGTCCTTGCTGCGTTTCAGGAAGAAGCTGACCGTCATCGGGATGATGGGCCATACACAGGGGGTGAAGAGCGCCAGCAGTCCACCGGCAAATCCCGTAATGAAAATATAAATCCAGGACATGTCTTCCTGCGAAGTGGTTTCGCCCAAAGAATTCAGTTCACTGATGACCGGCTTCCATAGGTCCACCTTGTCCGCCACCTTGATTTCCGTCGGCCCGTCCGCACCGCCGATGGCAGCCACGGGAGCCGTGCCGGAGACAGTCTCCTGCTTTGCGGGCTGTTCTTCGGCTTTCGTTTCAGCGGCAGCGGCGGCAGCTTCTTTGGCAGCCCCTTCTGCCTTGCCGGAGAACTTGAAAGGAACTTGTGTGGGCGGCAGGCAGTTTTCATCGTTGCAAGCGCCATATTCCAGATAGCCTTCTATCTGATAAGCGCCACCCGTCAACTTCAGCTTCTGCACAAATTGCGCCGTATTCTCAAAATAGCGCACCTTCATTTCGAACAACTTATCGAAAGTAGAGATTTCCTTGCCTACGGGCTTCAGTTTGCCAACCACTTCCGCTCCGAATATTTTCTCCACATTGAAAGTCGCCGAGATAGGCCCTCCATCGCCCAAGTCGGTGGAATAGACATGCCAGCCCTTGTCAATAGCAGCCGTAAAAACGACCTCCGCTTCATCGGCAGCCAAAATCTTCAGTTCGGAATTGAACTTGACGGGGTCTTGTATCTGTGCCTGCACCGCCACAGCGAAGAGCAACAGAACGAAAGGGAACAGTAATTTCTTCATGTTCTCTGATTTAATTTTTAATTTTCAATTATCTCGTAGTCCACGCAGGCACGGCTCTCTTTCACAGCTGCGATAAGCTTGCCGGCAGCTACATGGTCGGGATGGGTAGCATAGTATTTCACGTCATCCAACGTATCGAACTCACTGTAAAGAGCGATGCTCCAAGCCTCGGCAGGATTGATGTTCAATCCGACTTCAATCTTGCGGATAACGGATATTTTAGCCGGAAGCGCTTCGATAGCTGCCTTGAAACTGTTCATCGCAGCCAACTTTTCGTCAGCCGGTGCCTCATCTTTTAACTTAAATAATACAATGTGCTTTACCATAACTTTGCCATTTAAATGATTTATCACTATATTTGTCAGCCTAAGCGGCTGTTTTAACAACTGCAAAAATACTGGTTTTGTTTCAAATATACACTTAAACGGATGTTAATAATAGGAATTGCAGGCGGAACCGGCTCGGGAAAGACCACCGTCGTACGTAAAATTATCGAAAGCCTACCGGCTGGTGAAGTGGTATTGTTGCCACAAGACTCTTACTACAAGGACAGCAGCCATGTGCCCGTGGAAGAACGGCAGAACATCAACTTCGACCACCCCGACGCTTTCGAGTGGAGCCTTCTTTCCAGGCATGTCGCCATGCTGCGCGAAGGAAGAAGCATAGAACAGCCCACCTACTCATACCTGACGTGTACCCGGCAGCCCGAAACCATCCATATCGAGCCCCGGGAAGTCATCATCATTGAAGGCATCCTTGCCTTGTGCGACAAGAAGCTGCGAAGCATGATGGACCTGAAGATATTTGTAGACGCCGACCCCGACGAACGCCTGATTCGTGTAATCCAGCGCGATGTAGTGGAACGCGGACGCACGGCCGAAGCCGTCATGGAACGCTATACACGTATACTGAAACCCATGCACCAGCAATTCATAGAGCCCTGCAAACGATACGCCGACCTCATTGTGCCGGAAGGCGGAAACAACCAGGTGGCCATTGATATATTGACCATGTACATCAAGAAGCACTTGGGGAGTTAATTTGTAATGGAGAATTGATAATGGAGGATTAAGAACGCACTAAACCCTATGAGATATGAACAGCCTGTTTTCTTTCGCCAGACATAAATCATCCATTATCAATTCTCCCGTCCCAATTATCTTGCTGTTGTTGTTGTGCTGCATCGCAGGATGCCGTGGAGGACATCCTGCCGAAAAAGAAGAAGCGGATGACCTGCAACAGATAAAGGACAGCGGAGAACTGGTCGTATTGACACTGTACAGCTCCACTTCCTACTTCATCTACCGTGGCCAGGACATGGGATTCCAGTATGAGCTGAGCGAACAGTTTGCCAAGAGCCTGGGAGTGAAGCTGAGAATAGAGGTAGCCCGGAATGTGCACGAACTCATAGAGAAGTTGCTGGCAGGCAAGGGAGACCTCATAGCCTACAACCTTCCCATCACCAAGGAATGGAAAGACAGCCTGCTTTATTGCGGCGAAGAGGTCATCACGCACCAAGTCATCGTGCAACGTAACGGCGGACGCACCAAACCACTGAAAGACGTAACGGAACTCATCGGGAAAGATGTATATGTGAAGCCCGGAAAATATTATGAACGGCTGGTCAATCTGGACGAAGAGCTCGGAGGAGGTATCCACATCCATAAAGTGACCAACGACAGTATCAGTGCAGAAGACCTCATCACCCAAGTGGCACAAGGGAAAATCCCCTATACCGTAGCAGACAATGATGTGGCACAGCTTAATACGACCTATTACCCCAACCTGAATATCGGACTCTCCATCAGCTTTGACCAGCGTGCATCGTGGGCAGTCCGGAAAGACTGTCCGCAACTGGCAGCCGCCGCCAACAAATGGCACGAGGAGAATATGACTTCACCTGCCTATACGGCAAGTATGAAACGATATTTTGAAATCGGCAAGGCCATTCCCCACTCTCCTATCCTCTCCCTGCGCGAAGGAAAAATTTCCCATTACGATGATTTGTTCAAGAAATATGCTCCCAAGATAGACTGGGACTGGCGCCTGCTGGCGTCTCTGGCATATACTGAGTCCAACTTCGACTCCACCGCCGTATCCTGGGCCGGTGCCAGGGGGCTGATGCAACTGATGCCTGTCACAGCCAGGGCTATGGGGCTACCCGAAGGAAAGGAACAGAACCCTGAAGAGAGTATAAAGGCTGCCGTGAAATACATAGGCGCCACAGCCAAAAGTTTTTCCAAGATACCCCAGGAAGAACGCATCAACTTTGTGCTGGCATCTTATAATTCCGGTATCGGCCATGTGCTGGATGCCATGGCACTGGCCGAAAAATACGGCAAAAACAAATATGTCTGGCGTGATAATGTAGAAAACTTCATTCTGCTAAAAAGCAATGAGGAATACTTCACCGACCCCGTCTGCAAAAACGGCTATTTCCGTGGCATTGAAACTTATAACTTCGTAAGGGATATTACGTCACGCTTCGAGCAATACAAGAAGAAGATAAAAAAATAGGGATTAAGGATTAATCCCTAATCCTTATTTTCCTTCCTATTTAAAACAGATTCAGTTTGTTCTTTCTCGCTTCTTCCAGGGAAACGGTTGTCACTTGTTTCTCCCGGTTCTTTTCGCACAACTGCCGATACTTCTCATGCAGTTCTTCTTCCAGCTCCTCCTTTGTCTTAGGATTCATCAGCTTGGCTGCTACTGTAGCATTCTGTGAAGCGTCCTTCAGATGGATTACGGGAGCATGATAGACCGGAGCAATTTTCAGAGCTGTGTGAAGCGGTGAAGTCGTGGCACCACCTATCAGCAGAGGAACGTCCAGACCTGCCTTTTCCAGCTCAATGGCTACATGCACCATTTCATCCAGCGAAGGGGTTATCAAGCCACTCAATCCTATCATGTCTACCTTTTCCTCTATGGCATGCTGTACAATGGTTTCGGCAGGCACCATGACGCCAAGGTCTATTATTTCGTAGCCGTTGCAGGCCATTACTACCGAGACTATATTTTTGCCAATGTCGTGCACATCACCTTTCACCGTAGCCAGCAGCACCTTCCCGGCAGCAGTCGCACCTTCTTCTTTCTCCGACTCGATTACGGGCTGGAGGATGGCAACCGCTCTCTTCATGGTGCGCGCCGTCTTCACTACTTGCGGCAGGAACATCTTGCCTGCCCCAAACAAGTCGCCGACATGATTCATGCCTGCCATCAACGGACCTTCAATGATGGAAACAGCCTTGGGATACAGCTTCAGCGCTTCGGCAAGGTCTTCTTCCAGATAATCGCCGATACCCTTTGTCAAGGCGTACTTCAACCGTTCTTCCACAGGAGTCCCCTCTCTCCAGGCAAGTTGGGAATGGGCGGCAGCCTGCCGCTCTCCTCCAGAAGTTTTTGCCGCCTCTGCTTCCGCTTTCAAGCGTTCGGCAGTTTCTATCAGGCGCTCGGCAGCATCGGGACGACGGTTCAAGACCACATCCTCTATGCGCTCCAATATATCAGCGGGAATATCGGTGTAAAGAACGGAGGCAGCCGGATTGACGATACCCATATCCATGCCCTCGCGGATGGCATAGTAAAGGAATACGGCATGCATCGCCTCGCGAATGTAATTATTGCCGCGGAAAGAGAAGGAAAGGTTACTCACTCCTCCACTGACATGCGCACCGGGCAGATTCTTGCGTATCCATCCGGTGGCACGGATAAAGTCTACAGCATAATTGTTGTGCTCGTCCATACCGGTTGCCACGGCAAGTACATTCGGGTCGAAAATTATATCATGGGGATTGAAACCTATCTTGTCCACCAAAAGACGGTATGCCCGTTCGCAGACCTCAATCTTACGTTCGTACGTGTCTGCCTGCCCTTTTTCATCAAAAGCCATCACCACGGCTGCCGCACCATATTGCTTGATGGTACGCGCATGCTCCAGGAATTTATCTTCCCCCTCCTTCAAGGAGATGGAGTTGACGATGGACTTGCCTTGCAAGCATTTCAATCCGGCCACAATCACTTCCCACTTAGAGGAGTCTATCATGACGGGGACGCGGGCAATCTCCGGTTCCGAAGCTATCAGATGGAGGAAAGTCGTCATCTCCACTTGAGCATCCAGCAGTCCGTCGTCCATATTTATATCGATGACCTGCGCACCGTCTTCCACCTGCTGGCGGGCAATGCTGAGCGCCTCGTCATATTTCTTTTCATTAATCAGACGCAAGAATTTGCGCGAACCCGCAACATTACAGCGTTCACCCACATTCACGAAGTTATTTTCCGGCTTCACTTCCAGAAGTTCAAGCCCGGAGAGCCAAAGATTTTCCGGTCTGGGAACCGGCTGATGGGGCGTTGCACCGGCAATCAGCGAGGAGTACTCGGCAATGTAGGCATCTGTCGTTCCGCAACAACCACCGATAATATTCACCAATCCCTCATGGATATACTCTTTTACTTCATGTGCCATATCGGCAGGAGTCTGGTCGTATGTGCCCAAACTGTTGGGCAGTCCGGCGTTGGGATAAGCACTGATATAATAAGGTGCACGGGCAGCAAGCTGCTCCAGGAAAGGTTTCAGCTGGCGGGCGCCAAAGGAGCAGTTCAACCCAACTGAAAAAATATCGGCATGTTGCACGGAGGCGAGAAAAGCATCCAAAGTTTGTCCCGACAGAGTACGCCCTCCAATATCAGAAACAGTCACAGAGAGCATCAAGGGTACATGAACTCCTACAGTTTCCATCGCCTGCCCGGCGGCAAAAATAGCAGCCTTGGCATTCAGCGTATCAAAAATGGTTTCTATCAGCAAAGCATCCACACCACCTTCGAGCAATGCTTCCATCTGCTCACGGTAGGCATCGGCCAGTTCATCGTAGCTCAAGGCACGAAAGGCCGGATTGTTCACATCGGGACTCATGGAGCAGGTCTTGTTCGTCGGTCCTACGGAGCCTGCCACAAAACGGGGTTTGTCGGGAGTAAGAGAAGTAAACTCATCTGCCACTTTGCGTGCCAGGCGCACTGCGGCAAGATTCATCTCACGCACATAGTCCTGCACATGATAATCGGCCATACTGACGCGGGTGGAACTGAATGTATTTGTTTCGATAATATCCGCACCTGCCGCCAGATACTTGCGGTGAATGTCTTGTATCACATCGGGGCGTGTCAGACAAAGCAGGTCATTGTTACCTTTCATCTGTCCGGGAATCTGCGAGAAGCGTTCACCCCGAAAATCTTCCTCTGTCAAGTTGTATTGCTGTATCATGGTGCCCATTGCACCATCCAGAATAAGGATGCGCTCACGCACCAAACTACCAAGTTTACTCATATTATCTTTTAAACATACGCGCCATATCGCGTTTGTCATCTTTTTCCTTCAGTGATTCGCGCTTATCATATTGCTTCTTACCTTTGGCAAGTGCCACCACAAGTTTGGCCAGCCCTTTTTCATTGATAAACAAGCGCACGGGAACAATGGTGAAACCCGGATCTTTCGTGCCGCGCATCAGTTTTTCAAGTTCCTTCTTATTCAACAAAAGCTTGCGCTCCCTACGTGCATTGTGATTGTTGTACGAACCATAGAAGTATTCGGCCACATGCATGTTCTTCACCCACAATTCGCCGTTGGCAAAGTAACAGAACGTATCGACTAAGCTTGCTTTCCCCAACCGGATGGACTTGATTTCTGTGCCCGTAAGCACAATGCCAGCCGTATAGGTGTCCGTCAGTTCGTAATCGAACGTAGCACGCTTATTCTTTATATTTACAGGAGCTTGTTTCATAACATTTATCAGTTTAGCACTACCGTCAGCTTATTGAATATCCATTCAATGGCCACCGGACAAGCTATTAACAAAATAGAAGAAAGAATGGTGAAACGCAAACGGTCTTTTTCCGCTATCTGCATCACCTTTTTGCTTCCTTCCCACACAACATACACGATATAGAATTGGAGCAACAGAGCCATAATACCAAAATCAGGCAATATGCCGATAACAATCCGCAGCATGAACACCACTACCAGTGCATAACCTGCAAACTGTTGCGCCAAAGGAATATCACTGTCCAGCATAAACATGCGGACACGCAACCCATTGATGAGATAGGCTGCCAAAAAATATCCTCCAAACAAGGATACAGCCACCGCACAGCATTGTGTCATGGCATATTGAAAGCTTTGCGGCCCATCCCATCCCATCTTCATCAAAGAGCCGATGAAAACGGACAACCCGCATAAACCAATCATAGGATAGACAAAAGTAGTAAATACTTTTCGTCTATCCTCTAAACTAATTTCCTCCCAGGCACGAGCCGGAGAGGAAATCAGTAGTATTGCTATATGAAATAAATCTTTGTAATTCAAATCTTAGTCAGTCGTTGTTTCTACAATAGACTTACGCTCTACTACAACTGTCTTGGTTTCTGCTTTTTCCAAATCCAAGCCATTAGGATTTACAACATACTCCACCACTATTGAAGATGGATATTCAGAACTTCCCACAGCCATTGCATATCGGGTGAAGACATCACGCAAATCATATGCATAATAAAAAATGGAAGGAATGTCCGAATTTTGCAAAGAAGTAGATGAAGTGGCTTTATCATCTGCGTTATAATGACGAAGATACAACTTCAAAGTCTTATTCGTACTATTGTTTTCTGACGGGTAATAAACTAAGGTAAATTTATGTACGCCTGCTTTATAGAGATAATAATTTATTGGCAATACCAAAGTTGTTTTATCATAAAAGAACCAAGGTTTGAATAATTCTTTATTATAACTAACTTTCTCAGAATTATCAATATCTATAATCGGAGCCTTATTGACAGAATCATTAGATGCTCCACGTTCAGTAATTAAAACCTTATCATCCAAACTAACGGCATATGTCAAAGAAACCGACTTATATTCTTTATTGTTTATCGGGTCCGGATTCAAAGTTTCATCATAAGTTCCTATTACATAAGCAATATTAGTGTTTGAATATTTAAATCCCATATTACTCTCTGCCTGTGTCAAAGATGCTGCCGTCGGACTAATTGTTGTTGCACCATCAAGCATTGTAAATGTAGTACCAAACATACCACCGCCGACCTTTACAAAGCCTCCTACGGTAGGAGCATAATCATTATCTGAATTCAGACACGAAGTAAACGAAATGCCCATCAACAATGTCAAGGCAACCATCAAGAATTTTAATTGTTTCATCTTTCCTATAAATATTAGAGTTTGCAAATTTAGATAAAAGAATTGAGTAATATAGTACTCTCCTCGTTTTTTCATTGTTTTTAAGATTAAATGAAAGATTAATCTAAATACTGCAAGCCCCAATATCTATTTAACATTTATAAACAACCATAATTTAGATAATCACATTATTCTAAAACATATTCTCCTACCAATTTCCCTGTTGTTGGATTATATGTTCTAGCTTCAAAAGAAGAAAAGCAGTCTCCACTCCATTTTCCTTTAACTCTAAACGTTTTAGTATCCCCTATTTTCCTTAATGTAGCAACGTAAGTCAAACTACCTTTGTACATGATTAACACCGCATCAAGTTTTACAGTTTCACCTGGTTGAATCGGGATTTGTCCAGTTCTCGTTTTTGTTACCGTTTTACTATCACTTGTACCATAAGTCCAAGATTTATTTGTCTGCTGCTGTACAGAAACATTTACTCCAAGCGAAGAATCATCTCCTACCACATTAGGTATACCCACGTTCAATCCTCCTGAAATAGTGACACTTACTCCTTCTGTTTTTGAAAAATCAGATTTTTCTGTATAGCTTGTAGATAAAGAATAGTTCCATGTATCAACGCTTAAATGTTCATTTGTATATTCATCATGGTCACAAATCACTTCTGTAGGTTCAAAGCTATCAACCGTAGTCCGTACATACTCTAAACCAACAAGTTCATATTCACCAACAGGAACTATTTCCCATAAAGCGAGGCTTGAGGAATTATTCGTTTTAAACTTTACAGAGGAAGACGTTGAAGATTCTGATTGCAAATAATAAGAAGACAAACCAGTATTAAAGTTTCCATACATCGTATATATCATACAATTAGCATCAGCCAAACAATTAAAGCTTAAGCCAGGTCCAGCCAAAGGTGAATCAAAAGTTGATTTATTCCAATAACTCAAACGAAGATTATCAGGTATTTCTGAAGATAAATAGTTATTAGGAGTAACAACTCCATATGTATCGGATGTCACTCTATTATTTCCCCCAGCAACAACAATAGTTCTTCCATACTTCAGATACCATCTCTGCCTCAAAGATCCATCATCTTTATCTGTTAAACAAATTTCAGTACCTTTCTCTTTACAAGTAAGATACTTTTGTTTAGAGTTTCCAATATTCAAAATATTCACTGGAATTTCGGCAAGCTCACTTATCGGATCAAAATCCGCACTAGAACCTATCGCCCTTGTCATCACCTGCCACACACCACTACTTTCCACAAAGTTATCCAATTCCTCTTGCTCACAAGAAAATAGAGCTAACACTCCTACCAATAATAAACTAATCTTTTTCATAAGCATTACATTTTTTAGTTAACAATATATCATAATTCAAAACAGCCATATGCATATGCCCCATTATCTCCTTTAATTTCTATACAATACTCCCCTGATACTCCGAAAGGAAGTTGCAAATATTTCCGAAGGGGAGATAGAATATTCTCGGAAGAAGAATAAATCACAGAACCATTTTGGGAAATGGCAATTTCCACTACCCCGATTCCTTCCATAAAATCCAATTCCACGGAATAATTAGAATCTTCAACGAATACAACAAATGGCACTAATGGTATAACGGAACGGCTTCCATCTTCTTTTCCCGTAGTCAGAATTTCAAAAGGAATATCATTTGAATGCAAAAAGACTTCTTCTTTTCCAGAAGCAATACTTATGTCGACCAAAGGATTAGCATCGACCTTTAATAAAGAAAATAACAACAATACAGATAAGATAATTTTCAGTTTCATAGTCTTTCATTTTTTATTTATACAAAATTAGGGACTATTCAACAATAATTCAGCAATAACTATGCGGACAAAAATAGGGTAGGTAATAAATTATATATCAACACACTACAAAGAAACATATAGGACAAAAAAACGTTTTTTTCTCAATACATCATTATCATTTGCTCTAAAGAATCATTCTTAGTAAGTCCTAAATCTGCTTTTAGTCTTTGTCTGTTTTTATATATGGATTTCATTTCACAATCAAAAACAATCATTAATTGCTTGTTAGAGAATCCCACTTTCAGCAACGCAGCCAACAATAATTCATTTTTTGTTAAATCAAACTCTTGTTTAAGTCGAGTAATAAAATTCGCATGAACCAAATCCAGAAAGTCAAATATATGTTGCCGTTCAGCAATAGTCATATTACTAATAATCAAATTTCCTTGCTTCAATTCCTCTAATACAAACAAGGCGTCAACACTCGAATTCTCACATACTCGCTTATTTTCTGCTATTAAACAAAGGATTTTTCTATTCAGGATTCCTATTTCCTCTTTTTTAGCCTGACGTTCTTGTAAGCTCACATTCTCCAATTCTGCAATTCTACAAGCATATCTATTAATAATTGCATTATTATTTCCAATAATCTCGACATTACGCAACAATTTTGTTCGATACCTTTTCCTAACCAGAAAGAAAGCGATGATGCCCAACCCTAATATGAATACAAATAAAAACAAATAAAAATAAGTCTGTTTCTCATTTTCCAGCCTTATCTGTTTATTTTCCAAAATAAGCTTATCATTTTCATACTTATTCTGCAAATCCAACAACTGCTTTTGCAGTTCAGCATTACGAGTCACCTCTAATAATGAATCAGACTTCTCTTTATACAAAAACGCTTTCAAATAATTACCATCTTTTTTATGCATATCAGCCAAATAGTAATATGCACCCGAAGACACAAAAATATTAGTTGCATTGATACAAGAAACAAAACAATCTTCAGCTTTTTTCTTTTGACCTACTTCAGAATAAACACGTCCCAAAGACAAACTATAACGATATTTATCATTTAAATTATCACAAACTTCCATTGCATTTGAAAAATACTCTATTGCTTGTGGATATCGTTTTTCATTATTGGCAATAAGTCCTAATAAATGTAGAAAAGATGCCTTCATACCACTAACAGTGTCACTCAACACAAGCCCTTTTTCAGCATACCAACCTGCACTATCATTATGATGTACCGAAAAATAGCCTCTTGCCATATTCCTATAACCATATAAAATACGACGTCTGTCACTCGCCAGTTCATAGTACCTGATAGAATGTTTAAAATTGTCTATAGAATTTTCATACAATCCTTGAACCGAGTTCAAATACCCTATATATTCCCAGACCATCCCTTGTACTTTATAATCCCTAGTTTCTTCCAAGAGACTCGATGCTTCCAGATAAGCCTGCATAGCATCTGAGAAGCGCTCCTTTAACAACATCACTTTTCCATAATAAAAGTAAGCCTTCCCTGCCTTCAATTTATCACCTTCCTGTTTATAATATTCTACCGCTATCATTATCAATGAGTCTGACTGCAAATTATCCAAATAGTTTTTATCCAAAGCCTGCGTTAAAAGCAAAGCATAATCTGCTCTCTGTTGTCCTCTCATACATTCGGGACATTCAATTTGACTCAGAAGCGACAAGGCACTATCAGGAAATAATTCCATACACGCTTCCACACGTCTTAAGACATTATTGTCCTCTTTTTCTTGTACACATGAGATAAACAATACAAGAATCATCAATAAATTAATTCCATTTTTCATCCCGGCATTCATAGCTCGCATATTTTAGCTTTCAGATAGCACATCTCTCCAATACCGAAAGGCAAGAATGGGTATAGGCTAATATGCCTTTCCTCGTTACTCTCTATCACACAATCTTGGCAAACAGCTCCAAATGCTCATCCACATAGCCGGCAACCAAAGCTGTATATTCCTCCTCTTTTTCCAAAAATTCATCTTCCAGTTCATCGAAAGCCTCATATTGCTCGTACATTGCCATAAATTCCTCGTCTGTGCGTTCGCGTTCCAAGTCGTCACGATGGCTATCGTATATTTTCTTGGCAGCATAAACCAACTTGCTCAAATCGCCCACTCCCCACAAACGCATCACTTTGGCAAACGGATTGTCGAAAATATAACCGCCATAACCATTTTGAATCAGTTGGCAGAAGCCCCCTTCCATCACTTCATCACGGAATATCTGATAGGCCAACAATGAATGCTGTTCACCGGTAAGCAAAGACATCGTCCCGGCAGTCATTTCTCCGCCTATTTCTTTCTTATAAGCACCGGTGAATACGCCGATGAATGCATCCATCCCTTCACCGGCAGCCTGGCGCAATGCCACATCTGTAACTTCTATCATAGTTTGTATTTTATTTAATGTGCCACAAAGGTAAGACTTTGCAGCCATAGTCAAACACGGACTCCCCTTTATTTTCTTCGCCTTGCCAACCAGTTGGCAGGATTTTGCCTTACCATTGGCAAGACTTTGCCACCGCGTTGGCAAAACTTTGCCATAGGCATGGCAAAATCCTGCCAAGACGCAAGCAAGGGGTTGGCAAAATTACTTCCTGATTAACAAGCACATACCTTATTGATTCACAAACCCTATCAGAGACGAGAAAAAACAGTCAACTGCAAACTCCACTTTACATTCCGCAGAAATTCAGCTTCTTATTACTTCTTTTTAATAAAAAAGTCAAATTGAACAGTTGGCAGAAACGGGGAAAACAACTAACTTTGCACCCGACTAATAAAAGTGGACTACGTTTTTTTTAATTATATCACTTAAAAAAAGAGCTAATTATGACTTATTCACACGAAGTGGAACACATGTGTGTTGTGAAGAAAGGTCCTAATCACGGACCGGCTCCTATTCCCGAAGAAGGTAAATGGGTAAAAGCTAAAGAAATTGTTGACATCTCTGGTCTGACACACGGTATTGGCTGGTGTGCTCCTCAGCAAGGTGCATGTAAATTAACCCTCAATGTAAAGGAAGGCGTTATCCAGGAAGCTTTGGTTGAGACTATCGGTTGCTCCGGTATGACTCATTCTGCTGCTATGGCATCAGAAATCCTCCCGGGAAAGACTATCCTCGAAGCATTGAATACTGACCTCGTTTGCGACGCTATCAACACAGCTATGCGCGAACTCTTCCTGCAAATTGTTTACGGTCGTACTCAGTCTGCTTTCTCTGAAGGCGGTTTGATGATTGGAGCTGGCTTGGAAGACTTGGGCAAAGGTCTGCGCAGCCAGGTAGGCACATTATACGGAACGTTGGCTAAGGGTTCTCGTTACTTGGAAATGGCAGAAGGTTACATCAAGACTATCGCTTTGGACAAGAACGACGAAATCTGCGGTTACGAATTTGTTCATCTGGGCAAGTTTATGGATGAAATCAAGAAAGGTACAGACGCCAATGAAGCATTGAAGAAAGTTACCGGTACATACGGCCGCTTCACTGAAGAGCAAGGTGCAGTTAAACACATTGACCCACGTCACGAATAATATAAGGAGGAAAGACATATGATTAGAGAAGTAAAATTTGAAAGCCAAGACCGTCGTATCAAGCAGATTCTTGCTGCATTGAACGCAAACGGTATCAAAGACATCGAAGAAGCCAATGCTATCTGCGAAGCTCATGGTCTCGATCCTTATAAGACTTGTGAAGAAACTCAGCCCATCTGTTTCGAAAATGCAAAATGGGCATACGTTGTAGGTTGCGCCATCGCCATTAAGAAGGGCTGCAAGAACGCTGCTGAAGCTGCTGAAGCTATCGGTATCGGTCTGCAGGCATTTTGTATTCCGGGTTCTGTAGCTGACGACCGCAAGGTTGGTATCGGTCATGGTAACTTGGCAGCCATGTTGCTGCGTGAAGAAACCAAATGTTTCGCTTTCTTGGCAGGTCACGAGTCATTCGCTGCTGCCGAAGGTGCTATCAAGATTGCCGCTAAAGCAGACAAAGTACGTAAAGAGCCTCTGCGTTGCATCCTGAACGGTCTCGGCAAGGACGCTGCACAGATTATCTCCCGTATCAACGGCTTTACATACGTTCAGACTCAATTCGACTACTACACAGGTGAACTGAAAGTAGTTCGTGAAATTGCATACAGCGACGGTCCTCGTGCCAAAGTAAAATGCTATGGTGCAGACGATGTTCGCGAAGGTGTGGCTATTATGTGGAAAGAGGGTGTGGATGTATCCATCACTGGTAACTCTACGAACCCGACCCGCTTCCAGCACCCAGTTGCCGGTACTTATAAGAAAGAACGCGTATTGGCTGGCAAGCCGTACTTCTCAGTGGCATCCGGTGGTGGTACTGGTCGTACTCTGCACCCGGACAACATGGCTGCCGGACCGGCTTCTTACGGTATGACCGACACAATGGGTCGTATGCACTCAGACGCTCAGTTCGCTGGTTCTTCATCAGTTCCTGCTCACGTGGAAATGATGGGATTCCTCGGTATCGGTAACAACCCGATGGTAGGATGTACAGTGGCTTGTGCGGTTGACGTGGCTCAGGCTTTGAGCAAGTAAGTAGCAAGTAAATAATTACATAGAAAAAGAGGATAGCCTTCATTGGCTATCCTCTTTTTCTATCTACCCACAATCGCCACCTTTATCACCCCCTCCAGCCTATTCTCAAAAATACGGTAGGCTTCGTCAATTTCCTCCAACGAGAAACGATGTGTGATAAGCGGTGTGGTATCTATCTGTCCCGCCGCTATCAGGCGCAGTATCTCGGCACAATCGCACCCATCCACACCACCGGTCTTGAAGACAAGATTCTTGCCATACATCTCCGGCAAGGGCAATAACTGAGGCTGGTCATAAAGCGCCACAATGGTGACAATGGCATTGGGACGGGCACACTCCCATGCCAAGCGGAAAGTATCTTCCGTGCCGGCAACTTCAAGTACGACATCTGCCCCACCATGGTCACTATGCTTCCTCACAAAGTCTTTGCAGTTTTCCGGCCCAATGACCAGCACCTCCGGATAATGCTCGCGGACAAAACGGATTCTTTCGGCCGACTGCTCGCAGACAATAATGCGACGGGGTTTCTTCAGCATGGAACAAAGCAGGGTACAAATACCCGTCGGCCCGGCACCGATGATGAGTACAGTGTCTTCCTCGGTTATTTCGGAGATACGGGCAGCCCAGAAGCCGGTGGCCAACACATCGCCTACCAAGAGCGCCTGCTCGTCGCTTACCGTATCGGGAATACGGTTCAGTCCCTGGTCGGCATAAGGCACACGTACATATTCCGCCTGGCCGCCATCGATACGGCACCCCAAAGCCCAACCGCCATTGGTGTCGGTACAGTTGTTCACATATCCGTGACGACAAAAGAAACATTTACCACAAAAAGTCTCCACATTCACAGTCACACGGTCGCCGGGCTTTACCGACTCAACTTCGGCACCCACCTGCTCTACGATGCCCACCATTTCGTGTCCTACCGTAATTCCGGGTACGGCGCGCGGTACACTTCCATGCTTTATATGCAAGTCACTGGTGCATATGCTACCCAGTGTCACCCGCACAATAGCATCACGTGCATCTTCCAATACCGGTATCGGTTTCTCAAGCAATCCGAACTTTCCGTGTTCAATATAAGTATATGCCAACATAATATATGCTTTTTTGAGTTATCACTTCTAAACGCGAAGTTGCCAGAAAGCAACAGCCGCTGCGGCCGCCACGTTCAGCGAATCTACACCGTGCGCCATGGGGATACGAACCACATAGTCGGCTCCCGCAATCGCTTCGTGCGAAAGACCATCTCCCTCAGTACCCATCACAATAGCCAACCGGGGCTCGGTCTTCAAAACGGGATTGTCTATGGAAATGGAATTGTCCGTAAGCGCCATGGCCGCCGTACGGAAACCCAACTCACCGAGCGTATCCAGAGGACCGTCCATCCACGTCCACGGCACAAGAAAAACCGTTCCCATTGAAACCCGGACCGCACGACGGTTCAGAGGATCGCAGGAATTACGCGTCAACAGCACAGCATCCATGCCAAGAGCTGCCGCCGAACGGAAGATGGCCCCAATATTGGTGGTATCCACCACCCCGTCGATAACCACAATACGCCGGGCTCCCCGGCAGACGTCCTCCATACTCTTCGGAACCGGACGGCGCATGGCACAAAGAACACCACGCGTCAAAACGTAGCCGGTCAGCTCGGCAAGCAATTCCCTACCGCTTGTGTAGACGGGTATATCGCCACAACGCTCAATGATTTCAGCAGCATCCCCATAGATGTGCTTGTGCTCACACAAAAAGGCCAAAGGCTCGTAGCCGGCATCCAGAGCCACCTTGATAACCTTAGGACTCTCAGCTATAAACAGCCCTTTGTCCGGCTCAAGGCGGTTGCGCAACTGGGCTTCGGTAAGGGTACTGAATATCTCCACACCGGGATGGGTCAAAGATGATATTTCGATAACAGGCATCGGATGATTTACTATTTGACGATTACTATTTACAATTCATGGCAGAAAGCCCTATAACCCCTTTATTGTCTTCATCAGTTGTTCTCCCAGTCCGATGGTATATCCTTGCGATACAAAGACCACCCGATTGAAAGTATCGGCTATGATGAATATCGGCAGGCTCTCTTTGTGCTTCAACTTCATGCTTTCTGCAATCTGCGCAGCGATACCGTCCGTATCTATACCATAAATAATGGTAGAGGGCAAATCGGGGAATGACTCGCGGGCGAACTTGCCGGCTTTGGCCTCATCAAGGAACAGCAACACCATCTTACGCCCCCACTTCTCCAAATCAGCCTTGAATGAAGCGATGTCGCGCAACGCATGATTGGTTGGCTCTTGGTTGACACCCAGAATGCCTACGACAAAGTAACCGCGCCCACAAGCCTGCAGCAGACTCTGCCGGGCTGCGGAGCCGGCGTCCGGCAGCGGAGTGAAGAGAGACTCCGAATTAAAGTTCCCGATAACCTGCACCTCATCCTCGCTCTCGCGCATCACCAATTCAATTTCCGTTGTCTTCTCCGGCAGAATATTGAAAAAGGTGGTTTTAGAAAGTACCGCACCGCTGGCAAGGCGTGTACCGGTCACCAAAACATAATCTCCGGCCTCCAGAGCTGTTCCTTCCTTCAGCAGATTGCTCCATGTAGTACCGCCGCCCATATCTGCATCGCCTTCGTCATAGGAAAGCAATTGCAAACTGCCCTGCGGGGTCTGTTTGGAAAGAGTGAAATGAGAATAGTATTTCGGGTTATCCAACGAACGGATAGGCTTATAGGAAGCCACCAACTTTCCCTTCGAAGCAATTCCTTCTGCCATAAAGACCGGCTCTTCCGAATGATGGTTCAAGTCCACATCCATCGCACCATCATCCCCTATCAACTGTACTTTGCCGGTCACTCCGTTGATACGGGCAGGGATTGCCATGCTGCGTGCCATGGAGACGAAGAAAATGTCACGGCTATGGGCATCAGCCACACGGGCCTTCCAGACCCCTTCCGGAGAAATGGGAGCCCCTCCCAAATTACAGTCATTGTCTACCCGGATATTTTGGGCCACCCATGCCACCAGTTTCATCGGTTCTGCCTTGTATGCCTCAGCATCTTCCTTTGAGACGGCTTTCTTGAAAAATCCTTTATAGGGGGTCAGCATCTCGTTGCTTACGCGTGGATTGCGCACATATCTGCGGAAATGGTCGGCATTCTTGCACATACGGGATTGCATGTGGTCCATCAGAACTTCCAGTGTAACGTCGCGGAGGTCTTTTGCCGAAATCCGTTGGAGCAGGTCCAGACCTCCTCTTTTGGACTTTTCAGAGCGCAACCGTGCCATGAAGTCGGCAATGACCCGATGGTTTCCTCTGGAAGCGACCAGTATCCGTGAAACGGCATCTTCGTCGAGCTTGTACCGCCGGGCAAAATAACGCGCCGTCTCATCCGTCATGAACATAGACACATAAGCGTTGCGGATGGAATCTTCATGGACCATGCGGCGGTCATTCGCCGCACGCTGTTCGGGCGTAACCGCCGGCAACTCCGCATTTTCGGGGGGCGGCACAAGTTCAAAATCTACCGCATGGCCGTCGCCGGCAGTCTTATCCATCTTCACAACCAGTTCATGGTCCTTACCGAAAGACAGTTTGGCATAGCCGAATTTTCCGTCTTTGGAAGCCCATACCAGCATGTCACCCTTACCGGCCGTCAAAAAAGCCTTTCCCTCTGCATCGGTCTGCTTCCGGGCTACAGTATAGAACTCCGCATAATTATAGAGCTTGAACTCCACACAAGCATCAGACACCGGATTTCCATGTCCGTCCATGACCGTAACTGTGGCCTTAGCCGTCGGTGCATAGTTACCGATTACATTGATTTCCGTATAAGTAGGAGTGACAGACATCACTTCCTCCGCTCCTTCATAACGTCCGAAGACCTTGGTATGCATCAGCATACCGCGACTGGCCGGAGCATTGAACCAACCAAGGTTGAGTACCGGTTCGGGTTCGCAGGCTCCAAGAAAATACCATTTCCCGTCTGCCCATGCTTCTACCCACGCATGATTGTCGTCGGTATGCGCCCACCGGGGTGTGTAGACCTGACGGGCAGGGATACCCACCGAACGCAAGGCGGCAACCAGCAAGGTAGATTCCTCGCCACAACGCCCGTATGCCGTGCGTACCGTTGCCAAAGGCGAACTGGTACGGGCATCGGAGGGAGTATAGATAGCCTTCTCGTGGCACCAGTGGTTCACCTCCAGAATGGCATCATAGAGGGACAGAGACTTGACACGATTCTTCAGTTCTTCGTAAAACACTACCCGTGCACTGTCCAGATGCTCATTGTTGACCCGCACCGGAAGTACAAAATGACGAAACAAATCCGCAGGAATAACTTTTCCCCAAGGCATCTCATCGGCAGCCTTTTGGGAGGCGCGCACGTTCATCAGATGAAATTCTCCGGAATAATCGGCAATGTCTGCCAAAGGCATATAGGCATAAAGGAACTCCAAAGCTTCGCGTTCGTACGACGTCAAGTCCGTATCGAATATGGCAAACAAATCGCCCTGCGGCAACCTTTCTTTTTTTTGATTGAAGTCTTGCTCCACACGTTGGCGGTAAGAAGTGTCTGTAATGAAAGAACGTTTGCCGCAAGAGGCAAGCAAACATACCAGTCCGAGAAATCCCAGAAGTCGTGCAACTCGTTTCATAACGCAATTATTAAGGTTGAGCCACAAAAATAGTGTAAATCGTCCGCAAAAGAAAATTAATTCCCGTTTTACTTACATAATCACTCTACTTCAGATGTATCACCAAAGTCGTGTCTCCGGAAAAAGTGAAGCTGCATTTGTCATAAGACGGCAGACCCATAACGCCTTGAGCATCATTGCTGAACCCGTACTTCTCTGTAGGAATGCCGAAAACGGCAGTATCCAGTTTCCCGTTTCCGTTCTCGTCTTGAAACAACGAAATGGCATACGTACCCGTAGGTAACCCCTGGCAAGGAATGGAGAGCGACGTATCTTTCACATCTATCCGGAAGGCGGTCAAGGGTTTCTTCATGAATGTTTCTTCCGAATTGTAGATGGCGACATAGAGATGCCCCTCCACCTTTTCAATGTCACACACTTCAATAGTCAGGTTCTGGGCAAAGAGCAGCTGGGCGGCACTTTGCATTACAAATACTAAAAAAATAATCATTGCTTTCATCTTTGTTTATTTAAAAAGGGTTATTGTCTAAAAATTGGATACATCGTAGGCGGCCTTCTTGCCTAAAGTCACATATACTCCTACATAGAAAAAATGGTCGCTGGAAGCCAGGACAGCCTTGTTATCCACCTTACCGAACTCATTCTTCCGGCAAAGGATATTGCTGGTGGAAGCATGGATGATTACCTTCTTGCTTGCCAGGAAGGTCACACCCAAATCCAGACTGTTATAAGGCTTCACTTCATCGTTCATCAGACCCGGCAGCATGGGGTTATGATAAGTCCGCTACTGAAACGGTCGGTCACGCTGACAATGGAACGCAGGCGAGGCAAGGAATACTTCACCACCCAGGCTGCATTATGCCGTGTAGCATACTGAGGAGTAGTCAGTTCCAGATACTCCCGATATTTACGTTTGGCTATATTATAGGTATAGGATAACTGGTATTCCAGATTCTTGAAGGACGCTCTATCACGGAAGAACAAGTCTATGCCTTTGCTGTGTCCATAACCGTTGGAGGTCAAGAATACAGCTTTCGTATCGGCATCCGTTTCCTCCAATGCCAGACGGTCATAATCCTTATAATAAAGTTCAGCTTTACAGAAACGCCCTTCATAGTCGTACTGAACGCCCAAATTGTACTGCATACATACTTCCGACATCAACTGCGGCCGACGCACCAGACAGTTGTTCTCGGGCAACTGTGTGTATCGCCCTACAATCCCCGACAGCATCATGTTTCCCCAATAATAGTTCGCCGCCAGCCGGGGAGAGAAATTCATCTTACGGCTCGGAGAAGTGTATTCCGTGCGAAAAGAAAACTCCATCTTCAATTGTTCCATCGGATAATAAGCCATCGAAAAGAAACCCGCACCAATGGTAGGCGACATGCGATTGCTGTCATCCGTCCCGCACAACAGATAATGATTCCTGTAATTGCGGATATAGCTCTCTATCCCCATATCCAGGCGGAATACCGATGACAGCCGTTTGAAAACTTTAGCCTTCAGATGCGTCTCTTGCTGACGTTCCAGCCAGTTATCACCCGAAACAACTGCTCCTCCGATTCTCCGGTTATAGTAAGAATAGGCCGCCCCTGCAAACCAACTCCACTCTCCGGAAGTATGCCTGCGAAAGGTTGCATTTACATAGATATTGTCTTCACCCAGCCCGAACAATCTGCGGTTATCCCCTTCGTAAGTGGAAAAGTCCGTCCGGTCGTATTGTGCGTAAACCTTCCATACCACTCTTTCATCAAGAGTATAACGGAACTGGACAGCTCCGGAAAACATCCGGTAAGGCTTCTCGAAATCCCTCCTGCCCGAATAAACCTTGTCATACAAACCCAGGTTCTGATAATTCAAGTCAACAGACAAGGAGCCTCTGTCAAAAGTCTTTGTGCCCCCTCCACCAACACCGACAACGGAAGCGTTCACTCCGACTTTATCGACCTTGCTGTAATCTTTTGTTTCCAATGGCAAGACTGCCGAAAGCGCTTCTCCATATTCTTGTGAAGCGCCTCCCGAAGCAAGGTTTACCCCACTGAACATAAATGTAGAGTAACGGCTGCGAGCAGGGGTATTTATTCCGTTCGAAGTATAGGGATTCAGTACATGCATTCCATCAATAAAAGTCTGCGTCTCGTAACTGCCTCCACCACGTACCAGCAATTCACCGGTTTCACCCTGCACTTGCGTACCGGGCAAAGTCTGCAATGCCTTGTATAAATCACCGTTCGCACCGCCCACCGTGACCAGTTCCACCGGATGCATATCGCTCCAACGGCTGTTGGCAGCAGGAGTTCTGGCTCCTTTTACCACTACTTCTTCCAAAGCGACACTGTCTATATTAAAATTCAGACGTACTGTATCGGTCACTGATTTCTGCGCTACGGAAGGCTGTGTATAAAGTAATACACCCAATATCCCAAAGACTGTTTCCCGTTTCATATCTTTACATTCGTTGTGTTTCCTGCCGCAAACATAAAGGAAGGGTATAAGACAAAAAAATATCCGGGACAGACAGCCCGGATATGTGACAACCAACAAACTCTTTGTGACGAACAACGTATTTCTGTGACGAGTGACTAACTCTTTGTTCGGTTTTCAATCAATGCTTTCACCTCTTTGGCGTATGCGCGTGAAACCGGAACATCTTCTTCGCAACCCTCCAGATTCAGCTTATATCCCTGAGAGTTTCCATCTACTTTCACCACCATCCGGATGTTTACAAGAAAGGCCCTATGGCAACGGATAATAAAAGGGCAAGCAGAGACAGCTTCCTCTGCCTGCTTCATGGTGGCACGCAACAATCTCCATGTAATTTTCTTTTCTTTATCCGAATCTGAACGGTAACCTACTTTTACGTAATTCCCCTTTGCCTCTGCATAAAGGAAATCTCCGGCCTTTACTTCCAGCATTTCTTTGGTGCCACCGGCAAACACCAACGCTTCTTCCGAGGAAAACACCTTGTCTTCCAAGCTCGCTATCCCAACTTCCGGGGATATTCTCCTTGAAAGGTGACCGTTCATCTCCATAGCTTCTTTCAGATTGCGGGTCAGTTGCAAATTGCGGTTCCACATCAGAAAAAATATGGTAGGAAAAGGTGCCAGCACCATTACCCAAGACAAAGCCAGAAAGAACAACCGCTTGTCCAACCACATTCCCATCAACCATGATTGATAGGCCCAAATCCCCACTGCTATCAGCAACAACATCAGCAGCAAATTCAACACATGCTTACCCAATGTCCAGTTCTGCTCCTTGTAATAAGCAGGAAATAATGCCGGAAGCAAATAGGTGAAAACTCCCGAAGCACCTGCCGCAATCAATGCAGAACCGGCAACCACCCCAAACACACTTCCCTTTATCCGGGAAATACCGAACGGCTGAAGTATATATAATATCAGAAAAATAATGGCCGAAGGTATCACTACTGCCTTCCAGCGTTGATAAAACGTAGGATAAGGACTCCGCCAAAGTTCCACCAATTTCCCCATAAGTATATAGTCTCTCTTGTTTACATGGTAATATATGCAAAGATAATACATTTACTCAACACATGCTCATACAGATACTATATTATCAATCTGTTTTATCACACGACAAGGATTTCCCACTGCCACACAATTCGCAGGAATAGAACGGGTAACCACACTCCCCGCCCCGATAACGCTGTTCCTCCCGATGGTGACACCAGGCAAAATGACAACCCCTCCACCAATCCATACTCCATCCTCTATTCGTACAGGTAAGGCATACGTACGGCAGATTTCTTGTTCTTCCGGACAGTCCTGCACCATACGTTCATCTACTTTGGTAGAATGGGTTGCCGTATATATCTGTACATTAGAGGCTATTAAGACGTTGCTACCTATGTCAATACGATTGTTGTCCACAAAGGTACAATTCATGTTGACAATTACCTTGTCGCCCATAAAAATATGCTTGCCACATTCACAATGGAAGTCAATATCCACATGCACATTCTTGCCTACATGTCCCAACATCTCACACAACAACTCCCTCCTGCGCTTGCTATCGGCATAATCTGTGGCATTGAATTGTGCCAGGAGACGTTTTGTACGCAAAATCATCTCCACTATTTTCGGATCCCTGCTTCCTATAAAAGGTTCGCCAGCCATGCACTTTTCATATTCTGTTTTCATACGCATCCTGTTTTTGCGGACAAAAATACAAAACTCTAATGTATAGGAATTTATCCTATGTTAAAAAATACCCCTTTGCCCTGATACGACTCAATGATTGTTGTGTAATGCCAAGGAAAGAAGCGATATGTCCCAAAGTCACTCTATGAAAAAGGGCCGGACACTCACTCATTAATTTTTCATAACGCTCATACGCAGACAAGTTGAGGCGAGATATATGAATATCTTGTAAGCGAAGAAAATTTTCCTGTTGTAACACCCTCATCCAATTTGCAATATCTATATCTGACTTATACAACTCATTAAGCGTTTCAATGGAAATAGAATAGACCAGTGTTTCTTCCAATGTTTCCACGTATTCAAAGCCTGCTTTGTTCCTATATAAATCCCACGAGCCACAAGCTACATCACCTTCCATAGAGAACCATGTCGTTATTTCTTTTCCATCGTGCAAGGTGTACGAGCGTGTCATTCCCTTCTCTATGAAGTGGACTTGCCTATCAAATTGTCCTGCACGGATAATAAGTGTTTTGACAGGAAACACTTGCTTTTCAAAACCATGTGCCAATGTCGCCAATGCTTCATCTGAAACCGGATAATAAACTCTTATTGTTCTGACAATATTCTCCATACTAAAATATCCCTTTTTACAAAGGTATAAAACAAGGAAGAGTTTGCGAAACTTGCGTAACATATTTGTCATATATAGATTGCAAAATCTAGTATTTCTAAAGAAAATAAAGGATGAATGGCTATTTTTTATGTTATAAAACACATTTCTCGCAAACATTTCGTATCTTTGCAACGTTATAAGATAAAAGAAAAGATGTAAAAACCCGCTTTCCGAAACGCGGAGAGCACAAAAAGATGAGAATTATGAAAAAGAATGCAAATGAAATTTTTATGTTACAGTACCAAATCAAACGCTATCAGGCAATGGGTAATGGAACAATGTGTCAAACACTGAACGGTAAACTACAAAAGCTGCTTGCAAAGCAGTCACTCGTAACCATGTAAAAAAACACCTTTAAATACAATGAATAAAGGGCAGGGAACTTTTCAGTTCTCTGCCCTTTTTCTTTTTTATCCATCTATACTAATGGTTAGCACCAACAACAAACTCACTTTGCATCCTTATCTCCCTACCGTCAACCGAAATTCCTTGTAGGGTAATTATATATATTCCGTTCATATCCGAAGTATAAAAGTTGAGTGTACCCATAGCGGAAGTTATCTCCGGATTCCAATAAAGTGTATGCCGAAAATCCGGTAAGCGAGAACCGGCTTGTTTCTCTGAATTGTATGATGGAGCAACAAATGCGATTCTCTTTTGTGGAAATTCATAAGAAAACATCTGTGAATTCTTATCCAAACGTATATCAGGCAATGTTCCCCGATGGGTTATAAACGAAACAATTCCATCATACAACTCCCCGCCAAAAGTATATTTGCCAGTATAACGATGTATATAGTGTATCAAACGGGCATCATAGTTCAGAATGGTTTCATGGTCATCAAACGGAATCCCGTCTAACAACACCAGTGTTTTCATATTACTGAATCTCCTTATATCCGGTTGCAGTATCCGGATGACATCTTTACCTTCCAGCTGACTGATACGTATTCCCTTGACAAATTCCACAAAAACATCCCTCACAGTCCTGAAACGAACATACTCATCCAGATTATAAGTGGAAGCGGGAACAAAATCATAAAGTTGTTGCAATATACTCTTGCTATACGAAGAATCTACCGGCAAAAGAGAATGTAATTGCGCGCTGAAACCACGCTCTATCAAGTCTTCTTTCCGAAATGACACACAGACTTTAGGAAGTTTTTCCGCCAACACCCCGACAAAAGGAGAAATAAGCTCCAATCGGCAGGGACTTTCCTCCTCCGGTAATGCAGTTAATACAATCTCCTGCATATCCGTTATTCCGGTCGTATAAAAAGCATAAATAGCGTCAGCCTTAGGCTGTCCGTCAAAGACACGAATATCCTTGCCCACACATGCCAGACGTGCATTTACATTGTCAGCTGGCGCTCCCATCAGCCTGCCGGTTACAATATGCCCTTCACACTCTGCAGCAAATGACCGTTCCGGAACACTTGTATAGTTCTTCTGCCCGTCGGCTGATATTGGAAAACCCTTTAGCACATAGTCTTTTCGTACTACGGACAAAGTAAGCTCCTTGACATCAGCAGGCAGATTGGGTAATGTCAAGGCTACTTTACTCCGGTTCCCATAGACCGATTTATCTGTCCATAAGTCCGCTCCGGAAAGCTGATTGCCGGAAGCTTGTGAAACGGTAATGGAATCCGTGAAAAGTTCCACATTATCCTCCTCTGTTGTCTGAACAGTATTAAGCAAGGCTATATACTTCTTTGGGAAACAAGCCATAGGATAGTTCCTCATATAACGCGTATATGCCGTCAGTTGGTAAACTCCGGTATGCATGACTTGCGGAAGTCTGATACGTCCCCATCCATTCCCGTTCTGCAAGTCGATTTTACCTTGTGCGTATACCAGCTTCGTGTCACTTATCTCTACATAAGCTACTTTGCTTAATACGCTTCCACGAGACAAGGAATCCGTCACACAAACTTTTATCCACAAATCTTCTCCAGCCACATAGCAGTCCTTGTCTGTATAAATACGCATATTCTCAACAATTTGAGCGTGTAATCCCAATACAAGAACCCAACCTATAATACAAAATATCACTCTCTTCATATCATTTCAATATTAATTCATTTCATCCGGCCAGAAGGAAGGCTTTTCCAAGCTGGCACCTAAATAGCGTACGTCTGTACAACCTCCGGAAACCCATGCATAACCTACCATCAATGGATAAGCAATAGCATATCCCATCACATATAAATCCATGTACGAATCTGCCCAACCTCTAAATTCTTGGCAATAACCGTCAGGAAACCTATAATATATATCATCGGCAGAAATGAAAATACGATATTTTGCCACATTCATGCTAACTCCCACATAACCAACTACATTTTTGCCTGAATTGTTGCAAATAATATTCGTAGGAAGTTCTGAAGGCTGAGGAATAAACAATCCACCCATTTCTTCATTGATTTTTATTTTCTCCTGATAATATTCGTACTCGCCCCTCGAAATCTTACGCTGTTTCACCAAAGTGCTATAATGATGAAAGACACGGTTATTATCCGCCTTTATAGAATAGAGCCACTTATCCTTCAATTGAGTATCCTTATTTGTTCCTATATTACCTACTATGATTTTAGCCGACTTATCATGACACCATCCCCGTGCATATGGTGTAGCATCAAAATCAACCACCTCATCAGTGGTAGGGTCATAACGGAACTTGGGATTATATACTGCCCTCACTTCCCAATCTTCCTCGTAACTCCAGAAATAACATCCGCCATCTTCACTCCGCATAGAAAAGCGGATAGAGATGTCACCGTATTTTTCCGGTTGCTCGTAGGTAACGTCATTTATTGTTTCTGTCTCCAATGGATATTGAGGCTCCGAAGTATAAATATCCCCTTCATACACAATTTTCAGACTATAGCTGGCATCTTTATTCAAAGAGCCAATTACAACTTGGTATTTTCCATCTCCCAAAGAAGTGCCATTAAAACAAGAACCATCACTTCCTACTACACTGACTTCTGCATCTATCTTGTTATAATCCTGAGGAATTCCTTCTACATTCAAAGGAAAGGAACAGCTCAAGGAAAAAACGACTGTACTATCTGATATGATGTTACCTTCAACTATAAGCACCCTCGTACTACTCTCCGGCAAGTGCGCATTGAATTTATCCACACAACTGCCAATAGTGAGCCACAACAAGCATATCCATGTTACTATATATTTTGCATTATTCATCGCTTTTTCTTATTAAAACAGATTGATTTCAACTGGCCAGAAGGAAGGCTTTTCCAAGCTGGCACCTAAATAGCGTACGTCTGTACAACCTCCAGAAACCCATGCATAACCTTTGAATCCCGTACGTGGGTCCGGGTCCGGATATGCAATGGTATACCCCATCAAGTATAAATCTAAAAATGTATACTCTTCTTTCAGCCCTTTTGCTCCCTGACAATACCCCTCAGGAAGCCTATATTGTATATCATCTGTAGAAATGAAAATGCGATATTCCGCCACATTCAAACTGACACCAACATATCCAATGGCCTGTTTATTTGAGCTTTCACATCTAATGTTCGACGGCAATTCCGAAGGCTGGGGAACAAACAACCCGCCCATCTCCTCATTAAGCTTTATTTTCTCCTGATAATATTCATATTCACCCTTCGAAATCTTACGTTGTTTCACTATAGTACTGTAATAGCAAGAAAAACAAATATCGTCTGCTTCAATGGAATAGAGACACTTATCCTTTACACGATTATCCTTGTTTATTTCCATATTACCTATTATTATCTCGGACGATTCACTGTGACACCATCCGCGTGAGTATGGTCTGGCATCATAATCAACAACCTTGTCTGTATCGGGATCATAAGCACACATAGGATTGTATACTGCTCTAACCTCCCAATCTTCTTCATAACTCCAAGAATAACATGCAGCATCTTTGCTTTGCATAGAGAAACGGATACTGACATCACCATACTCCCCTTGCTGTTCGTAGGTGACATCGTCTATGCTTTCCGTCCCTATCGGATATTGAGGTTCGGAAGTATAGATATCTCCCTCATAGACAATCTTTAAGCTATAGCGGACATCCCTATGCAATGTTCCGACAGCAACCCGGTACTTTCCATTACCCAACGCAACACCCCTAAAACTGGAGCCATCCTCACCGGTTACACAAACTTCAGCATCCACCTTATTGAAATCAGGAGGAACCCCTTCCACATCCAAGGAAAAGGAACGGCTCAAAGAAAACACGACAGCACTATCCGATATTATACTACCTTCAACTATGAGAAGGCCGATACTACTTTCCGGCAAGTGGGCATTGAACTTATCCACACAATTACTAAGGAACAACCATAACGGACATATACATATCACCCAATATACTTTATTCTTCATACCCTTTCAGAATTTAATATTATAAGTAACAAAAGGAATGGGAGCACCGAATATGGACATCTTGTATCCTTGAATCCTACCCTCCTCGGACACAAAATAGACAGAGTACACATTCTTCCTTCCGGTCAGGTTATAGATACCGAAAGAAAGGGAACTGTGGGTCAACAATGTCAGGTGGTGACTGGGTTCAATATTGAACGACAAATCCATACGGAAATAGTCGGGAACACGATAACTGTTACGGTCGGTATAGTAAACCTGCATTTTCTTCAGACCCTGGTCGTAGTATTGCCCGGCAGGAATTGTGGTGGGACGGCCCGTACTGTAATCCATATTGAAAGACATGCTGTAACGGCGGGTAAACTTGTAATTGCCTACAAGCTTGAAGTCATGCGGCTTGTCATACTCGGTCGGATACCATTCTCCACCATTGATGGGACGGGCTATGCGCGGATCATTCTGACGCAAGAAAGTGCGCGAATAAGTATAGCTCATCCACCCGTTCAGTTTTCCAGCCGGTTTTTTCACCTGGAATTCCACGCCGTAAGCATATCCCTCCGTATTGATGACATCCGTCTCCAGATGGTGGTTCATCAGGATTTGGGCGGAACTGCGATAATCCAGATAATCAATCAGCTTTTTGTAATATCCTTCTACAGATAATTCCAGAAGTTGCCCCGGCGTATTATAGTAGGCGCCTGCCGCCACCTGCCAGCCACGTTGAGGCTTGATATTGGGGTCGCTCAGCTTCCAGGTATCTGTAGGAGACATAACGGCAGTATTCGATACCTTATGGATATACTGCCTCATCGTATTGAAACCGGCCTTTACGGAAAAATCATCTGTAAAGGCATAACGTGCCGACACTCTGAATTCCGGTCCGTGATAGGTCTTGATGACCTTTCCATTCCCCGCCGTGATAGAATCCGCCACCGAAGACATGGAGGGCAGTATACCTTCCTGATATGTATAGTAAGTGCGCGGTCCCAAAGCATTGAGCATAGAATAGCGTATACCCGCATTGATGGAGAGCCTGGAAGTTATATCCCATTCATCCCCTATATAAACGGCACTTTCCAGTGCTTTATCCTTTTGCAGTTCATCATATCTTACCAGCGAATTAGGCCCCACCGGCTCGTAGGTCCCGGAATTCACATTATACAGCTGGCTCATCAAACCGAAGTTCACCGCATGGCTATTGCCGGCTTGATAAAGAAAGTCCGCTTTTCCAAACCATTGGTTAATGGCAAAAGACAGCCGTGCGGCAGACGCTTCCTCCACCGTTTCATCATTTCGGTAATCGTAGTGGTCATAACCGAAAGAGAAGTTTCCGGTCAGCTTTTCTGCAAAGACAGTCCTCCAGTTTGCCGAGAAATTCATATTGTTGTAGGCATACTTCTCATTGTCATTAAAGGCAAAACGGTCGTGACTATAATAGCCATAGACATTCAGCTTGTTGCGCTCGTTCACCGTATGCGAGAAGACAGTCCCCAAATCATAGAAACCGGCTTTCCCATCACGATACCCGCTTTTGTTGGGCAATGTCTTCATTATCCAGTCCGAATAGGTCGTACGTCCACTCAGCAGAAGGGAAGTCTTTTCCTTAATGATGGGAATCTCGAGATTCAACTTACTGGTCACAAGCCCGATACCTGCAGAACCGGTAAACTTTTCCTTGTTCGCCTCCTTGCTGGTGATGTTCAGTACGGAAGCGATACGCCCGCCATACTGGCTGGGGATACTGCTCTTATAAAGTTCCGCATCCTTTATCATGTCCGAATTAAAAGCCGTGAAAAAACCGAAAAGATGATTGGGGTTATAAATCGTTCCGTTATTGAAAAGAAGCAGGTTCTGGTCAGCGGCACTCCCACGCACATTGTAACCGCTTGATGCCTCCCCCACTGTCTTGATGCCGGGAAGTGTCTGTATCATCTTCAGCACATCCACCTCACCCATAGCCGTAGGAATGTTTTTCAGCAGGGCAGGCTGCAGCTTCTCCATTCCCAACTGCACACTTTTCACGTTCTGTATACGCCCCGAAACAATAAGCACCTCATCCAACATATGGTCTTCCTCTTCCAACTCGATATGGACAATGCCTTCACCATAAAGCATAAATTGCCGATGGGTCACTTTGATATTCATCCCACTGATTTCAAGAATATTATAGCCTGCAGGCAGGTCAATGGTAAATTCCCCCTGACGGTTGGTCGTCGTAGCTACCCACGGCTCTCGATGAATGATGTTGATACCATCCAGATTCTGTCCGGTCTTAAAGTCGGAAACTCTTCCGGTCAAAGTTATCATATCTCCGGGGGCAGGCTTGTACTTGTTTCCTATCTCATAGACCTTGTTTTCTGAAGAAGACTTCACAACAGGAATATATGAAGGCAATAGTTCCTCATCTGTCTCCAACTTTTCCCCCATCAATGCCGGTGGCAGCGAGGTGGCCAGAAAAACCTCCGGCAAGACAAATATTCTGTCACCATAAACCGTCACCTTATAGATAGTAGCTGCCAAAGCCTCTCTCAAGTACTCGGCAGTGGGGTTCTTCACCTCTGCCCGCTTCACTTTAAAAGGAACCGTTATCGTTGTATAAACACGGCAGGACGTGCCCTTTTCTACTGCATCCATCAATTCGAATATGGAAATGCTGTCCGTAGCCATCTGTTGCTGTGCAAACATGCCGAAAGGCGACAATAGGAGGAAAAAGGCTACTGTATATTTAAGATTATGTGCTTTCATATTATTTTCCATGAATTAAGGAATCAATATATTCCGTTAACCGGGTCATTGCCCGGACACCGCCATCTTCCTTGAAGTCCAGCCGCTCTTTCCGGCAATAAGCCTTCAACTGCTTCTTGTATGTAGGAAAAAGTTTCAAGAAACCCGAACGGGAAGTTATCACATAATCGGTTCCGCCACTGCGAAGACTGAAATAGCTCTTTTTCTTGAACCGGCTGTAATAAAGATCGTTTTTCTTCACCTGAGACTCCATTGTGGATACGATATACTGTGTCAGGCACATTTGCGGACTATCATATAGCAACGCAGCGAAACAGTCACCCTGCGGTACAAACTTCTGTCCTTCTATGACAAAATAATCCACTTTCCGCATATCTACCTGCAAGGTTATCCGTTTCTCCGGAGTAACCACAATCAGACTCTTTTTATAGGTATCATAACGGAGCTGCAAATCCGAGTAAAGCCATCTGCCATAACAGACAGCCCCCTCGCGAAATTCATCCGTATTCCAATAGGGATGGTTAAGATACTTCTGCTGGTTATAATTTTCCTCTGCCTTACCGGAGTAAAGAGCAGCATAATCTCCTGCCGCTTTTCTGAATTCATCAAAAACGGCTTGTTGTGCACAAACCAAAGATGGAAAACATAGGACGCATAGTAGCGTGTAAAGGTGTGTTTTTCGCATATATGTGAAGTGTTATAAATGAGGATGGGACAAATATAACATTTCACTTTTAAAAACAAAATTATTATTATATATAATTCAAATAAAAACAAAAAATAGAACCATAATCGGATGCTAAACACAAAGCTAAATATTTAGCATGCAAGCAGAAGCACATTACAATAAGATTAAAGCACCATTCATCCTCCGCCATCAATTATACTTACATATATTTATAAAAAAAACGATACAGCACAATCGCTCAAGCCGCAACAATATCCTTCCCGAAAGGAGTCAATGCCAGCCCTGCCAGCTTAAAATGTTGGATACCGAACGGAATGCCTATAATGGTGATGCACAGCAATAACCCGAATCCCAAGTGCGAAAGGCAAATCCAAATGCCGCCCAAGAATATCCAAAGAATATTCATCAGCACATAGAGGCAACCGTTGGAACGTTCCCCGCTACGAACCTCTTTGCCGAAAGGCCACAAGGCAAGGCTTGCCATTTTCAAGGTCTGCATGCCGAAAGGGATGCCAATAATGGTGAACATCATCAATAAACTTGCAATAAGATACTCCACAGCAGTGATGATACCTCCAAACATCAACCACAAGATATTCATAAAACAGCCCATAACTTTCCTTTTTTTGATACTGAACACAAATATAGCATTATTTATTTGAATGTTCCGTCTCCCAGTCACTAAATTCAAAACTCAGCTGTTCCCAGACTCCTTTCTCCTCCCCCTCTTCACGGGGGTTGGAAACGGAAAGCCCAATCAAACGGATAGGATGATGTTCATAATCCACTTCCTGCAGCAATTGCTTTGCCAAAGGCAGAATCACGTCAAGGGCAACCAGCTCCTTTGCTTGGGTCATACTGCGGGTAATCTGGCTAAAATCATGAAACTTGATTTTCAGCGTCAGCGTATTCCCGCGGAAATTGGCGTGCTCCAGTCGCCCCACCAGCTCCACTGCCGCATGGTACAGCTCTATAATGACGGATGAACGCTTGCTGATGTCCTTCTCCAACGTATGTTCGCAACCCACAGACTTGCGGATGCGGACAGCCTCTACCGGACGGGTATCGATGCCACGGGCAAAATCATAATAAATTGTCCCCACTTTGCCAAATTCGCGGGTCAGCATCTCCAAAGACTGCATACGCAGCTGTTCCCCGTTGTGAATCCCCAAAGTGTGCATCTTCTTCGCCGTTACCGGTCCCACTCCCCAGAAACTTTCAATGGGCAGCCGGGCAACAAAGTCCAGTGCCTGGGCAGGATGTATGGTGCAAAGCCCGTCCGGCTTGCGGTAGTCCGAGGCTATCTTGGCAAGAAACTTATTATAGGATATGCCGGCGGAAGCCACCAGATTCAACCTCTCCCGCACCTTCCGCTTTATCTCCTTCGCGATGTCTACAGCCAATGGAATGCCCGGTTTATTCTCCGTCACATCCAGAAAAGCCTCGTCCAGCGAAATGGGCTCGATGACATCCGTATATTCATGAAAGATTTCGTGTATCTGGCGGGAAACGGATTTGTAGACTTCCATCCGTCCCGGGATAAAGATAAGTTGGGGGCACAGCCGCTTTGCCTTCAGTGACGACATGGCAGAACGCACCCCGAAACGCCGTGCCTCGTAACTGGCTGCCGCCACCACTCCCCGCTCCTCCGCATGGCCCACGGCAATGGGCTTGCCCCGCAATGCAGGGTTATCACGCTGTTCTACGGAGGCGTAGAATGCGTCCATATCGATGTGTATAATTTTTCGTCCGGTCATTCTTCTTTCAACTCCCCGATACAAAGATACACTAATTTTTCTTCATCCGAAGTATCCGCCGATAGACATAAATGAAGGCTGGTATTAAAAAGGCATCTGCAAAAATCCATGCAGTAGGGTCACCAAAACACACGGCCAGATAGCCGAAAGCCGGAACAGCCAGCAGGCTGACCAGTATCCGGGCAATCATCTCCGAGACACCGGAAAGCATGGCAAGATTGGTATATCCCACCCCCTGGATAGTGTATTGCAGGATGCAGAGCAGTCCCAAAACCGGGAAAAAGGAAACGGAAATGTGCAGGAACAACTCCGTATTCTTTAAAATCTCCAACTCAGAGGCATCTACAAAGAGCAGGGCAAAAGTCCTGGCACCGAACATCAGTACACAGAAAGTGAACGCCCAATAAACAATCATCATCAAGGCGCTCGCCTTGACTCCCATCCAGATACGTTCCGGCTTGCCCGCACCGTAGTTTTGCCCGCTATAGGTGGCCATTGCCATGCCCAGACTCTCGAAAGGACACATGAAAAACATCTTGATACGCATGGCTGCCGTGAATGCAGCCACACAAGCCGTACCCAAAGCATTATTGGCGCTTTGCAGCATAATGCTGCCAATGGCAGTAATGGAAAATTGCAGTCCCATGGGTACGCCGATGTACATCAGTGTGCGTGCCAAAGCACCGTCGAATTTCCGCTCGGCTGGCGTTGTCTTCAGAATGTCGAAACGACGCATCATATAGATGTAGCACAATATGGCCGAGACGCCTTGTGAAAATACGGTAGCGATGGCAGCTCCTGCCACTCCCCAACCCAGTACCAGAATGCAGAACAAATCGAGCAGGATATTCAGTACCGTAGAGAGAAGTAGAAACCAAAACGGCGTCTTGCTGTCACCCAATGCACGGATAATACTGGACAGCAGATTATAGAAGAAAGTAAAGGGAACCCCGATAAACGTGACAAGCAGGTAATAATAGGCTCCCGTGAATATGTTCTCCGGCGTACTCATCATGTGCAGAATATCTGCACAGTAAATGCTGGTAACCACGGCAATGACAACAGACATCACCGCAGCCAGCTGCAGGCTGACAGCCACATAACGGCGCATCGTGACATAATCCCGCGCACCGAACTTTTGCGCCACGGGAATGCCGAAACCTCCGCAACAGCCATTGCAGAATCCCAGAATAAGAAAAACGACCGAAGTGCTTGCCCCGACTGAAGCCAAGGCGTTGATACCCAGAAAGCGCCCCACGATAGCTGCATCTACCAATGAATAGGTCTGTTGCAGCAGATTGCCGAGCAGTAAAGGCAAAGTAAAGTTGAAAATCAACGGAAGAGCCCGTCCTTCCGTCATTTCTCTGGATGTTGCCATAAATCTGATACCTCCGAAATTGGGTGCAAAAATACGAAAAGATAGCGTTTACAGACTTGACGAAGGTCAAATTTAATAGGGAAGCTTAAGAAGAAGGAAGGCGAAGGACAAATCATTCCATCATGGGGAAAATATTATTCCACCACTAGGAAAAAATCGTTCCACCATGGTGGAACGATTTTTCCTCCACGATGGAACGATTAAATCTATGCAGATTCGGAGCTTAGTATTTACACTCGCGAATTATCTCTATCAGCTGCCGAAAATCTTCGGGATGAACATCTCCGATATTGCCGATACGGAAAGTGTCGGCTTGCGAAATCTTTCCCGGATAGATGACAAATCCACGTTCTTTCAGTTGTGTGTAGAAAGTTTTGAAGTTGAAATCGGCATGAGGATAGAGGAAAGAAGTAATAACGGGCGATTGAATCTCGTCCGGCAGCAACGTTTGGAAACCGAGGGAACGCATGCCGTCCACCAGCACGCGGTGGTTCTCGCAATATCTGTTGTGACGGGCCTCCACACCGCCCTCCTCTGCCAGTTCGTCCATGGCTTGCTTGAAGGCGCGGACCACGTGTGTAGGAGAAGTAAAACGCCATTTGCCATGTCCTTTCTCCATGGCTTCCCATTGGTCGTAAATGTTGAGAGAGAGTGACTTGGAGACGCCCTTGCAGTGCAACAGCTCGGAACGGCGGGCGATGATGAAGCCAAACCCCGGAACGCCCTGGATGCACTTGTTGGCACTGCTGATGAGGAAGTCTATGCCCAGTTCGTGTACATCGAGGGGAACACCGCCGAAGCTGCTCATGGCGTCTACAATCAGTTTCTTGCCGTGCATCTTGACGAGGTGGGCTATCTCCTTGAGGGGATTGAGCACGCCGGTAGTGGTTTCGCAATGCACCACGGCAACGTGGGTGATTTCGGCATTGTGCGAAAGATAGTCGTCGACGTAGCTGACGGAGACTTGCTCTGTTTCGTCAAAAGCAAGCATGTCGTACGAGATGCCGTGATACTCGGCGATGTTGCCCATGCGGTCGCCGTAGGCACCGTTGCTCAGTATGAGAAGTTTGTCACCAGGCTTGATGACGCTACCGATGACGGCTTCCACACAGTACGTGCCGCTACCTTGCAGGAGGATGGAAGTATAGTCGCCGGTATGCTGGGTGGCGAGGGAGACGAGGGACTTGCGGATTTCTTCCACAATGTGGAGGTTGTAGTCTTCGTCCCAGGTACACCAGTCGGTCAGCATGGCTTCCTTGACGGTTTGTGAGGTGGTAAGGGGGCCGGGGGTAAGGAGAATGTAGGGTTTCATATGCATTGAGTTTTTAAGTTTATACGTTTATAAGGGTTACAAAATCTCAAGTTTACGGTTTATCTCGGCGATGACTGCGGGGAGCTCGGCAATGGTATCGACCACATAGTGGGCACCGGCGGCAAGCATGCGGCGGCAGACATCGGCCTTACGGGCTTCGAGCTCATCGGCAGGCAAGGAGGAGACTTCCTCTTGTGTCAGTCCCAGTTCGTTACTGCCGAGGACTACGCCGACGGTCCATGCTTTGGCATTGATACCCTCCTTGATGTCGGCGATGGTATCGCCATACTTCAACACACAATCTACGGAGGGGATGGCGAGGTCTGCCATATTCTTATATATCATGTAGGGAGCAGGACGGCCTGCAGGCAACCCGTCGGGAGTGACGCAATTATCTACTGCATAGCCTTTGGCTGTGGCGGCAGGCAGCACAACATCCATCATAGAGCGGGTATAGCCGGTGGTGGAGCCAATGCGGATACCTTGCGCACGCAGTACGGAAATCGTTTCCACCACACCGGGAATAGGGTCGGTATAATCTTCGAGCGAGGCAAACAACACCCGTTGGAATTCGGCATAACGTGCCTGCACGTCTTCCTCACCGGCGGGACGGCTGAATTTCCGTTCAAATTCCGTCCGGACACGTTCTATATTGAACAGTGCACGGATTTCTTCTACTTTGGTCAGCCCCATGTGCGCACGTGTTTCGGCAGCAGTGACGGGAACGCCGATGGCCCGAAAGCTCTCGACAAAGGCGGCGACGGGAGCAAAGCAACCGTAATCGACGGCAGTTCCTGCCCAGTCCATAATGATACATTCAATTCTTTTCATACGATATATTATTATTATTCAGTCTCAAGAAGCAAGGAATTGCCCGGCCGGGACCAACGGCGCAAACGGAAAAGGGAAGAGTCCAACGGTCCCGAAGCATTCTCCTTGCGATAGCGCTGCACCAGGTAGACAGCCGAGCATAGGAAAGCCACGCTGCACACAATGCCTACATAGCCCGACATCAGGTTATAGAAATCCAGCCAGTTGATGTCCGGATTGAAGAATTCCTTGAATACCAATACCACCACCGTACCGGTATACTCGATAAAATCGAGTGTGACAATAAAGAACCCCACATTCCCCTTGATGCGGAAGCAGGCGATGAAACGCTCGAAGAACAACGTCTGGAAGCTGAGGTAAACAGTATAGAGCGACAAACTCTGGAGGAACAGCCACGTCATGGGTGGCAGTTGCAACCCATCGTAATTGAAGGCCACGAATCCCAAGGTCGCTGTGCCGCACGTCACAAGCACCAGCAGCAGGCACAGCACCTTTATATTACTCCTCACCGCGGACATCAGCCCGAAAAGCAACAAGATAATCAGTGTCACCACCGCATCTACCTTGGCAAATGCCCACGACGACAGCTCCGCCGCCTCCACATCCAGAATCTTCACCAGGAAGTCCTCCTTGATGTCCTGCAAGACGGTGATGAACAAGTTTGCCGCAAACAGCATCAGCAATACCGGCATGAAGCTCTTGAAGAGGTCCGCACGCGCCCTGCCGTCCAGCGTCACCCGTTCCGAGCGTAGTGCCCGGTCTGCCGCGGTAGGTTGCGGCATTCTCGTCATCAGCCAGCCCAGCAACGACAGCAGCGGGAAGGCAAAGGCACCGATAAAGGCAGGCATCCAGAACTCACTGATGTGGAGATGCTCCATCACAAACAGCCCGACGGACTTTGCCGTGCCCGAACTGATGGCAATGCTCAGCCCCATTAGGCTCGCCAGCAGGTCCGTCACCCGCCGCCCCTCGAGGAAACTGAAAATCACTCCCCACATGCATCCCAACGAAAGCCCGTTGAAGAACAGCGCAAAGACATTCAGCGGCCGGGGCAACGCTCCGAACAGCACCAGCGAAAGCTCGGCCACCGCCACCGAGAGGATGATGAACTTCAGACGGTTCTCCTTCTTCAGTTCCGAAATTACCTTGATGCCAATCAGCTTGGAAATAAAATAGCCGGAAATCTGCACGATGCTGGTTGCCGTCTTGTAATCCATCCCGAAGAAGTCGAGCCCGTCGAAGCCCGCAGCCGTAAACGGCTTGCGCAGCGCATAGACCAGTGAATAGGAGAGCAAAGCCGCTCCACCCGCCCAAAGGATGAACAAGGCATCAGCCAGTCTCTTGCTCTGTATTATCTGTTTTTTCTCACCGTTGAACATAGTGTGTCGTTTAAGTTCGTTCTTGATTTCGGCGGCAAAGATAGAGGCGGGTGCTGACAGCAAAAATGAATTTCCATTATTAATAAACTTCATGAGATGCTCCACTCGGCGCAGGAAGTGTACAATTACAGCGGCATCTACATCAGTTACAGCCTCTCTTCCTCCTCCAATGCCTTAAAGGTAGAGCCTTACCTGATAACCCCTGCCGACAGCAACGACCACGTCAAAGTGGTGCACATGAGCGCCTACAACACCACCCACTTCGGCACTGCTGTCTTCAACAACCACCAGAATGCCTATATCTTCTTCAACGAACGCGAGGCGCCCCAACTGGCCTTGTTCACCATCTACCTGCAACTGCCCATGTACGACTTTCCCCACCTGCTCAAAGGGCTCTACCTCTGTCTGGACTACAACCGCAACCCCATAGCCCGCCGCATCCTCTTCATCAAACACTCGGACAGCACCTCCATGGACGACTTCCTGGAACTGAAAGGCCAACTCATCCCCCAAGACCAGCTGACCGACGAGCAACGCCCCTACTACAACTACACCTGCCAGCCGGGCGACTTCATCAAAACCTGCTCCGTCCCCTCTCCCCTGCTGAACGAGAAAGACCTGGAACGGGAGAAGCGGATGCTGGAAATCTAAGACAGCCCGGACAGTCCGGGAATTTTCACTTTGCAACCAAGTTGCATCTCCTTTCCGCTACCTTTGCTGCAGAAAATAGAAAATAGGAGGAAACAATATGAGTTGCAAATGCTGCTGCACACACGGACATACAGCGATACAAGAAAAAAGAAACAGTCTGCTGAAAGATTATTGGAGAATCATCCTCTCCACCCTATTACTTTTCGGAAGTCTCATCCTGAATGCTACTGACACCACCTTCTTCAAGGGAGAGTATGTACCTTTTATATGGTACTTGCTTGCCTACCTCCCCGTAGGCCTCCCGGTGATGAGGGAAGCCTGGGAAAGCATCCTGCAAAAGGACGTGTTCAGCGAATTCACCCTTATGTCCATCGCCACCCTCGGCGCCTTCTATATAGGCGAATATCCCGAAGGCGTTGCCGTCATGCTCTTCTACTCCTTGGGAGAGCTCTTTCAGGACAAAGCCGTAGACAAAGCCAAGCGTAACATCAGCGCCCTGCTCGACGTACGTCCCGAAACGGCAACGGTCATCAGAAACGGCAGTACGCTTGTCGAAGCTCCCCAACGTGTGCAGGTAGGCGAAACCATCGAAGTAAAAGCCGGAGAGCGTGTCCCCCTGGACGGAACGATGCTGGACGAAGTTGCCGCCTTCAACACCTCCGCACTGACGGGAGAAAGTGTTCCCCGCAACATCCGCCAGGGCGGGGAAGTGCTTGCCGGAATGATTGCGACCGACAAAGTCGTACGCATCCAAGTCACCAAACCCTTCGAGAAAAGTGCTCTTTCCCGTATATTGGAACTGGTGCAGAATGCCTCCGAGCGCAAAGCGCCGGCAGAACTTTTCATCCGTAAGTTTGCCCGTATCTATACGCCCGCCGTCACCGGACTGGCGGCATTGATTGTACTGCTCCCCTTCCTCTATTCGCTGGCAGATGCACAATTTTCGTTCATCTTCAATGACTGGCTATACAGGGCATTGGTCTTTCTGGTTATCTCCTGCCCGTGCGCCCTCGTCGTAAGCATTCCGTTAGGCTACTTCGGAGGAATCGGCGCCGCCTCCCGCCTGGGTGTCCTCTTCAAAGGTGGCAACTACCTCGATGCCATCACCCAAGTCAACACGGTGGTATTCGACAAGACGGGTACGCTGACCAAAGGCACCTTCGATGTACAATCCTGCCAGGCACAACCGGAAGTTACGGAAGAGAAGTTGATACAGCTTGCCGCCTCGGCAGAGCGAAACAGTACGCACCCCATAGCCAAAGCCATCGTAAGCTATGCCAAACAAAGGGATATAGAGTTGATTGCCACAACGGACGTTACGGAGATTGCCGGCCACGGACTGCAAGCCACTATGGATGGAACGCGTGTCCTGGTGGGGAACACCCGCCTGCTGACTAAGTTCGGGATAGAATATCCCGATGAATTGTTATCAATTGTCGATACGATTGTGGCCTGCGCCATCGGAACAAAATATGCCGGTTATCTGTTGCTATCAGACACATTAAAGGAAGATGCCGTCAACGCCGTCAAAGAATTAAAAGCTTTAAATATCAATAATATTCAGATATTATCGGGAGACAAACAAGCCATTGTTACTAACTTTGCAGAAAAGCTAGGCATCACCCAGGCATACGGAGACCTGCTGCCGGACGGAAAGGTGAAGCACATCGAGGCACTCCGCAGCAACCCTGCCAACCGAATAGCCTTTGTGGGCGACGGCATCAATGATGCCCCGGTTCTTGCCCTTAGCCATGTGGGCATCGCCATGGGCGGACTTGGCAGCGATGCCGCCATCGAAACCGCCGATGTAGTGATACAGACAGACCAGCCTTCGAGAGTGGCCACCGCCATTCATGCGGGCAGGCAAACCCGCCGGATTGTCTGGCAGAACATCTCGCTGGCTTTCGGAGTGAAGCTGCTTGTCCTCATCCTCGGTGCCGGTGGAATCGCCACACTTTGGGAAGCTGTCTTTGCCGACGTAGGCGTCGCCCTCATTGCGATAGTGAACGCCATACGCATACAGAAACTTATTAAATAGAAAAAATGGAAGAAAAGAAATATTTGGACCTATTGGCCAAAAGGGAAATACAGCCCACTGCCATCCGTATCCTGGTATTGCGCACCATGATGCAGGCAGGCCGTTCCGTCTCATTGCTCGACCTTGAAACCATGCTGGATACGGTGGACAAATCCACCATCTTCCGTACCCTTACCCTATTCCTCTCCCATCATCTGATACACAGTATAGATGACGGGACGGGTTCCTTCAAGTATGCCGTGTGCAGCGACAGTTGCTCTTGCGACGTAAGCGACCTGCACACCCATTTCCATTGCGAGAAATGCAACAAAACCTTCTGCTTCACCAACATTCCCACTCCGGTGGTGAAGCTGCCTCAAGGATTTACACTGAACAGCATCAACTATGTACTGAAAGGCATTTGTCCGGACTGTGCAGCAGAAGTCAACCGGGATGCTTAGTTAAAAAATAAATTGCTTCTCTTTCCAACGCTATATGACTATCTGTACAGAGAGAAAAAGAGTGTCAGGGAAAACCGTTTGTCCAAAGTTTCTTCCAGGCAAGCCGGAAGTACGCAACAAACAAAGAAAACCGATACTCCCCGAACCGGCGAACAATGCCATACTAAAGAAAATCTGAACAAAAGGGAACGAATCATCCCTCCCGTTCCAGTTTCCACAGAATGGCCCCTTGCCATACCCACAATGAAAGATAGTATCCACAAATATCCCATACCTTCTCCATTCACCGGACAGACCATCACCAACCGGCAGATGGCTTTCGCCTCCTCCCCTTCCCTGATGCCGCCAACCCGCAAGAAGAAATCCGGAAAATGGAAGTTGATGCTGGCTGGTTCACTCGGACCGCAACTGGCACAGAACTTATATAAGCTGATTGCCACTCCACATACCGACGGCATTTCAAGTGACTTCCCTCAACAAGTCAGCACGTGGGAAGAGTATTATTCTTATCTGCACACCCGCTATCAGCAGGGTACTCTGGGAAAAGATTCCATCGGACTCATGCAGATTGCCCAGAATAACAGCGGCAGGATTGTTGAGAACCAGCAACATCATGCCCCCATCGTCGTGGGACTCTCTCTCAGCAAGAAATTGAATGAGCGTTGGAGTCTGGAAACCGGATTGCAATATACGCTTCTCAGGTCGGAGTTCACTACCGGCGAAGCATTCCGCATTCAAGACAACCAGAAGTTGCATTATATCGGCATTCCTCTCCGGCTTTCCTACCGTTTCTGGCATTACAAACATTTCTCCAGTTATGCCACGGCAGGCATGCAGGTGGATATCCCCATAAAAGGGACACTCCAAAGCTTCCATGTCACGGACAGTATTCCACACAAGCTCGACAGCCAGCCGGTAAGTGCTCCCTGGCAGTGGTCGGTCAACACAAGTATAGGCATACAATATCGCCTCACACCCCAGGCAGGCATCTATCTGGAGCCGACTGTAAACTATTATATCCCCGACGGCAGCCAACTGCGCACCATCCGAAAGGAACACCCGTTCACATTCACCCTCCCGGTAGGCCTCCGCATTTCCTGGTAAAAAAACGATGCGCCACGCAGTCTTTTACCCGACTGATTATCTATTTATATGGATAATTAAACTCAAGAAGGAACAAAGAACATGCAGAAACGACATACCGACCGGGAAAGCTACTTTGATGAACAGTCACAGACCAGCAAGAACTATTATATCCCCTACATAAAGGAAGTCATCGGACACATCCCCGATAAAGTGCTGGAAGTGGGCTGTGGAGAGGGAGGCAATCTGCTTCCCTTTGCCAAAGCCGGTTGCCGGGTGATGGGCGTAGACATTGATGCCATGCGAATAGAGCAAGCCAGGGCCTTCTTCGCCCAAAGGCATCAGCAGGGACAGTTCATTGCCACCGACATTTTCCAGCTTGAGGACAAGGCTACGAATTTTCCCCTGATTCTTCTACACGATGTGATAGAGCATATCAGAGACAAAGAACGGTTCCTCTCCGGCCTACAAAAACATTTGTCTGCCGACGGAGCTGTATTTGTAGGGTTTCCCGCCTGGCAAATGCCATTCGGAGGCCACCAGCAGATAGCACACAGCCACATTGTTTCACATTTCCCTTTTCTCCACCTCCTTCCCCGCACTTTATACAGATGGATATTAAGACTATGCGGTGAGCAGGAACGCGTAATCACGGAGCTACTGGATATAAAGAGCACCGGATGCACCATCGAACTGTTCAATCGCATCGCCCGGCAAGCCAACTATCAAATCATTGACCGGAGACTGTACCTTATAAACCCACATTATAAAATCAAATTCGGCTTGTCCCCACGAAGGCTCAACGGAGTTATTGCTGCTATCCCGTACATAAGAAACTTCTTTTGTACAAGTTGCTTTTACATATTAAAGAAAGGGACTAAAACTGTTAATCACTACTGATTTCCCAGCTTTAGAATTGATTCCGAACCATCAATTTAAGATTATATATTCAGAAGAAACCATTAAATTTCTGAATAGCCCTGATGAAAGAGGGTGTGTAGAAACCCTCATAAACTAAAAAATCACCCTCGCTGCAGATGGTTGTAGCGAAGGTGATTTCAATAAAAGGGGAACTTGCACTTCCTCCCTTTTAATGTTTTTACATCGTTACTTGGTTCATTACAGCCTCGTCAGGTGTCGTTCCTATTTCATCGGCAAATAATATGTGGGTGATAGACCCTCTCGGGGTCGGAGTTTCGATTTTAATTCTTTGACCTTGGTACATCTCCGGAATATCCACCAGCTTACATCTATGGGCTTCGTTATTGCCAAAACTGACATAATAATCTTCCCCTATTACCAGCTTTACAGGTTTACGTTGAGAGAAATGAGTCGGACAAACAGAGCTATCCACTTTTATATCTATCACAAAACCAAGAGCGGATGTTACCTTAGATAGTATATCAATGCTCACATTATAAGCCCCTTTCTCTATCTTGGCTATATTAACACGATTAACACCACAAAGATTAGCCAATTCCTCTTGGGTCATATTTCTCTTCTTGCGAAGAATGGCTAACCGGTTACCAATCCGTTCACGTTCTTTCAAAATCTTCTCTGTACATTTTCCTTCGTGAATTTTCATAAATCTGTTGCAGAATTTAAAGTGTTGCCCCCACTTCTAATAGTTATTGATTGTTGAGCAGACAAAAGTAGACATTAATTTTGAATTGTAGTACATTTACTACAATTATTTTTTAATGAATATAAAAGATAGAGGAAGTAGTAGAAAAAACAATTCCCTGAATTATTAAAATTCAGGGAATTACAAACTTTTTTCCATTTTTAGTGGAGCTGGAGGGAGGGGATACACACTCCATATCTACTTAAATAACAACTACTTACATATCTGTATATTTGTCTATTTGCCTATTTCTGTCTATTTCTGTCTATTTTCTCTTATATTTTAAAGGTTATTTATTCATTAATATTTGGATTGTTCTTTCTTTCTCAGTTATGATTTTATCCTTTTCTTCTAAAAGGGCTTTCATGTGTTCAAGCTCTTTCTGACATTCACTTAAAGTTATATTTCCTGATACCTTGTTTCCATTACCTTTGACTTGATGACCTATATTAATTCCAGAAGAGTTTATATCTCTATCAAAAAAGAAATCTATTGGTACCTTGAAAAAATCAGCCAGTGCTTCTACATAAGTAACCTTAGGCGCATGAACTCCATTTATAATATCATCAAGTCCTTTCTTAGATATACCTATATGGGTAAATAGGCTTACTTTAGTAAGTCCTCTTTCTTCAAGCAATTTATGTATTTTCAAGCCATTAAACATGTTTTATTGTTTAGATAAAGTATAAATAAGTAATCGTTATCACAAATATAGGATAGAAAACTTGCCTAATAGAATAGTTTTCTACACCTTTGCAGTATAAATATAAGACTAAAAAATATACTAATAATGGAAAAAGGACAAAATCTTAGTAAAATGGTATTTAAAGACCAGTATGATGCGTTGGGCGAACAAGAAAAAAAAGAATTCAAAAAGGCATTTTTGGAAAAGAGTGGTATATCGTATCCTTCTTTTTATGTAAAGCTACGCAACAATACTTTTAAGCCATTAGAGGAAAAATGCTTTAATGAGCTAATGACTCAGTACAGCTCCTTCATTCCCTTCGAAGAATTAACAGGACGATGTTATAGTCAAAACTAATATATCAATCATTTCTAAACGTCATGTTGCAAAACATCGAGTTCTACAACACTCCTGAAGGTGATATTATGATGAAGGAGTTCGGGCAGTCGGCGGTGGTTCTTAAGGACACCGACCGCCCAACTATTGAACACATGCTTGCCATTATCCGGGATCGATACCCCAAGGCACATGCCCGGCTGATGCAACTCTACTCCAGCAGCACGATGAACCGGTGGCATTATGAATTCCGGGTAGTTCATCGTTTCATCCGATGCAATTTCGGAGAGTATGACCAGTACAATCTTGACATTAACAAGGATGGACAGTTTGTATTCGAGGAGGTCAAATGCCCGTTACGGGGTGAATGTGAACATGAAGGGGTGATATGCAGACCGGAGCTTGATACAGCACTGACCGATCGCGAGATGGATGTATTCCGGCTCATTGCCTCTAACTGCCAAACAGATGAAATTGCGGCAGAGCTGCATATCTCGCCTTGTACGGTTAACCGCCATCGGGAGAATATCAAGGCAAAAATCAAGGTTCGTAATGTGGGTGAGATGATTTCCTACTGGCATCGGAATCAAATGAAATAAGCCCACCGTGAGGTGTGCCATCTGTGTTTAATGTGTATTCTATGGCTGTGACGGTCTGCGAAGATAGTCCGGCCCCTCATACTACATTCAAATGGTAGCGGTATACTTAAGATTTGCTGCGACTGGGGTTCGATTCCCCTATATGAGACGACGATTTACTAACTTAATAAACAGAATATATGAATAATAACAAAGGTTTTTCTTCCATTTCCACTCCTGACGGACAGTTCAGGATGTGGATTCCACGTCCGACGGCTTCGGGCAGAGCAATATGCAACTGTGGATTTGCACTCAAGAGTCATCTTCCTTTCGTCGATGCCGTTGATGCGCTGGACTACCTGCAGGTAGACGAAGTTCGGCAGATAGACCAGGACTTTAGTATCCTTGTTATTTCATTTCTCGATGCACCGCATGAGTGCATGCTGAAGATGATAGAAGATATCCCCGAACTTATGGAGCAATACTTGGTAAATACATAAAATCTGAATGCTATGAGATACTTTATAGACAACATCAAGACTTATGCCAATGTCAACAAAAAAGACAGGGCATTACAGATATACGTGCAACAGTTTGACCGACATCTGATTGCTGACGAATGTTCTCTGGATGCACTGAAGTGTGACATCGAGCACCAGATTAAGGTTATGAATGAGAAATACCTACGCAGCCGTCCGGTTCGACTTGATGTATTTGAGAGCGGTAAGGACGGGCAGTGGACTATTCTTGTGGAGCATGACAGTGACAGTATTGTCTGTATCATATCCTATGAAAAGGTGATGGGCTGTTATGCTTTGGCAGATAAGATAGATGAATTCGCAAAAATAGGACAGTGATGAGTAATGTGATTGTTTTTTTATGGACATCTCTGATTGCATTGGTGGCCGCCTTGATACTATGTGTTTGGGCAATGCGGAAAGCATCCGGACCTTACCGAATTCTCTTTCTCTTTGATATTATCGTCTTGATGATAAATATTGGGATAATAGGATTTGCAATCGGGTGTCTATCTAATATGCGGTAATATGGGAGAAGATATGAAAATGACAGATTTCCCGACATATCCTTGGGAGACCCTTGACGTGTATCAGGACAACAGTTACTGTTACAATATCCGCCCTGGCCAACATGTCGTTGGAGATTTATTCGATGATTCCAGAACGAAGCTGGTATCATACAACAGAAAATCACATGTGCAGATAATCTGCGTATGCGACCCCTACAAGCCGCCTTTCTATGCGCGTGAATGTATGTATGGTGTATATTCGGCGTGGAAAGAAATCGGAGAGGACATCTTTAACCTGGAGCTGATGGGATATTCTACCAAGCAAAAATTTCCACCCCCATGTACATCACACCATTATTTTTAAGATAATATGAACAATGAATCGTTTGAGAGGGCCAAAACCCTCAAGGAAGAGATTGAAAAGTGTGATTCCCTGCTTGATTCAATCCTAAAAAGCAGCAGGGAATGCTGTGTGTATCGCGATGCCGATAGGGGTACTCGTGACCTTGTTGTTATCCCCCTTCCCAAGTATTGTACCCAGTACATTATTGATGGACTTTACGTAAGAAAGTGCCGGATGGAGCAGGAATTTAAAGAGTTATAACAATCTAATAATAAGAATCATGGTAACCAAAACAACATTCAAAAAGAAGTTTCCGGACGTTAAGGTGCAGAAGCTGCAGACCAGCGTCGTATTCAGCCGGCAGAAGGTGGAAGAGACCGTATTGAAGATGTGCGATTCTCTCGATACCGGACTGCTTTATTACAATTATTCCAACAGATGGATAACCGTTTATACCTCCGAGAAAATGAAAAAGGCATTGGACTCGATGAAACCGGGTTCAGAGGTATTTCACGAACATTATGGTGTTTATGGCAAGGTGATGAGCGATAAGCCATTTGTCATTTGTGGAGAATTGTGTATCAGGGTTGACTTCGGGGGAATACCTGAAAGTGGAGCATATAGTTGTGTATGTTTTGTAATGTAATCGAATAAATATGAATATAGAACAATGGATTGGGGAGGGATTAGCTGTGCGCTTGTTTGTGCAATACCTATAGTGGCCATTATCTGCGATACTGTAAAAAAAGTATTTGAGATAAAATATAAAAAAGGAGATGAGAACTAAGTTGATAAAGAAGCATAATCCGTAATCTTTTTTGGATGATTTAAAAAGGGTACGAGAGGTAATGGTTTACGCAGAGTGTACCAACTCCTACTATCAAATCTTAAAAAAAGACTTGCTGAGAGATGCTGAAAGGCAAGCAATCACATACTATATAACGGATACTATATTTATTATAAAAAGAAATGTGATGGTAGTCATTTAACGAGTAACAAATTAAATATGAGCGAATTGACTAAAATGATAAAAGTCCCTCTTTGGGAGCTAAAAGAAATAGCTGATACACTTCGGATGGTAGCAAATGCGCTTGATTCCCCTAAAAGAGAATCATGTTTAGATCGGAACGTAATGCGTTCATGGAATTATGTAGTTGATATGATAAAAGGAAAGATACCCTCTGCACCTGAAAGCATTGACTACTATATAAAAGTTGGACAGGTTCCTAATATAAACGAATAATCAATACAATAAAGAAAGAAACATTATGCGTAAAGAGATAATGTACATGATAGCTTATCCAGATGGTACACTTGTGATGAATACTCAAAAGTACTACCGAAGAGATTGTGTCAGATACTGGCTGGACGGAACTGGTTTAACATGGAAACAGATGTATAAGAAAGGCTTTCGCTGTAAAAAAGTAAAAGTTACATTTGAAATAATTGATTAATAAAAAGAAGGTATGAATAAAATAAAGAACCGTAGGCTTGCGCTACGAGCCTATAAAATCAGAGTAAAACAATACCCTTACGATAAGCCATTGATTGATAGAAACAATCTCGCTTTTGTCCGTAAGGAAAATGACGGGAACCGATGTGATTGTTTCGGGCATTGGCTTAACTATTGGAATACAAGACCTTTTTAATTGACTAATAACAAATCAGTAATGAATAAAAAAGAAATATCAATGAAGAAAGGTCAGAAAGTACGCATTCTGCGTACCAATCAAGTAGCGACAATCGTCGAAGTGGAGTTAATTCGTAAAGGTGGCAAGGTACATCGGTACTGCCATCTGAAGACAGATGAAAAGTCATATTTGTGGTTGGATGCCTCAGAACTGGGGAGTGTGGTGGAGGAAGTGAAGGTCTCGGTAGTTGATGACCGGAACCGGGAGCTGCACTTGGCTATATGCCATGACTACTCCAAGGATAATATGAAGGTGCAGCTTACCGGCAAGAATCCGGATAATCTGAAGGAAGCTTCCGGACTATATGCGAGACTGATGAACTTGTTCATTGGGAGCCTGAAGGAAACGCGGGAACTGTAGGAGCAGATAACGTCCTTGATGATATGGAAAGCCTATTGAAATATAGAATGGAAAATCTTGATTGGATAGACTGTTTCTTGGAGACGCTTGGCGTCGACGCTTTTCTTGAGTTTGAGACGAGGGTATATAGTGCCCTCGACAAGCTCAAGGTCATGCATTACTATGATATCGGGGGCTCGGTCATACCGGAGCAGCAGGAACTATTTATCAAATTCTGTTGCTGCTATATCACCGGGCACTCTGAATACGAATTCAATGAAGACTATACACAGATATGGAGGAAAGAAAGCTATGAACAATGGAAGATGGCAACCCGATGAGGACAGATACGTCCGGGAAAATGTCAATAAGAAGACATTGGAACAAATGGCGGAGCATTTGGGAAGATCCGCATTGGCTGTACAGTTATATATGCACCGGAAGCATATTGTAGTGGGACAGACAGTCAAGCGGAATCTGGTGCAGGAGATTCTCCGACTGAAATTCCGGCATCCGGAAAATTTCATGCCCAACCGTGCCTTCTACCAGGAGGTAGGCATCAACCAGATGCGCTGGTGGGATATTTTCTATGGCCGAAAAAATATAAACCAAGAAGAATATATCGCGTTGTCGAAGTATTTCGGCATAACACTGGAGGAGGCATTCGCAGCGCGTCAACTTTGCATATTTGAAGAACAATGATTGATGACGAATTAAAACAGAGAATAAAGGATGCCAACGAGATTACGGACGTGATCGGCCAATTTGTATCCCTTCACAAGAGAGGTATCAATTATATAGGGATCTGCCCGTTTCATCCAGACCGACATCCGTCGATGACCGTTAGCCCGTCAAGACAGACATACAGGTGTTTCGTCTGCGGCAAGGGAGGGGATGTCATCCAGTTTGTCCAGGATCATGAGAACATGTCATTCAACGAGGCTGTCACCTGGCTGGCTGGCCGTGCGGGAATCTCTCTCCCTGAACGGGTGATGTCCGACGAGGAAACGGCCAGGGTAAAAGAACGTGAAGCGCAGCGTATAGCGATGAAAGGCGCCGCATTCTTTTTCGAGAAGCATCTTCCGGAGGCGCAACTTTATCTGCATGACAGAGGGTTCAGCCTGGATGACAAGGTCCTGAAGGATTTCAGAATTGGATATGCCCCGGCAGGCAACCTGGCTAAAAAGGAGATGCTTGCAGCCGGATTTTCCGAACAGAAGCTGCTTGAAACGGACATCCTGAAGAGAAGCGAGAAGAACTTCACCTTCGACACTTTCAAGGACCGCATCATGTTTCCCTATTTTGATATCAAGGGCAACATAAACGGATATACCGGACGCTGGCTGACCCCGCAGGAAAACACCGGCAAGTACGTCAATACCGGGGACACGCCGTTGTTCAAGAAAGGCACTCACCTTTTCGGTTTGTACCAGGCACGTACTGCCATTGCAAGAAATGATTGTGCGTATATAGTCGAAGGCCAGTTCGATGCCATGTCCATGCACAAGTTCGGTGTCTGCAATACCGTTGCCACCAGCGGAACCGCACTGACTCCGGAACAGATACAGCTGCTTGGCCGGTTCACCCATCGCGTGATACTTGTATATGATGCGGATGCAGCCGGGCTGAAAGCGTCACTGGTCAACTGTGAGGCTTTTCTGCGTGCGGGTTTCCAGGTCAGTGCAGTTCCGCTTCCTGAAGGGAAGGATCCTGATAATATTGCCCAGGAGCAGAAACTTGAAACCGGAAAATGGCTTGCAAACCGGGAACAGAATTTCCTTCAATATTTTGCCATCTCCTTACGAGGCAAGAATCCCGGAACCGACCCAAACAGAGAGGAAGAGGCAATGCAACGGCTTTCAACCCTCATATCTGTCATCCCTTCGGAAACGCTTCTTCTCAAGTGCATAGAGATAATGGCCGGGATTTTCGGCTGCAACACGGAAGTCATCCAGCGGAAAGTGAATTCCATCTTGCGGCAGCGGAAGACAGCTTCCATCAAGGAGAAAGATAAGATGGCTCCCGGCATATATGGTATCGATATGATTGCGGAGGCACGTAGCGGGAATGAGCCTTGCATCCTGACATCGAATTATCAGGAGTTCCTCACCTTGTATGGAGATGCCCCCATAGCATACGTCCATGGCATTCCTGGAATGAACGACATACAGCAGTTGCGTCAGGCAAGCCAGATGTTCACCTCTGACAGCGATGGCCTTACCATTGCAAAGGACGGTACGGAATCCGGTTACCTTGCCGGATTATCTGCCATTTTCCGTGCCGGGCTCTCCAATATCACCATAACGGTCGAACGGGATGTCCAGGATGATAATGATGAGAAAGGAAGTGACGACGAGGAAAACATGGATGGGGAGGCAAACGATATCATCGAGACTTTCAGCTTTGTGAAATTCTACGTATTCCTGCACAAATGTTTTTTTAAGACCTATAATGGCGAACGTACTTCCTATATCGAACGTTGTGCTGAAATAATCAGCTACGCGGAAGATTCGGTACGCATCATCAATTTTACCTACTTTCAGAATTGCCTGGGGCTGACCAAGCAAGCCTTGAATGAAATAGTCAGACCTTACCTGGCCAAACGTAAGTCACGCATGCTCATCAATGCACAGCGGACAGACGACGATTATATTGAAGATAATTATGATCCGAACGAACTTCCCCGTTATGTCCAGGACAATCCGGAATATCTGCAGATGTTTCAAGAATTCAATTACTATCCGAAACTCAACAAGCAGGGGGAGCCAGTATGCTATCTCTTCAAGAATGAAAAGTCGGGTTACACTTTGGTGGGTGACTTCTACATGATTCCACTCTTGCATATTTACTCAGATAACGACGAGGAAAACAAGCGTGTCCTTAGAATAAATCGTCGTAAATTCAAAACGCCACTTTATATTGAGGTAAACTCCAAGGTTTTAGCCAAGAAAAGCACTCTTGTAGAAAAATTAGTTATGTTGGAAGCTGTAAATTTCTACAATGGTGAAGAAAAACATTGGGAAAAAATACGCACATATATGAGCAATAATTATATTACTTGTAGAGAAATTATCACATACGGAAACCAGCAGGAAGACGGTTTTTCCCGACGGGAAGACCAGCTGTTTTTTGCATTTGCCAACGGCATCTTCCATGTTGTTGACGGAATACCGAGATTTGATGCGGTAAATGAGCTTGGAGTGGTCACCCACAATGGCAAGAACTATTATCTGCCGGCATTCTCCACCATATATGCCGGTTCCGGCAAGCAGTCCGACAAGTATGAACTTATTTCACAGCTTGTCTATAAGGAAATCCCTATAGACAAACGTTGCACTTTCGACGAATGGGCCTCACTGATGGACCGTGTATATAAAATCAACGACAACGGGAAATGGGCCATTCTCTTTGCCATCATGTGCGCTTTCCGAAGCAATATACACTGCATAGACCGTTTGTTTACAGCGCCATTCTTTATGGGACCGATGTCATCCGGAAAAACACAGATTGCGATATCCATCCGTTCCCTGTTCATTTCTCCCAAGATACCGATTTTCAACCTGAACATCGGTACCGATGCTGCCATGTCCACATTGATGAGCACTTTCCGGGATGTACCGGTTGTCCTTGATGAATACAACAATAAGGATATATCAGATATAAAGTTCCAGGCACTTAAAGGAATAGTATATGATGGCGATGGAAGACAGAAGCGTAAAGGCACATCCGGCAAGGAGATAGAAAACGACAAGGTGTACGCGCCGGTTGTCATTTGCGGCCAGGAAACTCCCCAACGTGATGACAATGCACTCATGTCACGTATTATAGTCTGCGAAGTCCCCAAACCGAAAAACCGGACCAGGGAGGAAGTGGAGCTTTTCAACAAACTCAAGGATATAGAGGATCCGGCCAAAATCGGGTTGTCGAATGTCCTCTTTGAAGTCCTTCAGCTGCGTCCGCTGGTAATGCAGCATTTCCGGGCACTGAAGCAGAAATCCTATGATGAATTGAAGCAGGCGCTGATAAATGCCGGTGAGATTGACCGCCTCATGAAGACTGCATCATTGTTTCTGGCGACATGCAGACTGATTGAGGATTATACAGAATTGAAATTACCGTTCACTTATGAGGAGTTTTTTAAAATAGCCTGCGATAAAATCAAATTCCAGGTGGAACTGATTTCCAAGACGGATAAACTGGCCACATTCTTCAAGGCTATGGATGTGATGATTGATACCAAGGCAATCAGGGAAGGCAGGGACTTCGCCATTGATACACCGGAACGAATCACCATCAAGCTGCCCGGAGGAGAGAAAAAGGAGGTTCCTATTCCTGCAGGAACCCGCGTGTTATTCCTACGCGTCAGTACCATCTATACGCAGTACGCACGTTCTTCTTATAATCAGGAAGACTCAACGCAGTCGACCATCGAGCAGAACCTCCGCTCCCATCCCAGTTACCTGGGCTTTGTCCATGCACGCCGGTTCAATTGGTATGAAGTCGTGGAGGTACCACGCGGCGGTTTCGAGGAAGATACTCCCAATGAAACCGGAATTCCGGTAAAGCTCAACAATGACATGGTGCGTAAAGTTGAGAAGAAGTGTACCAATTCCAGTTGCATAGCTATCAACTACGAAATTTTCAGAGAATTATATAGCATTGATTTGCAACGCGGTTCTGAAGAATCCCGTGTTGACAATAATCCCGACAATGACCCTATCGGGGCAATCGGTGCCCCCCAAGAGCTGGACTTCTGATGTTACATTTTCCTATATCACAAACCAGACATTTATTCCCGGTGGCCGTCCCATCGGGAATAAATGCTTTTTTATATTCCGATTTGCGGACATTTCGTTCGGTTTCATCACCCTGGTATCTTATGATACCCCCCTACTCCATCCCCCAGACCCCCTGGAATAAAAAGACAAGCAATATAGAGGGAGTTTTGAAAAGAAAATATTTCAAAAGAGGCGTCCAACAGTCCAACAAGAGAAAGGATTTTAAAATGTAACTCTCTGTTGTATAGTAGTATATATTTTCTATTTAATCATATATATATACTACAATGGCGTTGTCTTGTTGGACGCTGTTGGACGTGTTGGATTGCCGTTTTTCAACCATCCAACTGGCTCCGTCCAACAAAAACGGCAAAAAATGCGGCTTGTTGGACGTGTTGGACGTCCTCCAACAGTATTTTCTTTATAGTAAATTTGTATAACTAAATAATAATCAGTAACTTTAATAATGCTGTTGGACTGTAGGACAGTTGGAAGCAAAAATAAACAAAAACGGTTTCAAAAAATTTTTTTAAGGAAATGAGCATGATTACGACGAGTATTTCAATTACACCTTACCTGGCTGAATATCTGCGTGGAAAGTACAACAACGGTGCGGATGAACCTTTCCGTATTCCTGACAATACGGACTTGTACCATGTGATATGGACACTGATGTCGCGGCGTCATCAGAACCAGTCTCCCATAGATGACGGTAATCTGACTATCATACTCCCGGAGAGGCGTATCGGTAAGGATCCGGAAATATACAACTATCTGTCTCCACGGTCGGCCAAAATCATAGAAACGGAAATACGCAGGATGTTCAACCGGGAACTTCATACGGCAATGGACGAGAACGACTTGAACGGGCATGAGTTGAACAATATCGATATCGTTCACAATTTCCTATGTGCGTATTGCATAGACAGCATCAGTGAGGATGCGTTGCTGAAGAACTTCTATCGGTGGCGGGAGAACATCCGCAAGCGGAAAAAACGCCGCGAATATAAAAAGAAGTTAAAAAACGGCTAAAAAATCACCGACCGAACTATGCATTTTGTCCCAAAATGGAGGACAAAATGTCCTATGTGTGGCGAACTTGTTGAATTACAAATAAATATCCTAATATGAAAGAACTTTCCATTCAGATTAAAGTTTATCCGGTGACCGGCATGCGCCAGGATGTCTATCGGTTCATGGCCGATGAGTTTGATTTTACTCCGGTACCGGAATCCTCAGAGGCGGGCCGCTGCTTCAACTGTAATAAAGATATAAACATAAGCCTTCCTCCATCCGGAGTGATGAAAGACTTCCTGGCAGGCAGGTTCTGCATTGTCGAGTTCACAGACACCAGGCACCGGAGTTTCCGGATTGGGGACAAAAAAATACCCGCCATTGTCTCGATATCGCCCAATCTGAATTCGGCGACTCTGAAAATTGAATGCAAAATGCTCAGTTCCCCGCTATTGTAGCGTCCTTCACCCCTTTCTGCAGGCTGCCTATCTTCGCTGAAAAGATACGCAATGAACAGAACTTATCTACGCCAGCTTCTTACTTTAAATATAAACCGGCTTCTTATCACGGCAGAGGGCTTGTCTTCTGCCATGATAGAGGCTTTTCCATTGGTGCCCGCTGACAGTCTGCAGCCGACCTCCTTTTTCTTCAATGAAAATCCCCCTACATATAAAGAGACTTCGAAAAAGGCCCTTTCACTTCTTCTGCAGGAAATGAAGGCCCGTTCGGAACTCCAGGGTATAACCGTCACCGATGACTTCTCTTCTGACGAACTTCCTGAAGGCAGTATCGCCTATCACCGTATCTGGGGATTCATCACCTCAGATTGTCAGTGGTATTTCTCCTCCAAGCAGTTCGAACGGGACCTGCTTGCGGCAGAAGCCAATCCGGCCATAACCTGCCATTTCCTGCATGTGAACTCTCCGGGAGGGGAAGCATGGTATATGGACAGACTCAGTGAGACGATGCGCTCACTCGGCAAGCCCGTCATGACATTGGTGGAGCAGTGCAACTGTTCGGCCAGCTATTATATAACCTGCCATTCCAGTTTCATTGCCGCACTCACGGCCTATGATACCATCGGCTGCATAGGAACCATGATTTCCACTTGTAACTATGACGGATGGTTCGAAAAGATGGGTCTCAAACTCATCCAGGCCAAAGCCACGAAATCAGACCTGAAGAATAAAAAGACGGATGACTTGCTCAGAGGGAACCCGGAACAGTATATCAAAGAAGAACTGGATCCACCCAATGAACAGTTCCTTGCCGCCGTTCTTGCGTCCAGACCGCAACTGGGCAGCCTGCCGGAAGACGACCCGGTATTCCGTGGTGAAACGTTCGATACTCCGCATGCCATCGATAAAGGGCTGGTTGACGCCTCCATGACTTTTCCCGAAGCTGTGGTCAAGGCTGTAGAGCTCGGTCGCAGCTATATGGAGATTGAGAATATAAAAAGAAGTGCTCTCAACTATTTATAACTTAACTTTTGTTTATCATGAATTTAAAGGAAAGAATTCAGACCGTCCTGCAGAAAATGAATCTGCTGGACAAAGCGAAAGCCAATCAACTGACCCAGGAAGAATGGGGACAGATAGTCAACTCCTATAATCAGGAGTACCAGTCTATCCTTCAGGATGACTTGGCTGCGGACCAGGCGGCGCAACGGCAAACGGTTGCCGTCACCCAGGAACAGATTGACCAGGTACAGTCCATTCTTGGAAGTATCGTCAATCCGGTACAAACCAATTCAACAACCACGGAAGAGCAAAATAGTGGGAATGGACCGGTGCAGACCATTTCACAGCCAGCCAACGGTGAAGGCCTGGTGCAACTGGCCACCGCTGTGCAGAGCCTGGTTGACAATATGAACAACCGCGCGGAGGATGATATCCCTTCCCGGACAGTGACAGCCGCTTCCATCATGTTCACGGGACCGGCAGACCGTTCCCGGTATCTTTTCGGTATCGAAAACCAGATGTTCTCCATGTCCGAACGTTGGAACAAGATTGCTGTCAATCCGGCCTCCGCTTCTTCTTACGGTCCATGGAATGAAGAGATTGAAGGGGCCGCTTTCCGTCGCCAGGCCGTTACTTTCTCCCGTTCACTGCAGCAGCGTTACGATTATCTGCACAGAAACGGCATGCTTGACGCCAAACGTCTGGCAGCCGGAGAATTCAGTACGAACTACGAAGGGGTGGATACAGCCGGTGTGGGCAACCAGTATGTGGTCCTGCGTCAGGACTATTTGATTGCCCGTGTACTCTCAGTCCGCGACCTCACGCAGTATTTTCCCGTCCGCTATGGAATTCAGGACCATGACCTCGTGTTCAATGCCTTCTTCTCCGAAGTTTCCCAAGCTTACCAGCAGGGTGAAATCTGGAAGGGTGACATGAAGCTTGAGAACGAGATGGGTCATGTGGATGATGCGATGATCAAGCTCAAGTTCGGTCCGATGAAAGAACTGGAGCGCATGTACATCGCTTATCTGAACAAGGAAGGCTCCGATCCTATCAAGTGGAACATGATCGAGTTCTGCATTCTGAACTCATTGGAAACTGCGCAGGTGGAGCAGAACAAACGCCGTATGCGGGGTATCTATGTCAAGCCGGAAACGGGTGTCGCAGGCAATTACTTGAACGCATCGACCGGAATCATATACACGCTGGTCCGCTACATGCATGAGTTTAAGATTCTTCCCCATGACGATGAGTCCTATCGCAGCTACACGGCTTCCAACATGTTGGATTCCGTTCAGGAGTTTGTCGGCGATGTGGTGGCTTCCTGCACGGAAGACATGGACCTTGACCGCCACGTCCTCTATCTGAATAAAACCCATTTGCCCTGGTGGATTAAGAATGTCCGCGCCAAATATGGAAAGGACATTGATTTTTCCGGTCCGGACAGTTACCGCAATGTGGTACCTGACACGAATATGCGTATCATCTGGTTGCCTTACCTCGGTCAGCTTCCCCTCATGTTCATGGATATTCCGGGTAACCTCCAGTTCCTGGAATTCGTACCGGGCGAGATGCTCTCTATCAAGGTGAAAGAGGACATGGAACTGGTAAAGGCATGGTCCACCTGGAAAGAAGGTACCGCCGCTTCGTTCACCGGCCGCCGTTTTGACAGCCTGGAAAAACTGAAGGCCAACAATTACGAATGGCAGCAGATCTTCATGAACAAACCTGCCGTCGATATGGCAGCGGACGCGACCACTGTCGATGCTTCAAAGGGATTCTGGCAGATAACAGCGGCCAACACTGCCGCCAAAGCCATTACGGACATTACGGGAGCCAAAGCCGGTGTAGCCTACATTATTGAATGTGGCAGTACCGAGAATGCCACTACCATCGCCAAGTCGGACAAGTTTGCCGACATTACGGAAGCTTATACTCCGACCAAAGAGGGTGACTATATCATGGTAATCCTGAACAGTAAGGGTAACTTCCTGGAACTGGAACGTCAGGTAGGCGGTGTACGCAAGGTGAACGCTGCACTCCAGCCCAACATTCCTGGAGTCAGATAATTGGTTGTCTATAAGAACAGATTGTTTTCAGGTAGCGCGGGGCGGGTCCACTTAAGCCCGCTCCGTTTTTTATAACTTAAAAATTAAAATTGTATGAAAGCAAAAAGAATTTCAAATCCTTTCCGTAAAGGGAACCAGGCTGCCCGTAAGATGCAGGTCCGGTTTTTCCTTTCGCTGATGGTGCTTCTGGCACTCGTGTTTATTCTTGACATGGTCATGTCCCCCGGTTCTGTGCTGGGAATTTACGGATTTTCCGGTACCACACTGGCCGCCATGATGGTCATCGGTGACGTGGATGACGTATCCGACCGAAAGACGCATGGCTCAAACATCGCCTATAAGATTTATTTGGTGGATATCGACCAGGTAAATTCCGATGTGCCCTTTCCGCTTCCTAACCAGCAGCGTGAGATAAGCACCATCCCGATGAAAGCCGGACAATATATGAAGTACTTTGCGGCTCACGATATTCCCACCTACACTTCAACCGGCGAGAAGGGTGACATTACCACCAGCGGTACCAACACTTTTGTTGCCGTCATGGGCGGCATGCGTGACCAGCTGCTCGATTTCATTGAACAGCATGCCGGAGGCAAGTTCATCATCCTTTTCAAGGAAGTGGGCGATGCGCAGTGGTACATTCTCGGCAACTATGACCGTCCGATGGTACTCTCCTCTTTCGAGTCCAAAAACGACAAGGACGGGCGTTATGTAACCTATACCTTCACACGTACAAGCATTGACCAGTACTATAAGTATACGGGCGATATTGTCCGTGCTCCGGCAGCGGCTCACACGGCTGACGCAACGGCACTTGCCATTAAATCCACCAACAACCGTTATACAATCCCCGATGGTAGTGAAGGCACATACGCCATTTCCACCGTCAGCGGATTGACAGCCAATGATAAGGGACGTTACATCACGCTTGAGGGTACCGGTACCGACAAGGCGGCCACCATTGCCGACGGCAACAGCTTTGTACTGGAGGACGGCGCCACCTGGACAGCCAAGGCAGGTTCTTCCATCACCTTCATGGTGCTTGATGCCTCTACACTTGTCGAGGTATCCGGCAGCCGAGTGCAGACAGCTTAGTAAAAACAACTTCTTACAAGCCTACATAATTCCTTTATAGGCAGCGTGTTGGCTTGTAGGACTTAAATCTGTATGTTATGTATAGTTTCAAAGAAAAGAAGACACATTTCGTAGCTCTCCGGAATCCGGATGTGGCACAATATGACCTTGAGTTACTGGCTAAAGAAGTTCCTGGATTTCCACAGCTTGCCACATTCTCACGCAACCCCAAACGTTATGCCGATGATATCCTTTATGCTTTGTTAGATTGTGCCACACGTGAGGAAATACGTGAGTATCGCCGGGCTATGATTGCAAAAAAGGCAAAAGAGGCTGAAGATGCCGGAGAAAAGAAAACAAAAGGTCCTGCTACGAAAAAAACGGCCGGAAAAAAACAGCAAATGCCCGAAGGGGAAACAACACATACTGAAGAGACCGGTCCACATGATGACGTGGAAAAGCCTGAAACAGCTCCGGCAGACAACTCGGCAGAAGAGTTGAAACAAGTGCTTGAAGAAGCGGAAGCCCGTGCTGAAGAAGCCGAACAGCGTGCCGATGAAGCGGAAGAAGCCAGGGATGAAGCGGAAGCTCGTGCCCGGGAGACTGAGCAGGCTCTGGAAGAAGAGAAAAAAAAAGAGCCGGCCAAAGAAACTCCGGAAAAGTCCAAAAGCAAGAGGAATACCCGCAAATCGACTGGGACAACCTCTTCGACCCGCAAGTCCAAATAGCCACACTCATCTACAACGACCGTGTGGTCACTTGGAAACAGATGAAGCAGCTCGACGAAAGTCTGGAAAGAAAACCGCAGAAGCGTGACATCATGGACATGGTGGAACTGCGTATCCGTAATCTTCAGGCATTCGATGAGCTGCAATCGTTCAACGACACTGGGAAGTTCCTCTACATTCATCCGCTCATAGCACACCAGTCAGAGAGAGCACAACTGGAGAAGCTGCTGCAGACGGACCCGCAGGAGTTCCTGCGCCTGCATAAGAATGTGACGGACAATATCCGCAGATACGAGTGTTACCTGAAACGCGCTGACAGACAAAACAAGCGCACCCAAGACAAGGAGAATCTCCGACGTCACCGTGAACGGGAATCACTGTTCAAAGCAATATTGCAAAAATTCAATTCGAAGTAAAATGGAAAAGCTGATAGAAGTATTTAATTTGGGTGGTTTGCCTACTGCCCCGCTGGATTCGTTCTTGGAGCTTCAGGAGGACTTCAAGAAGTCTGATCCTGACAAATTATCGAAACTGCAGATGCTTATCATCACCCGTGGTTTCAAGTATGCGTTCAAAGCCTGGCAGGATCCGGACGGAAAGCTCTGGATTATCGATGCCCATCAGAGACGGAAGGCACTGCTTGCATTGCGCAAGTCCGGGTTTACAATACCGGAAATACCTTATGAACCCATTTTTGCGGCAGACAAGAAGGAAGCGGTAGAGGAAATCGCAGCCTATAATTCCGAGTTTGCCACCAGGAATCCGGATACCCTGCTGTTCAAAAAATATAATATAGATTCTGACACCCTGCAGCGCTTCAACCTGGGTTATGAGGTCAAGACCACTGATTTCGGGCAGGTATCTCCCTTGTTTGCCCAAGAGCATGAGTCGGAAAATGTGCAGGAAGATGCCATCGATTTTAATGTTCCTGCATCTGAAGATACTGTAATTGCCAGATCTGGAGATATATGGTTACTCGGTAACCATCGTCTGATGTGTGGCGATTGCCGTTCCAAATCGGACATCACGGCGCTGATGGACGGGCAGCATGCGGACTTGTGCGTCACGGATCCACCGTACAACGTGAACTATGAAGGCGGTACAGAGGAGGAACTCACCATTCAGAACGATTCCATGGAAAACGACTTGTTCGCCACCTTTCTCAGGCAAGTGTTTTCTGTCATGTTTGCCGTACTCAAGCCGGGAGGATCCTACTATATATTCCATGCGGACAGTGAAGGCGAGAATTTCCGGGCTTCTCTCAGGAAAGCGGGATTCAAGATTGCACAATGCTGCATCTGGGTAAAGAATACTATGGTGATGGGACGCCAGGATTATCAATGGCAGCATGAACCTTGTCTATATGGCTGGAAACCGGGTGCCGGACATCAATGGAATTCCGACCGTAAGCAGACTACCGTCTGGAATTTCGACAAGCCGCAGCGCAATGCCATACATCCGACAATGAAGCCCATAGCCCTTATGGCATATCCCATATCCAATTCCAGCACTCCCGGTCAGATAGTCCTCGACATCTTCTCCGGATCCGGTTCAACCCTCATGGCATGCCAGCAGATAGACCGTATCTGTCATGCTATGGAGATAGACCCGAAATATGTTACCGCCACCATTTACCGATACCGCGCCATGTTCCCTGAACAGCCCGTCCGGTTAGTCCGGAACGGAGAATTACTGGATGTGAAACAGACAGCTGATATGATAGCTGACCAAAACAAGGTAATCCAATGAGACATGCATCACTTTTCAGCGGAATAGGTGCGCCGGAATTGGCCGCTTATTGGTTGGGTTGGGAAAATGTATTCCATTGTGAAATCAACCCATTTTGTAGACAAGTACTTAATTATTGGTTCACTAATTCAAAAAGTTATGAGGATATCACAAAAACAGATTTTAGAGAATGGCAAGGGAAAATTGATGTCCTCACGGGAGGATTTCCATGCCAACCGTTCAGTGTGGCCGGAAAGAGAAAGGGAACAGAAGATAACCGCTACCTCTGGCCGGAATTTAAACGTGCCATACGGGAAATCAGACCGCCTTGGGTTGTTGGTGAGAATGTTGCTGGCATCTTATCAATGGTACAACCCAGCAAGAAGGCTGACATGGAAAGTATGCCGGCTACGGAGCATGAGGATAAACAGGAGTTTGTCATCGAAACCATCTGCAAGGACCTTGAAGCCGAAGGATATACTGTCCAACCGATTGTTATACCGGCTTGTGCCGTCGGTGCGCCCCATAGAAGAGACAGAGTCTGGTTCATCGCTTGTAACAACAGCTTCAGATTACGAAAAAAAAAGAGTGAAGGAAAATCGGATACGGATGGCAGAATACCTCCGTACGAATTTGTTGCAGACTCCCACGACTGTCCAACGTTGCGAAGCACCGGAAAAAATGAAGGAAAGGGCACTCAAAAAGGGATACAAGAACGGAACGACATACAACAGTCTGCTAAGCCAGCTTGTTTATGGGGGACTTCTTCCTACTCCTCAAGCGGCAGACAGTTCAATTGGTGCAGTAATAGGACAGAACGACCGCTTTATCATTACGAAGAACGGGATGTTTCGGAAAGTGAATCAGAACGGTTCGAACGGAAGTGTAGGACTTGGAAGGATTTTCCATCTGATGAGCACACCGACTGCATCGGATTGGAAGGGAGGCTCGACAAGGAAAAACCCCTCTCTCCAGAGAACGAGTCTGCGTGGGGAAATACATGCGGATTACGGTATTGGGAAGACTTCCCAACTCAACCCCCTATTTGTCGAGGAGATGATGGGATTTCCGACTTATTGGATACTGATGCCATTTTTAAAGGCTCCCGGTCCATCCGTCAAAACCCTTATTCCAGATGGAGGACAGAAGCGATAAAAGCCTATGGAAATGCCATGGTGCCGCAAGTGATATATCAGATATATAAGACCATCAACGAAATAGAACAATAACATGAAAAATGAAATCAGTCCAACTTCAAATGTCGATAAGGCCACCTTGATAGGTGACGAATATGTATCCCAAGTGCGTACTTTCGGTGCCTTGGGGTACACTCCCCAACGTATATGTACGCTTCTCGGCCTGCGTGGAAAAGAAAAAACGGCACTTATAGTCCGTCTGTCGATACCCGGTGACGTATATTACGACGCCTACCGTAACGGTTGTGCCCTGGGAGAATACAATATCGATGCCGAACTTGCCAAGAAAGCCGAGACCGGTGATGTGTCGGCCATTGAGACCTTGGAAACACGTAAGCAGGAACGGACAGTCAAAGACTTAAGAAACCAACTATTTGGAATATGACCAGACTCGACACCCTTGATAAGATACATCCGGACTTGATATCCGCATTCCTCACCACCGGGAAGTGTGACGGCATTCCTGCCGATGTGCAGTTATTCCTCAAGCAGCTGCAATGGGCAGCGGAGATTTACGAATACGAGCGTAACATCACCCGTGCCGCCAAGCAGCTGCGCCAGCGCATCAATGCCCAGCAGCAGATAAATGTGGATGAACGTACATGTAAGGCACGCATTTATGCGGCCATCAATTACTTCAATATCGACAACAATGTGTCCATCAAGGTGTGGGAGTCCAACTATGCCGACAAGTACGAGGATCTTGCCAAACTATGTGCGGCTGCCGGTGACTACAAGACCCAGGGCAAGTGCTATGCCGCCGCCCTGGAGTGCCGTCGCCGTGCCGCCGAGATTGCCGAAGCCGACCGTAACCTGGGGATCGTCTTCCTGATATCTCCCGAACTTACTCCGGAAGACCTGGGATACAGCAAGGCCTCCCTGAAGGAGATTGCCTCCAAGCACAATAAAGGCTTCTATCTGAACTTGATAGAGAACCTTCCCATCGAGAAGGCCGAGAAGAAGCGCCTGCTGCGCGATGCGGATATTGAGGAAGCTGAATACGAAGAACTTAATGAAGAGTGAAATGGAAACAGATATTGAAACCACTTCCCGGTTTGAGGAATACTACATGAACCAGATGCAGATACTGGTCAATGTCATCGATGCCAACAACATATTTGCCGAGGTGGCGCGTGCAGGTGGCAAGACGGAAGGTATCACCGGCCCACGTATCATCCGTGTGGCCAATGACATGCCAGGCGAGCTGTCGTTTCTGGTACATAAGACCTACGTTGCCCTGATGACGAACGTATGGCCCAACCTTCAGGCTTATTTCTCCAGGGAAGTCACCATAGGTGGGAAGGTGCGTTCCATGCTGGAATATGGTATTGACTATGTGGTGGGCGAAAATAAGCTCCCTTCTCATTTCCGCAAGCCCCGATATCCCATATCCTACCCCAAACACAGTGTCGTTTTCCGGGATGGCCATCACATCCAGTTGGTAAGTTCGGACCAGCCGGAGTCCGTTGCCGGACGCTCTGCCGTCCACGCCATCATTGAAGAGATGAAACACAACAAAGGGGAGAAATTGAAAACCCGCTTGTTCCCTTCCCTCCGTGGTGCCAGTGCCGAAATACGCCGGTCACCTTATTACCAAGGAATCACGGGCGTATCCGATACCGCGCGTGTGGACCTCGGCGAAGATGACTGGTTCGAGGAATATGAGAAGAATATGGATACGAAACTGATGGAGGAAATATCTACAGTCGCGCTTCATGTGAATGCAGCTATCTATCATAAATACAAGCTTATAAACTCACAACGGGAAACGACTAACCCCGTTACCCTTGAGCGTATCCGTCTTGAAATCATCAGGCAGGATCGCATCATATCCTTATGGCAGCCCCGCCTGGCGGACATGCGCCGTAACGCCACGTTGTACGTCCGTGCCAGTTCCTTCTGCAACAAGGATATTCTTGGTCCGAAATTCTTCAAGACGCAGCTTGAGACCTTGGATATGGACGAATTCCTCACTTCCATCTGCGCTATCCGTCATAAGGAGGTTATCAACAAATTCTTCGCCAACTACAACAAGGAGAAACATCAGTATGCAGACAGCTATATTTATGAATCCATTCTACGACTTGACCTGCGGGAACATTTTCTACTCACAGCCCGCTATTTGAAGCACTACAACAAGCGTGACGAGCTTTTGGTAGGATATGACCCCGGCCACTTCTCCAGCCTTGTTGTCGGGCAGGAAAAGGAATACGGCCGTCAGCTCCGCATTATAAAGGAACTCTATTGCTGTTACCCGGATGAACAGCCCGAACTCGCCCGTCAGTTCTACGAGTTTTTCGGTACCGATGCTCTGAATAAACGTATCGTCCTCTATTCTGACCGTGCCGGGAATAAACGTCGTGAAGAACTGGAGCAGATTACCACCGACAGCCGTGCCTTGAAGCGTGAGCTGGAAAGTTATGGCTTTGAGGTGGAACTGATGAACGAAGGGCAGGCCACCGTCTACCATTGGCAGCAGTTCAAGTTGTTGCTTCTTATGTTTGGAGGCCGGAGCAATGCCTTGCCGGAAATTTTGATAGACGAGAACGAGTGCAGGAACCTTTGCAGTGCCATCATGCTGTCACCGTTGAAAAAAACGGAAGGCCGCATCGAGCTGGACAAATCGTCGGAAAAGAAAGTGCCTCTCAAGAACCAGGCCGGACTGACAACACAGCTTCCCAGTGCCTTGATTTATCTTCTTTTCGGGCGTTATGGAAACAAAGTGTTGAGTGAATTATCGTCCATGCCGGACAATTTACCTGATAATCTGGCTATATAACGGCTGTTTTTCACTATAAAAATAGTCAGTAAAGATACAATAATGGTATCGTTTGACATTAAAACAAACGCTTTTCATCTGGAAACCAGACTTTTATGTTTTTGAAAAAGGAAAGCGTTTTCTTCGTGAGGCGCTGTTCAGCACGCACCGCTGAGTTTTGGAGTTGCAAGGCATTCTTCGAGGTTCCTCGGAAATATGACGGAGGGTGCTTCCCGTCCTTTTTCCCACAGTAGAAACCTGCTACTTTCGGGCATGGAAATGACAATGACCGGTATTCAAGCGATGCAATGGGCCAAAGAGATATCAAAACTGCCTGACGGCTGCTTTACCATTGCCTTCTTCCCGTGTTCCAGGCATAAGGGGGAGGCATCAGCCACATTGACAGTTAAAGAAGGATGCAGATGGCGTACTCAACTGCCTGAAGAAAGATTCAGTATAGACAGTGACAACTTCTTTCTGTTTACAGACGCAGACGGGGAACCCAAGATGTGCTACCGTATTCTCATCAGGTACATGGGCTTTCCTCAAGATGGTTTCAAACTTCATAAAATAGATTGGTTATGAGTAAAAGCAATCTCAAAATGGTAGGCAACTTCGGTTGCTATCTTGACGATGACAATGTAATATCCTTCCAGATTGGAGACAGGCCAATGGCTTCAGTCCTGGAACCGGACCCGATGTTCCCCCTGAGTGGAGGAAGTCTTCCGGATACGCAGTGGCAGAGCATCCAAGGATTCCAGGTGTGCAGCCGTGGCTTCAACAACATGAAATGCGAGGAAGTCGCGTCCGACATAAAGAAGAACCGGCTTCTGCCAAGACTGATTACCAAGCAGGTCAGCATGCTGTATGGCCATGGGCTTGCCGTGTACAAGCCGGCAATCGTGGACGGGAAACTTCAGAAACAGTGGGTTGACTGTCCGGAAATCATGGACTGGCTCAACAGTTGGGAACAGCGCGGTCTTGAATCGGGTTATAAGGAAGTGGCCAAATCAATCATCAAGAACTACTACTATTTCAGGGACTGTTTCGTAAAGTGGCGCTTCACAAAGGGAAAAGCAAGAGGGACGATGCCCGTTGCCGGCCTTGAATCCATGGAGAACAGACATTGCCGGCTGGCCACCACCAAGAAGGATGTGGCGACAGATGTTGTCTACTACCGGGATTTCCGCTACATTGCCGTAGGGCGTTGGGGGTATGGCACATCCACTTTCCGCATCTATCCGAAGTTTTCCTTTTCGGAGCTTGCCAATTACAGATTCGCGGCCATTTCCCATCACCGGGAAAAATCCGTGGATGAGTTCTACGGTGTGAACGAAACCCATGCCGGTACCCGCTCCTACATCAAGGGTTCCAACGATACGGCTGATTATATCAACTCCTTTTTACGTAATTCGCTTGCCGCCAAGATACACATTGTCATCCCCAATGCCTGGCTTGAGTCCAAGAGGATCCAGATAACCAAACTCTGCGACGAGAATAAACGGCGCAAGAAAAACAATGAGGAAGAACTGATGTACAATGGCATCGTGATTGGTTCGGAATTCAAGGAATCCACCCTGATAAAGTATCTGCAGTCTGAACTGCGCAAGATCTCCCGCTATCTGTCCGGTGCAGACAACCAGGGTAAGGCGTATGCGACAATCAGCTTCAAGAACAGCCAGGGCGAAGAGGAACGCTGGAAGATAGAGACGGTTGATTTGAAATACAAGGAATATATCGATGCCTTGATATCCTATGACAAACGCGCCGATGAGGTGCTGCTGTCAAGCGTGGGACTTGACTCCTCCATATCCAGTGTCAGCAAGGACGGGGTCATATCCAAATCAGGAGCCGATGCGTATTACAACTATCTGATATACATTATGTCACTGACCTCGGAAGACGAAATATGCTCCGAACCGTTCAATATGGCCATACAGATTAACTTTCCCCATTTGTACAGCCAGGGGTACCGTCTTGGATTCTATCGCGAAGTCCCGGCACGCCAGGAAGATGTTTCACCTCAAAACAGACTAAATCAGCAACAGTCATGAGAATATTGGAAGAACTGTTTACCACCATTTCGGAATTTCGGAAGTATGCTCCCTATGCAGAGAGCAATGTCACTTTCGACCAGCTCAATTCGTCTGCCATTTCTGCGAAAAAGCAGATGGTTATCATCCTTACCAAAGATGTCTACACCGATCTGACGGCAGACGAGGGCGAACTGAAGGAGGCCCTGCGTCTTGCTATGGCCAATCTTACCATGGCCAAACAGCTCATTTTTGATGTTGTATCCAAGCGTAAGGATGATGTCGATATATACAAGCATGAGCAGGAAAGCATGCGCAGGTCGTATATCGAGAATTATTATAATGCCATGGATACTGTCATCCAGTTGCTTGACAACAGTCAGACCGTACCCTCCTGGAAAGAAACGAGATACAAAAAGATGCTTGATGTTCTTAAAATAAAGAGTACGGAGGAGTTCGACATGCTGTATACGATAGACATGTCCTATCTGTTCTTTTTCCGGACCATACCGATCCAGAGCGAAGCGCTGGATGACGGGATATCGGCCTATTTTGAACGGGCAGAGAAAAAGGAGGAGGTATTGCGCCCGCTCAAACGATGCCTCGCCAAGCAGACCATAGCCATTGCCCTGCGGAGATTTGACATTATAGAGTTTCCACCGACAATAAGAAGTCTGTTTGACGAGTCTAAGGCAAGCAGGTCTGGGAAGGATGAGCAGGCCCGCATGCTTGAGTTGTCCGCTTCTCTGCTTGAAGAGGTGAAGCGGGAACTGGCCAATATAGATCTGCTTTTGTCAACGGACAGTTCCGGCTCTGTAGATACGAACACATCCTTTAACCGTCCGGACGACATAATAATGCTGATGCCATGTTGACAATAGATTTTATAGCAAAAGGAATGCAATACAGCATCCCCAATTCCTGGGATGGATTAACTCCTTATCACTTCCAAGCACTCATGCGTGATATACAAAGGTTTGCGGAGGGAAAAATATCCGTCGGCATGGTCCGTGCGAATTATGTTTGCCGGATTATGGGATGGAATCTTCAAAAAATAAGGAATACGGATGGATGGGCAAATGTGGCCTGGCTTGCAGAGCAGGTGACATTTCCGTTCACGATTGTCTATCCGGATAATGATGCAGCACTCCAGGAATTGGATTCTGAAACATACAGACTCTGTAAAAAGATACCACCACACCGGTTGCATGGAATAACCATATCCAGGTATCTGGACAGACTGGACTACAAATATGCAGTAGACTCATGTTTCTGCAAACAACTGGTTCCGGCGATACATCTTGAGGATGAAACTTTTTTTGCCTATAATATAGAAACCATGTTCAACCGTCTTACTTGCTCGCTTACGGCACTCCAGTTCATTGAGGCACGTGGTCTCCTTGGATGTCCGAAAGAGCAGCTTCCGTTATTGGCCGCTATCCTTTACTATCCGGACCGGTATTCATCTGCCGGAGCGCATAAGTTGGCACAGAAGTTCACTGGGCTGCCGATGGATGAGCTTATTCCCATAGCCTTCAATTTTCAGGCCTTCATCAATTATCTGTTTACCAAAACTGAGTTCAAGTTGCTTACAGAACTTGAGGAGACCAAAGTTTCTGCCATTTCCACGGGTGCACTTGAGTCTCTGTACAACTTGAGTTCAGACGGGTTTGGGGATATTGAAACCATCGAACAGATGAATGTCATCCAGTATTTGACCATCCTCCGGAAAAAAATTATTGATACGGTGCGCAGCCTGCATGCGGCCAAAATGGATAAAGCGGATATTGCGAGAGAAACCAGACTTCCAATTCACATAATAAATGAAATCCTATGATACTTGATTTGCTCAGATATTTTGCCCGTTTTCCCAAAAAGGAAGGGGTTGTCTCCATGTTCGCCAACGGCTCAAGTGACTTTATCCAATATGCGGAACTGCTTGGGTATGTCAAGAAACTCCCGGAACCGATAATGCCCGAACTTGAGAATCTTGTTTTCGGGCAGTCATACGATTACGTAAAGAAGCGCGTCGATAATATTACCGGCAACTATCTGTTCGTGGATTTCGGAGAATTCACATCAAGCCGTGACACACACAACTCCATTCTTGACAGCCAGAAACTTGCCGCCACCATAGCCATGAAAGTTTCGGATTCCGCAGACATGGTTGAGACGGCCATTGCTTCTGAAATAACATTGTCTCTCCTTGCGGAACTCAGAAAAAGGCTTATTTTTGATTCACGGTCTGAGGATTTGCCATGGCTTGATAAGATATCGGAGAATCATGACATTATCCCTTTTGTCTCATCCGAATTCAAATCCATAGGTTGGACACTCATGTTCAGTTCTGCCGCGACCGACTTGTTCAATGCTAAACCTTCCCTTAATGAGTAGCTGATACTGTTGTGCCAATCATTAAATAATTCAGAAACTTTTTGTTCATGTTGTTTATTTCCATCCTGGTCGTGGGCTGTCGAAGTTCGCGACCAGGAGCTACTCATGATTACTCTTTTCCGTCATCCCTACCACGAGAAATAATCATTCTTTTACTCAAGCTAAACAAAGCTAATACACTGATAATAAACAAGATATTACTACGTTATGCGCGTTAATAGTGTTACCTTAGCTGTACGAAAAATAAAGGATAAAACATTATGAACGAACAAGTTACAAACATTCTTAACCAGAGCATAACAAAGACGGCAAAGATACAGCAGCTCCTTCTTTTAGGTCTGACCCGCCGCCAGGTAGCCGATTTGGTAACAAACGGAAATTACGGTTTCGTGCAGAACGTATATAAGAAAATGCTGGAAGCCGGAAGATTCGGCCAGCAACCGGCCATCGCAGCCTGCCCCGAATTGGACTATACTTTCAACAGACGTTTCGGCATCGAGATAGAGGCATATAACTGCGAAAAGGGAGTTCTTGCCCGTGAACTTCGTGAGGCCGGAATTGCAGTTGCAGTGGAAGGTTACAACCATAACACCCGCGACCATTGGAAGCTGGTTACAGACAGAAGTCTTAGAGGGAACGATACTTTCGAGCTGGTAAGCCCGATACTTGAAGGGGAAGCCGGATTGCAGGAACTTCAGAAGGTATGCTGGGTGCTCGATTATTGCAATGTGAAGGTGAACGACAGCTGCGGCCTTCATATACACATGGACGCTGCAGACTTTACCATTGAAACCTGGCGCAACCTTGCAATAACTTACCGCCGCCTCGAACCGGTAATCGACTCCTTTATGCCGGGTACCCGCCGGAACAACAGATATTGCAAATGCCTTACCGGAATTTCAGAACGCAGTATAACGGAGGCAGAGAACATCATGCAGCTACGTTCAGCCTTTGGAAACGACCGCTACCACAAATTGAACCTTGAGGCTTACGCACGCCACCGCACAGTTGAATTTCGCCAGCATTCGGGTACCACCAATTTCACAAAGATGGAAAATTGGATACGGTTTGCCGCCAACATGATTACCTTTGCAAAATACGGCATGGTGAATTCGGGATGCCCGCTTTCAAATATCCCCTTTCTGACAGCCGACCAAAAAGTATTTTTCAAATTGAGAACCAAAAAATTAGCATAATATGATGACAACTTACACTTTGCAGGATGGCGGTATAATTGCCGCCTCCTGCCCTGCAGACTTTGTAACCAAACTCCGTGAAAGCAGCCGTTTCGACAGTGAATGTACCGACCAGGAATATATGTACCATTTCGCCGACCGTTTCCATGACCAGACGGGGCATGTAGTCCGAGCTGATACCCCGGAGCATTTTTTTGAGGATTTGCTTTCCAACGGGTATATAAGCAGTAACCATAATGTTAAATAATTCCCAAAAAGGGAAGATTTTAAAGAAAAAACTTCTCTGTTTGGGAATTTATATGTACCTTTGTAACAAATAAAAGAAACATGAATATAACGGGTTCTGAAAAATTAGAAAAGTTCTGTAGAAAGCATAACGATGCGCAATCTGCCTTGGAAAAATGGGTGGACGAAGTAACAAAGGCATCCTGGAAAAACCATAATGATTTGAAAAACGACTATTTGTCTGCAGATTATGTAGGAAATAACCGTTATGTATTCAATATCAGAGGCAACAAATATCGTCTCATCGTTTTAGTCGTATTTTTTGCCGGTAATGTTGACATCCGTTTTGTCGGCACTCACGCTGATTATGATTCTATTGATGAGAAAAAAATAAAAACTATATAGGAGGTACGTGTTATGAAAATAAAGACTGATAAAGAATTCCGTGCTTATCAAGCGGAAATGGAAGCCATCACTGTTAAAGGTACAGACTTGGGAGATATGGAATTGCTGAGTGAAGAAGAAAAGGAAAGATATATCGTGCTTTCTCAAGCTATCAGTGAATGGGAAGCTGCATATCATCCTCTGCCTGGGAGGGTATCAACCTTGATTACTGATGCCATCCGTAAAAAAATGGAGACAGAGAATATAAAGCAGAAAGAGACAGCCAGGCGTCTCGGTATCTCAGAGTCAAGGGTCAGCGATATACTCAATGGTCGTCGTCCTCTTAATCTCAATATTGTAAAACGGTTACGGGACAATTTCGGTATTCCGGCAGATTTTATATTAGACAATATTTGAGTTGGAATTTCCTATCATAAATAAAGGCTTCCTGTTAATGGAGGCCTTTTTCATTGAACAAAAATACATTTTCTGCACATGAGAATTTTGACATGTGCAGAAATGGGGTATATTTGCACTTATAACTTAATATTCATACTGTATGAAAAAGGCACTTTTATTATTTGTGCTGATGAGCTTGACCTTATTCACTCATGCACAAGAGAACAATTACGAAGAACTAAAATTTTTCAAAGTGATTCAATCCGAAAATAATGCAGACAAAAATAGCCTATACGCTGCACTACGTAGTTTTATGGCTATTTATTATGCTAATTCCCAAAATGTTATTCAAATGGATGATAAAGACGCAGGAATTCTTATAGGGAAAGCTACATCTGTATTCGATTCTCCCAGTATGATGCTTTCTGCGTATGAAGGATGGTTAGACTATAATTTAAAGTTGCAAGCACGTGATGGACGGGTAAGAGTAGAAGTTTCTCATTTTTTTCATCATAACAAACCAGGAAATCAGAAAAAAGCACAATTAGGAGTTCTTACTAAGGCAGATGAATATACTGATAAAGGTATGCAAAAGAAGTATCACAATAAAGTATGGTTAATGCTGAAAGAACAAGCGGCTAAAATCAGTTCTGATATTTTTGTTAATGTTGAAAAGGTTATAAAAGAAGGAGCCACTATTCAAAGCGAAGATGATAATTGGTAAGTTACTTATATAGGGTAATACAAGTATTTATATATTTAAGAGCTGACGAAATATTGCAATATTTCGTCAGCTCTCTTTTTTGTTTCAAAAAAAAATCCCATATTTGCAGTGCCAAATAAAACGATAGTATCATCTATCCCGTTGCGTCCGGTAGACGCTCAATACGAAATTGGGCTTTTTTTATGTCCATCGATTTGCTTAAACATTAAGTATTTAGCAAATTCATATACGAAACTTACGGCTGTCTTTTCCATTTTCGGACCCTTCGGGAATACGAATCGTTTTGTTTGGCGACTTTAACGGGAAAATGACAGCCGTTCGTGTATTCGAGAACTTGCCATTAATGCCAAACAAAACGATTCGTATATGAAAAATCAAATTTCCGGCACTCTCAACGTGCCTACCTCCGGTGTCCCTGCCGTGGGCGAATCCGTTAACGCTCTTACCGAGCAAGTCAATAACCTCCAGCGCCGTTACTACCGTGCTTTGGCTCCCGACTGCGAAGTCAAGACCGAAGCAGACCACTGGTACTTCCGCGCCATCCTATGGGCATGTGCCGGGATGGTGTTCCCACCATTGGTTGTGGTCACTGCATTGTGCGTTTATAAGGCAAAGAAGTGCCAGAAAGGAGGTGCCAAATGAACCGTATCAAGTCTATAACACAAAAAGACATTTATGTTCAAGCCAAACGTCTTTGCACAGGAACTGAAACAAGTGAGTATAAATATTGCCTTGCTTATTATGGCAACTTTGTGATGTGTGACATCTCTGCGGAGGATGCCCGTGAAATCATTTCCTGCCTGCAGCATGCGCTTGATGTTAATGAGAAAGGAGGACAAAATGAAAAATAAAGAGCAAGAACAGAAAATTACCGATATCAGTATCCATATAGCATCCTTGTCCGCATCGTTCAAACCAGCCCCGGATGCACGCCATGCCACCCACTGGTTCACTACGGATGAAGTCTACGACGCCATTCGCCGTATTGATCCTGGAGCGCAAATTAGTAAGGAGCAGGTTCATCAAGCCATGCTTGATGCCGGTTATAAATACCAGAACCGTCCTGGTTCATCAGGGCTGGACTTCCGGTGGATGCTCCAAGCGAAAAACTAAATACTACTGTCATATAGGGGGTAATTGTTCGTGATGAATAGTTACCCCTTCGTTTTATGTCCTTTCCGTACCCCCTCCCCTATTCTATCTTCGCTGGAAATAACAGTGAATATGATTACAGACCAGCTTGTCAGAGAACGTTTTGTCCATGATATAATGTCTCAAGGCATCAACCTTATTTATGAGACACAAGAAAAAGTTGTGCGTAGATATCTCAACTCACAGTCCGGTGACCTGGTGGCACATCTGCAGAAACGTCCGTTCACTACCCAGGAATCAGACACGAAACAAGCCTATTATCTGCGTATATTCCCATATCTCCGCTTCCTTGACATCCATTACCGCCGTGGAGCCAGTGACCGTATTTCCCGTCATATTCGCCGTAATCTTGCTCTTTATAACCGGGTGGTCTGGGGAGTGCTGTATCATGAGACATTCCCGGAAATAAAGTACGGTTTCACGGAAGAAGTTCGTACCAATATTCGCAAGGAACTGGAGCAGGCACTTCAATACGAAAATACTTCAAATTGGTAACATTATGGCAAAAAAGCATTTATCCGAAGACGAAATCAAACTCATAATCTCAGGTGACAGTTCCAAGCTTCAGGAAGAGCTGCATACACTGACCAAGGAAACCAAGGCTTTGAAAAAGGAAGAGGCCGAACGCCGCAAGGCTATGGTGGAGCTCGAAGCCCAAGGCAAAAAGAACACGAAAGACTATCAGAACCTTGCGAAAGAGTGCAAAGACTATACTGCCAAAATTTCCAAAAACAATGAGAAAATAAGTCTGCTGACCCGTAACTTGAAAGTCAACGATCTCACCATGAGACAGCTCAAGAAAGAAGCTAAGGAGCTTTCCGCTGCTTTGGATGATATGACTGAATCTGCGAATCCGGAAGAATATGCCAAGTTCAATACCCGTCTCAGAGAAGTCCGTGCCCGTATGAGCGAGTTACGCAGCGCAGGTAACAACATGAACAATGAGTTCGGCAACAGCGTGAATTGGATGTCCAAGTTAAAAATGGCAGCCAAGGCTTTCATTGCCGTTAAGGTTGTCGGATGGCTTAAGGATGTCCATAACCAGGCATACGAGACACGCAAGGAATTCGCCAAATACGAGGCGGTCCTTCGGAATACTTTCCAGTCGCAGAAGAAGGCCAATGATGCCATGAAGATGCTTCAGCAATTGGCAGCAGACACCCCATCGTCCTTGCAGGAATGGACTGAAGCATATATCAAGTTGGTTAATCGTGGGGTCAAGCCTACCAGCCAGGAGCTTGTCAACATGGGAGACCTTGCCGCTTCCCAAGGAAAGTCCGTCGATCAGCTCATTGAGGCTATACTTGATGCGATGACCGGGGAGAACGAACGTCTGAAGGAGTTCGGTATCAAGGCTTCCAAATCCGGGGAGACTACAAAGTTCTCTTTCCGAGGAGTGACTACCGAAGTGCGCAATTCTGAGGATGCCATCAAAGATTATCTTCTTTCTCTCGGTCGTGTCGACGGCATTGCCGGTTCCATGGCCGTGCAGATGCAGGAACTTGAAGGAATCCAGTCCAACCTTGGAGACACAATGGATGCCTTTTTCAATAAAGTGGGGAAAAAGCTGGAGCCGTTCTGGAAATCCATGTTGAAGTATGCCAATGGATTCTTCACTAAACTTGGGGAAATGTTCACCACTTATACGGAAACCTACGAGAACCATTTCGACAAGATGGTGCAGCTTGAGAGCGCATTGCCGGGACTGTTGAACCGGTACGAGGAACTGACAGGCAAGTCCTCACGTTCAGCCGAAGAACAGAAAGAGTTGGCCAATGTCATAGCCCAGATAAGGAACATGGTACCTGGCGCAGCGACAGCATTCGACCGGTACGGGAATGCCATCGAAATTTCAGGCGAAAAGGTGGAGGAATTCCTTAAGAAACAAAGGGCGCTGCTAAAGTTTGAGAATCAGAAAGCCATCCGGGAAACAACAGAGCAATTGGAAGAATACCGCCAGGCATATAAGAATCTGTTGGAACAGCAGAAACAAGGTGGAAGGACTGTTTTCCAGAGCAACGGCATGTTTGCGGCACCGACAGCATACATCAATACTGAAGCTCTTCCACAGATAGAGCAGGATATAAAAAAGTATGGTGACCTCATTCTGGGTGCCGAAGAGAAATTGAAACAACTGAACGGCCAGACTATTGAAGAAACCGTCAAGAACCAGCAGAAGCTTGCAGAAGCACGCCAGAACTTCAACAAGATGGAGAAGGTTCAGTTGCAAGCCTGGATAAAGAACAACAAGGACGCAGCCGGTGAGTATGTAGAAATAGCCCAGGAAATATACAACAAACGTTTCCCGGCAGAGGACTCTGACGCGACCAGGAAGAAGGCTGAAAAGGCTGCCAAAGAAGCAAAGTCGGCTGCAGAAAAAGAGCAGAAAGCAAAAGTCTCTACGGAGCAGGAAGCCGCCAAGTCTCTTGAAGCATTAAGGGAGGAAGAACTGCAATCCCAACAGAAATGGTATAATGAATCGTTTGCCGCTCTTTCAGCTTTTCTGGCATCAGGAAAAATGAGTAAGGAACAACATGAAATGCTGGTACTCGAACTTGAAAAATCGTATGCGGAAAATAGGCTCATCATAGAACAATCTTATTATGAGGACGCCATATCCATGGCCATTTCCAATGCAGAAACCAAGGAAAATCTCGTCCGGAAGTCCAATCAACGTGTCATTGATGCGGAGAAGGCGGCGAATGCCAAGCGTGCTTCACTGCAGGAAAAGCTGAATACACTTGTCAAGGATTTTAAATCAGAGTTCAAGGTTACTACAGTTGATGAAGACTATGCCGCGCAACTCAAGGTTCTTGAGGCATCCTACCAGGCGCGTAAGGAAATGGCTGAGAAAAACAATCTTGATACGACAGAATTGGACAGTGCCTACCTTAGAGCTAAGGAACAACTTGAATCCGAACATCAACAACGCATCCAGTCCATCCGTGACCAGTATGGCTTGTCTACACAGCAGGAACGGTTCAATGCGGAACTGGAACAGCTCAGGCTCGCACGTGAACAGCAATTTCTGACTGAAGAACAATATGAGCAAGCCGTCCAGAACCTCAAACGGGACAGTTATAAAAAGCAGTTTGACTATTATTCCAGTCTGTTTTCCGGGGCCATTCAAGCATTGCAGCAAGCGGAAATGGACCAGGTCGATGCAAAATATGATGCGGAAATTGAGGCAGCCCAAGGTAATACGGAAGAAGTGGAACGTCTGGAAAACGAAAAGGCCCAGAGAAAGCTTGATATACAGAAAAAATATGCGGACGTGAATTTTGCAATCAAGGCATCACAAATCATCGCAGATACAGCTGTATCAATCATGAAAGCATATGCAGATTTGGGACCGATTGCGGGTTCCATCGCAGCAGCCCTTATGGGTGTGACCGGAGCCGCACAATTGGCCAGTGCCAAAGCTGAACGGGATAAAATCAAAAATATGACTCTTTCCGGCAGTAATTCCGGCAGTTCCGGTACCGGTGCGCGTATTGCCACCGGCCGTCAGTCCGGAGGCAAGATTGATGTCCGGCGTGCCCAGGATGGGAAACTCTTTCCTGATGCGGATTATGACCCGGATGCACGGGGATTCATAGACCGTCCTACTGTCATTGTAGGTGAAGGCCCTTTCGGGCAATCCAAAGAATGGGTGGCCAGCAATGCTGCAGTAAGCAATCCCACTGTTGCACCAATCCTGGATATACTGGATAAGTCCCAGCAGGCCGGTACCATCCGTACGCTTGACCTTAACCAGGCAATCCGCGCACGAATGGCCGGGTATTCATCCGGCGGGTCCATAGATACCCCGAAGGCTACGGCTCCGGTACCACCAAACGCACCAGGGAACTCACTGCCTCCAAGACTGATGGAACGCCTGGCCAATGCAATCATCCGCATTGATGAAGAGGGTATCCCTGCATCCGTCACTCTCTCAGAACTTGAACGCAAGCAGGAATTGCGGAACCGTTCGCGTAACATAGCAAAAAAATAGTATCATATTATGAAAATAGTACATATCCCCACCAGCGAGGCCTACCAGCTTTCTCCCGACACATGCCTTGAAGTGGAACGGATGAATCTCTTCTTCAATGAGTACGGTGAGCAGACACTGCCGGTCACATTACCGGACACACCTCTGAACCGTCGTCTGACGGGGAATCCCGAACAGCTGGCGAACCTTGAGCGTCCGTCTACCGATATCGAATGTACCATTACCGACGGGGAATACTTCTGCACCTGCCGCCAGGCCGTATTGGGAGCCCGTCGGAACGAAGGTATCACAACCACCTTCTACATGAATGAGGGAAGTTTCCTGAGCCGCCTCCAGCGTACCCCTTTAACTGATGTGTTCGGTTCGGAAACAGTCCCCGGAGTACAGACTGTCGAGCAGGGTATTGCCTGGTGCTGGAGCTTGCGGACAAACACGGACCCGAACTTTTCCATTTTCCCCGCTATCGTGGAGATGGACGGTGAACGACGGGTACTCAATGCGATGGCAGAAATGGAGGCTGACGGTACGCCATTGAACAATGGGCGTACCGTGACCGGACTGTACAATGCCTGGTCACGTACAGAGCAGGTGGACGGGCGCACCATCAGTCTTACCCCCGGATACTACATCACTCCCTTTATCCGATGCACATACGTTTTACGCCGTGTTTTTGCATATTTCGGATATGAACTGCTGGAGGGTTTCTTTGATAAGACTCCCCCATTCAACGGGATGGTATTCATCAACACCACCATGGACACTCTGGTCAACGGGGATATTCTTCTGGCGCACCTGGTGCCCGACTGCCTCTGTTCGGACCTTATAGACCTTTTCCGCAAGAAGTTCTGTTGTGAGTTTATACCCGATGAAGCCGCGCGGACCGTAGCTGTCCGTTTCTTCAATGAATTGCTGGATGAAAAGCCGCAGGTTGACCTTACATTCTTTATGGACGGACACCCGTCTGTCGAGTATGCCACAAGACGCCAACTGAAGCTCTCTTCAGCCACTTCACTGACCGACTGTACCTCTTTCGACAGTCTGAAGGAATTGAAGGAAAAGTATCCCACCGCCTATTGTAATGCGAGTAACGGCTGTTACTATCGGGATGGACATGCCGTGGGAGATTATTCCGAACTGTTGAGCGAGGGGAATATCCCTTATTTTGCAGATGACGGACTGGAAGAATATGAGGTTACTGTACCTGATTGCCAGCCTTGTCCTGCCACGGCAACCTTCCATACCGAATACGGCACTGACCGTAATGGCAATGCCTATACAGCCTTTACCCTGGAAAGGAGTGCTCTGTATGCCGGAGAAGCAAGGGCACTCAACAGTACCATCGTCATCAGTAACGGTTCCATTGAAGAGGAGGAAAGCGGAGAAGGCGCTATCGAAGGGAACAAGACTGACCGGCACGACCAGAAGCCGGTACTGGCATTCGTGCAGCCCGGTACGGGACCAATGAAAGACGTGTCTGTCGGCACTGTCACCGTGAAGGATTCCTATTCTTTATTGTACAATGCACCCGGTGGAATATACGAAGTTTTTTGGCGGCAGTTCGACCTGCTGCTCCGTCATTCGTTGAATAACGTAAGTGCCCAGTTCCTTCTGCCCTCTACCCTGAAGAGTACGCTCCGTGTACATAGCCCCGTACTGTTTGAAGGAGTGAAGTGCTTCCCAAACAAGGTCGGTTTTACTCTTGGAGGTGGGAACCGTCCTGCTGAATGCACCCTTCTTACTACCAATCTTCAACGTCCGGCTTGCCTGCCGCCAATAATAGATATGGATCGTCCGGAATATTATTGGGAACAGATTGGGACTTCCAGTCCGGTGGATGAGGAGCATTGGAAAGCCGCCGGTTTCACTCCACAGACAACCGTGAAATGTCCCAGCATTTTTCCTCCGGCACCAACGGCCTCACAAGTGGTGCAAGGAGGTACATGGTACGAGCGTGAAGTTTGGTACAGTTACTACCGTTCGGGGCGTGTGGACGGAACCGGCGGCCAATGGTTTTACCGGCATGCGTTCTTTGCACTGAAGCCATGCAGATAAGGAAGGCTGGTTGTCCTTTCATACCGGTCATGTGTGGCATAAATTTGCGTATAAAATCAAAAATAGAAATCAAGCATGTCTATCCAGCAACAACCAGATGTACTTTCGCTCTCGATGAACTTAAAACCGATCATCGTACAGTCTACAGCTGAGACCGTAACCTTCACTCTGAAGAAAAACGGTGAAGTGCTACTTTCACAAAGCTACCAGACGGATAAGAACGGCCAAGTGCAGATAGATCTACGCCAGATGGTGCATGAATCACTGCAAACTATTGTTTCAGATGTTGGCATTGTTTATACACAGGCAGATCTTGTTGCTGATTTTTCTGCTCTAATTGACATGGACACCGTCAATTTCCGGGTAGTGCGTGGTGGAGTGGATCGCCTGGCAGACTCAGCCACAAATTTTCTGACACAGAATTTTCTTACCTGGCAACCGAATGTTAAACCGGTTACGTATTATTCTCCGGAGTTCCTGACCTACTATGCTGTGGTTGCCGGTACAGTCAAACTTCGCGCTTACTTTACGGACGAGTCTGGAACTGTTAAATCTCAGACAGATTATACTGTTACAGAGTTGATGCCAGGTATAGCTTATACCATGCCTTTACAATACTCTGTCGTTGCGGGATGGCTGGGGCATAAATTACCTGCATATTATGATGTATGGGTCGAGAACACCTCCGGCCAGCGTCTTACATATATACAGCGTTACTATGCTGAGGATATGCGCTCCGAGCAGGAACAATGGGTACTGTTCGAGAATTCGTTGGGCGGCATAGATACCTTTCGGGCTTACGGTGTCACTACTCTTAATGGGGAGCACACTCATAATATAGCGGAAACTGATGAATGTTTCCAAGAGTATCGTGTGGATACCGAAAGGAAATTTCAAAAGAATACCGGATACTTAAATGATAATGAACGCAAATGGTTGCTTGATTTTTTCCCATCCCAGAACAAATATCTGTATGCAGGTAATTATTTGCGGCAGATAGTCGTAATGGAAAGTAATGTCAGCTTTACAGATCGTGACATACCGAGTAATTATACATTCACATTTAAGTATGCGGATGCCCGTCCTCTACTAAATCTTCCCAGAACTGATCTTCCGGCAGATATTCTTAACATCACTGTTCCCGAAGTCGGTTCTTTTACGGTGCCCCCTCGGCTTGCTGAATTTTCCCGCTTACCACTTTCCGAGGGGGCCTTATTTCCCATACAAAATCCATATTCAGAGGAATGGTCAACTACTAATGTAGCTGCAATTGGGTATTACCTCGCAGACTTTTTATCTCGCATCTTTGGTTCTGGCGGCGGTGTCGGTCATAAACACCGTAACTATGATTTGCTCGAATTGCTTTCATATATTGAAGGTTATCTGCTGGTAAATGGCCAAAAGATAAAAGCTGGTTATGCGGACAAAGCTGGTTCTGTTGAGGGAATGGAGGATATGTTCCTTCACAAAGACCAGGCTGACGGCACTCCTTTCCCCATAACCTTCGGAGATTGGGTCAAGTTCGGCGAGTTCATCAGCGGTATTTCCGGAGGGTGTATCGATAAGAATGGCATCCTTGAAATGGAAGAGGGCATTTTCCGCAAACGTCTGTTTGTTCCGGAGATTGCCTATAACCGCGTGACCTATTTTAAAGGCAGGATGTGCGCCTCTCCCGGAGGTGGATGTACGGTCAAGGAATGGAGCGACAACGGTGACGGCAGCTACACCATAACTCCTGACCTGACCGATGCCGACGGGCTGAGCCAGTTTGTGGATGACATTCTGACCACCTACTTCGTCACCAAGAACGCCGAAGGCAAGCTGCAGGGGTTCGAGGAGATGAAGTTCCGGGTGACTTCTGCCGATTACACTGCCAAGACATTCGTCATGACACCCAAGCCGGGTACCGACTGGAAGCCGGGGGATGCGATGGTACTCGCCCAGACGGGTAACTTTACAGACCCGGAACGGCAGACGTACATCCTGATTGATACGGTTAACGGCAACAACTGCATCACTTTCTTCGACCACGCCAACACATGGGATGTCGAACCGGCACAAGAGATGTCGTGGATTGGTAAGAAGAAAGGCAGAACAGTTCACGGCATTCCTGCAGACAATTATTCGGCTGTTTTTCGCCACGTCATCATGTCCGGCAAGATATTCCAGGTGGATGACATCACCGGCGAGGCTTTCCGGGTGCCATTGTTCAAGGGGACGTGGAAAAAGGGTGAGAAGTATGCCTATTACGATGAGGTGACGCATAACGGCAGTTCATGGATATGTGTAAACGAGAAAGGTTCGACTACAGAGCCGGCAGACGGCAATGCTGATTGGTTGAAATACGCGGCAAAGGGAGAAAGCGGCAAGGGCATCAAATCTACCGATGTGGAATACGCAATATCGGTGTCGAATGTCATTGCCCCGGTGGACGGTTGGCAGACTACCTCCCCTGAATGGGAAGCCGGCAAGTATATCTGGTCGCGGACGAAGATAGTCTATTCTGATGACGAAGTTAAGTATACCCAAGCGGCTTGTATCAGTGGTGGGCAGGGAGCCGACGGCAAGGGCATCAAGTCCATTACCGAAGAATACTACCTATCCTCTTCACCGGCCACCACAACCGGAGGCGAGTGGCAGACTACCTCTCCGGCATGGAAAAACGGATGGTATATCTGGACCAGGACTAAGATAGTCTTTACCGATGGCACTTCCACCACAACGAACGCCATCTGTGTGACTGGCAGCAAGGGCGCAGACGGTACAAGCATTACCAATTGCGGTGACTGGCAGACCGGCAAGCATATACCTTACATGGGTATTACCAAGATGGCCGGACGTGTCTTTTTATGTGTCGCTCCTGATGGTACCGACAATCCTCCGATGTGGACTCAGACGACCAATGAGGGGAGACGCATCCTGCAGACGCAGAACGGTGGAAAGAGCTACGGATATACCATTACCGGAGACTTGAATACCGCTGAATATGAACTGCTGGTGGAGAACGGCCAGGATGGTAAGGATGGAAAAGGCTATGAGTGGATATTCAAGCATACGACAGAGAATATAACACCTTCCACACCAGCCACTTCGCAGGTGGATGACTACGTGCCGTCTGGCTGGCACGATGATCCGATTGGTGTCAGCGAGAGCCTGCCATACGAGTGGGCTTGCTGCCGCACGAAAAAGGACGGTGTATGGAGTGCGTTTTCACCGGCAGCCATCTGGGCCAAGTGGGGCTTTGACGGTGAGTCGGCCATTGTAGCCGATTTCGACAATGAGATGGAAAGCATTGCCTTGACATATGAGGGGAAAACCGTTGCGCAGTCCGTGCTCAAAACGACCGTCGGCATGTGGTATGGTACGAAGAAGCTACAGCTCAAGTCCATCTCATGCGTGACGCCCTCCGGTGTCACGGAGAGCTACAATGTCAATACGGGTGTGATAGCGTTTACCGTGGCTTCCGGCATTTCGATGCCTGCACGTTCAGAGGTCAGGATAACCGTTACGGCTACGGTACAGGATACGGATATAAGCCGTGAGCTGGTGTTCACCATTACCGGGGTGCGTGCCGGTAATCCGGGCAGTGATGCGGTACTCTATAGGCTGGTGCCTTCTGTCTCATCGGTAAGCAAGCGGAAGGATGGTACCTACAGTGTGGCAAGCGTGTCATGCACACGCACCAAGTCTGTAGGCGGTACCACTTCCATCACGACTGACGGTGTGCTGAAATACAGTAAGGACGGTGGTTCGGAGGTCGAGATACAGAACGGCACGGCCATTTCCCCGAAGAACTTCACGACGCAGCTGCAGTTCGTGTTCTACGTGGGTGGGCAGGTCGTGGACCGGGAAACTATACCCATGGTTGTGGATGGCAACGACGGTAATCCAGGAAAACCAGGCGGTGACGGCGAATCCGTCAAGGCTGGCGGTGAGTGGTGCACAGCTAAAACTCCATTCAAAAAGCTCACCATCTGCACGATGGGTGGCCGGTCATGGCTCTCAAAGGTTGATACATCGAATCCACCTCTATGGACTCAGACAACTCATGACGGGAGGCGAATCACTCAGACCCAGAACGGCGGCAAGTCCTACGGTTATATTATTACCGAAGAAGTGAACACCGACGAATGGGAACAACTGACATCAGACGGCGGCATGGTCTATCTCATCAGTACATGCAGCAATATCCGGGTGAGCAGTGCCGGGTCGCTTGTTCCTTCGGCTTTTCGGGTTTATGCCAAACGGACGCTCGGTAGCGCCACATTGACTTATCCGGACGGCTATCTGGCCGCACGGGGGTACAGCAACGGGATATGGAGCGCCATCGCAGGGCCTTCGAGGGCTTCCGAGATTACGGTCAACGCTTCTGCAGGGTATTCAACGTTTTCAGTCCGCTGTTACCAGAGCCAGGCTGACGCTTCGGCATGGAATGACAGTTTCATTGCGGAGATATCAGTGGGTGTCAGCTATGACGGAGCAAGCGGACGGGACGCCAGTGAGCCGCGTCCGAGAGGTTTTTTCACCAAAGGCAACACATATGTTTGGAATGAAGATTACCATGACATCGTACTGGCCACATTCAACAATCGAACCATTCCGTTCAGGGTACGGGCTTACGGTACGTCGGTCACTGTCGCACCTACCTCGATAGACGGTGATGCTAATTGGGAGGCGGCACAGCAGTATATGTTTGTGGCTATGGATATGGCTTTAGCGAGAAAGATACGTGCAGATGAAATCCTTGTGGATGATTTGGTGGTGCAGAATGTGCTGGCAAGGGATAAAACCGGTAAAGCCATGTGCCAGATTGACGGAGAGAATGGTGGCATTGGGTTCCTGGCCGGAGGCAATATCCGATGGGATGCCAAGGGTAATGTGTTCCAGGACGCCTCAATCTTCCGAAAGCTGAAACTTCTGGAGTCGAAATCCGATTCGAATGAATACTACCTGGATTTCAATACCGGGTTGAACTTTGAAATATCTCGGATATTCTCACTTCCAACGCAAGAGGAAACAATATACCTGCCGAATGCGGCAGAATATGAAGGTGGAGAGTGCATGCTGTATAATGGAGGTATCTATACCCGTCTCACTGGACCTGCATCCATAAAAGTCGCAGGTGGAGGCAGCTTTATCATAGACGGAGAATACTATTCTAAAATAGTTGTCCCGTCGCTTTCCATTGCTCAATTCAAGGCTGTAGCGACATACTCTGATGGAGTAAAGGATGAGGTGAAATGGGTTCTAATATCAGGAAAAGCGGAATCGAAAATTTAAAATATCAGTGTTATGAAAGTTTTTTATGAAAGCAAGTTAGCGAAATGGCTGCTGTGGCAGGGCTACAACACCATCACATTGGGATGCTTCGTCTTCACCTAGAAAAGCAAGGAGGAGATGAAGCGGAGTACACTTAACCATGAGGCGATTCATGTGCGCCAATGGGAGGAATGTATGATTGCTTCGGCTGTGCTACTGACGGTAATCATGCTGTTTACCGGATTCAACTTATGGGTATATCTACTTTGCCCGTTGTGGTTCTACCTTCAGTATGGGTTGGAGTACGCAATATCCTACATGTATCACTTATGCCGTAACCGGTGTTGGATAAATGTAGGTGATAAGGCTTACGGAAATTCCGCGTTTGAGATGGAAGCGGAAGCTAACGAAGAGGTAGACGGTTATCTTGATGTGAGAACTCCTTTTGAGTTCTTCAGATATTACGGAAAAATTTGATTTATAATTTACAAAACGAGTTAATTATTAAAATGTTAAATCGGGTAATATTTCCATCCGGAAATTATGCCCCTTAAATATGCAATGTTATGGCAGAGAAGCAGGATATAGCAATGAATGAGTTTCCGATAAACAATGTAGCGGACTATCTGTATACTGAGAAAGGGAACAACCAGCAGAAGGTAACTCCTACAGATTTGGTGAAGAGTTGTGGATTTTTTAGATTAGACAAAACTATTACTCCTGGAGAAACGTATGAGCTGCCCTATAATTCCGGATTAATTATGGTTCAAAATGCCTCTTCTGTACATCAAAAAGCGATTGCAGTTGTATATGGGAGCAATACCGGGAACATAATAGTTCCACAAGGTGCCATTAATTTCTTCTCAGAGGTTGAAAATAAGTTTTGTATAATGAATGCAGGAGAAAACACTAAATATGTTGTCAAAAGCACATACGCATCCAACCAACATATTATCTTGACATTTATATTATAAAGTTCAATCTACTTTACCAAAATTAGATGGCAGATTGAGCTTTATGTTTCTCTGCCGTGTTCTTTGCCCCTTAAACGTACAAGGTATGGCAGAACAAGATATTAAAATGAACAGCTTTGCTCAAGCTACGGATGCAGCATACATATATGCGGAGGCAGCGAATGGTTCGCAGGTAAAGATTAAGAAAAGCGATTTATTCACAAGTGTTTTTGCATATAAAGGACTTCTGAGCTCAGATAAAGACCTTAATACTATTTCAGAAAATGGAATATATTATTCTGCCTTTGCTATGAATTCGCCAGAAAACGTATCAGGGCTATTGTTGCATTACGCGGAAAAGGATATGGCTTCCCAAATTCTAATAAATTCACGAAATGGGGGGTTATATACTCGTTCGCGAGTATATAATACGGGAAATTGGGACAAGTGGACCGAATGGAAGTCAATTACGCTTACCTAATCTGGCAACATAATTTGCTCCTTTCATTTCTTACCCTATCTTCTGCCCATTAAATATATTAAGTATGGCAGGTGATGATATAGCAATGAACCAGTTTCCGGTAGTCACAAGTATGAAGTATGTGTATGGGGAAAAAACAGATAGTGGGCAAGCTAAGATGGAGCTTCCCTCATTAAGTGCATTACTGTCTATTAAGGGAATTGGAATCACATCTTTAAACGATTTGAATGAAGCATACAAGGTTTTAAATGAAGGTTTAAGCATTGTTTATATAGGAAAGACAGAAAATTCACCGATAGAATATGGTGTTTGTATTCATGTGCAGCGTTCATCTAAAGGAGATGTCAGTGGTAGCCAATTTATCTTTCAGATGGTAAGCGGAAGGCTCACGTATATCAGAGAAGGCTATAGCAGTGGGAATGCCATCCTTTATACTGATTGGAGGCAAATATAAATTACCTATAATAAAGCTATTTATTCATTCTACTTTTTCTGCCATATCCTTTGCCCCTTAAATGTGTGAGATTATGGCAGAGAAGCAAGATATTAGAGAAAATACGATGAGTGGTGGAACTCCGGCACGGCTGCGTGGACTGGCGGCAAACGGCAACAGTATATCACCGACAATTCAAGAGGTGGCAGAAACTTTCGGTAAAGGATATGCTGCAGATTTGAATAACGAAACAGATTATGGAATTTCTGGCATGTTTAACGCTGATACTATTAATCATCCACCCATTTCATCAGATACTATTTTTGGCATATACTCAAATCATAGAGCAAAATATATAACAGAAGGAGTGTTTTTGTATCAAATAGCTGTCCCAGAAAATATGATAGGAATGTATGTAAGACGATGCTGGAATGGGAATTGGAGCGAATGGAAGTCAGTAACTCTTACTTAAAACTGTGGAATTATTCCACAATACCGTGGAGCACTCCACAATATTCCACAGTATTGTTAAAAGAGGATTTTGCCTTATATTAATGAAAATGAATGCAATATTGTTGCGCAATCATTCTGGTATCAATTTTGTACTATGGTTTATGTCTTAAAAGTTATCAGTAACTTGTAGTTGTTATGGTTAGACAATAGGTATTAGTTGCATTAAGGTTTAAAGACATTTTGTTCATATTGATTTTCATTCGGAAACTCTCTTTGTTTGGCATTGCATCCCGGTCTGTGAAGTATCGGGATGTTTTTACTTAGATGGTTGCTGTTTCCGACTAAATACTGTAACTTTGTATAGTTAGCCGATATACTACTTAACTAATACTATTTTATTCTTTGGAATAATGAAAGTATTCTCGGTCTGTGAAGATCGGATGCTTTTGGTGGGTAATGCCGCCAATTATTCCAGTTAAGTGTTTAGGTTTTATGCAGTCTACCCCATGAATGGACTGCATTGACAAGAAGTATTCTGCCCGTTCTGACCGAGATGGCCGGAACGGGCATAACCAGAATGAAAATCCACATGGCTTGCAGAACCACTATCATAAGGTACCAATCCTTTTTAAAACTATGTATGTTTCAGTGCTTCTGTTGTTTTTGATAAAAAAGCTACCATTTGTCGTTTTTCGACCGAAAGCAACACCTTTAGTCCCATCTGTATAATCACAGTAAAAATTTGAACCTGCATCTGACACAAAACCTTTTGAATAGGAACCAAAAGCAAATATAGCAGTTGCTGCATTGTTGGGGGATGCAAGCAAATACATACCGTACCCCAAGTCGCCAAGGTCTTTTTCCTCTTTTGCCGCCAATGTAAAGCTATAGGTATATATTCCCATCGCATTCATTACCTCTTCCAATGTCGGTGATATACTGTTGCCGTTTGCCGCCAGTCCACGCAGCCGTGCCGGAGTTCCACCACTCATCGTATTTTCTCTAATATCTTGCTTCTCTGCCATAATCTCACACATTTAAGGGGCAAGAGATACGAGTAGGACATGCTTTATTTGATTATGAAGGAAATAAGTTTAAAAAGTTATACAAACTTATGTATGGCTAAAAGTAACCCAAGGATACCATACTCCAGTCTCTGATTTAAATCGAAAAAGTATTCGTTGTGATGTAAATGCTTCAAAAATAACTTGTGCAGCATATACTCTTCCGACAATGTTCATTAGTACTCCGTATTCTACTCCATAAGTAGGCCCATCGGGAAGACTTACCCCTTTCACAATATCATATACACCTGATTTAGAACAATAATTATAACCGTTTGATGGGACTTCACCTCTACTTTGGAATAACGCTCCCAACAAATCGCTCTTCTTAATCTTCCCTTGACTACTATCACTTGCCTCTCCATATACATACGTTACATCAGTTAGAACCTTAAATGCGTTCATTGCGATGTCTTGTTTCTCTGCCATAATATTGCACATTTAAGGGGCAAAGGATATGACAGAACTAATTGCGCATAGAATAATAGCTAACCGATTAAATTTATTATTACCAATTGACTCGTACTAAACGTGTTTTTTACTCTATATTTCCCAGCATCACTATCGTATAATATACAAATTCTATTATCATTGCTTACTGAGAAAAACTCTATATTAGGGTATGATACCAATACAGTACCACTATTTTCGTTGTCAATAACAGCCAATGCCTTTTTTACCGAATGCGATGCGTTCTGGACTAAAATTAGTCCAGAGGAGAAGGGTAGATATACACTTGTATTAGGTTCTATCCTCTCGTAAAATCTTATCACCCCAGAGGCTTTCGATAAATCTGTGGGAGTAACAAGCACGCTGTCCTTACCCTTTAACGCTCTCACATAATCCACGCTGCTGACCGAAGTCATCTCATTTTCCTTAATATCCTCTGCCATACTTAACATATTTAAGGGGCGAATCCTCCGGATTATGAAAACTTTATGTTCGATACTTTATTAATTGCATATAAATTCTTACTTTTAAAGGAGAAAAACAGAATCCTATGAATTACGGTTACATACGGGTCAGCAGTGAAAAACAGACCGTTGAAAACCAACGGTACGAGATTATGCAATATTGCAAGCGCAAGGGGCTCATTATAGATAAGTGGATTGAAGAGAGTGTGTCTGGTGCCAGGCATCCCAATGTGCGGAAATTAGGTAAGATACTGAATACGATAGACCAAGGCGATACCATATATGTTACGGAACTTTCAAGACTTGGACGTTGTGCGTATATGGTTATAGCTATCATATCTCATTGTCTGATTGCCAAAGCCAATATTGTGGAAATCCGTGATGACAAGCTTATTAAAGATGATTCAGATTCTGTGCAAGATACGTTTTTAAAGGTCTTATTTGCTCAAAGAGAGCGGGAAGATATATCAAGGAGAACCAAAGCCGGACTTGCCAGGCGGGTAGCCATGGGGATGAAGCTTGGGCGAAAACCAGGTGTTCAGAATTCCCATTATAAATTGACTGGAAAGGAACGGCTAATAAAAAAGATGTTTGAATACGGATATTCCAAAGCCGCCATTTGTAGAAGGCTGCAATGTAATCCGATAACTTTGGATAGGCATCTTATAAGGATGTGCTATTTTCTACCTTGTAATTGAGTTTTATATCTTTGCGTGAAAAATGATTTACGCGTATATTAGAGTCAGTACAGATAAACAAACGGTTGAGAATCAGAAATTTGAGATAGAGAAATTTTGTAAGATAAGAGAACTGCAAATAGACAAATGGGTGTCGGAAACCATATCCGGTACCAAGTCTGCAAAAGAACGGAAGCTTGGCGCTTTGCTGAAAAAACTTAAAAAGGGTGATACCCTTATTTGCTCTGAAATTAGTCGTCTTGGGCGTCGTCTGATGGAAGTGATGAGCATTCTAAACACTCTCATGCAAAAAAAAATCACTGTTCTGACTGTAAAGGAGAAGTATGAGTTGGGTAACAATATACAGTCTCAGATTCTTGCCTTCGCTTTTGGTCTGTCAGCTCAGATTGAACGTGATTTGATTTCGCAACGGACCAAAGAAGGTCTTGCCAGGCGTGTTGCCGAAGGACAGAAATTAGGGCGGCATAAGGGTGGGCATAACTCGCATTACAAGCTGACGGGCAAAGAAGGATTGATTAAAACTATGCTTGAATACGGATATTCTAAAGCTGCCATTTGTAGAAAATTGAAATGCAATCCTAAAACATTGGATGACCATTTAAAAAGGATGCAATAAGTAATCGGATTTCAAATATAAATTCCTGTATTTGCTTGTAGAAATGCATATAAACACCAAGAGCTTGGTGGCAACTTACGTTGTCATCGAGCTCTTTTTTTATGTCCTTTTTCAAGGTTGTGGAAGCAATTACTTTTGCTGTCACGGAATGTCAGTGGAAAATTGTAATTCAACAACTTGTTTGATTTTGCCTGATGTACATTTGTGCGGTGTCGGACAAAAAATGGTTATTAGTAGATTCACTACTGTCCCGTAAAAGTGGATAATTAGTTCTTTGAAATTATTGAAATATAGTCAATTACGCGGTTTTTTAAAATGAAACGGACTTGATTTTGCAACTTTGCAGTCTAATACAAATGGCTGCTATG
>ERZ773169.52-NODE-52-length-157865-cov-6.169178_pt1 | contig 157865 bp, 143 predicted proteins | sample MGYA00580536_ERZ773169 | MGnify/ENA primary metagenome ERZ773169 (study PRJEB29015, sample SAMEA2737814) | human gut metagenome | biome: human gut; feature: human-associated habitat; material: faeces | place: China | collected 2012 ... | reverse complement strand
ACATTGCAGCCGAGCTGACCGAGGCGCGGCGCACGGCGGCGAAAAAGCTCGAACAGGAGATCGTGCGCGAGCTTTCCGAGCTGGATATGGACAAGGTCCGCATGCGCATCGCCGTGCACACCGGGACCAAGCTGTCCGCGCACGGCTTTGACACCGTGACGTTCGAGATCTCGGTCAATCCGGGCGAGCCGGAAAAGCCGCTCTCCAGAGTCGCCTCCGGCGGCGAGCTGAGCCGCATCATGCTCGCGCTCAAAAACGTATTGACAGCGGGCGAAGATGTTGGTATGCTGATTTTTGACGAGATCGATACTGGCGTGTCCGGTCACGCAGCACAGCAGATCGGGCGCAAGCTGTCCGCCATTGCGCGGAAGAAGCAGACGCTCTGCGTGACCCATCTGCCGCAGATCGCGGCGATGGGCGACCATCATCTGCGCATCTCCAAATCCGTCCGCGACGGGCGGAGCTTTACGGACGTGAGTCCGATGGATCGCGCACACCGCATCGACGAGATCGCACGGCTGCTGTCCGGCGAGGAAATCTCGGACGCAGCGCGCAAAAATGCAGAGAATCTGCTCGATGCGGCAGGGCAGGGGGCATAGCAATGGTGTTTATCGACGAGAGACACAAGGAACGCGCCCCGTAACAGCGTTTCAGTACAGGATATAAAGGATAAAATCAAGTAACAGGAGAAATATTCGATGAAACTTTACGACGAACTGAAAGCGCGCGGCCTGATCGCGCAGGTAACGAACGAAGAAGAGATCAGCGAGATGATCAACAACGGCAAGGCGACGTTCTACATCGGCTTCGACCCGACCGCAGACAGCCTGCACGTCGGTCACTTCATGGCGCTCTGCCTGATGAAGCGCATGCAGATGGCGGGCAACAAGCCGATCGCGCTCATCGGCGGCGGCACCGCCATGATCGGCGACCCGTCCGGCCGTACCGATATGCGTTCGATGATGACCGTCGAGACCATCCAGCACAACTGCGACTGCTTCAAGAAGCAGATGGAGCGCTTTATCGAGTTCGGCGAGGGCAAGGCGCGGATGGTGAACAATGCGGACTGGCTGATGAATCTCAACTACATCGAGTTCATCCGCGACATCGGTTCCTGCTTCTCGGTCAACAATATGCTCCGCGCAGAGTGCTTCAAGCAGCGCATGGAAAAGGGTCTGAGCTTCCTCGAGTTCAACTACATGCCGATGCAGTCCTACGACTTCTACTACCTGTTCAAGAACTACGGCTGCAATATGCAGTTCGGCGGCAACGACCAGTGGAGCAATATGCTCGGCGGCACCGAGCTGATCCGCCGCAAGCTGGGCAAGGATGCGCACGCGATGACCATTACCCTGCTGCTTAACAGCGAGGGCAAGAAGATGGGCAAGACTGCCGCGGGCGCAGTATGGCTCGACCCGAACAAGACCTCTCCCTACGATTTTTACCAGTACTGGCGCAACGTGGACGATGCGGACGTACTCAAGTGTATCCGCATGCTGACCTTCCTGCCGCTCGAGGAGATCGAGGAGATGGACAAGTGGGAAGGCGCACAGCTCAACAAGGCGAAGGAGATCCTTGCCTACGAGTTGACCGCTCTGGTTCACGGCAAGGAAGAGGCAGAGAAGGCACAGACCGCTGCGAAGGAGATCTTCGTATCCGGCGGTGCGGCTGCCAATATGCCGACCACCACGCTGACCGATGCGGATTTCACCGACGGCCAGATTGGCGTGCTGACCCTGCTGGTCAAGTGCGGTCTCGCGGCCTCCAACGGCGAGGCGCGCAAGCTCGTACAGGGCGGCGGTGTTTCTCTCAACGGCGAAAAGGTCGCGGATTTCAAGCAGCAGCTCGCAAAGGACTTCTTTAACGAGGAGTGCATGATCAAGAAGGGCAAAAAGACCTTCCACAAGGCTGTTCTGGGATAAGACAGAAAAAAGCGGCGCGAACCTTTGGGTTCACGCCGCTTTTCCGGTCATCTGAAGAATTTACGAGAGCAGCCGTTCCGCAAAGAGCATGACGAGCGGGAGCGTTGCGACCGAGAGAAAGGTGGAGAGGCAGACGTAGGAGACTGCCCGGCGGTAGTCCTGATCGAACTTCTGCGCGAAGATGGCGGTGCTGCTTGCGATCGGTGTCGCGGCCGCGATGAGCGTGATGAGCGTAATCTCGCCGCGTGCGAAGGGGAACGGCAGGAACACGAGTATCGTGACCGCCGGAACGACGAGCAGACGCAGTGCGGAGAAGAGATACAGCCGTGCATCAGCGAACAGACCGCGCAGCTGCACCTTGGAGAGATAGTAGCCGAGGATGATCATGGCGAGCACGGTGTTGCCGTCCGCGATGTAGCCGATGGTACCGGTAACGACCGTCGGGAGCGTCGGCTGGAGCACGAAAAGCGCGATGCCGATGACCATGGAGATAAAGACCGGATTGACGAAAACCATTCTGAGATTCATGGTCTCCTTTTTACCGGAAATGATGACGATGCCGTAGGTCCACTGCAAAAGGTTTGCGAACGTGCTGAAGGAGACCACATAGAACGCTGCTTCCGGCCCGAATACGGCGGTAACGAGCGGAATGCCGATAAAGCCTGCATTGCCGAAGGCGACAGCGAAGTTTTCGATCCGGTGACGGGTGCCGCAGGTCAGATACGCGACTGCGATGGACGCCGCGAAGGCAATGACCGCGATCAGAGCGGAAAGACCCATCGCGCGCAGCTTTTCCGTGCTGAATTCAGACATATAGCTGCGCAGAATGACGCACGGGATGACCGCATACAGCAGCACATTGGAAAGATCACGGCTGCCCTGTTCGGTGATCATGCCGCGGCGAGAGAGGAGCAGGCCGAGCAGCATGAGCGCAAACATGATGATGGTCTGCTGAAGAAGAATTTGAGTGATCATAAGTATAAAAATCCTGTCAGTATGATAAAATGGGAGGAAAATGCGTGGAAATTTACCAGCTTCGGCAGTTTGCAGCGGTCGCAAAGACCGAAAATATGACGCGCGCCGCACAGAGCCTCAGCATGGCGCAGCCGGCAGTATCCAAGACGATACGAAATCTGGAGAGCGAGCTGGGTGCGGAGCTGTTCGAACGGACGGGAAAAGGACTCAGACGCACCGAACAGGGAGATATCCTGCTGCGGTACGCCCGAGCCATTCTGAATGCGGAGCTGGACGCGCGGCGCGAGATCGAGGAGAGCCTGCACCGCGCCGGCGGTCTGTGCATCTGCGCACTGTCCTGCGTCGAGCGGCTGAGCGACATTCTGGCCGGATTCGCGGCCGAGTACGGCAACGCGGATTTCCGCATCGGCAGCACGCCCGAGGGCAGCGACCTGCTGCTCGACTGCGCCGTCTCCCGGGACGAGGTCCCGGCGGGCGCCGAGGTGCTGTTCGACGAGGAAATCTGCATCGCGGTCCCGGACGGGCATCGCTTTGCGGACTGCGGCGCGGTCTCGCTGACCGAGCTTGCGGATGACCCGTTTATCGCGCTAAGCGGTTCGGAGTCCTTTCAGCAGGTTTCCGAGCATATTTTCCGCTCCGCAGGAATCGCCATGCACGCGGCGATCGAGTGCGACAGTCTGGCGCTCCAAAGCCGCCTGCTGTCCTGCGGCATGGGTATCGCGCTTGCCGCGGCCGGAGAGTGGAGACAGCTGTGCGAGGAGGGCAGCGTACATCTGCTGCACATCCGCGACGCCGAATGCCGGCGCTACATCTATGTGCAGCAGCTCAGCCGCTTTGAAACGCATTCCATGCGTGCCTTCCGCGCGTTTCTGCGCCGGTATTTTTCCAAAATCGGTTAAGCGTGCACCTCAAGCGGCACGTTCTCGCCTGCATCAAACTGGTGCAGGCTTTCGAGCGAGCACTGTACCATGTCGAACACTGCCTGGTCGGTGAAAAACGCAACGTGCGGCGTGACGATGGTGTTCTGGAAGGATTTGAGAATGATATAGTCGTGGTTGGTGACATGGCTGTTGTAGCTGTGATCCACGCGGATGACGTCATCCTCGCCCTCGAAGCAGTCCACACCGACCGAGCCGATGCGGCCGGATTCGATTCCTTCGATCAGAGCGCGGGTGTCGATGAGCGCGCCGCGCGCGCAGTTGATGATAACAACGCCGGGCTTCATCTTTCTGATGGACTCGGCGTTGATCATATGGAACGTCTCGTCGTTCAGAAAGGTATGCAGCGTAACGATGTCGGACTGTGCATAGAGCGAGTCGAGCGAAACGTATTCCACACCCATTTTCTTCATTTCCTCGGACGGATACGGATCGTGCGCGACGATATGGCAGCCGAAGCCGGAGAGGTTCTGGATGACGGCCTTGCCGATGCGGCCGGTGCCGATGACGCCGACGGTGAGGTTCTGCATCTCCATGCCGCGCGCCGAGCCGGCCGCGCCGAGCGAATTATCCGCCGTGTGCGAGCGGAACATGATATAGACCGCCTTACGGATGCACATCAGCATGAGCATGACCGTGTAGTTCGCGACCGAGTAGGGCGAATAGCCTGCGTGCGACACGCGGATGCCCAGGCGCTTTGCCGCCTCAAGATCTACGTTGTCGTAACCGATGGTGCGCAGCGCGGCGTAGCGTACACCGTTTTCTGCGAGCTTCTCCAGAACTGGCGCCGGAAGATCGCAGGTGCAGGAAATGCCGTCGAAGCCGCGCGTCAGGCCGGCGTTGTCGACTGTCAGCGTGCCCGGCTGAAGCTCGAGGTCCATGTTCAGAGACTGACCGAAGTGATCGAAAAACGCGCGTTCGTCCGGACGGGCGTTAAATGCCATAACTTTCATGATTTAGTGCTCCTTTACCCATTCATGCGTCAGTCTGCCGAGAATTTCGATGCCCTTTACGATCTGTTCATCGCTCGGGGTGGAATAGTTCAGACGGAAGGCGTTCGAAATCTGCTTTTCATCTGCGAGGAATGCCGAGCCCGGTACGCACAGCACGCCGCGCTTGATGGCCTCGCGGACAAACGGCTGCGCGTCCATGCCCTCAGGCAGGAATGCCATGACGAACAGACCGCCCTCCGGCTGCGGGAAGGTGACGGACGGGTGGAACGTGCGGCGCATGGTGTCGAGCATCAGTCTGCACTTTTCGCGGTAGACGCCGCGCGACTTTTCGAGATGCGAGGCGAAATCATATTTTGTCATGTACTCGTTGCACACATACTGGAACAGGACGTTGGAGTGCACATCGGTGGTCTGCTTGGCGATGGTCAGCGGCATGGTCAGCGACTTGTCAAAAACGAGGAAGCCGAGGCGGAATGCCGGGGCCATGACCTTGGAGAAGCTGCCGGCATACAGGACGCGGCCCTCGGTGTCCATCGACTTGATGGTCGGGACATCCTCGCCGGAGAAGCGCAGCTCGCCGTAGGGATTGTCCTCGAGGATGGCGATGTCGTACTTGCAGGCAAGCTCATAGACCTTTTTGCGCTTTTCGAGCGTGGTCGTGATGCCGGAGGGGTTCTGGAAGGACGGAATGGTATAGAGCAGCTTTGCGTTCGGGTTCGCCTTCAGCGCGGCCTCGAGCGCGTCGATGTCCATGCCGTCCTGCTGCATCGGCACGCCGACGAGCTTCGCGCCGTAGGAACGGAAGGTATTCAGACAGCCGACAAATGCCGGGTCCTCGGTCAGGATGACGTCGCCCTCGTTGACGAGCACCTTGGTCGTGAGGTCGGCGCACTGCTGACCGCCGGAGACGATGAACAGCTCGTTTTTCTCGAAATCAAAGCCCTGCGTGCGTGCAAGGTATTCCTTCATGGTATCGCGCAGCGGCGTATAGCCCTCAGACAGGCCGTACTGAAGCACGGAGACCGGCGCGTTCTTCATGACGTCGGCCATGATCTCCGCGATCTCGGGAACAGGAAAGGTCTCCGCGGACGGATTGCCGCCGCCGAACGAGATCATGTTGGGGTCTGCGCCGAGCTTGAACAGCTCGCGGATTGCAGAGCCATGCACGTCGGACATACGATGGGAAATGGTGTACTGCATATATATCGCTCCTGATAAAAAATTGAATGACAAAAGAAAAGGGCATAGAAACCCCATAGTCGGTGGTTTCAGCCCCTTTGCTGATACGATTATTGTAAACCTGCACAAACTTTATGTCAAATATCTGTTGTTTATGACGATATAACGCGAAAGAATAGTGCAGACGGCTTGCAGTATCCCGGAAAACCTGCGATAATATCAATGATACCCTGCGAGCTGTCCTCTGACGGGCACAGTTCGGAACAGAAAGCGAAAATGACTATGAAACATATCTGTATAGGCATAACCGCGCACGTCGATGCCGGAAAGACAACGCTCTCCGAGGCGATGCTCTTCCGCGCGGGTGCGCTCAAAAAAATGGGGCGGGTCGATCACCGGGATGCATTTCTCGACACCTTTGCGCTCGAGCGGGAGCGCGGCATCACGATCTTCTCCAAGCAGGCGGAGTTTTCTCTGCCGCATACGGAGGTGACGCTGCTCGACACGCCGGGACATGTCGATTTCTCCGCAGAAATGGAGCGTACGCTTCAGGTGCTCGATTACGCGGTGCTCGTCATCAGCGGCACAGACGGCGTGCAGGCGCACACGGAGACGCTCTGGCGGCTGCTCGCCCGGCACGGCATCCCGACGTTCCTGTTCGTCAACAAGATGGATCTGGACGGCGCAGAGCGCGTTCTGCTGCTGCGTGAGCTGAAAACGCGGCTTTCCTCGGGTGTGGTCGATTTCGGCGACGAGGGCATGCTGCACGAGGAGCTGGCAGTCTGCGACGAGACGCTGCTCGAAAGGTATTTCGAACAGGGAACAGTCGCAGACGAAGATGTTGTGCGTCTCATTCGTGAGCGCAAGGTCTTTCCGTGCTTTTTCGGCTCGGCGCTCAGGCTGGACGGCGTGGACGCGCTGCTCGACGCACTCGACCGCCGCACCGTGCAGCCTGAGCCGCAGGCGGACTTCGGTGCTCGTGTGTTCAAGGTCGCGCGCGATGCGCAGGGAAACCGTCTAACCTACATGAAGATCACCGGCGGTTCGCTTGCGGTCCGCGCGCAGCTTTCGGGCGGAGAGGACGGCGGTTGGCAGGAAAAGGTCAATCAGCTGCGCGTCTATTCGGGCGAAAAATTTACCGCTGTGGAGCGTGCCGAATCGGGCATGGTGGTCGCGGCGACCGGCCTGACGCATACCGCGCCGGGCATGGGACTGGGGGCAGCGGCAGGCGCACTGCCGCCCGTGCTGGAGCCTGTGCTCAGCTACCGCGTCGGTCTGCCGGCCGACTGTGACGCGCACACCATGCTCCGCAGTCTGCGGCAGCTTGAGGAAGAGGACCCGCTGCTGCGTGTCGTCTGGAACGAACAGCTGGGTGAGATCCACCTGCAGCTGATGGGCGAGGTGCAGCTCGAGATATTGACCGAGCTGATCGAGTCGCGCTTCGGTGTGCGCGTGACCTTTGACGAGGGCAGCATCGTCTACCGAGAGACTATCGCGGAGCCGGTCATCGGCATCGGCCATTTCGAGCCGCTGCGGCATTACGCCGAGGTGCATCTGCTCATGGAGCCGGGCGAGCGGGGGAGCGGCATCACGCTCGGCACGGCCTGCTCGACCGATGAACTCGACCTTAACTGGCAGCGGCTTATTCTGACGCACCTCGCGGAGAAAGCGCATCTCGGCGTGCTGACCGGCGCGCCGCTGACCGATGTGCACATCACCCTCATCGCCGGACGCGCCCATGTCAAGCATACCGAAGGCGGCGATTTCCGTGAAGCAACCTACCGCGCTGTGCGCAATGGGCTGATGCAGGCGCAGAGCATTCTGCTCGAGCCGTATTACGATTTCACGCTTGAACTGCCGGACGAATGCGTCGGCCGTGCAATGAGCGATATTCAGCGCATGGACGGCACCTTTGAGCCGCCGCAGCCGCTGCACGGAGGGTCGATGCTGACCGGCAAGGCGCCCGTTGCATCCATGCGAAACTACTGGACTGAGGTCGCCTCCTACACCAAGGGACGCGGCAGGCTCTCGTGCACGCCGGGCGGATATGAGGTCTGTCACAACACGGAGGCGGTCGTGACGGCCATTGGCTACGATGCCGAGCGAGACACGGAAAATACGGCGGACTCGGTATTCTGTTCACACGGCGCAGGCTATGTCGTGCACTGGGACGAGGTCCGCGCACACGCTCATCTGGACACGAGCTGTGTGCTTGCGCAGCCGGAAGAGGAGGCGGAGCCGGTATCTGTGCCGCACAGCGGTGTGCGTTCATCGGGATTTGAAAATGACAGCGAGCTTCGGGCGCTGTTCGAGCGCACCTACGGACCGGTTCGGGATCGCGGCTTTGAAGCCCTGCAGCAAAGCCGGAAAAAGGCGGAGACGCTCGAACATCTCTATGTGACACGCATCCGGCAGGACGATTATCTGCTCGTCGACGGATACAACATCATTTTTGCGTGGGATGAGCTGAAGGCCATCGCGGCGGAGGACGTAAACGCGGCACGCGAGCGGCTTGTGAACATCATGAGCAACTACCAGGGTGTGCGCAGGTGCCACCTGATCCTCGTATTCGATGCCTACAAGGTCAAGGGCGGCACGGGCTCGGTCGAAAAACGCCACGGCATCCATATCGTCTACACCAGGGAGGCCGAGACGGCGGATATGTATATCGAGCAGGCGTCCTATGATCTGTCGCGCAGGCATCGCGTGCGCGTCGCTACCTCGGACGGCATGGAGCAGATGATCATTCTGGGACACGGCGCGGAGCGTATGTCTGCGACCGAGCTGAAATGGGAGGTCGAGCAGGCGGACGAGCATCTGCGCGGAATTATTCAAAATCTTCAGCCTTGAGCTTGCAGGATGCAGGTATAAACGAATATTTTTTGCAAATTATTAAAATGGAAAACGCAGGGGGTTGAAAACATAGTAAACCTGTGGTATATTAATGGTAAAGGTGCCGGCAGGGGAGAAAAGCCGACACAGAAAGAAAGGATGGGGCGCGCCTGAACGGAAAAAACAGAGGCGTGCCGGATAGATTATGAAAATTTCAACCAAAGGAAGATATGCGCTTCGACTGATGATCGATCTTGCGCAGCACGACGCCGGCGGCTATATACCGCTTCGCGATATTTCCAGGCGACAGGAGATTTCGGCAAAATATCTGGAGCAGATCGTCGTACAGCTTTCGCGTGCGGGTTTTGTGACCTCGACGCGCGGCGCACAGGGCGGCTATCAGCTGGCGCGTCACCCGTCTGAGTATACGGTGGGCGATATTCTGCGCATCACGGAAGGCTCTCTCGCTCCGGTTGCCTGTCTGGAGCATGAACCGATCGACTGTGCGCGAGCAAATGAGTGTATCACGCTCGATTTCTGGCGCGGACTGTACGATGCGATCAACCAATATGTCGACTCGGTAACACTCGAGGAACTGGTCAACAACGAAAAAAATACGTTGAATTTCTCGATTTGAAAATTTCCCCGGAGGCTTCGGCTTCCGGGGATTTTTCTTGACATACCATTATAGATGTACTATCATCTAAATGGTTGATACTACAACTATAACGGAAAGGAGCGGTAACGGTGGATCAGAGCCGCAGACAGATCACAAAAATCGCCCGGGAGGTGAGTAAGTTCACGGTCAGGGAGATGAAGGCGGAGGGGATCGGGACGGCCGAGTTCGATTTCATCCATCTCGTGCGTCATCACCCCGGCATCACGCAGACGCAGATACGCGATGCACTCAAAATCGACAAAGGCGCAGCGGCGCGGCGCGCAGCAAGTCTGGAAGCAAAGGGATACCTTGTGCGCCGGGAAAATCCGAACGATCACCGAAGTCAGCTGCTGTACGTGACGGAAAAAGCCGAAGGACTGCGAAATTCCAAGGCGGCCATCGAGCAGACGTTTTATGAGTGGCTGCTCGATGAACTGTCTGAAAGCGACCGTGACAGCTTCTGCCGCGTTCTGAACGATCTGTATCTGCGCTCGAAAAAGGAGGCGCGCGCAGGCTTTCCGGAGGTCAGCGCACGGCTGGAGACGGGGGCGGGGCAGGATGAATGACCGCCACGATCCGCAGAGGATCACCTGGTATTTCGCGCAGGAAAAGCGCACGCTCGCGGTCGTTACGGTTTCCGGCCTGCTGTATAATGCAGGTCTGCTGGCAGGGCCGCTGTTCGAGGGCCGGCTCGTCGGCACGCTGCTCGATGTGCTGAACGGAACGCAGACAGCGAAATACATGGCGCTGCTCGCGCTCGCGTATCTTGCGACCATTGCAGCCGTGCAGGGCGTGCGCTGCATCAAACGACTGTATGTCCGTCGGTTCGCAAATGACATCAACCGGCGCATGAAGCATATGCTCTATGCAGATCTTGTGCACCGTTCCAAAAAAGAACTGGATAGGGAAGGAAGCGGCGCGGTGCTGACCAAGGCGATTTCAGATGTCGATGCCTGCGCGGAGGGCATGCGTAAATTCACGACCGAGATATTCGATACGGGCGTCGTGCTTGTGTGCTACATCGGCCTGCTGCTCTGGTATGATGTGAAAATCGCGCTGCTGAGCCTGCTGTTCCCACCGCTTGCATATTTTGCCGCGGAGCGCATGAAAACCATCGTACAGCGCACCAATGCGGCGTTTCGTTCGAGCGCAGAGCGGCTGAATGCGGCGACGCTCGACCGCGCAGCAGGCGCACTGACATATCGTATTTTCGGCTGCGACGCGCAGCGGAACGCGGATTATGACGCACATCTTGCGGATTATGAGAGGTGTGCGGTGAGGGCCAATATATGGGTGTCCGCGCTGCCGCCGCTGTATAATGCGCTTTCCATGACAGGCGTGCTGTTTATCCTGTACCTCGGCGGCGCCCGCGTACAAAGCGGTGCGTGGGACATTGCGGCGTTCACGACATTTATTGCCTGCTTCGCGAAGCTATCGGTAAAATCCTCCAAGGCAGCCAAGCTGTTCAATGCCGTGCAGCAGGCGCAGGTGTCATGGAGACGCATCAAGGGATTTCTCTGCACACCGCCGGAGGAACGAGATCTGCCGCAAAAAGCACCGTGCAGTGTGAAGGCGACCGGTCTCTCTGTACCGGATGTGCTGGAAAACGCGAATTTCGAGATCAAACCAGGACAGATAATCGGAATAACGGGACCGGTAGCGTGCGGAAAAAGCATGCTCGGAAAGGCGTTTTTGTGCGAAAATCCGTATGAGGGCTCTATCTGGTTTGACGATCGCGAGCTTGCGTCGCTCGATGAAACAGAACGATGCGCATATATCGGCTATCTGGGGCACGACACGGAGCTTTTGAGCGATACGGTCGAAAACAATATCCTGCTTGGCGGCACAGGAGATGTGAAGGCACTGCTGCGGGCTGTACGGCTCGAACGGGAAGTGACGCCGGAAACACGCATTGGCGCAGGCGGCATGCGCCTGTCCGGCGGACAACAGCAGAGGCTCGCGCTCGCGCGGCAGCTCGCAAATCTGAAGCCGCTGCTGATTCTGGATGATCCGTTTTCTGCGCTCGATCGAAGGACCGAACGTGAGGTGTTTGATGAGCTTAGAAAAAAAGCGAAGGACTCCGCGGTTTTGCTGATTTCGCATCGTTTATATGTATTTCCGGAGCTTGATGGCGTGCTGTGGATGCAGAACGGTGTCGTGCGCACCTCGACACACGCGGAGCTGATGGCCAGCTGTCCGGAGTATGCCGAGCTCTATAAGCTGCAGCAGGGAGGACAGGAAAGTGCATAAAAACGTCAGTACGGTTCGGATTATCCTCTCCTCTGCGCTAAAAAACGCAGTTTTAAGCATCGGAACGATCGCTGCGGTCGCCGGCGCCATCGTGACGGCGCTCATCCCGCCGCTTGTGCTCGAACGCATCGTAAACACGCTCACGGAAGGAAAACGCCCGGGAATTATGCTCGTTTCAGCATATTTCGGTATTATTTTAATGGCAGGACTTGCTGAGTCAGCAAGAGAAAGCCTGCTCTCCGTGTTTGGACAGCGTATCACGCGCAGTCTGCGTCATGAGCTCTGCGGAAAACTTTCCCGACTGGATACGGGATGCTTTGTGCAGCAGACGCCCGGCGAAATCGTATCACGGTTTGTAGGTGATGTCGATACCGTGGAAAAACTGTTTACCGGCGGCATCATTGGCATGACGGCAGATATCGGTAAGATTATCAGCATATTGGCGGTCGTTTTTATAAAAGCGCCCGGTCTCGCATGGATGATTATTGCGCTTATACCAGCGCTGTACATTTTCACGAGAGCGATTCAGAAGCGAATGCTTCGTGCGCAGATGGACAGCCGGGCTGCGGCTGCGAGCGTTTCCGGCTTCCTGCCCGAAACATTGCACTGCATCCGCACAGTGCATCTTCTTGGACGCGAAGGATTTATGCGGAAACGTTATGATGAAGCAATCGAGGAGGGCTACCAGGCAATAGAACGCACAAATTTCTATGATTCGGTGTACTCTCCGGTCATTCTGATCGTGAGCGCTGCGGTAACTGCGCTGGTTTTCGTTCTTTCAGCATCAGGAAATCCATCGCTTCGTTATCTGTTCGGCATGTCTGCCGGTACAGCAGTCGCTGTGATCTCGTATATTTCGCAGGTATTTACGCCGCTTGAAAGCATCGGCATGGAAATTCAGACCGTGCAGTCAGCTGTCGCAGGCGTGCATCGAATTGACGATTTTCTGGCTCTTTCAGAAAGAGAGACCGGTAGCGCTGCTACTGAAAAATCGGATTTGTGCATTGCTGTGAATGAAGTGGATTTTGCTTATACTGCGGATACACCGGTCCTGGAGAATATTTCGCTGAATATAAGAGAGGGCGAGCACGTTACGCTGACAGGCCGAACCGGGGCAGGAAAATCGACGCTGTTTAAGCTGCTGATGGGGCTGTACCGTCCGCAGAAGGGCAGCGTGCGCATTATGGGACGCGAGGCGTCGGATATTCCGGATTCAGAGAAACGGCATCTGTTCGGCTGTGTGGAGCAGCATTTTTACGCGCCACCTGCTACGATCGAGGAACAGATTACGCTGTTTGATCCGGAAATTACGCATGATGACGCGGTGAAGGCGGCAAAGCTCACGGGTCTGCACGCGGCAATCATGGCACTGCCTGAGAACTATAAAACGATGTTTTCGGAGGCTCACTTTTCCCAGGGACAGCGGCAGCTGCTTGCAATCTCCCGCGCGGTAGCAGCCGACCCGAAAATACTGCTTCTCGATGAAATCACTGCGGATCTCGATGCTGAAACCGAACACTGCGTTCTTGCAGCGCTGCGTTCCGCCGCAGGAGGTCGCACTGTTGTTTCGATTTCGCACCGGCTATACGAGGAAGAGGGCAGCAGACGAGTCGAGATTGGCTGAGATGTAAAAGACGGCTGAGAATAAAAACTCAGCCGTCTTGTTGTATTTGTATCAGTAATTGATTTCGAGACCGGTCTCGCAGTCGCCGGTAAGCGATTTTGCGGCGCTGCTCTCCGTAACTTCATAGGTGTTTTCCGTGCCGATGAGGCCAATGCCTTCGAGCGCGATTTTCGGCTCGACTGCAAACGTCATGCCGGGTACGACCGGATCGTTAAAACCCTTAGCAAGCACCGGCGCCTCGTCCATCGTCAGACCGATGGAATGGCCGAGAAATTTGCAGGAATTCATAAAGCCGTCGCGGAATACCGGGTCAACGGCGGCGAGAACTTTTTCGTAAATCTCAGCCGGAACCGCACCCGGACGCAGCAGCTCAGCAGTCATCTTCTCGAGTGCAATGCACTGCTCGTGTGCGGCGCGGATCAGATCGGCCTTCGGATTTTCGTCAAGGTCGCCGAAATAGAACGTGATGCTCTTGTCGGTGTGATAGCCGCGCCAGCCGCACGGAATGTCGAGCAGCACGGTATCGCCGCCGCGAAGCAGGCGCTCGGTCGAACCGATGGACTTCATGGCGATGCAGGTGCCGACCGTGCCGGAGGGGCCGTCGAGCGCCGCCGGCATCAGGCTGTTCTCACTGTAGCTTGCAAAGCCGAGCACATCCTCGGCCGCCGGCTGATTGTAACGGGAGATGCCCATCGCGCCGTGGTCAAGCATGGAGGTGCAGATTTCAGAACACAGACGGGCCTCGCTCAGGCCGGGGCGCAGGAGCGCCGGCGCAACAGTTTCGAGAACCTTTGCGTGGATTTTTCCGGCGTGCCTCATGCATTCCAGCTCGTAGGCACTCTTGACGGCGCGCAGACCGCCCAGAATACTGTCGATGGAGGCAGGAGCGAAAGGAAGATACTTCTGGAGCATGGCAAGCTTTTGCAGCGTCATCGTCCGCGTCGCGACGTAAACCGTTTCAGGGATATGAGGAAAGGCGGATGCAATGCCGCGGAAGCTGCCAAGCGGACGGATGTCGGCAAAGCTGGAGTCGCGCACGGCGCATTCATAGGAATGGCGCACGAAAAGGGCCGCCTCATCGGGCGTGATGACGAGCGCGCCCTCCTGCATCGTGCCGGTAAAATAATACAGGTCGATCTTGCTGTCGAGCAAAATCATCCCCCAGTCGGGGTGGGCGGCGGATATCGCGCGGCGCAGGTTTTCCAGACGCGCGGCGAGCTCGGCCGCAGGAACAGCGGTATGTGGCATGGTGATCCCTCCGTTTTTTATTTATGATAGCTCCTTCATCATACCACAGCTGTACCGTAAAAGTCGAGAGGGAAGCGCAGCTTTTTTGCGCATCCGGCTGCGTTCGATTGACTTTTTTTCGCTGCTGCGGTATCATGATATATAAAGAAAAATGCCCGCAGGGAAAGGAGTCGTTATGCGCAGATTTTTCGGCCGGATACTCGGTGACCGGCGCGTTGCTGGCGGATTGTTTTTGATTTTGGAGCTGATCGCCGTGATGTGGGGCGTGGGCTGGATGAGCGAGCGATGGCCGTCGGTCACGCCGGCGCTCACCATTCTCAGCTTTGTCATCGTGGTCTGGCTTGTCCGCAAGTACGACAATCCGACCTATAAAATCACATGGATCATCATTATCCTGCTGTTTCCGCTGTTCGGCGGCCTGTTTTACCTGTTCTGGGGCAATACGCCCTTCAACCGCGCGCGCACACAGCATCAGTATGAGCCAAATCCGCCGGATTTCACCGATTACATGCGCAAGCCTGCAACGGAGGAGCTTTCGCAGCTGCATCCGCGTCATGCGGCCCGTACGCGCTATATCGACAGTCTGTGCGGCATGCCGGCCTGGACGAACACGGAGGCGCATTACTTCCGCGCCGGCGAGGATATGTTTGCTTCGATGTGCGAGGAGCTGGAAAAGGCGGAGCGGTTCATCTTTCTCGAATACTTCATCATTGAAGAAGGCAAGATGTGGAACACGATTCTCGATATTCTGGCGCGAAAGGCAAAGAAAGGCCTGGATGTCCGCATCATTTACGACGATGTCGGGTCGATCGCGACGCTGCCGCAGCACTATGACCGCTATCTGGTGTCGCTCGGCATTCGCGCGGTCCGTTTCAACCGCTTTATTCCGACGCTCAATACCTATCTGAACTATCGAAATCACCGCAAAATGATGATCATAGACGGCAATGTGGGGTATATGGGCGGCATCAACCTTGCCGATGAATACATCAACGAAAAGGTGCGCTTCGGCTACTGGAAGGATACCGGCATTCTGCTGCGCGGTGAGGGCACGGCGAACATGACCTCGCTGTTCCTTCAGATGTGGGAGTATGTGACGGGAGAGAAGATTACCGCGTTCAAAAGCTATCTGCCGACGGTCAAGCTGCCGCAGGACGGCTGGGTGCAGCCGTTCGCCGACTCGCCGCTCGACGATCTCAACATCGGTGAGTCCACCTATCTTCAGATCATTCACAACGCGCGAAAGTATGTCTACATCACCACGCCGTATCTGGTGCTCGACAATGAGATGATCACGGCGCTGACGATCGCGGCGCAGTCGGGCGTTGACGTCCGCATCCTGACGCCGGGCATCCCGGATAAAAAGCTGGTCTATATGATCACGCGGTCGTATTATCAGCAGCTGCACCGTGCAGGCGTGAAGATCTATGAATACCGCCCCGGCTTCCTGCACGCGAAGAGCATCGTCTCGGACGACGATACGGCGGTGGTCGGCACGATCAATATGGATTTCCGCTCGTTCTTCCTGCATTTTGAGTGTGCGACCTGCTTCTACAACAGCTCGGTCGTAGCGGCGGTCAAGCAGGATATCCTCGAAACGATCAATGTCAGCCGCCGCATTGACGACGCATGGCTGCGGCGTGTTCCGTGGCTGCGGTCGATCGCCGCAAGCGTGCTGCGCCTGTTCGCGCCACTGCTGTAAGTAGCTGATTTTGAAAGATGAAAATCGTGGGGGATAAAGCGAACAGATCGAAAGGTGTGGAGGTCTAAGCATGAAGAAAATAATTGCAGGAACAGGATTTGAACTGACAAGAACATTGATGGTGCTATGTACTTCTTTGATGGCAAGCATGAATATGGAAAATACAACAGAGTGGAATACGGAATTGGGTAGATATTGGCAAACAGTATCTGATATGAGTTTATTCCCTGTGCTGATAACAGGAATTATTTTATTGGTAACAGGCATTGCATTTTCTTTATGGGGTGTTTTTTCAAAAGAAGATAAATAAACGCTATTCCAGTTTGATAGACCGTGCATCTCAAAAAGGCACCGCCTCATTTTTCATGAAGCGGTGCCTTTTTGATACATTTTTACGTGCGCAGACCGAGATGCAGCAGCAGATAAAGGATGCAGGCTGCGATGGCGGCCCAGATGAGGCTGGTCATCAGAGTCAGAAACAGGCCGCGGAGCGGAAAACGGGTGCGGCGGAGCAGCAGCCCGAGCGAATGCGCGTCTCCCATGGCGCTGATGGCACGTTCGATGGCCTGCCCGCGCGGGCAGCCGGTGCTGCGTTCGAGAAGCTCCGCGCGCGAGAGAATGTGGTCAGATAGCTCGCGGCGTACGCGGCGGCGGTAGGGCGGCCAGAACAGCGGACCGCAGACCTCATCGAGAAAAGAGGCAAGGCGTTCATCTTCGTGCACAGGTCTCACCTCCCGCGGCCAGACTGCTGCATTTGCGGCGGTAATGCTCCCATTCACGGCGGCATCGCGCAAGCGTCTTTGTCCCCTGGCGGGTGAGACGGTACCAGCGGCGCGGCCGTCTGTCGTTCATCCGCTCGCGCGAGCGGATGTCGCCGCGCTCCTCCAGCCGGTGCAGCAGGGGGTAAAGGTCGCCCTCGTGCCCGGCAAAGGTGCGGTCACACTGGCGCTCGAGTATCGTTATGATCTCGTGCCCGGCGCGTTCTCCGTCGGCAAGTATGCCCAGCACGAGCAGTACATTGCATGACGCCCAGCAGGCGTCGTTCCTTCGGTCGGACATTGTTCTCACCTCCGCATATGATTTGCTATACACAGTATACCCGAAGTACGGCGATGCGTCAAACTGTTGATAAAATTCACACAAAATTTATAGGAGCGCCCTTGCGTTTTCTGTGCTCAAAGGGTAAAATAAAAGTAATATTTCGAAAAAAAGGAGTAGAAGATTGTTTTCTGCATTATTTGACTGGCTGCTCGGCGCGGGGCGCGAGGCGGCCGTTTTTATCATTTCCATGGTGCCGCTCGTAGAGCTGCGCGGCGCAGTACCGCTCGGCGCGGCCGCCGGAATCCCGTGGACGACGCTTTTCCCGCTGGCCATCCTCGGCAATATGCTCCCCATTCCGCTGCTGCTCGTGTTCGGGGAAAAGCTGCTTGCATGGGCGGAAACCCTGCCGCCGCTGCGTAAATTTGCCGCTGCGTACAAGAAAAAGCTGCTGAGCAAAAGCGGCGAGGTCACAAAATACGCCCGTCTCGGACTGTATCTGTTCGTTGCTGTTCCGCTTCCGGGAACCGGCGCGTGGTCGGGTGCGCTGATCGCAACGCTGCTGAAAATGCCCAAAACGCGCGCGCTGCTGTCTATTTTCTGCGGCGTCATCACGGCGGGCATCATCATGCTGATCGCGTCTCACGGCGTGCTCGGCGTGGTAAAGATGATATAAACGAACGCAAAAAGGCACTCTCATTCGTCCGAGAGTGCCTTTTGCGTTAATGCTTTCCGCAGCCGTGTTCGCCGCAGGTGTGATGGCCGCTGCCGTGTTCGTGCTCGTGATGGGTGCAATGGACGTTCGGGTCGAAGGTCAACTGACCGGCTGCAAGTGCTGCCGCAGCTTCGTCTGCGCTACCCGAAACACCGCCGTACAGTCGAATGCCCGCCTGCGCAAGCGCAGTCTGTGCGCCGCCGCCGATGCCGCCGCAGATCAGCGCGTCGACCTGATGCGCGGTCAGGAAGCCTGCAAGGGCACCGTGGCCGCTGCCGTTCGTGTCGACTACCTCGCTGTGTCTGATCTCGCCGTTCTCCACATCGTACAGCTTGAACTGTTCGGTATGGCCGAAATGCTGAAAGATGGTTCCGTTCTCGTAGGTAACTGCAATTCTCATGATATGTTCTCCTTTTTCTGTAATCTGCTGCGGGGACTGTGCCGCGTTTCTGCGGCATCGATGGCAGCAGAGCGGTCCTGTGCCGTCGCACAGGCGGTAGCGTCCGCCTGCGATCACGAGCGTCTTGCCGCCAATCAGGCTGTCTGCAATCTTTGTCCGTGCAGATTCGTAGATTTCGGTCGCTGTTGTCCGCGAAATATCCATCTGCGCGGCGCATTGCTCGTGGGTGTATTTCATCAGGTCGATCAGCCGCACGGCTTCGTATTCATCCACGGTCAGCGTGATGCTTTCCGGCGAAGGGATACCTTCGGGTACAAAGCGGTCGAACTCCGGCTCGGTGCAGATGCGCCGCCATCGACAGGGTCTTGCCATTGCTGTCACTCCGTTTCCGATATATGTCGATAATGATTATAACACACAAGATGCGTTCGGTCAACCCACAGTAAAATTTATGAGCGGAGAAAAACGAAAATCCCGATGCAGATCAGCTCTGCACCGGGATCAGAAAGAGAGAGATTTTAGCGTTTTTTAAGGTAGCGCATATTGCACAGAGCGGAAACGACGAGCATTGCCGCCGCGATGAGCAGCAGAGCAAAGCCGATGCGGATACCGCCGTGGTTTGCGGCAACGCCGATCGCTGCCGGGGCAGCTGCTGCGCCCAGACCGTTCAGTGTAACATAAATGCCCATTGAGGCAGGATAGCGCGAGAACAGGTCGCCGGCATTCGAGACCGTCGTGCCGTACATACCGGACATACACAGGCCGAGGCCGATGGTAGCGACGATCAGTACCGGAAGGCTGGTGCCGAGGACGAGCAGGACGAGGAAGGCTGCGATGCCGAAGCACATGACGGTGATCATCTGCCACGGGCGGAACCTTGCCGCGATCACGCTGCACGAGAAACGGCCGACAAGCAGCGAAATCCAGAGCAGCGAAGTAACGATCTGCGCCGCGCCCGCTGCAAGCACGCCGGAGTCGATGTAGAACGTGGTCAGCCAGCCCATCATGGATGCTTCGACCGCTTCGTAGAAAAAGCAGAGCGCGGTGGTCAGCCAGAACAGACGCTCGCGGAAAAATCCGTAATCGGTGGCGGATTTCTGCGAGCTTTCCGCAGGCTTTTCCTCATCCATTTTCATAAACAGGCCAAACACAAGACCGAAGGTGAGCAGAACGATTGCGATTTCAAGCGCCAGACGCCAGCCGTTTTCACCGCCGAGCTTCTGGCAGGCGAGCACCGCGAGCGGAGCAACGCACGCGCCGAATGCATACGAGGCGTGCATCATATTGAGCGGCGTTGCGCTGCCGTTTGCGTATTCGCTCATGACGCGGTTGTTGTAGTCGGTAATGCCGCCCTTGGAGATGCCGGTCAGGAACATCGCGGTGAGCAGCAGGACCGGCGAGCCGGTCACGAGCAGCATGATGAAGCCGACCGCAAACAGATAGTAGGAAACGAGATAAGAGCGCTTGAGACCCCATTTGACGACTGCCGCGCCGGACAGCAGACCGATGAGAAGGTAGCCGACCGACTGGGAGGAGATCAGTGTTCCGCTGAGCTGGTAGTCGAGCCCGTAGGCGGCGCGGAGATCGGGGAGGACGGAGCCAAGCATGATCGAGCCGAGGCCGTGCGCGAAATAAACGAGGAACAGCTCAGCGACAACAAAACGCTTGTTGCGGCTGATAGATGATAAAAATGCCTTCATAGTGTTTGCCCCTTCTGGTTTACGAAAATGAAGCATTGAGAAAATGCGAAACAGCATTCCCTTGCTTGCAGACAAAAGTATAACAGGATAAAATGCGGTTTTCCAGCACAATCTTGCGAATTCGTGCAGAAAAAACGGAAGAAAAACCGGTGAAAACCGCCATCCGGCAGGCCTCGAAGCGCAAAAAAATGCGCGGCTGCCTGCGCGGTTTATAAAATCTTGCGCTCGCGTATTTGAGCACAGAAAAACAGCGGACCGTAGAAGGTCCGCTGTCATGTGTACGTTTGAATAAAATCAGATGCGGCAGGATTCGAGCAGCTCGTTCTTGCAAGTCCAGAGCTTTTTGGACAGGTCGACAAAGTAGGTCTGCGGATTTTCGAAGCGCTTGATCTGATCCCAGAGCGTGTCCACCTCGCGCATACAGTAGTCGCGGATCTCGGTGATCGAGGGCGACTGATAGATGCATTCGCCGTTCTTGAAGATCTGCTGGCGCAGCGGACGGACGGTGTAGTCGGTAACGACGCGCTGCTTCCAGGTGTGGATCGGGTGGAAGAGAACATAGGGGAGAGCCGGATCGATGATCTCGTCATGAATGGTCAGAACGTCGCCCAGCGCCTTGCCGGTCTTGTTGTCGAACAGACGGTAGACCTGCTTGAAGTGCGGCGTGGTGATCTTCTCAACATTTTCGGAGACCTTGATCTTCGGAATGATCTCGCCGTCCTCGTTTTCAACGGCTGCAAGTTTGTAAACGCCGCCGAATACCGGCTCGGACTTGGAGGTGATCAGACGCTCGCCGATGCCGAACGAGTCGATCTGTGCGCCCTGTACGATGAGGTCGCGTACCAGATATTCATCGAGCGAGTTGGAGGCCATGATCTGCATATCGGAGAAGCCTGCGTCGTTGAGCATCTTGCGCGCTTCGACCGAGAGATAAGCGATATCGCCCGAGTCCAGACGGATGCCCTTGGCGCGGATGCCCTTTTCAGCAAGCTCCTTTGCCACGCGGATGGCGTTCGGAACACCGGATTTGAGTACATTATAGGTATCGACGAGGAATACGCAGTTGTCCGGATAGATCTCGGCATAGGCCTTGAAGGCCTCGTACTCGCTGTCGAACATCTGCACCCAGGAATGCGCCATCGTGCCGCCGGCCGGGATGCCGTGGTCGCGGTCGGCCAGAACACAGGCAGTACCCTGACAGCCGCCGATGAAGGTTGCGCGCGCACCGTAGATCGCGCCGTCATAGCCCTGCGCACGGCGGGAGCCGAACTCAAGCACGGTGCGGCCCTGCGCGGCGCGGGTGATGCGGTTCGCCTTGGTGGCGATCAGCGTCTGGTGGTTGACGGTCAGCAGAACCATGGTCTCAACAAACTGCGCCTGAATCATCGGGCCTGCAACGGTGACGAGCGGCTCGCCCGGGAATACCGGCGTGCCCTCGGGGACAGCCCAGACGTCGCATTCGAACTTGAAGTCGCGCAGATAGTTGAGAAACGCCTCGGAGAAGCATTTGCGGCGGCGGAGGTATGCGATGTCCTCCTCGGTGAAGTGGAGATTTTTGAAGTAGGAGATCAGCTGCTCGACACCGGCCATGATGGCATAGCCGCCGCCGTCCGGAACGCGGCGGAAGAACATATCAAAGTATGCGCGGCGGTTGCCCATACCTTTTTCAAAATAGCCATTTGCCATCGTGAACTCGTAGAAGTCGGTCAGCATGGTAAGATTTCTTTCGGTCATTGCGATAAACGCCCCTTTGCGTGAGAAAAAGACACGCGGTAAATTCATAGCCTGTGCACTGTCTTGACACACAGTATTAAACATATAATAGTACGTTTTATGGAAAAGTGCAAGCATTTCTTTTGTTAGAGAGAGCTAAGGCAATACCGCATAATTGGATAAGAGCGACTCGCGAGTAAATTTTGCGTACTGACGAGGCACGGTTTTGCAGTAATACTTGACGTATTGCCGTGAAATCGCAACAAAGTCAGGATACGAAATTTCCGCAAAGCGCCGCAGCTTTCCTTGTGCGGTGCTGCCTGAAATTTTCGGCGGGGCAGGGGGAAACAGACGGGCATCAGAAAGGTGTAGACGTGCTCTGACGACCCGGGGAAAACGGGCGGGCAGCGAATGCTACTGCGAAGGAATGTCTGCTTTATGCGGACAAATGATAGGATGAAATCGATCGGCGTCGTGTAAAAAACAAAAGAAAAGCAGAAAAGATACCTATTTAATATAATGGGAATAATGGTGAGAAGCAGCGCGGGCAGAGGAGGAACAGAAATGCACAAAGTGAATAAATATACATTTCATAAAATAATTATAAATTTTTCTTGCCAAACGGGAAATGTGGTAGTATAATAAAACCATCGAAAAAACGATGAATGCGAGGTCAAACGATATGGAAAAGAAATATAACAAAGTTGTTCTGGCATATTCCGGCGGTCTGGATACTTCGGTACTGATCCCGTGGCTTAAGGAGCATTACGGCTGCGAGGTCATCGCGGTTTCCGGCAACGTCGGTCAGGGTACTGAGCTGGACGGTCTGGAGGAGAAGGCGCTCAAGACCGGCGCTTCCAAGCTGTACATCGAGGATCTGACCAAGGAATTTGTTGATGACTATATCATTCCGACCGTCAAGGCGGGCGCAACCTATGAGCAGTATCTGCTCGGTACTTCCTTCGCGCGCCCGATCATCGCAAAGCGCATCGTAGATATTGCGCTCAAGGAAGGCGCAGACGCGATTTGCCACGGCTGCACCGGCAAGGGCAACGATCAGGTTCGCTTCGAGCTGGCAATCCATGCGTTCGCACCGCAGATGGACATTATCGCTCCGTGGCGTTTCTGGGAGCTGAACAGCCGCGAAAAGGAGATCGCGTACGCTGAGGCGCACAACATCCCGCTGAAGATCAACAAGGAGACCAACTACTCCAAGGATAAGAACCTGTGGCATCTGAGCCATGAGGGTCTGGACCTTGAGCTTCCGTCCAACGAGGCTCCGATCAACAAGCCGGGCTTCCTCGAACTGGGCGTTTCCCCGGAAATGGCTCCGGACAAGCCGACCTATGTCACCATCCACTTCGAGAAGGGCGTTCCGACCGCTGTGGACGGCGAGAAGCTGGACTCCGTTGCCCTCATCGAGAAGCTGAACAAGCTCGGCGGCGAGAACGGCATCGGCATCCTCGACATCGTCGAGAACCGTCTGGTCGGCATGAAGAGCCGCGGCGTATACGAGACTCCGGGCGGCTCTATCCTGTACGCAGCACACGCAAAGCTCGAGGAGATCACCCTCGACAAGGAGACCTCGCACTACAAGGCGCAGGTCGGCCTTAAGTTCGGCGAGCTGGTCTACAACGGCCAGTGGTATACGCCGCTGCGCAAGGCGCTGTCCGCATTCGTCGACTCCACGCAGGAGACCGTTACCGGCGACGTAAAGCTGAAGCTGTACAAGGGCAACATCATCCCGGCTTCCGTAACCTCTCCGTACAGCCTGTACTCCGAGGATATGGCTACCTTCAACGAGGATGACTGCTACGATCAGGCAGACTCCGCAGGCTTCATCAATCTGTTTGGCCTGCCGCTCAAGGTACGCGCGCTGAACGATCAGATGCTGTTCGCCAAGACCGGCGAGCACTTCCCGTCCGTTGATAAGTAAGTTAATTAAGGATCGTAGGGCGGCATGTCCGAAATGTGCCGCCCTACGGGTGTTTTGAGAGGTAACAGCACTATGGCAAAATTATGGGCAGGACGTTTCCAGAAGGAGACCGATCTTGTAGTAAACGACTTTAACTCGTCCATCCTGTTTGACTGCCGCCTGTACAAGGAGGACATCACCGGCTCGATCGCGCACGCGACCATGCTGGGCAGGCAGGGCATCATCGAGGAGCACGAGGCCGAGAAGATCGTTGAGGGCCTCAAGGGCATCCTCAAGGATATCGAGGAAGGCAACGTAGAGTTCTCGCTCGATTATGAGGACATTCATATGAACGTCGAGCAGCTGCTCACCGAGCGCATCGGCGATACCGGCAAGCGCCTGCATACCGGCCGTTCGAGAAACGATCAGGTCGCGCTCGATATGCGTCTGTATGTCAAGAAGGAGATCAAGGAGATCATCGAGCTGATCCTCGGCTTCATGAAGGCGCTCACCAAGAAGAGCCGCGAGAATCTGGACGCTGTCATGCCGGGCTATACGCATCTTCAGCGCGCGCAGCCGACGACGTTCGCACATTATATGATGGCATATGCCAATATGCTGAAGCGCGACATCACCCGTCTCCAGGACTGCTACGAGCGTATGGACGAGATGCCGCTCGGCTCGGGCGCGCTCGCTTCCACCACCTATCCGATCGACCGCGACTTCGTCCGTGAGCAGCTCGGCTTTGCGCGCCTGACCGACAACTCGCTCGACGGCGTTTCCGATCGCGACTACTGTGTTGAGCTGCTTTCTGCGCTTTCCATTCTGATGATGCACCTGTCGCGTCTGTCCGAGGAGATCATCTCCTGGTGCTCGTGGGAGTTCAAGTTCGTGGAGCTGGACGACGCATACTCCACCGGCTCGTCCATCATGCCGCAGAAGAAGAACCCGGACGTCTGCGAGCTCATCCGCGGCAAGACCGGCCGCGTTTACGGCGCGCTGACCACCATGCTGACCGTTCTGAAGGGTCTGCCGCTGGCATACAACAAGGATATGCAGGAGGACAAGGAGGCTGTTTTCGGCGCGATCGATACGGTCAAGCAGTGCCTTGAGGTATTCACCCCGATGTTCTCCACCATGACGCTCCGCCGCGACAATATGCGCAAGGCGGCGTCGCGCGGCTTCATCAACGCGACCGACTGCGCGGACTACCTCACCAAGAAGGGCGTTCCGTTCCGCGATGCGTACAAGACGGTAGGCCGTCTGGTCAATCAGTGCATCAAGGCGGACGAGACCCTCGAGACCATGACCATGCGCGACTTTGCGGCGATCTCCAACAAGTTCGGTGACGATGTCTATGATGCACTCGACCTGCGTACCTGTGTTGCAGGGCGCAAGGTCATCGGCGGCCCGGCTCCGCAGGAGGTCACCCGTCAGATCGACAAGATCGAGAAGTTCGTTGCCGATGTGGAGGACGAGCTGTAATTATGAGCAAACCGAAGATTTATATTGACGGCAAGGAGGGCACGACCGGCCTTCAGATCTACGAGCGTCTCGGCAAACGCGACGACGTAGAGCTGCTGCTCATCGATGAGGACAAGCGCAAGGATACCGAGGAACGCCGAAAGTTTCTGAATGCGGCGGACATCGTGTTCCTGTGCCTGCCGGATGCCGCAGCGAAGGAAGCTGTCACGCTGATCGAAAACGACCATACCCGTGTGATCGACGCATCGACCGCACACCGCACCGACCCGGACTGGGATTACGGCTTTGCGGAGCTGTCCAAGGCGCACCGCGCCGCGATCGCCGGCTCCAGGCGCGTTGCCAACCCGGGCTGCCACGCGAGCGGCTTCATTTCCTCTGTTTATCCGCTCGTCGCACGCGGCGTTGTCCCGGAGGACTTTGCCTTTACCTGCTCGTCGCTCACCGGCTATTCGGGCGGCGGCAAAAAGATGATCGCAGAATATGAGGATGCCGAGCGCGACAGCCGTCACGACTCCGAGCGCATTTACGGCCTCAATCTGCATCACAAGCATCTGCCCGAGATGGAATACGTCTGCGGTCTGATGCACGCGCCGGTTTTCGTGCCGATCGTCGGCGACTTCTACAAGGGTATGGCAACGACGGTCATGCTGCCTGGCGTGGATGCACACATCGTGCACAACACCCTCGCGGAGCACTATGCAAACCAGAATTTTGTGACGGTCGCACCGATAGGCGGCGATGAAAACGTCATTTATGCAAATACGATGGCAGGCCGCGATAGCCTGCGGCTGATCGTCTGCGGCCATGAGGAACAGACAATCGTTACCGCACTGTTCGACAATCTCGGAAAGGGTGCGTCGGGTGCTGCGGTGCAGAACATGAATATCATGCTCGGCCTGGAGGAAACGACGGGCCTGACGCTCTGAAACGGAGAAGAAGAACTATGAAGATCATTGACGGCGGCGTTTGCGCCGCAAAGGGTTTCAAGGCGGGCAGCGTGCGCTGCGGCATCAAGGCGAGCCGCACGAATGACGATACCGCGATCATTTTCAGCGAATGCGAGTGCAACGCTGCGGCGACCTACACGATGAACCGCGTAAAGGCGGCTCCGGTCTATGTCACCATGGAGCACCTCGAAAACGGTGTAGCACGCGCCATCGTCGCGAACTCCGGCAACGCGAATGCCTGCGCACCGGACGGCATGGAGAACGCACGCCGCATGGCGAAAGCGGCGGCTTCCTTCCTCGGCGTCGAGGAGGAGGACGTTGCGGTAGCGTCCACCGGCGTTATCGGCCAGCGCATCGATATCGAGTGCATCGAGGAGCATCTGTCCGAAATCGTTCTTTCGGACGACGCTTCGGAACAGGCAAACCGTGCAATCATGACCACCGATACCCGTACCAAGACTGCGGCGGTCGAGTTTACGGTCGGCGGCAAGACCTGCCGCATCGGCGGCATCTGCAAGGGCAGCGGCATGATCCATCCGAACATGGGCACCATGCTGTCCTTCATCACCACTGACTGCGCGATCTCTCACGAAATGCTGACTGATGCACTTCAGGAGAACGTAAAAAAGACCTACAACCGTGTGACGGTTGACGGCGATACCTCGACCAATGATATGTGCGTCGTTCTGGCGAACGGTCTGGCAGGCAATGAACTGATCGACTGGCAGAACGAGGATTATCAGGCGTTCTGCAAGGCGCTGAACGAGATTAACACCCGTCTGGCGCGTCAGATCGCAGCGGACGGCGAGGGCGCGACCAAGCTCGTGACCTGCACGGTCAGGAATTCGCGCAGCGAGGAGACCGCCGAGCGTCTGGCAAAGGCGGTTGTCGGCTCTAATCTCGTCAAGGCTGCCATGTTCGGTGCGGACGCAAACTGGGGCCGCGTCCTGTGCGCAATGGGCTACTCCAAGGCGCCGTTCCGCCCGGAGTATGTTGATGTAGCGTTCGAGTCCGAAAACGGCTCGGTTGCTGTCTGCGAGAAGGGCGCAGCGCTGAATTTCGATGAGGAGCTTGCAAAGAAGGTTCTCACCGCAAACGAAGTCACCATTCAGATTGACGTTCACGAGGGCGAGCATGCTGCTACGGCCTGGGGCTGCGATCTGACGTATGATTATGTCAAGATCAACGGCGACTACCGTACCTGAGCGGCGATAAATCGCGTGATTCTTCGTCAGCAGCGCGCTTGCGTACATATGTACGCGGCGTGCGCTTCTTCCTCGGCTGACACGATTTCTCTTGCTCAGGAGGCGAAGCGAGCTGCGCAAATGTGTGACGCGGTTTCTCTTGCGCGAAGGTACGGAGCGAGCTGCGTGAATGCAGACGCGGTTTTTCTTGCTCAGGAGGCGAAGCGAGCTGTGCAAATGCGTTGCGCGGTTTCTCTTGCGCAGGGGATACAGAGTAGATTGCGTGAGTACGCATCTGATAAAAACATATCCGAAAAGGAACGAAAAAGCATGGATACTCCCATCACAGAACAGAAAACAGACAATATGGATGCGGAGCTGAGAGCCGACATTCTGGTCGAGGCTCTTCCGTATATCCAGGAATATTACGGTCAGACCGTTGTCGTCAAGTACGGAGGCAACGCGATGATCAATGACGAGCTGAAGGACGCGGTCATCCACGACTTCGTTCTGCTCAATCTGGTCGGCGTCAAGGTCGTTATCGTGCATGGTGGCGGTCCGGAGATCAACGATATGCTGAAAAAAATCGGCAAGGAGAGCAAGTTCGTCAACGGTCTGCGCTACACCGACCGTGAGACCATGGACATTGTGCAGATGGTGCTGTGCGGCAAGGTCAACAAGGACCTTGTCACCCTGATCGAAAAGGCGGGCGGCCGCGGCATCGGTCTCGGCGGCATGGACGGCGGCCTGTTTCAGGCAAAGCGCCTGACCGACCGCGCGGGCACAGATTACGGCTACGTCGGCGACATCGTTGACGTTGACCCGGCGCCGGTCATCGACGTTCTTCAGCAGGGTTACATCCCGGTCGTTTCGACCGTTGCGCAGGGCATCGATGACGAGACCAACTACAACATCAATGCCGATACCGCAGCGAGCAAGCTCGCCGTTGCGCTCGGTGCGAAAAAACTCATCCTGCTGACCGATGTGCGCGGCCTGATGCTCGACGTCAACGATGAAAACAGCGTGCTGCATCGACTCAAGGTTTCTGAAGTGCCTAAGCTCGTGCGCGACGGCGTCATCAAGGGCGGCATGATCCCGAAGGTGGACTGCTGCGTTGAGGCGGTCCGCAAGGGCGTTGAGCGCGCGACCATTCTCGACGGCCGCGTCAAGCACTCCATCCTCATCGAGCTGCTGTCTGATGTCGGCGCAGGCACGATGTTTCAGTAATTCACAGCAATCAGTAGATTTATGCTGATTTCGCAGATTTTCCACGAAAAGGGCGAAAACCAATGACATATAACGAACTGAAAAACGAAGAAAATAAATATGTAATGAACACCTACGGCCGCTTCCCGATCGCGCTCGACCACGGCAAGGGCGCGACCCTGTGGGACGTAGAGGGAAAGAAGTACATCGACCTTGCCTCCGGCATCGGCGTCAACTGCATGGGCTACGACAACCAGATCCTCATCGACGCAATCACCCGGCAGGCGCACAAGATCATGCACGCCTCCAACCTGTTTACCACGGAACCGATGGTGCAGGTCGCGAAGAAGCTCGTCGAAAAGACCCATCTGAACGGCAAGGTATTCTTCGCCAACTCGGGTGCGGAGTCCAACGAGGGTGCGATCAAGCTCGCGCGCAAGTATTCCTTCGACAAGTACGGTGAGGGACGCTACAAGATCGTAACGCTCATCAATTCTTTCCACGGCCGCACCGTAACTACGCTCAAGGCGACCGGCCAGGATCGTTTCCATAACTATTTCTTCCCGTTCACCGAGGGCTTTGACTACGCGGTCGCGAACGACATCGACGACGTTCGCCGCAAGGCCGACGATATGACCTGCGCGATCATGATGGAGCTTGTACAGGGCGAGGGCGGCGTGCTGCCGCTCGATCAGGAATTTGTCAAGCAGGTCGAGGCGCTCTGCCGTGAGAAGGATATGCTGCTCATCATCGACGAGGTACAGACCGGCATCGGCCGCACCGGCAGCCTGTTCGCGTTCCAGCAGTACGGCATCCGTCCGGATGTTGTCACCATGGCGAAGGGTCTCGGCGGCGGTGTTCCGATCGGCGCTGTGCTCGCGGCAGATACCTGCTGCAGCGTTCTGACGCCGGGTACGCACGCGACGACCTTCGGCGGCACGCCGCTCGTCTGTGCGTCTGCGAATGCAGTGCTCGATCATGTAGGCGACCCGAAGTTCCTGCATGAAGTCAAGGAGAAGGGCGAGTATCTGAAGAACGGCATCCTTGCGCTCGGCAAGGACAGCATCCATGGCGTTCGCGGCATGGGTCTGATGCTCGGCATCATCGTCGACGAGGGCAAGCATTCCGCTTTTGCGAACAAGCTGATCGAAAACGGTGTTCTGGCGATCACTGCCGGCAAGAATGCGGTTCGCCTGCTGCCGCCGCTGGTCATTTCCAAGGAGGAAATGGACGAGGCATTGGCAGTCATGGCAAAGGTATTTTAAGAAAACGCCGCACAATGAAAGCGCGGTATGGCCTTAACGGATTATAGAAAGGTGTTTTACCAATGAAGCATTTACTCAAGCTGCTCGACTGCTCCACCGAGGAGATCATCGGCCTGCTCGATCTGGCAGATCAGCTCAAATATGAACAGAAGCATAATATTTCCCATCGCCATCTGGAGGGCAAGAGCCTCGGCATGATCTTCCAGAAGTCCTCCACCCGTACCCGCGTTTCCTTCGAAACCGGTATGTATCAGCTCGGCGGTCAGGCGCTGTTCCTGTCCAACCGTGACCTTCAGATCGGCCGCGGCGAGCCGGTGCAGGATACTGCGCGCGTTCTGAGCCGCTATCTGGACGGTATCATGATCCGCACCTACGCACAGAAGGAGGTCGAGGATCTCGCGAAGTACGGCTCCATTCCGATCATCAACGGTCTGACTGACTTCTGCCATCCGTGCCAGGTTCTGGCCGATCTGATGACCATCCGCGAGAAGTTCGCGGTTCTGGAGGGCCTCAAGATGTGCTACATCGGCGACGGCAACAACATGGCAAACTCGCTGATCGTCGGCGGTCTCAAGACCGGCATGAAGGTATCCATCGCAACGCCGGTGGACTACCGTCCGGATGCTGAAGTCATGGCCTTCGCAGAGCCGAACCCGAACTTCTTCATCACCGACGACCCGATGAAGGCTGCGGAGAATGCAGACGTTGTCATCACTGACACTTGGGCATCCATGGGTCAGGAAGCCGAGAAGGAAATCCGCATGAAGGCGTTCCAGGGCTATCAGGTTAATGACGAGCTGCTCGCCGCTGCAAAGCCGGGCTGCATGGTGCAGCACTGCCTGCCGGCATACCGCGAGCAGGAGATCACCACCAAGGTGTTCGAGGAACACGCAAACGAGATTTTCGAGGAAGCGGAGAACCGTCTGCACGCACAGAAGGCTGTCATGGTCACTCTGATGGGCAGCGTCGAGGAATAATCCGGGGCAACCCCAAGTGCCTGCAACGCGCAGAAAACGTTGCAGGCGCTTTTTTCTGTACGCCATTTGCGGAAATCCTATTGACATACTCTGAAAAGCTGTGTAAACTTATATCAGTATGCAAAAATGGAGAATAAGGAGCAGATAGACGTGTTAAACCAGTTTTCGAGAACAGAACTGCTGCTGGGTCATGAGGGCATGGAAAAGCTCAGCAAGGCTCGCGTAGCGGTATTCGGCATCGGCGGCGTCGGCGGCTATACGGTAGAGGCGCTTGCACGCAGCGGCGTCGGCACGCTCGACCTCATTGACGACGATAAGGTGTGCCTCACGAACCTCAACCGCCAGATTATCGCCACGCGCAGCACGGTTGGCAAGTACAAGGTCGATGTGGCGGCGGAGCGCATCCACGACATCAATCCGGACGCGGTGGTCAACACTTACAAGACGTTTTACAACCCCGAAACGGCGTCCCAGTTCGATTTTACGCAGTACGACTACGTGGTTGACGCCATCGACACGGTAACGGGCAAGATCGAGCTGGTCGAGCAGGCCAACAAGGCCGGCACCCCCATCATCAGCTGCATGGGCGCAGGCAACAAGCTGAACGCCGCCGCCTTCGAGGTCAGCGACATCTATAAGACCTCGTTTTGCCCGCTCGCGCGCGTTATGCGCTACGAGCTGCGCCGCCGCGGCATCCGGAAGCTCAAGGTGGTCTATTCGCGCGAGCAGGCGATGACGCCGATCGACGATATGGCGAGCAGCTGCCGCCAGGACTGCATCTGTCCACCGGGCACGGCGCGCAAGTGCACCCAGAGACGTCAGGTTCCGGGCAGCACGGCCTTTGTGCCTGCTGTAGCGGGACTGATCGTGGCCGGCGAGGTCGTCAAGGATCTCTCGGGCGTGAGAAACGATTAATACAGGACGGCCGGCGCTATTCAGCCGGCCGTTTTTTGCGGTTGACTCTATAACGGTTATAGAGCTTATCATGGGATGCGGAGAAGGCACAGCCGCCCCGAATGATCAGAAAAACCGACTCGGACGAACGGAACTTCCCCTGTGAAACGTGATTTCACCGCATCTGGTCACATGGTCTGAAAACCGCAGCATTATCGCGCGAGATCACGCCGGCCGACCGGGACTTCACCGAGAGCAGCATTCCTGTTTGGAGCATAAAATGACTGGAAAGCCGCCCTCGGATATGCTATACTGTTTTTTGTATAGGAAAAACAGGAGAGCGTATTCTCCTGCAAAAGGCGGTAAAAAGAATGCATTTTTTCAAAAAAATACGAATCGGTCAGCGTGCAGTCAAGACTGCGCTTTCGGTCGGAATCGCGCTTGCGGTTGCGCAGATTTTAGGTTCCAGTCTGCCGATTTTTGCGGCGATCGGTGCGATTTCGGTTATGAGCCGCACATGGAGCGACTCACTGAAGGAAAGTCTGACGCAGGTTGCCGGTACTTTTCTCGGATACCTGATCGCATGCGCTTTTGTACTCTGGCTGCCGTGGCGGCCGCAGTTCTTTCTGTGGATGGCAGTCGGCACGCTCTGTGTCATCACACTCTGTATCGCGCTGCGGCTGAATTTTGCCATTCCGCTCGCGAGCATTGTGTTCGCGGATGTCTGTCTGTATACGGGCGGAGACGCCGTGGTCTACGGCTTTCATCGCTTCACAGATACGATGGTCGGTCTGGCGGTTGCGCTCGTGGTCAATATCGTGATCCGGCCATACAACAACCGCCAGAAAATCCTGAATATGATGTACGAGCTGCAAAAGCAGTTTCTCCCGCTTCTGGAGGCGCGTGTGATCGCGCACCGCTACCCGGATCTTGCGCCGCTGCGCAACAAAATGGCGAAGCTGGACGATGAACTGCGTATTTTCGAAAAACAGCCGGTCGCGCTTTTTCATCATACCGTGCGTGTTTCCGCGCGGCGGCAGGAAGCTGCTTATCTGCGCGGCTGTCAGCAGCTGCTCGATAAAATGGGCGGCGAGCTCGCGGCGCTGTGCAACATGGATTCCAGTCCGGTTCCGGACGATAAAATGCTTGCACGCCTGAAGGAGCACGGTGTCGCCGTGCCTGAAGGCCTCGAAAAGTATGGATATTGCAGCGAAGTCGACACAGCGGTCATGAATTTCCATGTCGGCAATCTGCTGGATGCCTATGATTACCTGAGTATACTGCATCATGGATAAGGAAAATCAGGGTTCGCGCAGATGCCGAGCGTGGCTTTTGGACAAATAAAAAAACAGCAGCAAAAAGCGGCGCTGCCTCCGAGAAGTGTTCCCGGAAGCAGCGCCCTGTTTGCATTTCTTTGGAGCCTTAGCCCTTGGCTGCGAGGCTCTGCTCGTAAGACTCAATCATCTTCTTGAACGTGTGTCCCGAACGACGTTCGAGTTTTTCGAGATACCGCATGGTGCTTTCGCTGGTGAAAAGTTTGATTTGCAGCTGAATTTTATCATTATCGACCGTTACAAAGATGCGGTCGATATATTTTTGCACAAAGTCGCGGCCCATGAGCCCGTTCACCGCATCGTCGCGAGCGGCCTGTAAAACACGGCGGATTTCCGCGATGTGTGCGTTGAGGTCGGCGCGGGAGGTCCGGGCGGCCTCCAATTCTTCGAGACAGAGAGTGCACTCGTCGATCTCATTGTCGCACTGACGGTTCATCTTGAGAAAATCCGCATCCGTGATCTGACCGGTGACGTTGTACTCGAGCAGCTTGCTCTTTTTCTTTTCAGCGAGCTCGCGCCTGGTACGCTGCGTGTCGATCTCCTGCGCAAGGTCGGTATCGTCCTGACTGATCGCACGGTACATTTCGATATAGCGCTCGATCAGTTCATCGGCATTGACGTCCGCTTCCTTGAACACGTCCATCAAAACCGGCTTGAGTTCCTGCTCGTACAGCGGCAGGGAAGGGCAGGAGTCCTTTCCGTTTTTGATCTTGCCGGAGCAGACCCACTTGCTGTTGACGCTGCCTTTCCGGTCTTTGGCATCGCGTCGGTAGTAGGCCGCGCCGCAGTGCGTGCAGTACAGCTTGCCGGTCAACAGATTGTCGTGATTGCAAAGATTCTGCCGCCGCTTGACATCCTTGCTGCGGCGGGTGAGGACAGCGTTTGCTGCGTCCCACAGCTCCTCGGATACGATGGCAGGTACGATTTCACCGCTCTCATCCTTGAACATCACCCACTCCTCAGGCGGGAGAAACTTCTGCTTTTTAGTGAACATATCCACGATGCGCACTTTGTTGCCGACATAATAGCCCTTGTACTTCGGGTTGGAAATCATGCCGGACATGGTCGTGTGGGCGATTTTTCTGCCGTTATGGTTGCGGTAGCCTTTTTCCCAGAACAGGTTTTCGATCTGCTTCATGCTGTAATGGTCAGTAGCGTACAGCTCGAACAGCTCGCGCACCATGGGCGCCTCGTTTTCGTCAATGACAAGGCGCCTGCTGTCCTTTCGATAGCCGAAAATGCGGCTGTTGCCGAGAACAACATTGTTTTTTATCGCCTGCTGGTGGCCGAACTTGACGCGGCTGGACAGCTTGCGCAGCTCGTCCTGAGCGATGCCGGACATGATGGTGAGGCGCAGCTCGGAGTCCTCGTCGAACGTGTTGATGTTGTCGTTCTGGAAAAAAACGCCGACGCCTGCGGAAAGCAGCTCGCGCGTGTAGCAGATACTGTCGAGTGTATTTCGGGCGAAACGGGTGATCTCCTTGGTGAGGATGAGGTCAAATTTGTCGTCCTTCGCGTCCTGCACCATGCGCTGAAAGTTGTCGCGCTTGCGCGTGGTCATGCCGGAAAGACCCTCGTCAATGTAGCCGTCGATGAACGTCCATGCCGGGTTGCGCGTGATATAGTCGCGGTAGTAGCTGATCTGGTTGTCGAGCGAGTTGAGCTGCTCGTCGCTGTCGGTCGAAACACGCGCGTAAAACGTTACGCGCAGAGCAATGTCGCTGAGCCGCGTTGTGCGCAGCTTTTGCCGTATCGTAAAGATGTCCATAAGCCACACCTCAAAAGTTCATTGTATCATGATTAGTATATCATGACAAGTGCGCAAATACAAGAGAAACGGATCGAGAAAGCACGGATCTTCATATGTATGAAGGCAAACCCTGTCGTGCGGTGGCGACGCAGTGCATTGAAGTGGGAGTGGATCTGGACTTCAAAACGGTATATCGTGCTCTGGCGCCTTTGGACGCCATCATTCAGGCGGCCGGACGGTGCAACCGCAACGGACGTGACCGGATGGGACGAGCAATCGTATTTTGCCCTGAGGATAGCCGAAGGCTATACCCGGATGACTGCTATAACAATGCTGCCGTTACCGTGCAGGAAATGTCGCCGTCTTTTTTATTCATGATCCGGATAATATTCGGGAGTATTATCAGCGGCTGTTCGATGGGAGTACAGACAAGAAAGCATTGACAGAGGGGATTGATGCCCGGTCTTTTGAGCAAACAGCGGCACAGTATAAGCTGATTGACAATACCGGTGTGCAGATTATTGTCCCCTATGCGGAGAAACGCGAATTGCATAAGAGTATATCGAAGCAGCATCTATTACCTTGATCTGCTTTGACAAAAATCTGGATATCTATGCGGAAGAAATTCCGGTTGCCCGCAGAAGCAGAGCTCGGTTCGATGGGCAGACGGCGGGAAGCTGCGTGTACCTGCTCCGTCCGCAATATGAAGAATACTATTCTGCGGAGATGGGACTTCATTTACCGCAGGGAGAAGAATTTGACGGTATATGGTAAGGATAGCACGTTGAGTCTCCGCTTTATTGGACACTCAACGTGTTATTATTTTACAGATAAAATAGATGGAGAGCCTGAAAAATATAGATGACATAATTTTGCTGTTCTATCCGTCAAACGACGCGGAGCACGCAAATCATGGAGGTGAATTGTATTTGAAAGAAATTGTAATCGAGGTGTGGGGAGACCTTGCATGCTTCACGATGCCGTATGCAAAGGGTGAAAGATTAACCTATCCGTTCCCGACTCCATCTGCCGCAAGAGGGATTCTTTCAGCGATTTATTCAAAGCCGAAAGAGTTTCGCTGGCAGATCAATCGTATTGAAGTGCTGAACCCCATCCGTTATATCAGTTTTAAATCGTACTGGTTACTGCGCCGAACAACACCGGCATTAAGACGATTGATGATCTTGGCGGTAAGAAGGTTCCGGCAGGCGCAGGTCGCGTCAATGCGCAGTTTATGGAGAGCTATAATAAGGAGCACGCAGACAACCCGATCGACATCCAGTACACCGATGCAGATGCTTCCGCGGCGTTGATCGATCTGTATAACGGCTGCTACGATGACATTATGAACCTTTTTAAGCCATCTGCGATTTGGGAGGGCATCGTCCGCATCGTTCCGAATATTCCGCAAACGCTCGAGATCGCAGCGGCTGCGGCTGTGATCGGTATTGTACTGGGCTTTCTGCTGGCTTTGTGCCGCATTAAAAAATTCCCGGTGCTCAGTCAGTTCGCTACGCTGTACATCTCGTTTATGCGCGGCACGCCGCTGCTCGTGCAGCTGTTTCTGTCGTACTACGGCAGACCGGCGGCCAGACCATGCGCCGCATCATTCTGCCGCAGGCAATGATCGTTGCCATCCCAAACCCCGGCAACAGCCTCATCAGCCTGCTCAAGTCTACCTCGCTCGCGTTTACCATCGGCGTGATGGACATGCTGGGCAAGGCAAAGGTCGTCGCGGGCAACAATATGCGCTATTTTGAGGTATATATCGGTCTGGCGCTTCTGTACTGGCCGATGTGCATCCTGATCGAGTTCGCCGTACACAAGCTGGAAAAACGTTTCAATTTTCTACAATCTCGGCAGCCTGCTCATGGAGTTTGAGGCGGGCGAGTCCATCATTGCCCCGGAAATGTACGAGGCGTATGGCTATGGTGCGGACAGCCGTCCGTCCGATCTGCATTCCAATCGTGCTAAGGACAAAAACGGCAGCTTCATCGGTTTTAACGCAGAGCGCCGATTCTCGGAGAACTGCCTGCTCCAGATCGACAGGAATGAGGATGGCAGCGTAACGTATGGCCTTATTCCGATCGATTTGACCATGGAGAACGAGCGTGCGCTGGAGCGCGGCCTGCCGAAAATCGCATCCATCGAAGTGGCTGAGCTGATTATAGAGCATATGACGGCATACAGCGCACTGTATGGCACGAAGCTGACTTACGATAAGGAAAGCGGTCTCATCTGCATCGCTTAATCTGAGGACAGCACGATGCTGTATAAAAACGAAATTGCTGAACAAGTAAAGCAAAAGAGGGTATCCAAACGGATACCCTCTGGTTTTTGTGTAAATTCGCAATGCGGGCTTGCCTGCTGCGCGCCTTGTAACACTGTTCTCATGCCTTTAGGCGGGGAATCACGCGCAATACACAAGATAAGGAAAATAGAGGATCAATGCAAGACCGCTGCCGATAATAGTGAACGGCGTATCCCAAGAGCCTCCTGACGTATATGAATGCCGAGAGTTTATTCTGTGGGACGAATGGCTTGCGGGGGATTTGTGCATTTCATCAAAGGCCTGCTTGCAGTGCACATATCCGTCGATGCCTTTACCGTAAAATCCGTAATCCTCCTTGATAATCTGACTTGTGTTTGCTTGCCTTTGGCATTATAATAGCGCTGTAGAGAGAATTTGTAAAGTAAGTATAATAATATGCGGTAGTTACTAAAAAGAAACTAATAGGAGACTGTCATGGAAGATAGAGAAATCAAAATGCTGCCGGCCTGCCCGGTGGAGACTACGCTGACGCTCATCAGCGATAAGTGGAAGGTACTCATTCTGCGAGACCTGATGACGGGAACGAAGCGGTTCGGAGAGCTGAAAAAGTCGATTGGCCACGTTTCTCAAAAGGTACTGACAACGCAACTCCGTCAGATGGAGGCGAGCGGCCTGCTCAGTCGAAAGGTCTACGCAGAGGTTCCGCCGCGCGTGGAATATACGCTGACAGAACTGGGATGCAGTCTGAAGCCTGTTATGGATGCCATGTGGGAGTGGGGAGCAGGGTATCAGAAACGACAGAAGGCGGAAGGTCTAGTGCTGACAGACAACTGAACATCGCATCGCTAAATAAGAACATCGCATCAGAGGCAGTATCGGGATAGCTGAGGAGACTTCTGCCGCGTGAGAAGAACCGATTATCATGGATATAAGACCCGCTCGTTTCGGATTCAGACGAGCGGGTCTTGTGCATAAAAATTCACCTGCGTGGAAAACTGAAATGAAAGCACCTGGGAATATATATTAGAAAGCCCAGAAAGGAGAGTTTTTATGCAGGGTACAGAGCAAATGAAAAAACGGATGGCAGAAATGATCTGGCTTCAGTACTTCAACGAGAAGCTGTTTGAGCAGAAGAAGATCGATGAGACTGCCAGAAACAAACTCCGGCTGGCAATCTTGGCCGACGGACGAAAGGCATAGCAGAGTGCTTCGGCACTCGGTTGAGACTGTCGAAAAACTCCGTTTTCCGACAATCTGTGTTTTGACTTCGCAAAACACGGACGTCCGAAGGTTCTCATACGGAAACTTTCTCCCTCTGGACTTGTTCGTCAGAATTCACAAATATTCGTTCCGTTTCTATTGTTTCCTACAAAGTTAATCCTCCTGAGCAGATTTGTCTTGTCATTCATTAAGTCAGGATATATTATCGGAATATAGTAATATTTCTATTCGTTTCCTGCACAAATGATTCTAAAATCATAAATATTAGAAAGAGGAGGTCTTCCTTATGAGAAAACTCCGGCATTTTATTGCACTCGTCTTGACCGTGTCTTTACTATGTTATGTTCTCATTCCGATAAAGGCCTCCGCTTATCATGATACACAGGGGCACTGGGCCTCGACCGCGATTGAACGCTGGACGAAATACGGCGTTGTACAGGGCGATGGAACCTCTTTTCGTCCGGATGCCCGGATTTCCAGTGGAGAAATTGCAGCCATTCTTTCCAGAGTCCTGGATTTTAATACATTCAGCACAGAAAACGATGCATTCTGGTACGATCCATACATCAGGAAATGTGTATCCGAGCGCATTTCAATTCCTCAAGATCGAACTTGTATTTCACGGCAGGATGCAATGATTGCGCTGTCGCAGGCTCTGAGCGTTGCTGAATCCGATCGGTCGGCGCTTTCCTTATATTCAGATGCCGACCGAGTAAGTGATGACGCGGTTTCCTATGTTGCCGGACTGATCTCCTCCGGCATCGTGAACGGAATTACTCCCACTCTGATTGCGCCGGAGAAATCCGTCACCCGTGCCGAACTGCTTACGATGCTCGACCGAGCCATTATCCAGGTCATCTCATCACCCGGAACTTATGAGCTTGCTGCTCAAGACGGGATCATACTGATTTCGTCCGGAGATGTGATCGTATCCGGCAAAACACCGGCAGCGATCCTCATTACAAGCGGTGCAGACGGCGGAGTGATTACTTTTCAAGATGCGTCCGTCACCGGACGCTTTACCGTGCGTGCCAATAACACCCTGATTGTTAACGATAATTCCGAGCTTCCGGAGATTGGATTTTTCGGATGGGGCAGCCGGTTGGAAGTGCTGCCGGTTGAAATCCCGCCCGTCCTGCCTGCTGTTTCCGGAAAACCAAAATACGAACCCGTATATAAGGCATTGAATGTCTCAGAGCCGCGAGACATAGACGGCGGTGTTTACAGCTATGTCATGATCGAAAGCGACCTCGGCGACGGAGAGGTCACGCTCAGAAATATTACTATCAATGATGATCTGCTTATTCAGGGAGGCGGATCAAATTCGATCCATCTCGTAAACTGTACGGTGAAGGGCAAGGTGAGGATGGAGAAAAGCGGAGGCGAGCCGCCCCGCCTTTGCTTATCCAACACGCCGATTTCCATGATTACAACCGCAAATCCTGCTATTATCGAAGCCGCAGATGCTGATTCCGTAATACAGAAGGTACAATCGCGCAGCGATCTCACGATACAGGGGGCAGAAACCGTAATCGAAAGTCTGACGATTGCCGACGCAGATCAGGAAGTCTCCCTTCATTTCAGCGCCGGCCATGTCAAGCAGCTGCAAACACATTCGTCAGTGCAGATCATCAACGAGAATACGGTAATAGACAGTCTTTATGCCGGTGGCAGATTGACGCTCGAAAAGGGTGATTTCCCGAGCGTCTGTGTACCCGCAGGGACTCAGGCAGAAGTGATTCTGGACGAAGGCCGGATCGGTTGTATTGAAATAAACGGAAATGCGAAGCTACGCGGAGAGTATGACACAGTTACTGCACGCGGCAGCCTTTCTTTGCAGGAGGGGAGCATCAAGAAGCTCTATACGCCTGCCGGTAGCGGAAATGCTGTCGCAGTAACGGTTGCACCGAATACATGGATCTCCGAAGCAGAAATCAATCGGCTGACCGCATTCGATGTGAGCGGCTCGGTTGCACATGTTTCGGCATATTCTGATGTAACCTTAATGCGTGGCCGACTGCCGAAGGTGGAAATTTTCTCTAAAACATCTGATGATATTCACCTGACGATTATCGACGATGCAGAAATCGAGCAGACAGTTCTCAATACTTCCAATAAAATCATTCTTCATGGGGAGGAAAACACGGTCTTTGTTGCGGCAGATCAGACCGTTCCCCGGATTGAGCAGAAAGACGCTTTGCCCGCAAAACATATCCATATTTACTCCAATCAAATAACGACACAGCCCGCAACCTGTACGCAGGCCGGTACGCTGAGCGCAAAGTGCATCCAATGCGGTTACGTTTTATCAAGTGAAATCGCAGCTACGGGCCATTGCTGGGATAACGGCTGTATCATTGATCCCCCAGCGGTCAAGCATGAAGGCGTAAAGCAGTTTACCTGTCTGAACTGCGCGCAGACCCGAACAGAATCGATTCCGGCGCTTTCTCCCGATGAAAGCGAGAAGAAACCCGCTTTTTCGATCAGCAACATTCATTTTTCAAACGAAAACGGCGCTTTGTATCTCGTCTGGGATGCAGCCTATGGCGGCTCCGGCTCTGCCGGCGCTTATTTCTCCGTGGAGATGAAACAGGAAGACGGAAGCTGGAAAACGATCACCTCCTTGCTATACTCACGCAGATGTTCACTTCTCTGGACCACCGCGGATCGCGTGCATTATACCGCTGCTCGAATTAAAATGTACGCTAATCGTCAGCTGATCACCGAAGCAGAACAGGAGATTTCGTTTGATATCAATACAACGGCTCTGATGAATGATATCGGCGTTTGCTTCAGACAATATCAAGATACCGTCCGCGCAACCGTTCGGAATGCGGTGAGTGGACGAACCTGTCGTCTGGATATCATGACCAATCCAATAGAACAGCGCACCTTTGTACCCGACGCTGATGGCAACGCCTATGTCGACCTGAACTGCAATCTCGATGCACTCAGGGAGGCGCAGTATCAGCTGTTGAGCTTTGTTTCGTCTGCAAGCAGGGACAGTGCTGCTCTGACTATTGAGAGAACAGCATGGAGCAACTGTACGGATGCTTTTTCAGAAAATCACGAGCTTTCGTATGCTGTTGATGAAAACCATATGCTGATACTTCAGACCGATATCGATAATATCGATGAATGTGTTCTGATGCTCAACAGCGCAGAAGATGCAAAAAATCTCAGAATCGAACTGAAAGACGGCTTAACCTTGACGGAACGGCTGCTTTCCCAGCCAAATGCGTATTACACATCCGCTTCACTGCTGCGACCGGCAGACGATAAGGAAAATGTTCTCGCACACAGCAATCAGATTTTGAATGTGTCCGGTTCTTTGCCGCCAATCGAGATAACAGGTGCGGAACGCCTGGAATCAGGAAGGCTGTCTATTCACATCAGCGGTAATCCTGATGCAAAATACTGTTACTTTTTGCGCGCGAATGATCAATATCTGCCTCTTGAGGCCGAACAGGATCAGCTGACGTGCATGACTGACCTCGACCTTGACGGTCAGAGAATTGATGTAATCCGTACACAGGTTTTGAAATCTGGTGATGTGTTCACGCTCTACTGCTCGGCGCGCGATGATGGGTTTAAATTCCCGGAAAAGGAGACAGGACCAGACATCAAGGAGCCGGAGAAAGATCCGGAAAAAGAACCGGGCAAGGATAACCCTAGTCCGACAGATGAAATTTTCATTGAGCAGATTCAAAAAGGCGGTGAAGTCCGTTTGACCGCTCCGGTTACAATAACAGACAACAGCAATAACATCAACCTCGAAAAGAATGTAACCCTTGATCTGAACGGGCAGACACTCGATTTGTCAGCAATCTCCCTGTGGGTCCCGGAGGGCGTTTCGTTGACGGTAAAGGACAGCGAGGGAGGCAGCGAAATTCAAAGCTCCGTCTCTATTATTTATAATCAAGGCGGCATCGTACGCATCGAAGGCGGTGCTCTGTCCATATCCGACAGTGACAGCAGCAGTTGCGCACTGCACCAGCAAAGTGGAGAAATGACCATAACCGGCGGTACATTTACCGGTACTGCCAATTCGGCCGCGCTTGCTGCAATGGGCGGAACGATCAGGATCGAGGACGGAATATTCGAAGGTCCCGTCGCAATACGCGCTTTTTCAAAGGCGAAGATCACCATGACCGGCGGAGAACTTCGCGGATCGGTTGTTCAGAAAGGATCTTCCGAGATTATCATCGGTGAAAATGTGCTTAAGACTGCATAGCTGCGAAAAAATACAAGCCACAGGTATTCACCTGTGGCTTGTATTTTTCGCACTGTCATATGCTGACGCCGTTGACAATTTTGAAAGCATGTGCACGATTTCCAGTCAGGCAATCGGTAAGATTATGGCAGCTCATGCGCTGTAATGCCTCGATCGAGCGAGCACTGTAGAATGCTGCATGCGGAGTAAGGATTACATTTTCACGACCGATGAGCGCACAGTTTTCCAAATCCGGTTTTTCTGCTTCGAGGACATCCAGTCCTGCCGCACGAATCAGTCCGTTATCCAATGCGCGAACCAGCGCTGCCTCATCGACGCTGCCGCCTCTCGAAACATTGAGAAAAATCGGATGCTTCTCCATAGCTGCAAAGCCTGCGTCATCGAAGAAATGCCGGTTCTCTGCGGTCAGATTCATGTGATTGCTGATCACATCGGACTCACGCAGCAGTGTTTTTGCATCTGTGATGGTAGCACCAAGTTCTGAGGCCTGCTGCTCGTCAGCATGTGGATCAACCGCAAGCACGCGCATCCCGAATCCCCGCGCTCTCCGGGCAACTGCGCGGCCGATTTTACCGAATCCGAACAATCCAAGCGTACTGCTATTTAACCCCATCGGTTTGGAGGCCATATAATACTTCCAGCAGTGCTCACTGTCAACGGTACGGATGTAGGTTTTAAGCCTGCGGTCCAGCGCGAGCATGAGCGCCATAGTATGGTCAGCGACCTCCTGTGTGCAGTATTCTCCGATTGCGCATGAAGGAGTCAATGTCCTTATAGCTGTCGGCATCCGCCTTGCGAACCATGATGCGCTGCTCGGCCTTCAGATAAACATCGGAGAAGTCCATATTCTGCTTGCGTTCCTCAAGGGGGGGGACATGCCTGCGAGCATAATATCAACCTGATCGGCAGCGACCGCTGCAAGGTTTGCGGTAAAGGTGGTATCCTCGACCTTCTTCTTCACCTCAACACCGAGTTTGTCGCTCAGCTTCTCGATGAGCTTGTCGCCGAGCGCCATATCAACGCCGATTACATCCTGATTTGCGCTCGAAATATCAACGAACTCATACGGCATATAGCCGGAAGCCGTCGCAATTACCATTTCGCCGGACTCCTTGATACGGGTCAGTACCGGACCCAGATCGGAAGCATCAGCCGAAGCAGAGACTGCCTGCGTATCTGCGGAAGTATCAGCTGCGGCGGTGTCCTTGCTGCCGCAGGCCGTCAGGACAGAGGCCATGCTTGCTGCGGCAAGCAGCAGGGAAAGCGTGCGTTTTACGGTGGTTTTCATATGAGTGTCCTCCTTTTGAATGTGAAACGGTTGAGAGTGCGTTTCTATCATTAAATATAATGATAACAAATTGAATTGATTTACCGATCCGCTTTTTTGAAGTGCTTTTCCATTGCATGTACGCCGCGTCCAACGGTAAACGTCATCACGAAGTACAGGAATGCAATTACAATAAGCGGAGTGAATACACGGCCGTTCGAACTGATGGTATTAAAGGTAAACATCAGCTCTGCAACACCAATGACCATGACCTGCGAGGAGGCCTGGATAAGGTTTGTAAATTCGTTGCCGAAGTTCGGGAGAATATTCTTTACTGCTTGCGGCACAACGATCATCATCATTGAACGAACCGGGCCGAAACCGATCGAGCGCGCGGCCTCCATCTGTCCGGGATCGACCGACTCAATGCCGGAACGGATGATCTCGCAGATATAACCGCCGGAATTGATCGTCAGTGCAATAATGCCGTACATAACACGATTGCCTGCGCTGCCGAGAAAGGCCGGAACCGGAGGCTCAATGCCGATCATCGGCAGGCCGTAATACACGAGCATGATCTGTACCAGCACCGGCGTGCCTCGCACGAATTCAATCCATCCTGCTCATGCGAAGGAAGCACAGGCCGCCGCCAACCAGAATGCTCAGCACGCCTGCAATCGTCTTTAATACCTTGCCAAGAAAATTCACCAGGCGCTCACTCTGCGGATGCTTGAACAGCATTTCCGGCGTTCCGGATTCCTGAATAATACCGTCTGCCATGAATACGACCTTGCTTGCGACCTCGCGTGCAAAGCCCATCTCATGAGTAACGATAATCATCGTCATGCCATCCTTTGCAAGATCCTTCATGACTTCAAGGACCTCGCCGACCATTTCAGGATCGAGCGCCGAAGTCGGCTCGTCGAAAAGAATGACATCCGGCTCCATTGCGAGTGTGCGTGCAATCGCGATGCGCTGCTTCTGACCGCCGGAAAGCTGACTGGGGTAGGGCGTCCCGCTTATCGGACAGACCCACCTGCCTGAGGAGTTTTTCCGCAAGTGCATTCGCCTCAGCAGTCGGCATCTTGCGCAGCTTGCGCGGTCCGAGCGTGATGTTTTCGAGCACGGTCAGATGGGGAAACAGATTGAAATGCTGAAAGACCATGCCGATACGCTGCCGTACCTTTGCTGGCGGCAGGTGTTGCGAAGCTCGCCATTCACCGCGGCGACAAGGGGAAATGTGCCGTTGCGCGCATGAGTGCGATGTACTCGAACTGCGACTTCATGGCGTTTCCGCTCATTTCTGCGGTGCCTGGAGAAATCGGCGTTTTTTACGGCAGTGCATTTGTCGGTATGTTCAATCTATCCCTCTGGACGCAGGGACGTGCGCTTCTGCTGGGACTGTTGTCATGCTCTGTGCATCCTGTCCGTCCGCTGCGAGCAGCATGCTCATGACCGCATCTCTGGGTATGGACTCGGTCTACGGCTCACGTATTATTTTCATGACAAGCATTTTATCTGTTTTTGCGATCCCAATGCTTGCGCTTGTGGCCAGTTTAATCTTACTGTAATTGACAAAATGCTTGCAGGAATGTATACTGTGTGCATAGACGAACTACGGCAGGTGAAACAGCATGGCACTGAAAAACTTAAAAAAGGATCCATCTCTGACGGATAAGGCGTATAGCGCAATTAAAAGCGCGATTATGAGTAATGAATTAACTCCCGGCACAGTTCTGGCGGAGGAAAACCTCGCCTCGCAGCTCGGCATCAGCCGCACACCGCTACGTGCAGCGCTGCAGCGTCTGCAGCATGAGGAGATCGTGATGCAGAACGGAAAAAACATGGTCGTAGCCGAGGTAACGGAACGGGATGTACGCGATATCTCTGTCGTGCGCATACAGCTGGAGCCGCTTGCCATCCATCTGCTGTCGCAGAACGGCGGCATTACAGCCAAACAGCTTGACCGCCTGTATCTTTGCGGCGAAAAGCAGCTGTATGCCTTGCGGAGCGGAGACAGTGAGGCTTTTCTCGATCAGGATGCGCTGTTTCACGTTTCTCTCGCACAGCTGACCGGAAACAGCTTTCTCACGGATCTGGTAATCAAAAGCAACGAAACCATCCGCCGCTTTCATACGCTTTCCGGTTCGCTGTTGTTCCATGCAGAGGAAGCTGTGCAGGAACATACCGTCGTGCTCGATTATCTGCGCGACGGCCGCTTTGATCTCGCAGAGCAGGCGCTTCGTTCGCATCTTGAGCAGGTGCAGCAGCGCATGTTTGCGAAATAACGTAATTGATCAGGTAATTTGATTTTTTCAGTTGCAGTCTGCACAAAAATGCGGTATACTGTAATCATTAGAAAACAATAAAATGATAGGAATACGGTAAGCGCCGCACTTCCATATCTCTCAAACAACAGGAGGTTTAACTCATGGCTATTACGAAAAAGACTACGATCGGCGAGGTTCTCAACCTCAACATCGAGACCGCAAAGTTCTTCATGGAAATTGGCATGCACTGCCTGGGCTGCCCGGCATCTCAGGGCGAAAGCATTGAAGAGGCTTGCATGGTACACGGTACGAATGCAGACGAGCTGGTTGCCAAACTCAACGCCTTCATTGGTGAGTAAGAGGAAAGACACGAGTCGGCGGTGTATTCTGCCGGCTCTGTTTTTTTAGGTTATGGAAAGTATGATTTTAACACCGCGCCTTGCCTGTATTGCAGCACTCGTGCCGCAGGGCGCGCGGCTTGCCGATGTTGGAACCGACCATGGCAAGCTCCCGATCACCCTGCTGATAGAAGGGCGTATCGCGCATGCGATCGGTTCAGATCTGCGCGAAGGCCCGCTCGATCATGCGGCGCGAAACGCCGAGGAGCATGGCGTCATCCTGCCGTTGCGGCTCGCTGCCGGTCTGGATGGCATTTCTCCCGAAGAATGTGACACAGTAACGATCGCGGGCATGGGTGGTCAGACGATTGCTGAGATATTGCAGAATGCTCCATGGACGGCCGACGGAGATCACCTGCTGCTGCTTCAGCCAATGACCATGATATATGAGCTTCGCCAATGGCTGTGGGCGCATGGCTATGCGATCGAGCGGGAAACACTGTGCAGAGAGGATCGGCGGCATTATGTCATCCTGTCTGTACGCGGCGGTGCGAAAGAATGCCTGTATCCGCGTGAAAAATGCGCAGTTTCTCCCGCACTGCTCGCCGCGCCGGATGCCGGAGCTTATCTGCGCCATCTGATCGAGCGGGAAACTCGCGCATTGAACGGAATGGAGCGGAGCGAAAACACAGATATTGCGAAGCTTTGCAGTCAGCAGGCGCTTGTCCGCGAGCTGACCGCCGCATTGGAGGGATTGAAATGATAACTGTATCTGATGTACTTGATTTTCTGGAGGGCTTTGCACCTTCAGAGCTTGCTGAAAACTGGGATAATGTAGGGCTGCTGTGCGGCGACCGGAAAACTGAAGTCACGAGTGTGCTCTGCGCACTCGACGCAACCGAGACTGTCGTACAGGAGGCAATCGACCGCGGTGCACAGCTTGTCGTTGCGCATCATCCGGCGATTTTCACATCGGTCAGCCGTGTTACGAGCGATGACGCGACCGGCCGAATCCTGCGCCTCGCCATCCGCCATGACATTTCGATCATCTGCATGCATACGAACGCGGACTGTGCGTTCGGCGGCGTGAACGACGCCTTGGCCTCCGCACTTTTCCTGACAAATGTCGTGAACATGGAAGCAGGGGAGAACGGTATGCTCGGCCGAACAGGCGATCTGCCGCGTGAAATGCAGCCGCATGAATTTGCACTCTACGTTAAGGAATGCCTGCGCGCCAACGGTGTCCGCTTCTGTGACGCGGGAAAACCGATTCGCCGTGTAGCAGTCGGCGGCGGCGCCTGCGGCAAGATGATGGACAGTGCGATCGCAAAGGGGGCCGACGCTTTTGTAATTGGTGACTGCTCGTATGATCTGATGCAGCGTGCGCAGTCACTCGGTCTGACGCTTGTTGACGCCGGACACTTTCCGACGGAAAATCCGGTTGCGGCAGTGTTCGCTGACAAAATCAGCGAAGCCTTTCCTCAGCTGACTTCTGTCGTTTCCGAACGTCATGCTGACTGTATTCAATTTGTTTAAGGAAGATAAAAATGCCATTAGACGCAATCTGCCTCGGAGCAGTAACCAACGAACTCAATACCGTACTGACCGGCTGTCGTATAGAGAAAGTATATCAGCCCGATCGCGATGAAATCGTTATTCAGACACGCGGACAAGGCGGCGCGCGCCGTCTTTTAGTCTCTATTGCAGCCGGTACGCCGCGTGTGCACTTTATCGAGACCGCACGTGAAAATCCTGCCGTTCCGCCGATGTTCTGCATGTTGCTGCGCAAGCATGTGCAGGGAGCAAAAATCGCCGCAGTAACGCAGCCTGCGGTCGAACGAATGCTGAGCATCGAGCTCGATACAACAGATGAAATGGGTGTTGCCTGCAAAAAACATCTGATCTGTGAATTGATGGGCAAGCATTCCAACGTTGTTCTATGCGGCGAGGATAATCGTATTATCGACGCAATGCGCCGCGTGGACGGTGACCTGTCCGGAAAGCGACAGGTGCTGCCCGGCCTGTTTTACCGTATGCCGCCCGCACAGGACAAGCACGATCCGTTTGCCGTTTCCGGTGTTGGACTTGCGGCCGCTGCCGCACAGGCGGATGGTGAGCAGACGCTCGACCGCTTTCTGCTGAATACGCTGCTCGGATTTTCTCCGCTGCTCTGCCGCGAGCTTGCCTTCCGTGCAACAGGCGATACTGCAAAACCGCTCGGCACGCTGAGTGACGAAGAGAGAAATCGCCTTGCAAAGGTATATGATGATTTTCTCGCTTATATTGAGGAAAAAAGATGGAAGCCGTTTCTTCTGACAAAAAGCGAGGACAGCGCTGTCTTTGATTTCACATTTCTGCCGGTCACACAGTATGAAGGCCTCATGAATGTGACGCAGTATGAGAGCTTTTCGTCTCTCCTCGCTGCATTTTTTGAGAAAAAGGGAAGGGTAGAGCGCATGACGCGCCGCTCGTCCGATCTTCACAAGGCGGTAGTCAATGCGCGCGACCGGCTCGCCCGTAAGCTTTCCGCACAGAAGAAAGAGCTAGCCGGCGCCCATGACCGTGAAAAATACAAACGCACGGGTGAACTGATTACAGCAAACCTTTATCAGCTCGAAAAAGGCATGAACAAGGCAAAGGTTATCGACTACTACAATAAAGACTGTCCGGAAGTAGAAATATCTCTTGATGTTCGGCTGACGCCTCAGCAGAACGCGCAGAAATATTTCAAACTCTATACCAAGTCCAAAACTGCGGAAGAGGTATTGACCGAACAGATCAGACAGGGAAGTATCGAGCTTGATTATCTTGAAAGCGTACTCGTTCAGCTTGGTGAAGCAGAAACCGAACGTGATCTGGCGCAGCTTCGCGAGGAACTGACGCTGTCCGGTGTTCTTTCTGCGAAACAAACACGAAATAAAAAAGGCCGGCAAAAGCCGGCACAGGCAAAGCCGTTCCATTATCGGACAACCGATGGTTTTGATATTTTCGCAGGTAAAAACAACCTTCAAAACGATCTTCTTACCCTTAAAATTGCGTTCAAGAGTGATATCTGGTTCCACACGCAAAAGATACACGGGTCTCATGTCATACTTGTAACAGACGGCAGGGAACCGACGGAGCAGGCTATGACGGAAGCAGCTATGATTGCAGCTTATCATTCCAAGGCTCGTTCGTCCTCTATGGTACCAGTCGATTATACGCAGGTTCGCCAGGTTAAAAAGCCGGCAGGTGCGAAACCGGGCATGGTAATTTATCATGTTTACCAAACCGCTTATGTAACGCCCGACGAAACCGTAATCGAGAAACTCAGAATCGAATAATATCAGCCGATACTGCCGCCCGGCCATCAGAAACAGATATGTGACCGGATTGGGGTTGTGTTTGCGGCTGGCACGGCTTGTTCCAAGCCAGCCGCATCATTTATCAAGGATTGCTGTTACGCCAAAATTCTTATATTTTTCTATTGACATTCACTCGATACTATGGTATTATAATTAAGTCGCTGATACATATTAGATGACAACAATAATATATGGAAGGTTTCCCGAGTGGCCAAAGGGAACAGACTGTAAATCTGTCGTCTATGACTTCGGTGGTTCGAATCCACCACCTTCCACCATAAAAGCACTTCGTTTGAAGTGCTTTTTTCTTTGTGATGGTTCGAATCGATATGACTATAATTTAACGTAGAAATTGTTCAGGCTGTTAAAAGGGCTTGTTGTCTGTGAATTGCAGGCGGCAGGCCCTTTTGCTTTGCCTTGATTCTTCGGTAACCGAACTCATCAAAGAATGCCGCAGCAGCGGATTACCGGTTAAAATGTGGTGCCAGCAGGCTCAAATTACACCGAGCACTTATTATCAACGGGAGCGGAACGTGCCGGCAAGTGCCGAAACTGCGAGAAAACGGATGTTGAAGCACCTGCTTATCATAGGCTGCCGAATGTTACGCAGGCTGTCTGCTGGGCACACGCGCGGCGGAAATTCGATGAGGCGGTGAAGTCACAGCCCAAAGGCAAGGCTGGGAATGGTTCAGCATCACAGGGACTGGGACCCGTCCCGGCGTTGCGCTTCCGTCATCGTGTGAGAACACGCAAACAGCCGTAGACGGCGCGTAACGCTTGCGAGGATGAAAGGCAAAGCGCCGGTACGGCGGATTGCCTAAAAACCGCACAGCACGCTCTACGGTGGCGTAACGGCAGGCGTGCGGGCAGGGGATAGCGCCGGGCACGTTTGATATACGCGCTCTAATGACAGAAAGGAGAACGTTATGTGGCGATTGATATTCCGGTGGCGCGATCTCGGCTCCGCCTGGTGAAAGACCAGCGCAAGTACACACTGATGAAGTACAGTAATGAAAATATGACGGAATATCTTGGTGTACGATCTTCGCACGGACAAGTGAAGCTTTATAACAAAGCGTTAGAGCGCGGACTTGAAAGCGATCTAACACGTTTGGAGATAACTGTTGATTATGAACGGTGCAGCTGGGGTGAGTTTAAGCGGCTGTTCCCGGTGGTGCTGGATAACGGTTCGCAGCTGCCGGACGATCTGACCGGAAGGGATTACGTTTTGTGTATGGCCTGCTTGGAGCATCCGGAGTATTTGCAGCATTTGCCGTATAAAAAGCGCAAAAAAATTGAGCAGTTGCTCGCGACAACTGCCCAAAACGTTCAACCTGATGAACTATCTTACAAGGATATTTTAGCACAGATTTTGTACTATGGCAAGGATATAAAACCGGAAATGTGGGCAGATTTTCACGAAATTGACGCAGAAATTCCGGAAGAATGGACAAAAAAGAAAACGAAAATGTTCGATGAAATACAATCCTACGGACAGTATCAGATTTAGCGTGAACTTGAACAAAATTGTTATTTTGCATACATTAGCGCCGCATATGGTCTATGCAGACGTTGGAGCGCAGCGAGGGCAGCGTACCGGCTGCATTCGCCCGCGAAAACGTCTGCATAGGTAATTATACAAAAGTGTACATTGTTTTGTTAAATTCGCGCGGTGAAAGCTTCTGATGAATCAGGAGCTTTTTTATTATCCTGCCGCTCCGACGATCATGCTAGGTACCCGGCTGATAATAGCCAGCGCGATGGCAGCGGCCAGACCGAAGATCACACAGAAACCTATACAGCGTTTCAGATGCCATTTGCCTTGCGGCTTCTTCATCAAAATTAAGATCAGGGAATACAGCAGCCATACGATCGGGATGATCAGAGCAGGACGCAGGCTTGTTATAATGTCAGCTGTAATGTTCATAGATCCTCACTTGTCCTGCGTGCCATAATAGCGTTCAAGAATGTATTCAATTTGCTTTGTTATGCTGCGTTTCTCCTTGTCTGCATCGTTTTTTACTTTTTCGTATAAGCTATCGGATAGTCTGATGGATGTCGGTTTCATCAAGATCACCTCATTTTCTTTTGTTTTATTATAAGTCAACTCATACTTTCTTTCAAATGCGAGAAAAATATTATTGACTACACACGAATACATGTGCTATTATCTATTTGTAGTCAATGATATTTTTTGTGACTTCATAAATTTTAGATGGAGGTGTCCCTATGAAATTTGCAAATGATGTAGTCGTCCTGTCTGCGCGCAGGTATAGCATGGTAGACGACAAAACAGGAGAAGTAGTGCAGGGGTGTAAAATTCAGTATGTTGAAGACTGGGAAGGGCAGCTGCAGCAGAACCGTTCTGGCGTAGCCGTACTTTCGGCTAATCTGCCGTATGATCGTTTCGGCGACTTTGCTAAACTGCCTGCGACCTACTCCGCAACCTTTCAGCTGGAAGAGGGTGCGCGTGGCCGACCGCAGTTGCGCATGATTTCTGTCGAGTTTAAGACTCCCTTTGCAGTCCCTCGTTCTTCCGGATCTGGTAAGTGACGATGGATCCTGCTACGGTTGTTGCTGACGCTGGTACCGATCTGCTCCCAACGGTGACGGCGATCGCGTCCGATCTCGCGCAGCTTAACCAGCTTATGCAAGCGCTCCTTGCATTGCTGGTTGCTTTCACGATTATCTATTTCGCGGTTAGGTGGTTTGACTGATGGAGACTTTTAGTAGTTTGGTGTTTCAGTTCGCCGCGATTTTTTCTCTGGTTGCGCTGACGGGCGGTTTTGCTCGTTTGGCTTTGGACTTCTTCCGAGGTATATAACTTGCGCAGCTGCTTATCTTTGTACCTGTCTGACGTTATGTCAGTAGGCGATACTAATTTTTAATTTTGAAAGGTGGTAAAAACTATGAGTGTGAAGGGTTTTCTTCGCGAAAAGGGTATGCAGGTCGGTACGGCGGTTATGCTCGCAGCTCCGGCGGTCATGTGTGCGGCTGGTGCGGTCGATGGTGAAGCTACCGGTTCTTCCTCGGTGGTCAAGATCATTTCCGATGCTGCATCTGGTCTCAAGACTGATGCGCTGTCTGTAATCGCGGCCGGTGTCGGTATCGGTGTTGTGTTCTGGGGCGCTAAGGTGCTCTGGAGTAAGTTCAAGGGCATGGCCAAGTAACAAAGTCCATCATTATCTATTTTCTCCATGCGGGGACGGGTTGAACCCGTTCCCGCTATTTTTCTCTTAGGGGGTGCGTGTATGTCATACACTTTCTCGTTATCTCGTAGATCTATCCCGGTTCGCTGTCTGTGTCTGCTCCTGGCCGTGCTGGTGCTCTGGTGCTTCTTCATGGTTCCCAGGGCGGGCGCTGTTGCGACTGAGGCCGCGACTGTTGCCTATGCCGGTGCGCTGATCGGTACGATCTTAGTCGGTGCGGGTGTTGTGTTTTCCTCGCATGGTGATATGCAGGCCGTAGGCGCGGCTATGTATAAATCATGGATAAAAAGCAGTAATGCAATAGGGTCTACGATTTCAGCTATTGCGTCCTGGGCGCTGGAACACGGCGAAGCAGTCGCTAAGGGTGCGCTGCGGGTTGGTAAAGATATGTATCAGGCGGTTGTTGATGCGTTTAATGCTTCTTATTCAGATGGTAAATTTACGATTGCTAATCCTAATCCTGTTGATATTTATGTTAGTACTCCGTTTAGTGATACTATGAAAGCTAATATCCGTTCTTTTTTTGAAGCAAAGCCATCTGATTTTTATGTGTCTTATCAAGATGGGTATGAAAGTCTATCGATTCATTATAAGGCTATTATATCTGGTGATCGTGCTTATTTTTATTACTGTTATCCGGATGGCACGAGTAAAATTCATGGTTCTTATCCTCTTGATACATCTTATCGGTACCAATCAGTTTATTTTGATTGGTATATTGTGAATACTGACGGTTTTTGTTTTAAACTTTATGCGGATTTTTATGATCATAATGGCGTGCAGCAAGTTGAATCTCTTAGTGAACAAATTCATCTTTGGAGATCGTTCTATCTTAGCACATCTAACTTTTATTTTAAGTCTGATTCGGCGATTGCGGTACCTCCTCCTGATCTCGCTTATCCGTCCGATAATACGCTTGTTCGTATGCCTGATATCCCCTCGGTTGACACGGCAACGGGTACAGTTACATTTCCGAGTGATGCAGCTTACACTAAAGACGCTGTAGCGGTGCCTTATCCAGTAGATACCGAGGGCGTAAAGGTTCCTGACATCCCCTATGACAAGGTTGTTGATCAGAGCACCGGCAAGACATTGGACGATGCCGACACCGGCACGGACACAAAGCCAGGCGAGGGGACAGGGGAAGGAACGGAAACCGGTTCGGGTGTTTCTGGTTTGATCGGTACGATTATTGGCCTGCTAAAGAATTTTTTTGATAGTCCGTCTGATTTCAAACTGGATATGGACGGGTTCCGTAACCTGGCGATTGCGGATAAATTCCCGTTTTGCATTCCGTTTGATATGGTGGACAGCGTAAAACAATTTGCGGCTACCGCGGCAGATTATCAGTTCCGTATAAAATTCGATACGCAGTATTTCAGCGTAGATCACACGGTTGATCTTACGCCGATTGCGGTTCCTTTGGCGTTCTTCCGGTATATCGTCTGTGTTTGGTTCGTCTGGGTGCTGATGTCTCGCACGCATGATCTGATGAAGTGGTAATGCAAGTTTTGCTTTCACTCCTGCATGATTAGATCTGCAGCACAGCCTGATCTGGTGTGCTGCAGCTGCATTTTTCGGTTTTTCCTGCAAGTCCATTTTTATATCTTGCATTTTGGAGGGTGATTTTGTGTTTAAGGGTTTGGCCGCTTTTGTTCAGGTGCTGCTGGATGCTGTCGTTGTGGTTCTTAACTTTGTTGCTGGTATTTTTCCCAGTAGTCCGTTTACCATCATTCAGCATAGCGGCTTCGGTAATCTGCTCGCGCAGATAAACTATTTTGTACCGGTTTACGAGTTCATATCCATCATGGAAGCATGGCTTGTTGCTGTTGGTCTGTATTATGCCGTTTCGGTGCTTGCGCGATGGGTGAAAACGATTGAATGATTAGGAGGTATTGCTAACATGAACAGGGTACTTGATATTATTACTGAATATTTGGTTATCCGGTTGAATGAGTTGGAGCGGATGCGGGCGAGTGATGACCAGGATGTTTCGACTCGCATTGATGAACTTTTGCGGCTTGTGAATTTGACGAATGCTTTGGCTGCGCGGCTGCGTGATGGTGATCGTGTATGATCTACCTGTATTCCGGTACGCCTGGCAGCGGGAAGAGCTATCATGCAGTCGTTGACATTGTTAAGAAGCTCGGCCGGCGCGATAAAAATCGAGTGATCGCAAACTTTCCGCTTGCTGGCAAGAAGATAACAGACCGTTTCGAGTATTGGGATAATTCCGATATTACGATCTCCCGCCTGACGGCGTATGCCAGGGAACATCACAAGTTAGGCGTGGAGGGACAGTGCTTGATAGTCATAGACGAGGCACAGTGTATTTTCAATTCCCGCGACTGGAACGGTAAAGGCATCGTACATAGTGCGCTGAAAAAGCAGGCTGATAGCCGTATGGACTGGATCAAGTTCTTTTCCCAGCATCGCAAGTTCGGCTTTAACGTGATCCTGATCGCTCAGTCTGACAAGATGCTGGATAAGCAGATACGATCTCTGATTGAATATGATGTGAAGCATATCAAGATGAACAACGGCTTTTTCTTCTTCCTGCCTACGTCCTTTCTGGCCGTTGAAAAGTGGTATGGGCAGCGCATGAAGCTTGGTAGCCAGGTGATCTGGTATCACAAGCGCATAGCCGCCCTTTACGACTCGTACGCGCTGTTTGATACGATGACGGACAGCAGCGCCGGACAGGGGGAACCGCGAAGCGGTGGGACCCGTCCCGGCGTTGCGCCTCCGTCTTCGTGCGAGAATGCGCAAACGGCCGTAGACGGCGCGTAACGTTCACAAGGATGAAAGGCAAGAGCCGATACGGCGGATTGCCTAAAAACCGCACAGCACGCTCTACGGCGGCGTAACGGCAGGCGTGCGGGCAGGGGATAGCGTCTGGCACGTTTGATATACGCGCTCTAATGACAGAAAGGAGAACGTTAAATGTTGACACTATGGGACATCTTGGAGCAGCTGTGTAATGGCGGCTTCCTGGTGGAGTCTTTCCAGCTGGATGCAGCTTCGCGCGTTGGCCTGTATCGGTGGTGTGATGGCTATTGCGCGGAGCTTACCAGCGTGGGTCATGCGCTGCTTTCTCGCATGATTGAAATAGGATTGATAGAGTTCTTTAAGACAGGCATTGATTACGAGGGGAGACAGGCCGATTTCTATTTTCTCCTCGGACAAAGCCCCCTTTCTAAATAGGGCTTATCACATTGCATATCCGCAATATACCTGTGCGGAGATAGGAATTAAAATGGCATATATTTTAGACAAATTAGTTGTCTTGTTTCGATTGCCCAAGGTGGTTGCAAATGATCTTGTTCGCTTCTGGACAATAGACGATCATTTTTACTGTGATCTTGTTAAATCCTGGCATGGTTACCATCCTGCGTTGATGCAGGATAACTACACATTGCAGACTGAACAGGGGATTAGCTTCTATCTTGGCTTCGGCACATACGGCAGGGATTACACAAGTAACAACATGGATGCAAAGCTGGAATTCAATCCGGCTAAGGTTGGAAATTCGGCTTGGTTCAAGAACCTGTATTATTTGCTTGTGCAGCGTGCAAAGTTTATTGCTTTTCGCCGTTTCGATGTGGCAATAGATCTCCCGGTATCACGCACGCAGCTGCGCATGCTGAAGGACAACCGTAAATATACTCTGCTGGATTATGGCGGCGAGGATCGCACTGAATATCTCGGCGTTCGGTCTGCTCATGGCAACTGCAAGTTGTATAACAAAGCATTAGAAATGAAAATAGCAAGAAATCTTACACGTCTGGAGCTGACGCTGGATTACAGCAATAGCGCATGGAACGAGTTTGAAAGAATTTTCCCGCGCGTGCTGGATCTGCACAGCATATCGCCGCCGGATGGCCTTCACGGAACGGACAAGGTTCTATACTTAGCCTGCGCTGCGGATCCGGCACTTTTGCGTGAACTGCCGTTTCGTACAAAAAAGAAAATTGAGCAGTTGCTTGCGACAACTGCCCAATTCATAAAGCCGGATAAAACTTCTTATGAAAGTATTTTAACAGAGATCTTAACTTTTGGCAATATCGTTGACGTGGAAAAATGGGCGAATTTGTATGATACAGATGAAGAATTGCCCGAAGAATGGACAAAGCCTAAAATGTTTATTGCGGATGAAGGCGAACAACAAAAATTCTAATAGATTCGCATGAGCGCGAATTGCAACAAAACTGTTATTTTGTATACATTAGCGCCGCATATGGTCTATGCAGACGTTGGAGCGCAGCGAGGGCAGCGTACCGGCTGCATTCGCCCGCGAAAACGTCTGCATAGGTAATTATACAAAATAAAAGTTTTGTATAATTGGGGGGGGAGCTATTCGCTAATATTGGTATCCAACCACTCGATCGCGGCAGCAACGGCATGGGAATTATTATCTCGCACAACAACATCTGCAAGACTTTTTGTACTGTTTGCTGCGTTTTCTGGTACAAATGAAATACCGGCAACCCGAAGCATCGGATCGTCATTCGAACTGTCACCGATAGCTAATACATTTTTACGCTTAATCCCAAGCATATCAGCGATTTTCAAAAGAGATGATCCTTTGTTAACATTCGCAGCAGTAATCTCCCAAAAATTCGGTGTACTTGCCGCGATGCAGAACTCATTTTCATAACGCGACAGGAACTTTCGAACGTCAGCCATGATCGGCTCCGGGCCGGTCAAATTGATCTTACACCAGCCTGAAGTATCCGGCAGTTCGCAATCAGACACCATATCATATTTGAGATTGAGAACGCGCATATGATGTTCGGTTACTGCACTCATCCGGCGTACATGAATTTTTTCTCCTTCAAATATTTCGCAGCCTAATTGTGAAAATTTTGACAAAGCGGCATCCATCAGCTCCACTGTTTTTTGAGGCATTCCGGCACACCACATTATATTTTGGCTGGAATCCATAATCAGTGAGCCATTCAAATGAGTGTATGGTGCATTGAACGGCAACAGCGAGCGATATATATCTATCGCTCGCGGCGCGCGCCCTGTTGCGAGCGAAAAACAGCCTCCGTTTTTGACAAAATACCATATTGCCTCTTGGTTTTTCGCAGATATCTGTTTTCTGCTGTCCAACAGCGTCCCGTCCATATCGCAGCCGAGCAGCAGCCCATCAAATTTTTTCATTGCATTCTCTCCAGCTTTTGCAGAATTTCTACAAAGTAATCAGGCAGCGCTGCTGAAAACGTCATGCGCTCCCCTGTTTTCGGGTGTGTTAGCGTTAGCTCTGCGGCGTGCAGACATTGTCCTCCAATATCGGAAAATCTGTCCTTTTTCAATCCGTACACAGGATCACCGATAATTGGATGTCCAATCGAGGCCATATGCACGCGAATTTGATGTGTACGCCCGGTTTCAAGCTGAAATGCCATATGCGTATAGCCGCGGTATCGTTTCAGCACAGTATAATGTGTGATTGCTTCTCTTCCGCCCTCAACAATGGCCATGCGTTTGCGATCGTTTTTGTGTCGTGCGATCGGCTTGTCTACTGTTCCGCTGTCCTCACGAGGGCTTCCAACTACGATCGCTTCATAGCCGCGATACGCAGTATGTGCCGCAATCTGTGCCGCAAGACTCTGATGAGCGCTGTCGTTTTTGGCAACGACAAGCAGTCCGCTGGTGTCTTTGTCAATACGATGAACAATGCCGGGACGATGTTCGCCGTTAATGCCGGAAAGGCTTTCGCCACAGTGAAACATAAGCGCGTTCACAAGCGTGCCGGACCAGTTTCCGACCGCCGGATGTACGACCATGCCGCGCGGTTTATTCACCACAACGATATCCTCATCCTCATAGACGATATCGAGCGGAATATCTTCGGCTGCAAGGTCAACCTCACGCAGCTCCGGCATAATGACGGTAAGAACCTCTCCGCCAGCGAGCTTGTAATTCTTTTTGACCGCTTTTCCATCAGCATTTACTGCCTGCTCCGAGAGCAGATTTTGTACAGCAGAGCGTGTCAGGTCGTCTATATGCTCGGACAGCCAGCTGTCAATACGCTTGCCTGCGTCCTCCTGCGGTACGGTTAGCTTCATCTCATTCATTGTCGTTCACCGCTTCGTTTTTATCATTCGGCTTATCCTTATGCTGAAACATAAAATAAATAACAAACAATACACCGCCGACGCAGATAAAGATATCTGCAACGTTAAACACGGGGAAATGAATAAGACGAAAATCAAACATGTCAACTACAAAGCCTCTTGCAACGCGGTCAATGGCATTGCCGACCGCGCCCGCCGCAATCAGCACAAGGGACCAGCTGCCCAGTGCTGTCTGCATCAGCTTTTTTGAAAGTGTGTAACAGATTGCAAGCGTAATAACCGATGCGAGTGCAACAAAAATCCAACGTGAATCAAATTTCGCAAACATGCTGAACGCTGCTCCACGGTTTTCGATATAGGTCAGATGAAAAACGTTCTCGATGAGCGGAATAGTATGCTGCGGCTGAAGCACAGTAAACGCCCAGTGCTTTACCACTTGATCAACCACGATCATGATAAGAATTGCCGCAATATATAAAGGCATGAAAAAACTCTCCTATCAGCTAAAGGGGGGAACAGAAAGACCTGTTCCCCCCTTCCCTTTTATTTATGTCTCAGCCGACAACCTTAGCGCAGCGTGCGCACAGAGCCGGATGAGCAGCATCCGAACCGACGGACTTCGCCTGCTTCCAGCAGCGCAGGCACTTCTCACCTGCTGCGCGGACGACAGAAATCGTCAGGCCCGGCAGTTCCTCACTTGCAAGGCCCTCGCCTTCGCCTGCAACAACATCCATTTCAGAAACGATGCACAGGTCAGCCAGATCCTGGCCGCAGCCGTTCATGAATGCAGCAGTATCAGCATCCGTATAAACGGTTACATGAGCCTCAAGCGGCTTGCCGATCGTCTTAGCGTTGCGAGCACCTTCCAGTGCCTTGTTCACATCATCGCGGAACGCAATCAGCTTATTCCACTTTTCCGTCTCCGCCTCATCAAATGCAAACGCATCATCAGCCTGCGGCATCTCATTATATGCAACGTTGCGTACATCGTCCTCTGCTGCATGCGGCATAGCCTGCCAAATCTCATCTGCGGTGAAGCAGAGGATCGGAGAGAGCATGCGAACCAGAGCGCTCAGAATGCGATAAATCGTGGTCTGGGCAGCGCGGCGGCTTGCACCCGCCGTCTCGTCGCAGTACAGACGGTCCTTGATAACGTCGAGATAGAAGTTCGACATATCAACAACACAGAAGTTGTGAATTGCGTGGAAAACGGTGTGGAACTCGTAGCTGTCGTAACCCTCGCGTACCTTTGCGGTCAGTTCATTCAGCTTCATCAGCGCCCACTTGTCCAGATCGGTCAGGTCAGCATAAGCGACTGCATCGGTCTTGGGATCGAAATCAGCGAGATTGCCCAGAATATAGCGAGCCGTGTTGCGGATCTTCAGATAGTTCTGAGAGAGATGCTTGAGCATATCCTTGGAGATACGCATGTCCTGACGGTAGTCCGAAGAGGCGACCCACAGGCGCATAACATCAGCGCCGTACTGCTTGAGAATGTCCTCCGGGGCAATGCCGTTGCCGAGCGACTTGGACATCTTCTGGCGCTCCTCGTCAACGATCATGCCATGCGTAATGACCGTCTTATACGGCGCCTTGCCCTGCGTTGCGATAGAGGTCAGCATAGAGGACTGGAACCAGCCGCGATACTGGTCGTTGCCTTCCAGATATACGTCGACCGGAGTCTTTTGACCCTCACGGTTTTCAATGACCGCGCGCCAGGACGAACCGGAGTCGAACCATACGTCCATGGTATCGGTTTCCTTGTCGAAATCGGCGCAGCCGCACTCGCACTTGATGCCTTCCGGCAGGATCTCAGCAGCGGACATATCGAACCATGCGTTGGAACCCTTCTCGCGGAACAGGTCAGCGACTGCCTTGATGGTCTGCTCGTTAACAAGCGGCTTGCCGCACTTCTTGCAGGTAAAAATCGGAATCGGAACACCCCAGACACGCTGGCGCGAAATGCACCAGTCCGAACGTTCGCGAATCATGGAAGTCATTCGTTCCTGACCCCAGCCCGGGATCCACTTGATATCCTCGCAGGCCTTGACAGCGTCATCCTTGAGAGCGTCCACCGAGCAGAACCACTGCTCCGTGGTACGGAAGATAATCGGGTTCTTGCAGCGCCAGCAGTGCGGATAGCTGTGAACGATATCCTCGGTTGCGAGGAGTGCGCCGCAGTCATTGAGATCCTTGAGGATAACCTCATTGGAGTCCTCTACGAACATGCCCTCATACTTGCCCGCTTCAGCCGTATGACGACCCTTGCCGTCAACCGGAACAATGATCGGAATTTTATATTTCTGGCAAACGATAAAGTCATCTGCACCAAAGCCCGGAGCGGTATGAACACAGCCGGTACCGGCATCGAGCGTTACATGCTCACCGACGATAACGAGCGACTCGCGGTCATACAGCGGATGCTTTGTCTTGATCATTTCCAGATCAGAGCCAAGGCAGGTTGCGAGGACTTCCCACGTGGAGATGCCTGCGGTCTTCATGACGGACGCGACAAGCTCCTTCGCCATGACATAAATCTCGCCGGACGGAACCTTAACGAAATCATACTCGAAGAACGGATTAAGGGAAATCGCCAGGTTGCCCGGAATCGTCCATGTCGTGGTCGTCCAGATGACGAAGTAAACGTTCTCCTTGCTGCCAAGCAGTTTTGTGATTACGCCCTTGTCATCGGTTACTGCGAACTTGACAAAAATGGACTTGCACGGAATATCCTTATACTCGATCTCGGCCTCAGCCAAAGCAGTCTCATCATGCGGGCACCAGTAAACCGGCTTCTGACCCTTGTAGATGTAGCCCTTCTTTGCCATTTCGCCAAAGATCTCGATCTGAGCCGCTTCGTAATCGTGAGTCAGGGTCAGATACGGACGATCCCAGTCACCGATAACGCCCAGACGCTTGAACTGCTCGCGCTGCGTGTTAACGTGATCGTGAGCAAACTCTTCGCACTTGGAGCGGAACTCAGCAACGGAAACCTTGCTGCGGTCCATGCCGTATGCCTTGATTGCCTGACGCTCGATCGGCAGACCGTGCGTATCCCAGCCCGGAATATACGGCGCCTGATAACCCATCATATTACGCGAACGCAGAATAAAGTCCTTGAGGATCTTATTGAGTGCGTGACCCATATGCAGGTTTCCGTTTGCATACGGAGGGCCGTCATGCAGAACGAAAAGCGGCTTGCCTTCGTTCTTCTTCATCAGCTCGTGATACAGATCTGCATGCTCCCAGTTTTCCAGGAAACCCGGCTCGCGCTTGGGAAGACCCGCACGCATCGGGAAATCTGTTTTTGGCAGATTGATTGTATTGTTATAATCCTGCTGCATTGGCAGTATTCATTCCTTTCAGTTATGACTTGAAGCGGCTGTTGCAGCCGCTCTTATTTCGTTTTTTTCGGATCGTAGTCTGCGCCAAACTTCAGCTCACCGAAATCAAACTTGCGAGTGGAGTCCTCAGCCGGAGCATCCGCCTTGACAGCAGCTGCATTCTTTTCATCGGCCGCAGGCTTTGCGATTTTTGTGGTCTTGTCATCGACCTTTGCTTCCTGAGTCTGTGCAGGCTGCACCAGCTTCTCTGCCTTTGCAAGCTCGACAAGGGCCTTAGCCTGAGCCTGATATGCCGCCGAAACACGCGCAACAAACTCGACCGTACTCTTGCGGGCCGCCTCAAGCTTGCGTGCCTCAAGCTCGATTTCGCTTCTGGTATCCTGTACCTTGCTTTCGGTTTCGGTCTTTGCGGCGGCAATAATGTCTTCGGCTTCCTTCTTTGCCTTGTCGATCGTATCCTGTGCGATCGACTGAGCAGACATCAGGGTGCGGCGCATTCCGTCCTCAACACCGCGGTACTCCTCGATCTTGTCAACCAGAACCTTCATCTTTGCTTTCAGAGAAGCGTTTTCCTTCTGCATGGCAGCGAACTCCTCTGCGACGCGCTCGAGAAAGGTATCGACCGATTTCATATCGTATCCGCCGAAAACAGCCTTTTCAAAGCCGATCTCTTGAATTTCCTGCACCGTCATAGTCTTTCCTCCGTAAAAATGTTTGTTTTGCCCGATGCACGGGAAAATGGCCGGGCATTGCCCGACCACCCGCATGTTTCTTTTTGCAGGCATCACAGCATATAAACAACCTGTTCCAGAACAATGATCGTGAAAAATGCCAGCATGAACGGGATGTCAAGCGGACATCTCCTGAAAGCGTCAATCCGGCTCACAAGACTCCGAAACGGCTGAATCAGCGGTTCGGTAAGCATACAAAGAAACTCATACAGTCTGGAGCCGCCGGCCTGAGAGAACCAGCTGAGTATCGCTCTGGCAAAGAGCAGAAACTCAAGAATGCGCAGCAGATTGCCGACAATATATGAAGCTATCATGTTCACAGCAGCAGCCCTTAGAAATACATACCGCTGCTCTCAAGCTCATCGATCAAATCGCCCATAATGTCCACATTGTAGGGCGTGATGATATATGTGCTGTTTGCAACCTTTTTGATCTTGCCTTCATTCGCATATGCAACACCGCTCAGAAAATCCACCAGACGACGCGCGATATCCTTGTTTGTCTGCTCCAGATTGAGGACCACCGTGCGCTTGTCCTTCAGATGATCTGCAATTTCAGCCGCCTGTTCAAAGCGATCAGGCTTGACAAGAACCACTGCAAGCTTGCTGGTCGTGTTGATGCTGACGACCTTATTATCCCGCAGGCTCTCATGGCGCGGCTGCGAAACAGTGTTCTCCACAGTGGCACTGCTATACGAGTGATCGTACGAACGGTTTTCGTACGATGAAGGCACACTATTTATTGCAGGTTCTTCGCTGCGCGGCTGCCGGGACATCTCCTCATCGTAATCGTCCTCAGCATCCCCGCCCTTGACCCAATCAAGAAAGCTTTTGATCGAACCCATGTAAGTTCCTCCTTATATTTTAAGGCGAAACGATCTGATAAGGCCGTGCGCCAAAGATCGCCGTGCCGATGCGAACCATGTTTGCACCGCACGCAATCGCCGTTTCAAAATCATTTGTCATTCCCATCGACAAATAATCCATATCTACATTATCGTATTTTTTTGTCAAAATGTCAACAAATACTTGTCGCATTTCATTGAAATAGCGCAAGTTTTTCGTTTCTGCATCGGCTACCGGCGGAATTGCCATCAATCCGCGTATATGAAGCGACGGTTTTGCGCGCAAAGTGTCGATTGCATCCAGCAGTTCGTCCGGGTCAATGCCGCTCTTGGCCTGCTCTCTGCCAATGTTGACCTCGAGCAGAATATCCTGGCGGATGCCATGCTTTGCGGCCTCTTTTGCGATCGCTTCGCCAAGATGAACCGAACCGACCGACTGGATCAGAGAGACCTTGCCGACCAGAAACTTCACCTTATTGGTCTGGAGCGTGCCGATAAACTGCAGATCCGCTCCTTCATAAGCGTTCTGTTCATACTTTTCAAGCAGCTCCTGCACACGGTTTTCACCGCACACCTCGATGCCTGCGCGAATCGCTTCCTGGACGCGCTCCGCATCATTCATCTTGCTCGCGGCAACCAGTATGATGTCTTCCGGCTTTTTTCCTGCTTTTTCCGCTGCACGCGCTACCCGTTCCTTTACCTGAGCGATGCGTTCATGCAGCTCATTTCTTTCTTGTTCTGTCATGTTTTCACCACCGTATTATCCTTTAGATCTGTTCCTCGGACAATGACCTGATCCTGTTCGACCAACATATCCGAATCGGTTGCACTCTGCTCGACGATATAGCTGTCATCGGTCTCATACAACTTGTTGATCACCTTGAATTTGCGTACCGAGCCGCTGAGAATGAACACACCCGTGTCCTTATGCTTCTCACCATTGCTGTCCGTCCATTCCTCCACGCGCAGTGCGCTCTTGGGAACGCTCAGGCCGGTGTACGATGCAATGATGATTTCGACCGGCTGCTGACGCATGGAAACCATCCCGCTGTTGAAATCAGTGCCTTCCAGCACGAGTAAAGCTGTATCATCATCATGCTCCCAGTTAACCGCATACACGGTTACCGGGCTCGTGAGAGATGCCTGAGTAAAATTGACCTTAAGCTCCTGACCGATCTGCAGCCGTTCCGCCTGTTTCGCCGGAATTTCGCAGGCCAGATACCAGCTGAAGCCCTGTACCATCTTGCCGAGCGTTGAGCTGCTGTGACGTGTTTCGGGTGCCTTGGATGTCAGTTCGCGAAAGCGCGCAACCGTCAGGCCCGAAAGCGATGCCGGCTTGAGCGTGTCTTCAAAGCCATCTACGATCTCGGAAAAATATCCGGAGCAGGGCGCCTTTAATTCAGCGGTTCGACCGGACAGACTCTGCTGCAGGCTGTCGCGCTGCGCGCTCAGAGAATCCCGCTCCGCACGGATAGAGGCGGAGTCCAGCTGATCCGCAGCGCGGCGCAGAGAAAGCGTTCGCAGGGATGCAGACGAAGAAGTAAGCACGCTGCCCGAGCCTTCCTTGGTCTCGGCGGCAAGATTCTGAATCGCCAGCGTAATCTGCTGATCGATCTTCGCTGTGTCCGAACTGTCGTTTGCGGTCTGAAGCGCAGTATCGAGCTGACTGATCCGGTCATCGAGCGGATCCAGCTGCCGGCTGAGCTCCAGCGCTTCATCATCACCGTACACAACCGCAAGCGGCGCATTTTTCTGCACACGCTCACCGCTGTATACGATATGCTTGACGGACTCACCGCCGCCCTTGATCGTGATTTCATCGCGAACGAACCATCCGTCCGCAGTGAAGCTGTCATTCACCGTGACGCGCATAGCCGGTGTCGTTTCCGGCGCTGCCGAAAAAATACCAAAAAAGCTGCGTCCGATATACAGCAGCACGACTGCAGCAATCATCATAAAAACCAGATGGCTGCGGTCACGTTTCTGCTGCCGTGCCGGTTTTGTTTTTTGTTTTTGTTCCATGAAGTGCCTCGTAAGTAATCAACTGTCCGCACGCTCCTCTCTCGCTCCGTACAGATCCACCGGATGCTGCGGAATGATCGTGGAAATTGCATGCTTGTAGATCATCTGCTGTTTCCCTTCGCTTTCCAGAATAACGACAAAGTTATCAAATCCGCGGATAATTCCCCGCATCTGAAAGCCGTTCATCAGAAAAAACGTTGTATTCTGACTCTGCTGACGCAGAGCAGCAAGCATTCTGTCCTGCAGATTGATTTCGTTTCGCACAATAATACCTCCGTTGCTGTTGCAGTTTATGGTATCATTGTACACCGTGTTTTTGCAGATATTCTGTCGAATGCTGTAGGACATCTGCAAACTCTTCACTCTTATTATAATATATCCAGTGGATGCTGTCATCCCTTTTCAGCCAGGTAAGCTGCCTTTTTGCATAATTTCTGCTTCGGCGTTTTAACAGCTCGATACAGCTCTCGAGGGTTTCGCTGCCCTCCAGATAGCCAAGGAGCTCCTTGTAGCCGATCGCCTGCGCCGCCGTTCCCGCAAGAAGTCCATTTTCCCAAAGATATCTGGTCTCATCGATCAGCCCGTCACGAATCATGTCGTCAACCCGGCTGTCGATTCGATGATAAAGCGTCTGCCGGTCTTTCGGACACAGCCCGAGCTTGATTGCCTGATATTTCGGCTCCGGACGCTTGTGCAGGCGGTTCATTTCTCCGATTGTCATGCCTGTCTGCTCGTATACCTCGAGCGCACGGATAACACGCTTCAGATTATTCGGATGCAGCCGTTCTGCGCTTTCCGGGTCGACCCCTGCAAGGCAGGCGTGCACTGCTTCGTTCCCCTGCTCACGAGCCATGATTTCGTATTTTTTTCGAACAGAGAGATCGGTCTCGTCGCCCGAAAAGGTGCTGCACTCGATCAGCGCGTCCATATAAAGTCCCGTGCCGCCGACGACGACGGGTATCATGCTACGTGAAAGAATATCCTGAGCAGCCGCATCTGCGAGTTCGACATACCGTGCTACCGAAAATGCCTCTCCCGGTTCGCACACATCAAATAGATGGTGTCGGATGCCCTGCCTTTCTTCAATGGTCGGCTTTGCCGTTCCGATGTCCATATATCTGTACAGCTGCATGGAATCAGCCGAAATGATCTCAGTATGCAGTTTTTTCGCGAGTGCAACAGAAAGCGCAGTTTTGCCGCTTGCGGTCGGTCCGCAGATGCAGACCAGTCGATTATCCATGAAGTCAGCTCCTTGCCTACTGGTTAACACGTTTGAACATTTTATCCAGTTCATATTTTGTCAGACGAACAGTCGTCGGCCTGCCATGCGGGCAGGATCGCACGTTATCGTCCGAAAGCACACGGTCACACAGACTTTGCAGCTCCAGCATCGTTGTTGCTCTGCCTGCTTTGATCGCCGCCTTGCATGCAACCGTATGAATGAGGTCATCCAGGCGGTCCGGTACTGTTGTGCGGCTGTTCATTGCTTTCTCGGCCAGCTCGCTGATAACGCTCTGGACGTCGCCGCTGTCCAGATACGCCGGTACGCTGCGTACAGCAAAGCTGTTCTCGCCAAACGGGTCGATAGAAAATCCGGCTTTGCGAATATCCTCCAGCTGCGCCTGTACTGCTGCCGCCTCCTCGCCGGTCAGTTCGACCACGACCGGCGTCAAAAGCTGCTGCTGCGGCATTTCTGTCTCAGCACGGAGCTTATTGAACAGAATTCGCTCGTGAGCCGCATGTTTGTCGATGAGCAGCAGACCGTCTTCATCCTCCGCTATGATGTAGGTGCGGAAGCACTCGCCGATGACGCGCGCGCCGTGATCAATCGGCTCATATACCGGCTCCTCCTCCACAGTTTTTTGCGGATTCGTCTGCGACTGCGGAATATTGACCAGATTAGCCTCGGATGCCGTATCGTTTGCATGTTCCGCTGCTTCTTCATCCGCCTGTGGACGTTCGGCAGGGAAAGCTGCAATATCAGCCTCCGATTCGACCTTTTCCTGCGTATTCTTCAGCTCACTCGGTAGCTGTACACGGCCGACTGCGCGTGTCGGATCGGGTTTAAAGTTCCCGAGCGGCGGCGCAGACATATAGACCGGACGTACAGTACGCGGCGGTACGGATACCAGAAAATCCTCCAGCTCCGCCTCCTCCTCTTTCGAGACCGGCTGTGTCTGAACCGGCTGCGCAAACGAGCGTGCAGTCGGTGCCGGTTCGGAACGCGGCACAGCAAAGCGCTGCTGTTCCTGCGTGAGATTGTCCTCGCGGGGAGTATGTTTTTCCTTGTGCTCAAGCTGCGGCGTATTATCGTTCGCTGCAAGTGCGTTCTTGCAGGCAATGTAGACCGCCTCGAACACCGGTTTTTCCTGTGAAAACTTGACTTCCGTCTTTGCCGGATGCACATTGACATCAACTGCCGACAGCGGCAGCTCCAGAAAAATTGCGCCGGACGGGTATTTTCCCGTAATGATGGCATTTCGATATGCCTCTTCAAGTGCCGCCTGCATGATCCGGCTTTTGACATAGCGCCCGTTGACGAAAAAATGCTGCATGGAACGATTGGCACGTCCTGCGTGCGGCTTTACAATATAACCGTGAACAGTCAGTCCGTTATGTTCGTTTTCCGTAACCTCGATCATATTTGCCGTCATTTCTTTTCCGAACACCGCGAATACCGGCGTAATCAGCTTCCCCTTGCCGTCCGTTGAGAAGACCTGCTTTCCGTCGCGGATCAGGGTGAAAGCAATTTCAGGGTGCGACAGTGCAGCGTGCTGCACAACGCCAAGTACATATCCGGCTTCTGTAAAATCTTTCTTCAAAAACTTCATGCGTGCAGGAGTGTTATAGAAGAGATCTCGAACAACAATCGTCGTACCCTCCGGGCAGCCGGCCTCCTCGTTTACCTGTATCTCTCCGGCTTCCAGATGCAGATGAACGCCTGCGATTGCTTCCTTCCGGCGCGTAAACAGATCGATTCGTGTGACGGACGAGATCGCTGCAAGAGCTTCACCGCGAAAGCCAAGCGTGCCGATCGCAGCAAGATCCTCTTCACTTCTAAGCTTGCTGGTCGCGTGACGGCGGAATGCGACAGGTGCATCTTCCGGCGCCATGCCGCAGCCGTTGTCTGCGATACGAAGATAGGTAATGCCGCCGTTTTCAATTTCAACTGTAATGCGGTTTGAGCCGGCGTCGATCGCATTCTCGACCAGCTCCTTTGCAACCGAAGCCGGGCGCTCCACTACCTCGCCTGCCGCAATCAGATCGGCAAGGTGCGAGGATAGCTCTTTAATAATTGCCATTATAATTTCCTTTCCGGAAAAATTTCAAATGCGGTCAAAGCAATAGCGCTTCATGTAACAGAAGCGATTTGCGAACAGATTCTGTGTGCTGGTGAGAAGCTTTTACAGTCATGCTTGATGCCTTGCTGTGAAATCACAGCAAGAGCAGGATGCAAAACCTCCGCAAAGCACCGCAGTCTGCATTATGCGGAATCGCTTTAAGAGCCGCGCTCCTGCTCTGCAAGCCGTTTCAGTTCATACAGAGCGTTCAGCGCTTCGATCGGTGTCATAACATCCATCTGAAGACAGCACAGGCGTGCAACAACGCCGGTGGCGATCATATGTCCAAAGGACATCTGATCATCCTCTTCCTCCTGCTCTTCAATCGGATGGATTTCAATCTGCGGCATGGTGGACTCAAGTTCCTTAAGCACCGCCTTGGCGCGCCTGATCACTGCGTTCGGTACACCTGCGAGCTTGGCAACCTCAATGCCGTAGCTGTCATCGGCGCCGCCACGCACAATGCGGCGGAGAAAGGTGATATCATCTCCGCGTTTTTTAACCGCAATATTGTAGTTTTTCACTCCATCAATCAGGTCTTCCAGCGCTGTCAGTTCATGATAATGCGTCGCAAACAGAGTTCGTGCACCGATGCGCCGCTTATTCGCAATGTACTCCACGACGGCACGCGCAATGCTCATGCCGTCATAGGTAGAGGTGCCGCGGCCGATTTCGTCGAGGATAATCAGACTGGATTTCGTTGCCTGATTTAGAATATCCGCGACCTCGCTCATCTCTACCATAAAGGTGGATTGACCGCTCGCGAGATCGTCCGATGCACCGACACGGGTGAACACCCGATCCACAACGCCGATATGCGCCGATGAAGCCGGAACAAACGAACCGATCTGTGCCATAATCGCAATCAGTGCGACCTGACGCATATAGGTCGATTTACCGGCCATATTCGGTCCCGTGATAATCGCGATGCGGTTATCACCTTCATCGAGCAGCGTGTCATTCGGGATGAACATGCTGTCCTTAAGCATTTTTTCGACAACCGGATGACGGCCGTCATGTATCTCGATCTTATCCGAAAAATCAACGATCGGGCAGATATAGTTCTGGTCGCAGGCGACATCAGCAAGCGAGCAGAGCACATCGATCTGAGCTACCGCCTGCGCCGAGCGCTGCACGCGATGCACCTCGGCTGCAACACGGTCGCGTACCTGAATAAATACATCATATTCCAGTCCGGACAGACGTTCCTGTGCACCGAGCACCGTGCTTTCGAGTTGCTTGAGCTCATCGGTGATGTATCGCTCACAGTTTGCGAGTGTCTGCTTGCGAATGTAATTTTCAGGGACAGCGTCCGAGTTGGAACGGGAAACCTCGATATAGTAGCCGAACACACGATTATAACCGATTTTCAGCTTGGAAATACCGGTTTTTTCGCGTTCCTGCTGCTCGATAGCCGCAATTTTTCCCTTGCCGCCGCTCGCGAGATCACGAAGCGTGTCAATCTCCTCGTTATAGCCGCTGCGAATCAGACCGCCGTCTCGAAGAAGGACCGGCGGCTCCTCGACGATAGCCGCTTCAATCAGCTCGCGCACATCCTCAAGCAGGTCAATATTTCCGGTTAACTCTCTGAGCAGAGACTGTTCAAATGCAGATACGTGTGCATGAATTTCCGGCAGACAGGAGATAGCTGACGCCAGCGCACGCAGATCACGGCAGTTCGCTGTGCCGTAAACGATGCGTCCGATCAGACGCTCCATATCAAAAATTTTGCGAAGCGCGTCGGTCAGTGCCGTGCGGCCCATCACATCGTCGCACAGCGCGCTGACGGCCTGCTGACGCCGCGTGATATGAAGCGGATTATAAAGCGGTTTTTCGATCCACTGTCGGATCAGCCGGGAACCCATTGCGGTATGCGTCTGATCAAGAACCCACAAAAGCGTACCCTTTTTCTCCTTGGTGCGCATGGTCTCGCACAACTCGAGATTGCGTCTCGCGTTCAGATCCAGCTCCATATACTGCCCCTGCTGATACAGCCTCAGATCATTGAGGCCCGCAAGACTCGCAGGCTGCGTTTTTTCAAGATAATCGAGCAGGCCGCCAAGGGTGCGGGTTGCGAACGGCATAACCCGGAGACCCGCCCCATCGAAATCCTCTATATGGAAGTATTTGCGGATACGCTCTCCCGCTGCTTCCGCGTCAAAGCATTCCTCTTCCATCGGTTCCACAAGCGCTTCCTCCAGCCGCTCAGTGATAAAAGAGCGAAACTCATCAAACGAAATCGCGAAGCCGCCTGCGAGAATCTCACGAGGTGAAAAACGAGCCAGCTCGTTATACACGTCGACCCATTCCTCTGTGTCGGTTGCGTAGACAACGCCTGTTGAAATATCTGCAAAGCACATGCCCATGTCCTCATGGGTGGCATAGATACAGGCAAGGAAATTATTGCGGCTCTCATCGAGCATAGATGCGTCAACAACCGTGCCGGGGGTGACGCGGCGAATAATATCGCGTTTTACCAGGCCTTTGGCCTTTTTCGGATCTTCCAGCTGCTCGCAGATCGCAATTTTATAACCTTTTTGCACCAGCTTTGCGATATAGCCTTCTGCACTGTGATACGGCACGCCGCACATGGGAGCGCGCTCCGCCTGACCGCAGTCGCGGCCGGTCAGCGTCAGATCAAGCTCGCGTGAGACAAGCTTTGCATCATCAAAAAACAGCTCGTAAAAGTCGCCCAGACGGTAAAACAGCAGATAATCCTTGTTTTTATTCTTGATTTCAAAATACTGCTGCATCATGGGCGTGAGTTCAGCCATATTTGCCTCCTGTCTAACGAAAGGTGGATTATGATTTTTTTACTGCGAACAGGCATCTCAGCGAGGTCTTTTCAATCTCTGCCTGAATGAATTCGCCGATTTGGATATTTTCACCGCGTACGCATACCAGAAGATTGCCCTCCGTCCGGGCGGTATACGGATAGTCCGGCCCCTTGGCTGCTCCGTCTACCAGCAGACGCAGCGTTTTTCCCTGATACGCCGCCTGCTTCTCGGCAACGATATCGTCCTGCGTCTTGAGCAGACGCTCAAAGCGGCGCTGCTTGTCCTGCGGCGAGGCATTGTCTTCATAGGATGCTGCGGGCGTGCCCGTGCGAGGCGAATACAGGAATGTGAACAGCAGGTCGAAGCGTGTATCCTGCACCAGACGCAGGGTCTGCTCGAAATCCTCGTCTGTTTCGCCCGGAAAACCGACGATAATATCGCTTGAAAGCGTAATATCCGGCATTTTTTCGCGAGCATCAGCGATCAGAGATTTGTAGTGCTCCGCCGTATAGCGGCGGTTCATGCGGCGGAGAATTTCATCACTGCCAGACTGAAACGGCAGGTGAAGCTGCTTTGCAACTTTGCCGCACTCAGCCATTGCAGAAAACAGCTTCGGAGAAGCATCCTTCGGATGGCTTGTCATAAAGCGCAGCCAGAAGTCTCCGGGCACAGCATTCAATCTGCGAAGCAGATCGGAAAAATCAACATCAATGCCGAGATCCTTGCCGTAGGAGTTGACGTTCTGTCCGAGAAGGGTAATCTCTCTGTAGCCTGCGGCAACCAGTTCGCGCAGCTCTTTTTCGATCTCCTCCGGGTATCGCGAACGCTCTCTGCCGCGGACATAAGGCACGATACAGTAGGTACAGAAATTGTTGCAGCCGTACATGATAGAGAGCCAGGCCTTTGCACCCTTCGCGCGAAGTACAGGCAGTCCTTCTGCAATATCATCCTCGCCGCCGATATCAAATACGCGCTTTCTGTCCGTCAATACGCGATAAAGCAGCGACGGAAAACGCCACAGCGCATGCGTACCGAACAGCAGATTGACCTGCGGATAGCTCTTTTTAATCTTTTCAACATTCTTTTCCTGCTGCGCCATGCAGCCGCACAGCGCGATGACGACATCCGGCCGCTTCTTCTTGAGATGGCTCAGCGCGCCGATGTTGCCGAAGGCACGATCCTCCGCATGCTCGCGCACTGCACAGGTGTTGAACAGGATGAAATCCGCCTCTTCCGTGCTGCCTGTCATTTCATATCCCATTTCATGCAGCATGCCGCGAATGCGTTCGGTATCCGCCTCATTCTGCTGGCAGCCAAAGGTATGCGTATAGGCTTTGAGGCATTTGCCGCCATTCAGACGGGCAACAGCGTCAATATAAGTGAATTGCGTTTGCAGCTGCTGCTCGGAAACATTCTTTTGTGTGGACAATTCTATGCCTCCTCTCATCGGAACGGAGTGCCGTCAGCAGTAAACACATTCATACGATGGTACTCGCTGAAGGGTATCTCGTACTGCGGCAGATACTGACGGATGGCTCGAGTCAGATATTCAGGCGACATGTTGTTATTGCCTGCTGCGGTCGTAACAACGGCTGTTACTTCGCGTTCGCCCTCGGCAACGGCAAGATCGCGCATCAGTTCCCGCATATTAACTATCTTTTCGCCGCGCTTGGAGCGCTTGACGATCTCGACGACCGGACGCCGGAACAGATCGCGTACCGCCTCGGCAAAGCCATCCGGCACGTCCGCTTCAAAGCCCCAGGTGATGCGGTACTGAGACCACTCGATCGAGCCAACCTTCATGCCTCCGTCCGACTGCGGATAGATCTCGATCGCGCGGAGACCTTCCGGAAATACGTCGTTGAGCGCTTCCACTGCATTTTCAGGTACCGCTTCCGAGGTGATATTGAAATCAAGGAATTCGCATTCACCGGAATAACCGGTCGAAAGCGGAAGCGCAACGGAAACATAGGCGTGCTGATTGAAGCCTTCGGTAAACCACAGGGGCATCTGACAGCGCGCCATCGAGCGCTGCATGGCGTGCATCAGATCCAGATGAGAGATGTACTTTGCTCTCCCCTCTTTGGCAAATTTCATTCGAGCCTTAAACACGGCATTTGCCTCCCTTCAGCAGCGCGCTTGCACCACAGCCAGCACACTGATGCATGCAGTCGGGTGTGATAACCGCTTCGCGCGAGCGCTCCCATTCACGCTTCAGGTGCTCCTTGCGCGTACCGCAGCCAATGTGATCCCACGGGAATACCTCATCCATCGGGCGCTGGCGGGACGCATAAAACTCCGGATCAAGTCCGCAGTCACGGAACGCCTGTATCCACTTTTCAAAATCGAAGCACTGATCCCAGCCATCCATTTTACAGCCGCGCTGCCATGCGAGCAGAATAGCCCTGCCCTGACGGCGGTCGCCTCGTGCAATAACGCCTTCGAGCACCGAGGTCTCGGCATCGTGCCAGTTATAGGTGACGTTCTTGGTCTTCATAACCACCTTGAGATGCGCCTGCTTCTCACGGAAGGTCTCCAGTGTGTCCTGCGCATCCCACTGAAACGGCGTCTGCGGCTTGGGAACGAAGCACGAAGCCGAAGCTGTAATACGAACGCCGCGCGCACGATTGGGAGTATTCTCGCGCCAGCAGTAGGCGACCTTTTTGCAGATGTCGGAAATGCCGTCCAGATCCTCATAGGTTTCCGTCGGCAGACCCATCATGAAATAGAGCTTGACATTGTTCCATCCGCCCTGAAATGCGATTTCGCAGGCATGCAGAACATCTTCTTCGCGGATGTTCTTATTGATAACGTCACGCAGACGCTGTGTGCCCGCCTCACAGGCAAAGGTCAAACCGCTCTTGCGCGTTTTCTGCACGCGCTCCATCAGCTCAGCGGAAAAACTGTCTGCGCGGAGAGACGGCAGCGACAGGCTGATATGGCGCGGCTCGCAGTAATCGAGCATACACTCTGTCAGGCCGGACAGTTCGCCGTAATCGCTTGTAGACAGCGAGGAGAGAGAAATCTCCTCATAGCCGGAATTCTTCAGCACCGCTTCCGCCTGTTGCAGAAGAACCTCCTTCGATTTGGTACGGAGCGGACGGTAGGTATGACCCGCCTGACAGAAACGACAGCCGCGCGGACAGCCGCGGAACAGCTCGATCATAGCGCGGTCAAAGACAATATCGGTCGAAGGAACGACAAACGACTCCGGATAATACATGGTATCCAGATCCTTGACGATGCGCTTCTGCACCATCGCCGGAGCACCGTGCGTGGGCGTTACGCTTTCAATCGTTCCGTCCTCATGGTATTTGACTTCATACAGCGAGGGGACGTACATGCCCTCGATCTGTGCCGCCGCAATCAGGAAATCCTGCTTGGACCAGCCTTCGCGCTTCGCCTTGCGATACAGGTCGGTAAACTCGAGCATAATTTCCTCACCGTCGCCGATCATGAACAGATCGACAAAATCCGCGAGCGGCTCCGGGTTATACGCGCACGGTCCGCCGCAGGCAACAATATGCCGGAGGTCAGTGCGTTCCTTTGCAAGCACGGGGATACCGCCGAGATCCAGCATATTTAAAATGTTAGAAAACGACAGCTCATACTGAAGCGTAAACGCAATAATATCGAAGTCCGTGAGCGGATCACCGCTTTCCAGACCGTAAAGTGGAATGCCGGCAGCACGCATTTCGGCCTCCATATCGATCCACGGCGCGCATACACGCTCACACCAGATCCCTTTTTGATCATTGAGCAGTCCGTACAGGATACGCGAGCCAAGGTGCGACATCGCAACCTCGTAAGTGTCCGGAAAGCAGAAAGCGAACCGCAGATCTACATTCTTTTTGTCCTTCATCACCGATCCCCATTCGCCGCCGACATATCGCGCCGGCTTCTGCACCCGGGTCAGGATGGCTTCCATCTGTTTATGCAAGCTGTTATCCTCCAAAATGAGTATAGTTTAGTGGTGTCATATGAAATGTACTGAAAACAGCATCCGCCATTCAGGCGGTAGTTATAGACATTATATCACATTTTACGCAAAAAGACCATACCGTCCTGCAAAAAGAAGTAAGCTGCTTCGTTTTACAGAAAGATATGGTCTTTGCTGTTATTTTGTGTTCAGGATTCGAGTCGAATTGAATACCGTCAGTACCGAGAGGATGATGTCCACTGCAACAACATGCCACATCTGAACAAAGCCGAAAAGTGCGAGCAGAGTGAGCAGTATTTTCGCAATGACAACGATCATCATATTCTGTACCGCTGTACTGTGCGTTCTGCGGCTGATACGGACAGCATCAGCAAGGCGAGTCAAATCATGCGTCATAACCAGCACATTGGCACACTTCGCTGTATCGCGCGAACCGGCAGTGCCCATCGCGATACCGACATCTGCAGTCTTCAGCTCATCCAGATCATGAATGCCATCGCCAATGTAGGCTTCTGCGCCGTCCGTCGGGATCGTGCGCATCAGAAAATCCATTTTGGCGGCTTTTTCTTCTGGCTGGAGACCGAAGTGAATGGTATCGATGCCTGCTGCATCAGCAACCTGCTGTGCGGACAGCTCGCTGTCGCCGGTCAGGAGGACCGTGCGTGTAATGCCCTGCGCTTTCAGTTCGCGAACAGCATCTGCCGCCTCATCGCGGACTGTATCCTCCATCTGGATCGCACCGGCATAGTCTCCTTCATATGCCACATAGACGATTGTGCCTCGCAGTTCAGGAACACCCTTAACGCCGCGGGAGATCATCAGCTTGCGGTTGCCGACGAGAATCGTTCGGTTATGGATGCGGGCACGGACGCCTCGGCCCGGGAATTCTTCGAATTCCATGACCTTCTGCATCTGTCCCTTGTAGGCATCTACCAGTGCGCGGGCTACCGGATGTGCTGATAGCTGTTCAGCGGCGGCAGCAAGTGCAATGCAGCTCTGCTCGTCAAACTCCTGCGTCGGGAATACCTTTTTAATATGAAGATCGCCCTTTGTCAGGGTGCCGGTTTTGTTGAACACGGCCATGCGCATCTCTGCGGTTTTCTCGATTGCTTCACTGCCCTTGGCATGTACGCCTTTTCGAGCCAGTCTGCTGCTGCCGCACCAGAATACAAGCGGAACGGAAACAGCGAGCGCTGCCGGACAGCTTACTGCAAGGAGCGTCAGTGCACGATATACCCAGCTCTGAAGCGGGGCCGTCGAGTTGAGCAGCGGCGGTACGATCGCAAGCAGTACAGCCAGGATAAACATGAAGGGAATGAAACGCGATACCATAAGCAGCATACTGCGTTCCAGTGCTGCCTTATGTTCGCTGCTGTCTTCCTGCACGCGCATAATACGGCTGATTGCGCTGTCATCGAAGCGAACCATAGTCCGCATCAGCAGAAGCGAGCCGGTATACAGGCTGCCCGCCAGCACGTGCGAATCCTTGCTGACGGCTGCGAGCTCGCTGTCGCCCGAAATAACGCTCTCATCAACAGTGCCCTCGCCGCGGATCACAACGCCGTCAAGCGGTACACGCTCTCCTGAACGAACAAGAACAAACTCACCGATTCGGACCTCTGCCGGACTGACCATGCGCTCTTCGCCTTTCATATTGACGACAGCCGCTTTTTCCGGTATGCAGCTTGCCTGCTGCGGCATTTCGCTGTTCGCGCCGGCGAGAATAAAATCGCTTGCAATTTTTCCGACTCCGTGAAGAATCAGCACAATCGCGGCCTCAGGACGGTGATGCAGCAGAAATGCGCCGAGCGATACCACAAGCATGAGCGGGTATTCACTGAAAAACCGCCCGTGCGACAGCTCCTGTATTGCGTTTCCGGCAATGGGGACCGCTGCCAGCAGATACGCCAGAAGATAAAGGATAAAGGCGATATGATCATCGCTCCCGAACAGCGCTCCGGCAATCACAAGTGCTGCCGATGCAATCAGCCGAATCAGCGTGAACTGCATATCCATCATGGACAACGCCTGATATCGGCCTTCGCCGCCATTCGACGCTCCTCTTTTGGCATTTTCCCGCCGCAGACGGGTCTGCTCCCTTCGTCGCATTTTGGCCCGATACCGCGCTCGTTCCATGAACGACATGCCTTCCGTCTCGCTCTCGCTTTGATGCAGCATCGCAAGGGCAGCAGACAGAGGCTGCATATTTTCGGCTTCGGATGCCGTTTCTTCTTCCGGATCATCCTTAAACCGTTTCTTTTCCTTGTTCTTTCTGGGCTTTTTCTCTATTTTCCAGAGATGTTTGAGCTTATCAACCGCCTTATCAACGCCGCTTTCTTCCTCATCCGGCGCCTCTGCTCCGGGCGGTGACTCTGGTTCAGCCGATGCGTTTTCAGCATCTTCTGCACCTTCCTGCTCGTTGCCCTCATCTTCAGCCTGTGATCCGGAGTCATCCTCCGAATTTTGCGGCGATTTTTCTTCCTGGGGCGGTTCTTTTTCCGCAGTCTGCTTTTCTGCAGCAGCCTCCGGCTGCATTTCTTCGTCTTTCGTTTCCGGCGGTTTCTCCTCTGACGCCTTCTCCGAAGGCACAGCCTCATGCTCAGCCGTGCTCTCCGGCGGAGAAACCGGTGTGTTTTCCTTCTCTTCGGATTGCTCAGACTCTTGTTCCGCCTGATCGGGAGATACCGAATCCTTATCCGTCTCAGTTACTGATTCCGCCTTGTCGGGTTCTATTCCGGGGGGCGTTTCCGTTTCCTGCGGCTCGGCATGCTCCTGTTCTTCTGTATCAGATGTCATCTCCGGCATATTTTCTGTCCCGGCATCCTCGTTTTGCGTCCCGGATGCTTCAGCGGTGTTTATGCCGAATTCCTGCAGGATGCTTTCTACAGTCGGAAAATCGTCGGCGTTCGCGCTGATCTGATCGAGCAGTTCTTCAGCAGATGTCTGATCTGTCCCCTCGCTCTTCAGCAGCGGCTCCTTTTCCGGCGACCCCATCTGTGGGGTTGTATTTTCGCTCATCTTCTATCCCTCCTGCACATGTGCGATACCTTGCGCCAGTATCGTCTGGATATGGTCATCACACAAGGCATAGTATACGGTCTTTCCGTTTTTTCTGCTCTTTACAAGACGGGCCTGTTTCAAAAAACGCAGCTGATGGGAAATTGCCGACTGGCTCATGCCGAGCAGTGTCGCGATATCGCAGACGCAAAGTTCTGCCGATACCAACGCTGTCAGAATACGCAGGCGTGTTTTATCAGAAAACGCCTTGAAAAAATCAGACGCTGCGGTCGTGATATCATCATCCGGCATCTGCCTGCGCGCAGTTTCTACCGCATCCATATGAACAATGTGTTCTTCGCAGCAATCCATATCCGCGCGCTTATGTCTGACAGCCAACAAAATCCCTCCCGTGATACATGAGTATCCATTCAATTATACTATCATCCAATCGCTATTCTGTCAAGAATTCTGATGAAAACAAGCGAAAAAAAGATGATAAGCTCACAGCAATGCAACATCTTTATTCAGTATGCAGTGCGCAGGACGATAACTCTCTGCAAAATCTGTAAAACTCTGTTTTCTTTTTGCGGTTTCCGGCAGGTACGCCACATTTTTCAACTTATATCGCTATTATTTTTGCGCAACATACTATCAGCAAACCACAACACACAAATCGTAAAGGAGAGATCAAAGTTATGACTAACACGAAAAACGGTTCCAATCAGGGCATGGTACCTGAAGCACGCGCCGCAATGGATCAGTTTAAGATGGAGGCTGCAAGCGAGGTCGGCGTCAACCTCAAGCAGGGTTATAACGGCGATCTGACCAGCCGTCAGGCGGGTTCGATCGGCGGTCAGATGGTTAAGAAGATGTGTCCCGTACATACTTCGAGCTTTGAGCGGGACTGCCGGACTGCGGTCGGGCATTGTGTAAGGATTCTTTACACCGCAGAATGGACGTAAGGGCCTGCGGCAGCGACTCAGCCTCCCTTGCCAGCAGCTCGTTCAGGCTTTTCCGCGCTGCCGCGGACTAATTCGCTGATCGGTGTTCGATTGGTTATTGCAATTTACAAGCAAAAGAAAAAGCGCCAGCAATGAAAAAATCACTACTGGCGTTTCTTATCGTGTCGTTTATTGCTTTTTCAGCGTTATAATATTACTGCTCGCGCATTTTTGCAAAGCACTCGCTGCAATAAACCGGACGGTCGGACTTCGGCTCAAACGGAACGCGAGCCTCGCCGCCACAGGAAGCACAGGTTGCAGTAAAGAACTCACGCGGACCGCGAGCAGCGTTCTTGCGTGCGTCGCGGCAGCTCTTGCAGCGCTGCGGCTCGTTCTGGAAACCACGCTCTGCGTAGAATTCCTGCTCGCCGGCAGTGAATACAAATTCCTTACCACATTCCTTGCATACTAAAGTCTTGTCTTCGTACATGTTCCTTTTACCTCTCTTTGATTGCGTTCGCTGGGGAACTTGGATTATATTGCGAACAGGCCGAGGCCTGTAATCGCCCCTAACAGGGATTGATCTTAGCCGATTTTCGCTTGATGCGCTGGATGGCGTTTTCCACCGATTTGACGGGCTTTCCGAGCGTTTCTGCCATCTCCTCATAGGAGAGACCGTCCAGAAATAATGTCAAAACGTTTGCCTCAAATTCAGACAAGAGCGAGTAGAGCTGCCTGGTGCGCTCTTCCCTCTCTTCATTGCCAATCACCAGCGATTCTGGATCACCTATCGGTGCCGTTACCCGTGTGTGCGATTCCGCAAGGTCTTCAAACAGAGGTCGATCTAATGACATGGACTGATTCAGCGGCTGATGTTTAAGAGCTGATGCAGAGCGTGTTGCGGAATATATTTTCCGCTGAATACACAGTCTGGCGAATACGCTGAATGGAACGCCTTTGGTGCTGTCAAATTCCCGTATCGCTTTCATCAGTCCGAGCATCCCCTCCTGGATTACATCTTCTGCGTCTGCTCCAGCAAGAAAGAAGGGGCGTGCGCAGGTCTTGACCAGACGGGTATACCTTTTGACCAGATCCTCCGCCGCAGAGCCGTTCGACTGCTGCGCCAGACGGCACAGAGTCTCGTCGGACATTTCCGGGGAGAGGAGTGTTGATTCATTATTTCTCATGTCGATAAATATTATATGCGCTTTAATTGGAAATGTCAAGAAAATATCGACAAATCTACTATTTTCACTTAAAACGACTGGTGTGGCTTGTGCAAAACTGACAATAAAATTGGATTATTCAACCGTAACCGACTTGGCGAGGTTACGCGGCTTATCCACATCGCAGTTGCGCTCAACTGCAACATAGTATGCAAAAAGCTGCATTGGGATGATCGAAAGCGAAGCGGAAAATTCGTATAGACACTTAGGCAGGCGGATAATATGCTGGCAGACAGACTCGTCACCGGTGAAGTCATCCGTTGTTACCAGGACGACAGAAGCACCGCGTGCAACGACCTCACGGATATTGGAGACCGTCTTTTCAAACAGCGCAGGCTGGGTTGCCAGAGCAACAACGAGAGTGCCATCTTCGATCAAAGAAATCGTGCCATGCTTCAGCTCACCCGCCGCATATGCCTCAGAGTGGATATAGGAAATCTCCTTCAGCTTAAGGGATGCCTCGAGAGCTGCGGCATAGTCCAGACCGCGGCCGAGGAAAAAGACACTGGGACGGTTTGCATACAGCGTAGCGATGCGCTGCATATCCGGCTGACATTTGAGCGCTTCGGTGACGCATTCCGGCAGCCGCTGAAGCTCAGCACAGAGCGCACGCTCGTCGCCGATCGAGATCAGACCGCGCACGCGCGCAATCTTTACGGAAATCAGATACAGTGCGGCCAGCTGTGCGGAGTAAGCCTTGGTCGTTGCAACAGCGATCTCCGGGCCGGCCCAGGTGTACAGGACACCATCAGCTTCGCGTGCGATCGTGGAGGAGACCACATTTACAATCGCGATGGTGAATGCACCGGCCTGCTCCGCCAGACGCATTGCAGCAAGCGTATCAGCTGTCTCACCGGACTGACTGATTACGATGCACATATCCTTTTTGCCGATGATCGGATTTTCATAGCGGAATTCGCTTGCGACCTCGGCCGAGCAGCGGATGCGGCACATTGCCTCGATAACGCGCTTGCCGACCATGCCTGCATGCAGCGCAGAGCCGCAGCCGATGATGTGGATGTTTTCAATGTCGCGCAGACGCTCATCGGTCAGTCCGTTGTCCTCGAAACAGACGGCATTGTTCTTGATGCGGGGGGTCACGGTATCTGTAACAGCCTTAGGCTGCTCCATGATCTCCTTGAGCATGAAGTGCTGATAGCCGCCCTTTTCTGCTGCGGACATATCCCAGTTGACGGTCTGAACTTCCTTTTCGACTTTGTCGCCGAATTCGTTCATGACAATGACTTCATCCGGACGCACGATCGCTACTTCGTTGTCGTCAAGAATGATGAACTTCCGGGTACGGCTGATAATAGCGGTGATATCAGATGCGATCATGTTTTCGCCTTCACCGATACCGATGACGAGCGGATTGCCGCGGCGCGCTGCGACGATTTCCTGTGTATTATCCATAGATACAACGCCGAGTGCGTAAGAGCCGCGCAGACGCTGCACGGCAGCCAGAACGGTTTTTGCAAGATCCTCCTGCTTGCCGGTGTGCAGATAGTCGACAAGATGCGCAACGGTTTCGGTGTCGGTCTCGGACTTGAACTCATAACCATGCGCTTCAAGGCGTTCGCGCAGTTCCTTGTAGTTTTCAATGATGCCGTTGTGAACGACTGCAACCTTGCCCTTGCCGCCGAGATGCGGATGAGAGTTGCGGTCGGACGGTTCGCCGTGAGTCGCCCAGCGGGTGTGGCCGATGCCGCAGGTGCATTCCATATCGCAGCCGACCTCACGGATCTTCTCCTCAAGGTTAGCGATGCGGCCGCGGGTCTTTACGACGCGCAGGCCTTCCTTAGTGAATGCGGCGATACCGGCAGAGTCATATCCGCGATATTCCAGACTGTACAGACCCTTGATCAGAATGGGGAGCGCATTTTCGCGTCCCGTAAAACCAACAATTCCACACATAATCAGTTTACTCCTCCAAAACGGAATATATTTATCAAACAGTTAAAATCAAAAAGAAAAATTTTCATACCCGGATTTGGGCATAAAAATAGTGCGTAATGCATAGCTGCTCTGTCCGCACAGTCACCTGTGTGCTTTAACAGCCTGCTGACGACCAACCCACCTGTGGCCGAAGGGCATCCGCCGAAATTTCGATTAACCCTTTCCTCGTCAACTGCGATACCGGCTGCATCGCAGTTCTGGCGCTTTAGTTTGTTGTGAACTTGTATGTCAAACCGCTCTCACCTCCCTGCTGGTATATTGCCGCGCGTCCGGCAGACGCACCGCAACGTGGCTGTATTTGGCAGACGGAAAAATTCCGCCGTCTGTAACAAACGAGGTGGATGCGAAACCACATCCACCCCATTGGTTCTTATCTCTATTATACGACAGACTCAATCGTTTTGGCAACCCTTTTTGCCAAAGTATCTACCTGTGCGCTGTCTTTTCCCTCGACCATGACGCGGACAAGCGCTTCTGTGCCGGACGGACGGACGAGGATTCGACCGTTGTCGCCGAGCTCGGCGGCAGCTGCTTCGATGTCAGCCTTGATTTCCGGCTTCTCCTGAAGCGTTGCCTTCTGGTCGTTCGGCACCTTGACGTTGATCATAACCTGCGGCCACGGAACGACTTCCGCTGCAATTTCCGAGCACTTTCGGCCGCTTTCCTTGAGGATAGACATGAACTGAAGCGCGGTCAGTTCACCGTCACCGGTGGAAGCATACTCCAGGAAAATTACATGACCGGACTGCTCGCCGCCCAGGATATATCCCTTCTTGAGCATCATTTCGAGAACGTAACGGTCGCCGACATTCGAGCACTCGATCTTCATGCCGTTCTTTTCGGCATATGCGTGCAGACCCATGTTGGACAGGATGGTCGCGACGAAAGCGCCGCCGCGCAGCTTGCCCTGCTTTTTCATGTGTGCTGCGCATACCGCCATGATGCGGTCACCGTCCAGCTCTTCGCCGGTTTCATCGACGATCAGACAGCGGTCGGCATCACCGTCAAATGCGACACCGAGGTCGAAGTTGCCGCGGCGGACGCGCTCCTTGAGCTGTCCCAGATGGGTGGAGCCGCAGTTGTCGTTGATGTTTACGCCGTCCGGCTCATAGAAGCGAATTTCGGCCTTGCACTCGACCAGTCGCATCAGACGCTCTACCGTCGTGGAGGACGAACCGTTCGCGCAGTCGACAGCAACTCGCAGACCGGACAGGTCGCCGGAAATCGTTTCCGCAAGGTGGTTGGTATATTCAACGACCGGGTCGATCTCGCTCTTGAGTACACGGCCGATCCTGTCATGGGTCATGCGCGGAATGGACTCAAAGTCATCGATCAGATCCTCGATCCTTGCCTCGGTAGCATCCGGCAGCTTGTAGCCGTTGCCTGCAAAGATCTTGATGCCGTTGTATTCGAACGAATTGTGGCTTGCAGAAATGACAATACCAGCATCTGCCTTGTGCTTGATGGTGAGGTACGCGACAGCCGGCGTCGGGATAACGCCGAGCAGTTCTACATCTGCGCCGACCGAGCAAATGCCCGCTACGAGCGCGTTCTCCAGCATATCCGAGGAAATGCGCGTATCCTTGCCGATCAGAAGCTTGGCCTTTTTGCCGTGCGCGGACTCCTGTGTGAGCGTATATGCAGCGGCTGCACCGATCTTAAATGCGAGCAGTGCATCAAGCTCAAGATTTGCAACGCCGCGGACGCCGTCCGTTCCAAAGTATCTACCCAATATGAAACACCTATCTTTCCTGTTGATACGACATGGGGACATGCCCCGGTTTACAGCATTAGCTGTCCGTCAGCCGGCTCCATGTTAAGATGCCGGTATGCCTGCATCGTCACGCATCGTCCGCGCGGCGTGCGGCTGAGAAAGCCGATCTGCATGAGATACGGCTCGTAAACGTCTTCAAGAGTAATGGCCTCCTCGCCGATCGTCGCGGCGAGTGTGTCCAGTCCGACCGGTCCGCCGCCATAGTTGAGCATGATACTCTGAAGCATGCGCCGATCGACATTATCGAGACCGAGTTCGTCTATTTCCAGTGCGCGCAGCGCGATGTCTGCGCTCTTTTTGTCAATGGTACCCGTGCCGCGAACCTGCGCAAAATCGCGCACACGGCGCAGCAGACGATTGGCAATACGAGGTGTGCCGCGGCTGCGCCGGGCGATTTCGTATGCGCCTTCGTGCTCGCAGGGGACGTTCAGAATGCCTGCCGAACGCTCAACGATACTGCAAAGTTCCTCGGGCGAATACAGCTCGAGACGGAGCATGACGCCGAAGCGGTCGCGCAGCGGACTGGTCATCTGACCTGCGCGGGTTGTTGCGCCGATCAGCGTAAAGCGCGGCAGGTCGATTCGTATGGAGCGAGCAGAGGGCCCCTTGCCGATGATGATATCGAGCGCGTAGTCCTCCATGGCCGGATAAAGGATCTCCTCTACCGCACGGTCGAGACGGTGGATCTCGTCAATAAACAAAATATCATTTTCTGAGAGGTTTGTCAATAAAGCGGCAAGATCTCCGGCCTTTTCAATGGCAGGACCGCTTGTAACGCGGATGTTGACTCCCATTTCGGCGGCGATGATACCGGCGAGCGTGGTCTTGCCGAGGCCGGGAGGACCATACAGAAGCGTATGGTCGAGCGACTCGCCGCGCATTTTTGCGGCTTCGATATATACGCTCAGGTTTTCCTTGGCCTTGGTCTGACCGATGTAATCCGCCATCGTCTTGGGGCGGAGCGAATTTTCGGTCTCGTCCTCAGACAACTGCCGGGTGGAGATGATACGTTCATCATCCGCCATGCCGCCGGAAAATTCAATACTCAAAGGAACACTCTCCCCTATTACTGCTTAACAAGTTTCTTGAGACACTGGCGGATGATTTCGTCCGCTTCCATGCCGACCGTGTCGATCTGCTTCATTGCGTGGAGTGCTTCAGCCTGCGTATAGCCAAGCACCATGAGCGCCGCAACGGCTTCCTGCGTATGGTTTACGCCGCCGGAGAGGTCTGCTGCGGCCACAGGCGAAGCAGCGGAAGCCCCTTCAAGCTGCTCCTTGCTCATTTTGTCCCGAAGTTCCAGAACGATGCGCTGCGCGATCTTTTTTCCGATGCCGGGCGCTTGTGTGAGCGTTTTCTCGTCGCCGGTGATGATCGAGAGCGCAAGCCGGTCGGGCGGCGCGACTGAAAGAATGGAAAGTGCTGCCTTGGGACCGACGCCGGAAACACCGATCATCATCTCAAAGCAGGACTTTTCCTCCTCGTCGATAAAGCCGTACAGCTCGAAAATCCCCTCGCGCACATTGAGATAGGTCAGCAGACGGGCCTTCGTGCCGATTTTCAGCCTGCTGATTGTATTCTGCGAAGCATGGCAGGCATAACCCACACCGCCGCAGTCGATTACGGCAAGTCCTGTCTGAAGGACGCTTACCGTTCCGTCAACATAATAAAACATAAATTATAAACCCTCATATCGCATAGCCTGTCTGGAATGACCGTGGCAGATCGCAAGCGCGAGTGCATCCGCCGCATCATCCGGCCGCGGGAGCTTTGTAAGATGGAGAATGCTCTTTGTCATTTCCATCATCTGTTTTTTTTCTGCGTTGCCGTAGCCGACGACCGCCATCTTGACCTGATTCGGTGTATAGGAGACCGGATGCAGTCCCTTCTGCGCGAGCGCGAGCAGGATAACGCCGCGTGCTTGCGCGACCTGAATGCCGGTCGTGATGTTCTTTGAAAAGAAAAGCTCCTCGATCGAAACCTCATCTGGGTGGAACGTATCCACAAGCGTGCAGATATCGTCATAGATCTCGCACAGACGCAGATGCATGGGCGTGCCCGGCGCAGTTTTCGCAGCACCGTACTGGATAGCGGTGAATTTCATATTATCGAACCGGACGACACCGTAACCGATCGTGCCGTAGCCGGGGTCTATGCCAAGAATGATCATAACAGGTCCTTTGCCAATGTAAAAACGGAAAAATAATTCCGAGTTCAGATATTATAGCACAAACGTGTGAATTTTGCAATATGTATCATGATAAAGACAGGGATGAATGCAAGAAGCACTCATCCCTGTCGGATCATCTGCCGCTGCTTTTAAGGCAATACTGCACCATTAAAACTGCGACATCAATTTTGCAGTTCGGCCTTGATCCTTTCGGCCGCAAGCAGGATGCCGGCCTTGCCGGAGGAGTAGGTCAGACCGCCCTGCATATAGCAGACATACGGCTCGCGCATCGGCGCGTCGGCAGAAAGCTCAATGGATGCGCCCTGCACAAATGCGCCGGCTGCCATGATGACGGGATCGTCATAGCCGGGCATTGCCCAGGGTTCGGGCGTAACGAAGGAATCGACCGGAGCGCCGGACTGAATGCCCTCGCAGAAGCGGCGCAGCGGCTCGGGTTTGCCGAATGCGATCGTCTGGATGATGTCATAGCGTGGCTCCTCTGCCTTGGGGCTGACCTCGTAGCCGAGCTTCTCCATCACCTTCGCACAGAAAATCGCAGTCTTAAGCGCCTGAGCGGTAATGTGCGGCGCCATGAACAGACCCTGAAACAGCAGACGGTTCTGCCCCATTGTGCAGCCGCATTCACCGCCGATGCCGGGCGCGGTCAGCTTGTAGGATGCGTTTTCGACGAGATCTCTGCGGCCGGCGATATAGCCGCCCGTGGGGGCAAGACCGCCGCCGGGGTTTTTGATGAGCGAACCGGCGATGATATCTGCGCCGACCTGCGTCGGTTCGATCGTTTCGGTGAATTCTCCGTAGCAGTTATCGACCATAATGGCAGCGCACGGGTTGACCTCACGCACAACCTCGCAGACCTTGCCGATCTCCTCGACGGAAAGCGTCTTGCGCACGGCGTAGCCGCGGCTGCGCTGAATGAATACGAGCTTAACGTTTTCGTCCCTTGCCGCCTCACGGATCGCAGACAGATCGGGAACGCCGTCCTTCAGATCGACCTGCTTATAGCCGATGCCGTAGCTCTTCATGCTGCCGCAGTAATCGCCGGTAATGGTATTCTGAAGGGTGTCGTACGCCGGTCCGGTAACGGACAGAACGGTGTCCCCGGTCTTTACTGCGGAGAACATTGCGCAGGACAAGGCATGCGTGCCGTTGACAAAGCCGATGCGCACGAGAGCAGCTTCTGTGCCGAAAATGTCGGCATAAATTTTATCGAGCGTATCGCGGCCGTAGTCATCGTAGCCATAGCCGGTCGTGCCGGCAAACAGATTGTCGGAAACGCGGTTCTTTGCGAAGGCGGCGAGCACCTTTTCGGTATTCCGGTCACAGATCTCCTCAATACGGGAAAAATAAGGACGGATTTCACGTTCGGCTTCAGCGCCGAGCGCACGGATTTCCTCGGAAATTTTTAAGTATTCTGACATATTGAATGGTTACTCTCCTAACAGTGTTTTCCCTCCGGGCAGGGTAAAATATACCTTGTCGGGGGCTTCGGTCGAAAGTCCGGAGACAGAGACCGAGCGGGTGAGCGTATCGCCCGAATAGAACGATGCGCTTTTGAGAAGTCCTGAGGACGCAGACACGCTGTAAGCGCAGCGGTAGCCGTCCAGATCAAAGCTGACGATGATGCACGGTTCGCTGTCTGTGGATGTGCGGCCGGCAGAAAGCGGTGTAACGCCTGCTGCGAGCACATCCTCATAGGTCGGCAGCATGGCTGAGGCGTCATCAGAAAAACTGCCTGCCCTGCCCTCATAGACTGCCGAACTGTCAGCGTTCCAGGAATAGATGATATCGCCTCTGCGGATGATCGAGGAGCGGACAGCTCCGCTCTCGGTCAGGGTATCCGTGCGAATGACGCCGTCGCGAACATAGCGGCGGCAGCGGAGAGCGGACGAGCCGCCGGTATAATACAGTTTGTTTTCGATGGTACAGCTGTATGCCTCGGGGCGCGTGAGAGACGCAATAACATGCTGGACGTTATCGGTCGTGATGTCAACATCTGCAACGCTCTGCGCAGTCAGCAGCTGACTGTCGGCAGTGACGACCGGCGTGTCAGCCTCCCCTGTCGGCAGCGTGATGCCGGTGTCGCGGCGATGCAGCAGACCGGAGGACATGATGTAGCTCAGAAACAGGAGCGACACGAGAACGCCTGCACAGATGGCGGCCGCCATAGGCGCAGAGAGGACTTTTCGCTTTCTCACGGGTTAAACGGTGCCGGACCGTTCTCGCGCAGACCGAAATAGTGCTCGATCGCTTCGACAATGCGCTGCGAGGTTTTTCCGTCTCCGTAGGGATTGACGGCATGCGCCATCTTTGCGTAAGCAGTCTCGTCCTCGAACAGCTCGCGTGCGAGCTTTACGATATCGGCCTGCTCAACGCCCGCAAGCTTGACTGTGCCGGCTTCGATTGCTTCCGGACGCTCGGTCTCGCGGCGCAGTACCAGAACCGGCTTGCCGAGACTGGGTGCCTCCTCCTGAAGTCCGCCGGAGTCGGTCATGATCATGAAGCAGCGCGCCATCAGATTGTGCATCTCGTCAACGGTCAGCGGATGAATCAGATGAATGCGGTCATTGCCGCCGAGGAACTTCTCTGCGGTCTCACGCACATACGGACTGAGGTGAACCGGATAAACGAAGTGCACATCCGGATATGCTTCGCTCAGCTCAGCAATCGCACGGCAGATGTTCTCCATCGGTTCGCCGTAGTTTTCGCGGCGGTGAGCCGTGACAAGGACAACACGATTGTTCTCGAAGTCGAGCTTTTTCAGCTGCTCATCACGGAATGAAAAATCCGGCTTGACGGTCATGTGGATCGCGTCAACGACGGTGTTGCCGACGACGGAAACGCCCTCAGTGATGCCCTCGCGGGCGAGATTGTCACGGTTGCGAGGAGTCGGAGCAAAGTGCAGCGTCGCGATCTGACCGGTCAGCTTGCGGTTCATTTCCTCAGGGAACGGCGAATATTTGTCGTAGGTGCGCAGACCAGCCTCAACATGGCCGACAGGAATTTTGTGGTAGAACGCTGCGAGTGCGCCGGCAAAGGTGGTCGAGGTATCGCCGTGGACGAGAACAATGTCCGGCTGCGCCTTTTCGAGCACCTCATCCAGACCGTGCAGGCTCTTTTCGGTGATGGTAGCGAGCGTCTGACGCGGCTGCATGATATTCAGGTCATAATCCGGCCTGATGCCGAAAATATCAAGAACCTGATCGAGCATTTCGCGATGCTGTGCGGTAACGCACACGATGGACTCGGTGTTTTCGTTCTGCTCAAGCGCATGCACGAGCGGAGCCATTTTGATAGCTTCCGGGCGCGTACCGAATACAGTCATTACCTTGATTTTATTCATGTTTGTTTTTCTCCTCCTGTGCAGCCTCGTTTTTGTGTTTTTTCTGCTCCTGCGGATGCTTGCCCCAGTGTTCCGCGCCGTAGATAATACATGCGCCGACAAGAATTGCTGCAAGCACTGCGGCAAGCAGTACAACAGCCTTTACCTCACCCGACGAGGTGAGCACGACGGCGGTCAGACCGAGTGTTGCACTGATTGCGTAAAGAATAGCGACCGCCTGCTTCTGATTGAAGCCCATGTCGATCAGCTTGTGATGCACATGACCGCGGTCAGGGCTCATCGGACTGCGGCCCTCCGCAAGACGGCGGATGATCGCGTTCGCCGTATCGAAGATCGGCAGGCCGAGAATAAGAAACGGCACAGCAAACGAGATGACGGCGTAAAATTTGAACAGACCCATGATGGACACGGTTGCGAGCATATAGCCGAGGAAGGTCGAACCGGTGTCGCCCATGAAAATCTTTGCAGGATTAAGATTGTACGGCATAAAGCCAATGCAGGCGCCTGTAAGGGCAGCCATCGTGATGGCAATTGCCATGTTATCGGTCAAAAGCGCAACAGCGAGCATGGTGATTGCGGCGATAGACGATACGCCGACAGCGAGACCGTCCAGACCGTCGATCAGATTGACCGCATTTGTAATGCCGACGATCCAGATGATCGTAACAGGAACGGCGAGAAAGCCAAGATGCCAGAACGGCGCGTCCGAAAACGGATTGAGGTTGGTGAAAAGACTGATCTGCAGGCCGCCGACACAGACCGGAATGGCCGCCGCGATGATCTGTACGATAAATTTGAGCTTTGCACCGAGTGCGAGAACATCGTCGAAGATGCCGAGCGCTACAATAATCGTCGCACCGAGCAGTACGCACAGCATGGTCTGGTCCAGCTGACCGAATACCAGAATGGAGCAAAGGAAGCCGCCGAAAATCGCAAGGCCGCCAAGACGCGGAATCGGTTCCTTGTGCATGCGGCGGTTATCCTTTGGTACATCGATCGCACCAACCTTGTGCGCGAACCGTTTGACGGGCGGCGTAAAGAAGTAGGACAGCACGCCGGCCAGGATGAAGGCGGCGACGACTATGCCGATTACAGTATATTCATTCATTGCGCTTTCCTCTTTAATGCTTTTGATTTGAACATAAGGAATATATCCTCATACTTATTTTAATCATATCACATTTTGCAGCCTCTTGCAACGAATATTATTACTGCGCCGGCCGCACGAAAAATGCAATACGCCAGCCGCGGTTGACAAGCATACGCTGCGCAGAGTATGATAAAGGCAAGGGTAAAGGGAAAAAACAGAGCAATACAGCATCCCTGAACAGGAGCGTTTTACGGAAATCTGCGGTATTGCGTAAAAGCGAAGGAGAGGAGTTTTCCGTCATGGGAAAGTATATACTGGCCCTCGATCAGGGCACAACGAGTTCAAGAGCAATACTTTTTGACAGCGAACAGAATATTCTTGCAATCCGTCAGCACGAGCTGACGCAGCATTATCCGCATGAAGGATGGGTTGAGCAGGATCCGATGGAGATCTGGTCTACGCAGTACGCGGCTATGTTTGAAGTGCTTGCGGCGGCGGATATCTCCCCAGCCGATGTGGCCGGTATCGGCATTACCAATCAGCGGGAGACGACGATCCTTTGGGATAAAATGACCGGCCGTCCCATTCATAACGCTATCGTATGGCAGTGCCGCCGCACCGCAGACATCGTGGACGGGTTGGTGGAGAGCGGTCTGACCGACCATATCCGCCGCACGACCGGTCTTGTCCCAGACGCATATTTTTCGGGCACGAAGATCAAATGGCTGCTCGATTATGTGGAGGGCGCACGGGAGAAGGCTGAGAAGGGCGAGATCCTGTTCGGGACGGTGGATTCGTGGCTGGTATGGAAGCTCACGGGCGGCAGGGTACATATCACGGATGCCACTAATGCTGCGCGTACGATGATTTTTGATATCCACAGTCTCGATTGGGACGACACACTGCTGAAGACGCTCGATATTCCTCGGGCAATGCTGCCGCGCGTATGCTCGTCAAGCGAGATTTACGGCTATGTTTCTCTGCCTAATGGTGAGATCCCGATTGCCGGCATTGCAGGCGATCAGCAGGCAGCACTGTTCGGACAGACCTGCTTTAATGCCGGCGACGCCAAAAACACCTACGGCACCGGCTGCTTCCTGCTGATGAATACCGGAACGACAGCCTGTGAAAGTGAAAACGGTTTGTTGACAACGATCGGTATTCGTATCGGAGACGAAACGCAGTATGCGCTTGAGGGCAGCGTATTTGTCGGCGGCGCGGTCATTCAGTGGCTGCGCGATGAGATGCGGTTTTTCTCGGAAAGCCGGGATGCGGAATACTATGCGTGCAAGGTGAAGGATACCGGCGGCGTTTATCTCGTTCCGGCGTTCACCGGCCTCGGTGCACCGCACTGGGATATGTATGCACGCGGCTGTCTGATCGGACTGACGCGCGGCACGACGCGCGAGCATATCATCCGTGCGGCACAGGAGTCGATCGCCTATCAGGTGAACGATTTGCTGACGGCCATGAAACGTGATACGGGCGTGGCCCTATCTTCCCTTTCGGTGGATGGCGGCGCGAGCCGTGACAGCTTTCTTATGCAGTTTCAGGCTGACATTTCGAACTGCACGATACGTCGTCCGGTCATCCGCGAGACGACGGCGCTCGGCGCGTGCTATCTTGCAGGTCTGGCAACCGGCGTCTGGAGCAGCAGGGACGAGCTCAAGGAGCTGTGGCGCTGCGATACGCTTTATGCTCCCTCGATGGAGGATGAGAAGCGCAGCAGGCTGCTGAATGGATGGGACAAGGCGGTCGGACGCTCGCTTGACTGGGCAGAGCACTGAACATAAAAAACATCCTGCCGTGAGTCGTAAAAGACTCCGCGGCAGGATGTTTTGCTTTATTCGGGACGTTCCTTTTTCTTGCGCAGGATGGCATAACGGTCAACTGCGAAAGGAAACTGAAAGTGGACCTTCATCTGCGGCACATTGAACAGGTCAAGCGCTTCGCCGTCATCGTTCACAGCCTCGGCGTGGAAGCTATAGGGTGCGTGACCTGGCTGAAGCAGCTCCAGCTCTTCACCCTTGAAGAAGCGGTTCTTGAGGGCGAATACGGCTGTACCGTCCTCACGGCAGTCGACCGGCATACCCACGACCTCATAATCGCGGATATACTGGCTGTCGCCGTAGTGCTGACCGTCGGCGGAAGGACCGAAGTAAAAGCCTGTGTAATACTCCCGATGGCTGACCTTGTTTACTTCATCAAGGCAGAACTGCGGCATGACATAGCGCTCAGGATTGGCAAGATAAGCATCGACCGCCGCGCGGTATGCGCCGGTCACGCAGGCCGTGTAATACGCGGTCTTGTTGCGGCCCTCGATTTTGAAGGAATCGATGCCAGCCTTGATAAGTTCCGGAATGTGCTCGATCATGCACATATCCTTGGAATTATACAGATAGGTGCCGCGGCTGTCCTCCTCGACCGGGAAAAATTCGCCGGGACGCTTTTCCTCCATCAGGGAGTAATTCCAGCGGCAGGGCTGTGCACACGCGCCGTGGTTTGCATCACGGCCGGTCATGTACTGCGAGATCAGGCAGCGGCCGGAATAGGAAATGCACATTGCGCCGTGGACAAAGGCCTCGATTTCCAGAGATTTTGGCGTTTTGGCACGGATTTCAGCGATCTCCTCAAGCGAGAGCTCGCGTGCGAGGACGACACGTTCAGCGCCCATGTCCGCCCAGAAGTTTGCAGCCTCGGGATTGAGAATGCTGGTCTGGGTCGAGATGTGCAGCGGAACTTTGGGGGCGTATTTCTGCGCCATGCGGATCACGCCGACATCAGCGACGATCATCGCGTCCGCGCCTGCGTCCTGGAGCAGCTCAAGGTAGGCGGGCAGCGCCGGAAGATCGCGGCACGATGGCATGATATTAACGGTAATATAGCATTTTACGCCGTGTGCGTGCGCTTCAGCGATGCAGCGGCGCAGTGCCTCGTCATCGAAGTTCGCCGCTGCCGCGCGCATTCCGAAGCGCTGACCGGCCATATACACTGCATCAGCGCCGTAGGCAATGCCGAAGCGCATCTTTTCGGGATCACCCGCAGGTGAAAGAAGCTCTGGAATTTTATTCACCGCTTACCTCCGTGCTTTGGTCTGTGTTTTTGCTTGCGGCCTGTGCCTGTGCAGCGTTCGAGGTCGCAATGTTGCGCTGATGCTCCTCATAGCTGCTTGCGAACAGGTGGCTGCCGTCGGGCATTGCGACATAATAGTAATAATCATGGCTCTCCGGGTGGCTTGCAGCGTAAAGCGAGGCATAGCCTGGGTTGCAGATCGGTCCGGGGGGCAGGCCTTCCTTGGTATACAGGTTGTAGGGGGAATCGCTCTTGAGATCCTCGTCGGTGAGCTTGCCGCTGGTACGGCCGAGACCGTACAGGACAGAGGCGTCCACCTGAAGATACGGGAATTCGCTCGAATTGTTCAGACGGTTGTAAATAACGCCCGCGATGCGCGCACGTTCATCATCGTGCTGCGCTTCGCGCTCGACAAGCGAGGCGACAGTGACAATGTCGTGCATGGAACGGCCGAGCTCATTGGCTCCGTCTGTGATCTCCGAGTCATAGCGCGTTGCGAAGTTATTGAGCATCTTATTGACCGTATCGACGACCGAGCCGTTGCCCTTGTAGATCTCATAGGTATCCGGGAACAGATAACCCTCGAGCCATCCTTCCTCGACCGGCTTCTCGTCCTGCAGGAAGTCATGCTTGAACGGGTACTGGTTGAGTACCTTGTCGAGCGCATCTGCGGTGCAGACATGGTTGTCAAGCAGAAGCTGGCGCACCTGTGCGACCGAGTAACCCTCGGGAATCGTGATCTGAAGCGTATCAGACGAAGAAGAATTGGTCAGCTTGTCGATGATCTGACCGTAGTCCATGCTCGGGTTAAGCTGGTACTCACCGGCAAGCACATCGTCGGCAGAGTCGCCCTTGACGGCGAGATACGCCTTGAATACCGTACCGTAATTGATAATTCCCTGCTTGTCCAGATCTTTTGCCAGATCAGCGAGCTTTGTGTTCTCGGAAACATAGAACTGCTGCATGGCGTTGTCCTTGACGAATGCAAAGACGTCGTTTGCAGTAAAGATCGCTGCAAGCGAAATGACAAGCGACGCGCCGACGACCGCGATGACATAGACCATCGTGCCGGCGCAGCCGCTGTTCTTATGTCGTCTGCTGCGGCGGCGCTTGCGGCGGACTTCCTGATTTTCCTGATTATCGTACTTATCGTAATCCATAATTTACCTCGAAACCTCCCGACCGGCTCAGCCGATCATATCCAAAACGATTTTTGCCGCAAATGCGACAGCGAATACGAGAACCCCCGGATTTCGCATAAGAAGCCACAGATCGTAGAGACCGGCGCTCTTGGCGAAATGCGGCACCGAGTCGCGTACAAGCATTCCCTGCGCAGTACGCACGGTCAGGTACAGGAACAGCAGCAGGCCAAGCAGATTGCAGGCGAAAAAGTAGTTCCCGATTCCGAACGGTGCATAGACATCGGTCATCCACATGGTGACCGACAGATAAAGACCTCCTGCCAGATGCGCGATAACAGCAGGCCACACGCTGTCGAAAATATAGGCGATATAAGCAAAGGCACAGCCGGCAGCGAAAGCACCGATTGCGCGGAGCGGATCGCCCTGAAGCAGCGCAAATGTAAGACCGGCAAACAGAAGGCAGGCCGAGGTGCCAACGCCTTTCTCATGAATGGGCATGAGTACACCGCGCAGAAAGAGTTCCTCGACTAAGGCTGCCGCAGCGGCGAATACAAAATACACGCCGTGCGCACCGAACCGGGACTGGGTCAGCGGCAGTGCCGCAGCGAAGAAATCACCGTTCGCCTGTCCGACGAGTGAGCCGAGCGCAATATTGGTCGAGAGAGCGAACATCGCGGTCGTAATGCCGAGCAGAATGGCGAACAAAAGTCCGCCCTTTGGCGGCATCCTCCATCCAAGCCTGTGCCTGATCGCGGTTCGATCTTCCGCAGCATAGTACGCAAGAAGTGCCGGGAGCGCAAAGGAAAGCACCTCCGCGAGCAGCAGCAGAGGCGGGCTGATGCCGACATAGCGAATGATGAGCCGGCTGAGCCCTGTCAGCAGACAAAAGCAGACAAAAAGGCTGAGACCGGATAAAAGTGCTGTTCTATTTTTCATTCGTGTGCAGCACCTGCCTTTCAGTAATGATGTAGTTGCACGGAAGATCAAACGGCTCACGCGGAAGCACATCCGTCAGGCGGCTCTCCGCGCATAGAGCCGCAGCTACAGCGTGGGTCCGGGCAAGAAAACGATCGTAATAACCGCCTCCGTAGCCGAGACGGTAGCCGTTTCTGTCGCACGAGAGCGCAGGAACAATGACGAGCGAAATTTCGTCAGGCGGGATTTCCGGTGCACCGGAGGACGGCTCCGGAATGCCGTAGGCACCGCTTTTCAGTTCGTCCAGCGAGAGAATGCGCCGCGCAGACATCTCCCCTGCTCTGCCGCACAGCGGCACGCAGAGCGTTTTTCCGTCTGTGAGCGCCTGCTCCAGAATGGCGGCGGTTCCAATCTCATCGCTTGTGGAGACGTAGCAGAAAATACAGGCGGCATCACGGTACAGATCACTTTTCAGAAGATTATCCGAAATTTTGCAATCGATAAACCGCTTTTCCTCTGAGGAGAGTGTGCGGCGTGCCTCGCGGTAGCAGCGGCGGAGCTGCTGCTTTTCAGTTTGCAGCATGGTACACGACCGAAAAGGCGATTTCATCCGCCTTTTCACGGCTGATGAGTGCGGTAATGAGTGCGCAGGCGAAATCAAGCGCACCGCCGACGCCGCAGGCGGTGATGATCTTTCCGTCAGTGACGCAGGTGGCCGGCACCGCTTCAGCCCCCTCCATGCCGTCCTCCATGCCGGGGTAGCAGGTTGCCCTGCGGCCCTTGAGCAGCCCCATGCCGCCGAGGATAACGGACGGCGCAGCGCAGATTGCAGCAACATATTTTTCTGCCTCGTACATCGCGCGGACTGCGCTGGTCACACGCTTGTCTGCGTACAGATTGGTCGTACCGGGCATGCCGCCCGGCAGCACGATCATGTCAGCCTGCGCAAGGTCAATATCATCCATTGGCAGATCGGTCACGACCCTGATGCCGCGCGCACCGCAGACCGTTTCGCCGGTTACGCCGACGAGCCTGGTCTCAACGCCTGCGCGCCGGAGCAGATCGACCGGGGTCAGCGCTTCGACTTCCTCGAAGCCTTCAGCCAGTAATACATATACCATTGCTGTCACACCTTTCAGTTGAGCATAAGATTGATATATCCGTTATCCGCACACGGCCTATCATGCCACTTGGCAACGCCGAGGGCGATTTCTGAGCCGGGGGCGGTGACAGTGAGTGTTTCCCGGCTGAGCGCATTCAGCAGTCCCCTTTCCCGATTTGCAGTAAGTCCGATGGCTTCCTGTGCGGTATCCTCCCAGCAGAAAGCATAAGCGGTGAGTGCGGCTCCGTCAAACCAGCCGTAAACGCCGGCACCGAGCGCATCGAACATTGCGATCTGCCGGCTCCATTCCTCATGGCCGCGCGTGATATGAAGCGGCGGGCACGAGGCTTCGTAGAGTGCGTTGATCTGCGGGATGTGCGCATCGCCGATACGGCGCGGCAGTTCGAACTCCCCTGCTGTTCGCGTCAGTGAGCGGCGCGAGAGATAGAATGTCTCGGTATAGCCAAACGGACGATAAAACTCGAACAGCCATTTTTCTGCCGGAATGAGTATCGAAGCCGCTCTCCTCTTTTCTTTATCGAGAGCAAATGAGCGTTCCAGAAGCTCGGCGGCGTAACCGCGGCGGCGGTGGGCAGGATGCGTGCATACGCCATAGATATAGGTGATCTCGCGCGGCTCTCCGTTGACCGAAAGTGTGTACGGGAGCATCTGGAGCATCGCGCACAGGGTATTCTCCTGCATGAGCAGCAGCGTATGCTGCGGTTCATAGAGATGTGAGAAAAAGTAGCCGTTAAATCCACCTTCGTCCGGAAAACAGGTTTCCCAGAGTGAATAAATCGCCGGGAGATCGCGCTGCTCGGCAAATCGGATCATATTCTCCTCACTCCTTTGGTACAGCCATATATTTCACGCCGCGCATAACGGGATAATAGGATTTTTTTGCCTTGCGCAGCCCCTCAAGGCCAAGATCTTCCTCGCGGTTAACATACATCACATCCGCGCAGTTGCGTTGCACGAACTGCTGATTGATCATCTGATATGCGCCCTGGATCGTGTGATCGGCCTTTTCAATCTGGACAACATACATATCCGGCGTTGCCTTGCAGCCGAAGGTGAAAGCAATCACCTCGCCGTCCAGACGCAGCAGGCCGCCGCGCAGATTCAGATAATCGAAGTTGTGGAGAGCCTGCACGATCGCACAGGTTTCCCCTTCAAAATCGCGCTCATGGGCGCAGCCGTTCAGGTTGCACCAGTGGACATGGAACGCAAAAGCATCCTTGATGTTGTCCTTCGTCATATCTTCATAACTCCAGCGGTTCTCATAGGCCGTCTTGAATCGGTTAACAAGATTGCGCTTGCTCTGGAGCTTTTTGCCGGAGAGCGTCGAGAGCTTTTCGGCAAGATAGATATAGTCATCTCCGTCCTCGGTGTCGTGCGAGAAGGCGAATTTTCCCGGACGTACCGCTTCGATGCGCTCGATCATCGGTTCTGCGACTGACACGATCACGAACGGAATACCGCGTTCGGCAGCATCCTGCTCAAGTGCGTCGAGCGCCGCGCCGAGGTCGCCCTTGCCGACCGGTGCAAGATAGCAGTCGCGGCCGCCGTCGAGTGGTGACATTTTGATCAGGAAAAATCCATCCAGAAAGCAGATTTGGGTATTGTAATGGCTGCGCCACATGAACAGATCGACAAAGCAGCGCTCGCACAGATGATAATTATAATGCGAGCCGCATTTTTCGACCGCAGCCTTATCTTCTAAAGTTATTTCACGAAACGGAAGCATAAAAATCCTTTCTGTTTTTTTGCGAGAGTTACTTTCCCTCTCCGCGCAGTTTCATGTAGTGCGCGCGGACTTCGGCCGCCTTGCCGCAGGACATTTTGCCCTCTGTGCAGACACCGTCAACACAGGCCGGACCGCAGTGTCCGAACAGCGTCGGCGCAACAGCGTAGACCAGCCGGTACATTTGTTCTGCGAGCTCGCGGATCTCCCACTGTGCGCGGCTGCAGCAGCGCAGACGGAAAAAGTTCTTGAGACTGCGGGCGTTGGCAGTCATCATGATACGGGTCGCGCAGGCGTTCGGCAGCACATAACGTGCGTCCTCGATTGCGTGCTTTTCGGCCCTGCTGCGAGCTGCCTTTTCAGGGATACCCTGTTCAAGCAGTTCCTTCAGATAGCCTTCCATCAGTGCGGCGGTCAGTTCCTCATAGGTGCGCTGATCATCCTCCATCGCCTGAATGAATTTTTCCCGTGCGGCCGGGATTTTATCAATCTCGGGCGGAAGAACATACTCAAAGCCCTTCTCGCGTACATAGCGCTGGCTCTGCACCGAAAAGGATGCCATGCGGTGACGGGTGATCTGTGCCAGCAGCGAACGCGAAACGCCCTCGATGGCGAAGGTGAAGGAAACGTGTTCGATAGGACTTTCGTGACCGATCTCGGAGAGCATATTGACAAAATGCTCTGTCTTTTCCTCTGTCAATCCCTCGAGTACGTTGTCAATATTGCTTGAAGAGTAGCAGTTTTTTGCTGCTGCCGCGATCAGCTTTTCCGGCTCGGGAGTATGAGCCAGCAGTTTGACTTTCATAAATTTTTATCCTTTCTTGCCGAACAGACGCTCACAGATGACAACGAGCAGGAATTTCGGCAGCTTCATCATGCGGCCGATACGGCTCGGCTGCTTGAGCAGACGGTAGAACCATTCCAGTCCCAGTTTGATAAAGATATCAGGAGCTCGTCTGGACACGCCTGCGAATACATCGAGCGAGCCGCCAAGACCGCAGAACAGTGTGCCGTGGATATCGTCGATGTTCGCGGCGATGAACTTTTCCTGCTTGGGGGCACCGAGGCATACAAAAACGGCATCTGCGCCGCCTGCGGCATTGATCGCATCTACGACCTGCTGCGTGTCCTTGAAGTAGCCGTCATGCGTGCCGGCAAGCACGAGTCCCGGAAATTTCGCGCACAGGTTCGCGCCGGCCTTTTCTGCGATACCCGGTTTGGCACCGAGCAGAAAAAGACGCATATTCTCCTTGGCCATCGCCGCACAGAGTTCTTCTGCAAATTCAATGCCCGGAACACGGCCCGGCAGGCCCTCGCCGAGAATTTTTGCGGCGTAGATAATGCCGATGCCATCCGGCAGCACAAGGGCGGCGTGGTTTACGATGCCCATGAACTCAGGGTCGCGGCGGCAGAGATCAACGATTTCCGGGTTAGGCGTTACAACATAACCCTTCTGCCGCGCGCGGAGCTTGCTCATCGCCAGTTCAACGGCCTGCTGTTTAGTAACTGCGTGGAACTGCACGCCTAAAATAGAAGCGGTTTTCATCCTTTTATTCTCCTATGTCAATACGTCATCATCGGGCACTGCCCATAATCCTTTATATTATAACGCAGTTTATATAAAATCACAAGTGCTGACCCGGCAAACCATCGTTTTGACGAAAAAAACAGAAAGCCCGAGACAAAAACGGACTTTCTGCGTTGGAAGATAAGTTTTCGGTACTATTTTCCGGGAGAACAGCCGCCCGGACCGCAGTGAGAAATAACCTCGTTGAGATAGACCGACATGCCGGTGCACAGGATGCCCTGCACTACACCGTCAAACATCATACCTGCCCAGTTGGCATATTCAGACCATCGGGACGCTGCGCCGAGGCACGCCAGCGCGATGCCGCAGCCGGTCAGCGTCAACGGTATCAGCCGGTTCGGAAAACGCCCGAGAGCCTTTAAGACTCTGCCGAGGCAGTACAGGACGGCAGAAAGTACGGCATAATCCGCTTCGATATACTGCGAAAGGTGTTCCAATGCGCTCACCTCCGCTTCATTCTATGCGGAAAGCAACGAAAGGAGAACGCCGGAGCGCTCCCCTTTCGATATTGTCTTAGAGCTGCTCGCGAATCAGCGCGCCCATTTCGCTGGTGGACAGCACCTTTTCGCCCTTCGCAGCGATATCCGCAGTGCGGTGGCCTGCGTTGAGGACATTCTCGACAGCGGTCTCGATGGCATCCGCTTCGGCCTTCAGACCGAAGGAGTAGCGCAGCATCATGGCGCAGGAGAGAATGGTTGCAATCGGGTTTGCAATGCCCTTGCCTGCAATATCCGGTGCGGAGCCGTGAATCGGCTCGTACATACCCTTGCCGCTTTCGTTCATCGAAGCGGACGGCAGCATTCCGATGGAGCCGGTAATCATGGAAGCCTCGTCGGACAGAATATCGCCGAACAGGTTGCCGGTTACGATAACGTCGAACTGACCCGGATTGCGGACGAGCTGCATCGCGCAGTTGTCAACGTACATATCGGTGTACTCGACTTCCGGGTATTCGTCCTTGATGCGGTGCATGGTCTCGCGCCATACACGGCTGGTCTCAAGAACGTTTGCCTTGTCGACCGAGCAGACCTTCTTATTGCGCTTCATCGCCATCTCAAAAGCACGGCGGCCGATGCGTTCGACCTCGTAGACCGAGTAGTTCATATCGTCCGCGCCGGTCTCGCCCCAGCCCTTGTCGCTCTCGCGGCGGTAGTGCTTGCCGAAGTAAACGTCACCGGTCAGTTCGCGGCAGACGAGGATATCGAAGCCGTCACCGATGATCTCCGGCTTGATCGGGCAGGCATCCGCCAGCGCCTTGTGCATCTGCGCCGGACGCAGGTTGACGAACAGGCCCAGTGCGGCGCGCAGACCGAGCAGCGCCTTCTCCGGACGCTTAGCACTCGGCACATCGTCCCACTTGGGGCCGCCTACCGCGCCGAGCAGCACGGAATCCGCATTCTTGCAGATCTCGATGGTCTCATCGGTCAGCGGGATGCCGTTCTTGTCGATCGAGCAGCCACCCGCAAGGACCTCCTGAAAATTGAAGCTGTGGCCGAACTTCTCGCCGACCTTATCGAGTACGAGCATGGCCTCGGATACGATCTCCGGGCCGATGCCGTCGCCCTTTACCACTGCGATATTATAATTCATGGGATTATGCCTCTCTCTCCTTGAGCGACTTCAAGAGGCCGCCTGCCTTGATGATATTCTGGATAAACGGCGGGAATGCAGCCGCCTGCCAGCTCTCGCCCTTGGTAACATCGGTGATCACGCCGGTGTCGAAGTTTACCTCTACCTCGTCGCCCGCATCGATGCCGTTCGCCGCTGCCTCGCACTCGAGGATGGGCAGACCGATGTTGATGGCGTTGCGGTAGAAGATACGCGCGAACGAGGATGCGATAACGCAGGAAACGCCGTTCTCGCGGAGAACGAGCGGTGCGTGCTCACGGGAGGAGCCGCAGCCGAAGTTGCGGGTTGCGACGACGATGTCGCCGGGATGCATATTCTTTACAAAATCCGCGTCGATGTCCTCCATTGCATGGGTAGACAGCTCCTTCGAGTCTGCAATATTCAGATAACGTGCGGGAATGATAACGTCGGTATCGACATTGTCGCCGTACTTGAAAACCTTGCCTTTTGCGTTCATGGTATGTGTTTCCTCCCTTACTTCAGGTCGTCCGGCGCACAGATGTAGCCTGCAACTGCGCTTGCTGCGGCAACAGCCGGGCTTGCCAGATAAATTTCCGAGGTGATATGACCCATACGGCCGACAAAGTTGCGGTTGGTGGTGGAAACCGCCTTCTCGCCGTGCGCCAGGATACCCATATGACCGCCGAGGCACGGGCCGCAGGTCGGCGTGGAAACGATAGCGCCGGCCTGAATGAAGATCTTGGTCAGACCCTCCTCGATGCACTGCAGGTAAACTTCCTGTGTTGCGGGGATGATGATGGTGCGCACATTCGGATTTACCTTGCGGCCCTTGAGGATTTCGGCTGCAACGCGCATATCGTCGATGCGGCCGTTGGTGCAGGAGCCGATGACCGACTGCTGAACCTCAATATGGCCGAGGTCGTCAATGGTCTTGGTGTTCTCCGGCAGGTGCGGGCACGCGATGGTCGGACGGAGTGCAGACAGGTCGATCTCGATGGTCTGCTCGTACTCGGCGTCAGCATCGGCCTCAAATGCGGTAACGTCACGGTTTACGCGGCCCTTGATGTAGTCCATCGTCTTGTCATCCACCGGGAAGATGCCGTTCTTCGCACCGGCCTCGATCGCCATGTTGCAGATGGTGAAGCGGTCATCCATGGACAGCGCGTGTGCACCCTCGCCGACGAACTCCATCGACTTGTACAGCGCGCCGTCCACGCCGATCTTACCGATGATATGCAGGATTACATCCTTGCCGGAAACCCACGGGCTCAGCTTGCCCTTGAGAACGAACTTGATCGCGCTCGGCACCTTAAACCACGCCTTGCCGGTCGCCATGCCCGCCGCGAGGTCGGTAGAACCAACGCCGGTCGAGAATGCGCCCAGTGCGCCGTAGGTGCAGGTGTGGCTGTCCGCGCCGATGATGAGCTCACCGGGAGCGGTCAGACCTTTTTCCGGGAGCAGCGCATGCTCGATGCCCATTGCGCCGACGTCGAAGAAGTTGACGATATTGTACTTCTTGGAGAACTCGCGGCACTCGAGGCACTGCTCGGCGGACTTGATGTCCTTATTCGGTGCAAAATGGTCCATTACGAGCGCGATCTTGGTGTTGTCGAACACCTTGTCGAAGCCCGCCTTCTCCATCTCTCGGATGGCAACCGGACCGGTGATATCGTTTGCCAGCGTGAGATCTACGTTTGCCTCGATCAGCTGACCTGCCGTTACGCTTTCCAGACCCGCGTGCTTCGCGAGGATCTTCTGCGACATTGTCATACCCATAACAGCGTTCCTCCTGCTGAATTAGTCGTTAAAATACTTGTTGATGCCGTTGATGTACGCCTTGATGGATGCTTCCATAACGTCAACCGATACGCCGCGGCCGGTGACGAGCTCGTCGCTGCCTCCTACGCGGATCTTGACGATCGCTTCGCTCTGTGCGTCCTCGCCGTCGGTCAGTGCGCGCAGCGAGTAATCCTCGAGCTCGATATCCTTGCCGACGATCTTGTTGATGGCCTGGAAGGATGCGTTGATCGGGCCGTCGGAGGCAGCGGCACGTTCAAAGGTCTCGTCACCCTTTCTGACACGGATGACCGCGGTAGAGGTGATGGTGTTGCCGGAGTTGATGACAAAGCGGTCGAGGATGTAGCGCTCCTCGCCGGAAACCGGAACGGCGCCGATCAGACCCTCGAGGTCGCGGTCCTTGATGACCTTCTTCTTGTCGGCCAGAATCTTGAACTTCTCGAATGCCTTCTCGAGCTTCTCGTGGTCGAGCGTGTAGCCCAGCTCATGCAGGCGCTCTTCGAACGCATGGCGGCCGGAATGCTTGCCCAGAACGATAGCGTTCTTCGGAATGCCGACGGACTCCGGGGTCATGATTTCGTAGGTCTCCTTGTTCGCCATGACGCCGTGCTGATGGATGCCGGCTTCGTGTGCGAACGCATTCGCGCCGACAATGGCCTTGGTCGGGGCAACGGCAACGCCGGTGATGGTCTGAATCATGCGGCTTGCGCGGTAAATCTGAGTGGTTTCGATATTGCAGCCGATGCCGAAGTGGTCGGCGCGGGTCTTGAGCGCCATGGCGCATTCCTCCATGGAAGCGTTGCCTGCGCGCTCGCCGATGCCGTTGATGGTGCATTCGATCTGGTCGATACCGGCTTCAACGCCCGCGAGAGAGTTTGCAACCGCCATGCCGAGGTCGTTGTGCATATGGCAGGACAGAACGACCTTCTCGATGCCGTCGGTGTGCTCACGCAGATACTTGATGCGGGAAGCGTACTCCTCCGGGATCATGTAGCCGACGGTATCCGGGATGTTGATGGTGGTAGCGCCTGCCTTGATGGCGGTTTCGACAACGCGGCACAGGAAGTCGAGGTCGGTGCGGGTCGCATCCTCAGCGGAGAATTCGACATCCGAGCAGAAGCTTTTCGCGTAGGAAACGCTGTGAGCGATGGATTCGATGACCTCGTCCGGAGTCATCTTGAGCTTGTACTCCATATGTACCGGGCTGGTAGCAATAAAGGTATGGATACGGGCAGATTCAGCACGGCGGATCGCATTGTAGGCTGCTTCGATGTCCTTGTCTACGCTGCGGGCCAGCGAGCAGATGGTCGCGCCGCGGACGGTATCCGCGATGGCTGCGATCGCAGCTGCATCACCGGGAGACGCAGCTGCAAAGCCGGCCTCGATGATGTCGACCTTGAGCGCTTCGAGCTGCTTTGCGACCTCAATCTTCTCGTTGAGGTTCATGGAACAGCCGGGAGACTGCTCGCCGTCGCGCAGGGTCGTGTCAAAAATCTTAATCGTTCTACTCATGGTTCCTTGTCCTCTCCTTCGGGTAATGTTTGTCGTACAGGGACAAAAAAAGCTCCGTCCCTTAATTCTGCATTAAGAGACGAAGCGAAAGCTCCGCGGTACCACTCTTGTTGCCGCAGGAAAAAGCTGCGACCACTCTAAGCGCATCTATCAATGCGCAGTCCGTATAACGGCGGACATTCCGTTCCATCTTACCGGCACAAAAAGGCTTTCAGCGGACAGTTCCCGGGCGAGTTTCACTGCATTTCGACGCTGCCTTACACCGGCCGACAGCTCTCTGAGGACGAAAGTACAATTACTTTACCCGTTCATCACCTTTATCATATGCTATTATATTATCCCCTGCGTACTGCATTGTCAAGAGAAAATTTCAAAGTTTCGCCGTTATTTTACATATGCCCGCCCGGACAGCTTGCGAAGTATGATAATATCTGATATAATATTTGTTATCTCTGGATAAAGAGAAAATAAAAAAGAGGAGTATGTAACATTGAAACAACTTGGACTGCTGGTTAGACTCATTATCGGCATCATCGCCGGTATGCTGATCGGCCTTTGCGGAGGCTGGTTCGGCATTGCGGACACGACGGGATTTGTTGCGGTCATTCGACTGCTCGCGACGTTCACCTCGCTGTTTTCCACTTTCCTGTCCTTCATGATTCCGCTGATCATCATTGCCTTCATCACGGTCGGCATGGCGGAGCTGGGTCAGAAGGCGAACCGTCTGTTCGGCCTGACGCTGCTGCTGGCCTACGGCACGACGACCATCTCGGGCTTCCTTACCTTCTTTATCGGCAAGGCTTTTCTCCCCTCGCTCATCAAACCCATCACGGGCGACGTTCTTGAGAGCAACGCTTTCGAGCCGTTCTTCACGATTGAGGTCACCCCGATTTTCGGTGTCATGACCGCGCTCGTGCTGGCGTTCGTTCTCGGCATCGGCATGGCGAACCTCAAGGGCGATTCCATGCTCAAGGTTTTCCGTGATCTTCAGAACATCGTTTCCGGCGTGCTGCGCCGCGTGATCATTCCGCTCATTCCGGTGCATATCGCGGGTCTGTTCGCCAACATCGCGGCCGAGGGCCGTCTCGCGGCAACGGTCAAGATGTTCGCCTCTCTCTACGGCATCATCATCGTGCTTCAGCTGCTTTACATTCTTTCCCAGTTTGTGCTCGCAAGCGGCGTGTGCAGAAAGAACCACCTGAAGAGCATCAAGAATATTGCGCCGGCGTACTTTACTGCCCTCGGTACCCAGTCCTCGGCGTCTACGATACCGGTAGCGCTCAACTGTGCGTACAGCAATAACGTCAATCGCGACGTTGCGGACTTCGTTGTTCCGCTCTGCGCGACCATCAACCTCAACGGCGACACCATCTGCCTCGTACTGGGCTCGATGGGTATCATGATCGCAAGCGGCATGAACCCGACCCTTGCGGTATTCGCTCCGTTTATTCTTATGCTCGGCGTGACCATGGTTGCGGCTCCGGGCGTTCCGGGCGGCGGCGTTATGGCGGCTCTCGGCCTTATCACCTCGATGCTCGGCTTTACCGACCCGATGCAGCAGCTCATCATTGCACTGCACTTCTCGCAGGACAGCTTCGGAACGGCGGCGAACGTTACCGGCGACCAGGCGCTTGCGCTGATCGTGGACGAGGTAGACCGCAAGACCGGCAAGGCGTAAATCGAAGAAAGGAGACAGCATGGAAATTCTGCTTGACATCATTCGGAGTGTGGACTACAATATCTTGCTCCTTATCGCGGACAAGCTCCGCGGCGGCGTGCTCGACCCGGTGATGACCGTGCTGTCTCTGATGGGAAACGGCGGCGCGGTATGGATTGAGACAGCGGTCCTGCTGCTGTTTTTCCGGAAAACGCGGCGCGCCGGCGTCGCAATGCTGCTTGCGCTGGCGGCAGGCTACGTCATCGGCAATCTCTGCATCAAGGAGCTTGTTATGCGGCCGCGGCCGTTCGTGACGCACAGCGACCTTACGGCTCTGCTCGACCCGGGCGACCCGTGGTCGTTCCCCTCGGGACACGCGCTTTCGTCATTTGCGGCGGCGACGGCACTCTGGTGCTTTCATAAAAAGACCGGCGTGCTCGCGCTCGTTCTTGCGGCGCTCATTGCATTCTCGCGGTTGTACGCGAGCGTACACTATCCCACCGATGTGCTTGCAGGCATGCTCATAGGTATCGCACTCGCTCATGCGGCGGCGTTTCTGACCGACCGCATCATCGACACATTCCATTCCATCCGGCTGAGAAAGGGCGACAAATGAACCAGTATAAACGTCTGCTCAGCAATACCTTTATCTTTGCTGTCGGAACATTCAGCTCCAAAATCCTTGTCATCCTGATGCTGCGCTTCTACACCGGCGTGCTGACGCAGGACGAGATGGGCGTTGCAGATCTTATCATCAAGACGACCAGCATTCTGTATCCGGTCGTATCACTGTCCATCGGACAGGCAGTTATCCGTTACGGACTGGAGCGAAGGCGGCGCAAGCCGGATGTGTTCACCATCGGTCTGCTTACCGTGGCCTGCGGCTTTCTGATCTCACTGCCGTTCAATCCTTTGCTGAAGCTTGTTCACTATAACACCTCGGCGGGTGCGGCAGGCTCACTGCTCGACTACCGCATTCTGATCTATGTGTATGTGCTGACCTCGTGCACGCAGAATGTCTGCGGCCAGTTTATCCGCGCGATCGGTTATGTCCGCCTGTATGCCATCGACGGCATCTTCCGTACATTCATGACCATTGTGCTGAACATCCTGTACCTCAAGGTGTTCCGCTGGAACATTTACGGCTATGTAGCCTCTATTATCTGTTCGGACGCTCTTTCGACCGTGTGCCTGTTTATGATCGCCAGACTCTGGAAATATTTCCGCCTGCGGCGCATTAACTTTTATCTGTGGCGCAGCATGCTGCTGTACGCACTTCCGCTCGTTCCGGATGCGATCCTCGTCTATATCATCGGTTTCTCCGATCAGGCGTTTCTCGCGTCCATGCAGAATACCTCGGTCAGCGCGATCTATTCGATCGCCTACCGCGTGCCGACGCTCATTGCGCTCGTCGCATCCATCTTTATTGACGCGTGGCAGCTCTCCATGGTCAACAGCAATACCAAGGAGGAGCAGATCGAATTTTTCTCGAATGTCGGAAATACCTATTCCGCCATTGTGTTCATCATTGCCTCGGGCGGCATCATGTGCGCAAAGCTCGCCATGACGGTGCTCGCGGTGAAGAACTACTATATCGGCTGGACATTCATTCCTATTCTGGCGATCGGCGCAGGCTTTAACTGCCTGTCGAGCTTTCAGAAGAGTGTGTATCTGCTGGAGAAAAAAACCGTTCCGTCCTTCCTTTCAACGGCATTTTCTGCGGTCATTAATATTGCTCTGAACGCGCTGCTCATTCCGCGTTACGGTGGAACGGGTGCCGCAGCGGCAACGCTGACAAGCTACGTTGCTCTGTTTATATACCGCGCACTCGACAGCCGCCGGTTTATGCCGATCCGCTGGAAGCGTCTGCGTCTGGGACTGACTGTGCTGCTGCTCGCCGTACAGGCAGCGCTCATGCTTATCGAGCCGCCGTTCTGGCTCATCTGGCAGCTGCTGCTGTTCGGTGCGGTCGGTCTGCTCAACAGTCGCGAACTGATGGCAGCATTCTCCAAGATTCTGCATCGGCACAGAAAAGCATAAATACAAGGGCGCCTCGAAATCGAGGCGCTTCTTCTTTATTCGATTCGGCATTCCGACGAAAAATACGCTTTCTGCGCGGCTGCCCTTGCTTTTCGCTGCCCGATACGTTATACTATAAGGCGTGCTGTTCGGCATTCATTGCTTCCGGATATGAAAATGACAGTTCGAAACCATCCTGTCGCTAAACAAAACTAGGGACAACGAAACAGAAAATATGTTGATTTTTCTCGTTGTTGTACGCATTATTTGGAGGTGAACGAAATATGGTGAAAGAAAATATGAGCAAGGCGCAAAAGCTGACATTTTCTGCGATGATCATGGCGCTCTACATTGTAGTGCTGTACTTCACGCAGAGCTTTTCATTCGGTGCTTATCAGATCCGTATCGCAACTTCGCTTTACGGCCTTTCCTACCTGTTTCCGTTCCTGGTTTTGCCGCTTGGTTTCGCAAACTTCATCGCCAACATGCTGTTCGGCGGGCTTGGCCTGCTCGACATGTTCGGCGGCTGTATCGTCGGTATCGTTACGACCGCAATTATCGTGCTCATCCGCCGTCAGGGCTGGAGCCGATGGCTGATGATCCTCCCGATCATCCTTGTGCCGGGTCTCGGCGTTTCGACGTACCTTTCTTATCTGCTGCATGTGCCTTACAGTGCGCTTGCACTCAGTCTCTGTATCGGCCAGACTGTTCCGGCTATCTGCGGCGCAGTACTGGTAAATGTGCTTCAGCGTGCACTCTATCCGCAGAAGATCAAGGCAGACTGATTGAATTTAAAGGAGAAATGAAACCTATGACCGGAAGAAATAAAGAAGAACTGAACGGCGTCACCCTTCTGGGGAATCAGAAAAACAAGTATCCTACGGATTATGCACCGGAAATGCTCGAGAGCTTTCCGAACAAGCATCCGGAGAACGATTACTTCGTAAAGTTTAACTGTCCCGAGTTTACGAGCCTGTGCCCGATGACCGGACAGCCGGACTTTGCGACCATCTATATCTCCTATGTGCCCGGTGAGCGCATGGTGGAGAGCAAGTCGCTCAAGCTGTATCTGTTCAGCTTCCGCAATCACGGCGATTTCCACGAGGACTGTGTGAACATCATCATGAAAGACCTTATCCGCCTTATGGACCCGAAATACATTGAGGTCTGGGGCAAATTTACCCCGCGCGGCGGCATTTCGATCGACCCGTACTGCAACTACGGCAAGCCCGGCACACGCTGGGAGCAGGTCGCCTTCGACCGTCTCGCGCATCACGATCTCTATCCGGAGAAGGTGGACAACCGATGAGCGAAAAAGCTATGGTGCTCTGCTCGGGCGGCGTAGACAGCACGACCTGTCTTGCACTCGCCGTCGAGAAATACGGCAGAGAAAACGTCAGCGCGCTGTCCATTTATTATGGTCAGAAACATGTCAGGGAGATCGAGGCTGCGAAAAAGGTCCTCGAATACTACGGCGTGGAGGGCACTTCCCTCGACCTTACCCCTGTGTTCGCGTACAGCGACTGCTCGCTGCTTTCCCACTCGACCGAAGAGGTTCCCGAGGAGAGCTATGCGGAGCAGCTGAAGAGTACGCATGGTGCACCGGTCACGACCTATGTCCCGTTCCGCAACGGACTGTTCCTTTCGGCAGCGGCGAGCGTCGCACTTTCCAAGGGATGCAGCGTTATCTACTACGGCGCACATCATGATGATGCAGCCGGAAACGCCTACCCCGATTGCAGCGAGGAATTCGTGAATGCGATGAACCGGTCGGTAGAAGAAGGTACAGGCGGCGCACTGCGCATCGAAGCGCCTTTCGTCCGCTGGAACAAGGCTCAGATCGTCAGGGAGGGCCTGCGGCTGCATGTCCCCTATGAACTGACATGGAGCTGCTACGAGGGCGGAGAGAGGCCGTGCGGCAAATGCGGCACCTGCCTCGATCGTCTGCGTGCGTTCGAAGCGAACGGCGTGAGCGACCCGGCAATGAAGTAACAGAAAAGACTGCTGTTTTCTCTCGAGAACGGCAGTCTTTTATTTTGGCACCTCCCCTGCTCTATGCATAGAATGACGCAGAGGAGGTTTTTTGTATGGATAAGAGCTTGACTCTGGCGGTCATCGGCGGCGATGAGCGTCAGGTCTTTTTGGCGAGCCTTGCACTGGCAGACGGTCATGCCGTGCGCACGTTTGCGCTTGACCGGGCGAACATAGCGGGCGCAGCGGTCTGCTCTGATGCTGCGTCATGTACAGAGGGCGCAGATGCAGTGCTGCTGCCCGTCCCCGTCATGCAGGGCGATGGCTTGCTGCGCGCACCGCTTGCGAGGACGGAGACTGATGTGATGCAGGTGCTTGATGCGATACCGGCAGGCGTGCCGGCGTTCGGCGGTGCGGTACCCTTTCGGCTGCATGCCCGGGCGGTGCAGTGCGGTGTGCGCCTGATCGACTATCTCTCACGAGAGGAGCTTGCGATACGCAATGCCGTGCCAACCTGCGAGGGAGCGCTGCAGCTCGCTATGGAGCAGACTGACTGCACGATACAGGGTGCACATGTGCTCGTCATTGGTGCGGGACGGATCGGATTTCTGCTTGCTGTCAGACTGCATGCACTGGGAGCACAGGTGACTGTCGCGGCCCGGTCACTGAGAGACCGTGCTCGTATCGAATCCGCAGGCCTTGCGGCGGTGGATACGGCACAGCTTGCACAGGAGGTGCACGGCAGGGAGATCATCTTCAATACTGTGCCTGCACCGCTTCTGACGGGCGAGATACTGCGCGCACTGACGCCATCCTGCATTGTGATCGACCTTGCGTCCATGCCGGGAGGTGTTGCGCCGGATGCAGAACCTCCAACGGGCTGCCGGGTAATACACGCCTTGTCTCTGCCCGGAAAGGTTGCGCCGCGCACGGCTGCTGCCGCGATTTATGCTACGGTGACCGCTATACTGCGAGAGGAGGGCGTGCTGTGAAAATCGGTTTTGTTATGACAGGTTCGTTCTGTACGTTCATAAAGGCGCTTCGAGCAATGGAAAATCTTGTATCGCTCGGTCACAGCGTCACACCAATCCTGAGCGAGCATGCTGGCGGTATGGATACACGGTTCGGCACGGCGGATGATCTGCGTGAACGTCTGCGGAATATCACTGGCAGCGAGATCATCGACAGCATTGCGGGTGCGGAGCCGATCGGGCCGAAGCGGATGTTCGATGTGCTGATCGTTGTGCCCTGCACGGGCAACACGCTTGCAAAGCTCTCGCACGGTATTACAGATACGACCGCTGCAATGGCGGTTAAGAGTCATTTGCGAAGCGAGAGACCGGTTGTCCTCGCACTTTCAACCAATGATGCGCTTGCAGCCTCCGCAGAGAATATCGGAAGACTGTTGAATCGCAGACACTATTATTTCGTGCCGTTCGGACAGGATGATCCGGAGAGCAAACCGCGGTCGCTGGTAAGTGAACTTTCGCTCCTGCCGGAGACCATGGAAGCAGCACTTGAAGGTCGGCAGCTGCAGCCGATATTGGTTTCTTTCTGATGCAGATGAACAAGGGCAGGGACGCGATACGGTGTCACTGCCCTTTGGCGGCTGTCGGTATTGCTGCTCAGCTGTTTCCGTCCGCATCGTCCCCGGCAGTCACGAAGCGGATGGCTCTTGCATAGTTTTTGATCTCGGCATGCGTCTCTGAACCGCCGAATTCACCGTCAAGCGTCCAGGAGATTTCCTCATCTGAGTCAAATGAGATATGCGAGGTGCGGAAGTAGAGAAAACGAGTCGATTCGGTGTTATGCGTCAGCAGGTCATTGATCAGCCACTGAAGCTCCATCGGATTATCGACCGGATAGACGAGCAGAACCTCATACAGACCGTCATCGAGTGCGATAGAGTCCGGACTCAGTGCCTTAAAACCGCCTACAGAGACCGAATTTGTTACCATGCCGTAGATGAAGTGATCTTCGGTCTGCATTTCCGGACTGTTGACGCGGATGCGGTATTCCTTGATATTCGCGAGCGAAATGACGCCCTGCATGATGTAGGCAGCACGGCCGAAGATGTTTTTAGTCTGCTGCGGCGTGGCGTAGCTGACCTCAGTGAATACGCCAAAGGCAGCGATATAGTTAAAATAGCGGCTGTTAAAGCGGCCGATATCGAGCGCCTGCAAGCGGTCCTTTGCAGCGATAGCAGCCGCCTCGGCTGGAACCTTGGGAATACCGAGACTGGTAGCAAAATCGTTGGTCGTGCCGGCAGGAATGTAGCCGAGAGGCGGCCGTACCTTGCTCTGCATCAGTCCGGTGACGACCTCGTTGAGTGTGCCGTCGCCGCCGGCACAGACGATACGGTCAAATTCCCCGGCTCTTGCCTGCGCAACGCGGGTCGCATCCTCGGGACCTTCGGTTACGTGCAGGGTCACGTCAAACCCTGCCTTTTGAAAGGCGAGGATGCAGTCAATGAGCTTGCCGCGCATCGCACCGCGTCCGGCATGGGGATTGACAATCCAGAGCATTTTTTTCATGTGCATCCGTCTCCTTTCATGAGCATGCGTTTAGCGGGCAAGAAGAGCGCAGATCTTGTTGGCGTAGCCGGCCGGGTCATCTACCGGCAGACCCTCGATCAGCAGCGACTGCGTGTACAGAATGTCTGCATAGTCGGCAAGAGCATCCGAACCTTCGGCCTGGAGAGCGCACAGCTTCTTGAAGATCGGGTGATCTGCGTTCAGTTCGAGTACGCGATCAGCGCGGACGGTCTCGCCGCCGTTGACGGCGGCCTGCTGGTTGAGCACCTTCTCCATTTCGAGCGTTACCGGGCCTTCGGCGCGCAGACAGCACGGATGGTTTTTGAGGCGGCCGGTCAGTTCGACCTTCTTTACCTTGCCCTCAAGCGCCTTGCTGAGCGCGTCGAGCAGTTCCTTGTTGTCCTCAGACTGCTTCTTGATCTCTTCCCTTTCCTCTTCACTTTCCAGACCAAGGTCTGCGTCCAGAATCGACTTGAATTCCTTGTCGTCGTATTTCGCAATCATTTTGGTGCAGAACTCGTCGATACTGTCATCCATGCAGAGGACTTCATAGCCCTTGTCGGACAGAGTCTCCATGACAGGCAGCATCTTGATCTTATCAACAGTTTCACCGCAGGCGTAGTAAATATACTTCTGGTCTTCCTTCATACGGGAAACGTAGTCCTTGAGCGAAACGAGCTTGTTCTCGGTCGAGGAATGATACATCAGCAGATCCTGAAGCAGCTCCTTATGTGCGCCGTACTGGACGTATGCGCCATACTTAATCTGGCGGCCGAAGGCTGCCCAGAACTTGTCGTAATCCTCCGGCTTATCCTTCTGCATCTTGAGCAGCTCGCTCTTGATCTTCTTTTCCAGACTCTGCGCGATAGCCTTGAGGTGGCGGTCGTGCTGGAGCATTTCGCGGGAGATGTTGAGCGACAGGTCTGCGGTGTCTACCATGCCGCGGACAAAGCTGAAGTGGTCAGGCAGCAGATCGGCACACTTGTCCATGATGAGCACGCCGTTGGAGTAGAGCTGAAGACCCTTTTCATAATCCTTGGTATAATAGTCCATCGGAGCGTGCGACGGGATAAACAGCATCGCGGTGTAGGTCACTGCACCCTCAACGCTCGTATGGATGTGACAAAGCGGCGGCTGATAGTCAAAAAACTTCTGCGTATAGAAATTGTTGTAGTCCTCGTCCTTCAGCTCCTTCTTGGATTTCTTCCAGATCGGGACCATGGAGTTCAGGGTTGTGTTTTCGGTATACTCTTCCCACTCGGGCTTGTAGTCATCCCCTGCATCCGCCGGCTTCTCCTTCATGCGAGAACGGGTCATGTCCATCTTGATCGGATAGCGGATGTAGTCGGAGTATTTTTTGACCAGACCCTGTACGCGGTAAGGTTCAAGAAATTCGTCGTAGTTTTCGGATTCGGTGTTGTCCTTGATGGTGAGGACGATCTTCGTGCCGTTCTCTGCCTTTTCACAGGGCGTCACGGTGTAGCCGTCCGCGCCGTCCGACTCCCAGCGGTTTGCGCTGTCGCTGCCGACCGCACGGGAAACGACCTCAACGTGCTTTGCGACCATGAAGGCGGCGTAGAAACCGACACCGAACTGGCCAATGATGTCAATGTCGTCCTGCTTTTCGTTCTCAGCCTTGAAGGCAAGCGAGCCGGAGCGCGCGATGGTGCCGAGATTGCTCTCGAGCTCCTCAGCGGTCATGCCGCAGCCGTGGTCCTCGATGATGAAGCGGCGGTTCGCCTTGTCGAGAGTCAGCTCGATGGGGAGCGCATCGCGCGTGATGCCCGTTTTGCCTTCCTTCATCGCGTTATAGTAGAGTTTATCGGTGGCATCCGATGCATTCGAGATCAGCTCGCGCAGGAAAATCTCCTTGTGCGTATAAATCGAGTTGATCATCAGGTCAAGCAGACGCTTGGACTCTGCCTTGAACTGTTTCTGTGCCATAGTTACATACACCTCTGTGTTTTGATTTTCTAAAATGAGCTTAGCACTCTACGCTTTCGAGTGCTAACAATGATATAATAGTACGCTCCGAGAGAAAAATCAAGAGGTTGTGAAAGAAAATTCACGGTTTGTTAACAGTGTGCATCGTGCATAAAAAATCCGCCCCGGGATAACCGAGGCGGACGGTAGAAAATGTACGGTTTTAAACAGCCGGCTGAACCATCGTGCCGAGGACGAGTGAACCGTTAGCGAAGGACAGGGTCTCGCCTGCCAGCTGGAACAGCTCCGCCGGAACCCAGCTCGTGCCGTCAACCTCGTAGGAGGCTGCGCCGAGGGATACGCCGCCGGTGCGATCGTTGCCTGCGTGGTAGCGGTCCTTGCCAAGCTGGATGTTGATCGGGGTCTCGCCCTTTTTGAGGATAACGGTATTGGTCTTGCCGTCCCAGGAAACCTTGTAGCCGAGGGTCTCTGCGACCTTGCGTACCGGAACCATCGCAACGCCGTCAGCAACGCGGCCTTCGGTCAGCTCGGAGCCGTCCTGCTTGAATACGAGGAAACGGCTGTCCTCCTGACCCGGGATAACGACGCGGTCGGCAGCGGCCTGTGCCGGGTAAGACTCAGCAGCGACATCGAACCATGCAAGGAAACGGGTGCCGACATGGATATCATCAACGGTTACAATGTTGCGGGTCATGAACGGCTGAACGCTCGCGTCCTTCGCGATGGTGAGGTTCAGAGAGCCGCCCTCGCAGGTAACGGTGACAGAGCCGTCGTCGTTCTTCTGAACAGCCTCAGCAGTGAGCAGAGATGCCGGAGCGTGCTTGTCGGTGAGATTGGTCAGAACAGCATAGGCGGTAGTCTGTGCCGGGAGAGACATGGTGACAGCCTCATCGTGATACACATAAACGCTCTCACCTGCCTTGAGGGCAGACAGATCAGCCGCAGCAGCGGTCTGGGTGTCCATGACGATCGCATTTTCCGTGTGCAGTACGAGCTCGTCGCCGTCTGCGGTCTTAACAGTCAGATCGCCGTTCTCATAGCTGACAACGGTCGCCAGCTCGGTCATCGGTGCAACGGACAGAGACGGGAGCATATCGGCAGCGGCCTGCGTCAGCGTCGAGCTGCTCGTTCCGTTCAGATGAGAGACATCAACTGCGCCGGCAGCCGGAAGTGCGCTCATCATCATCATTGCAGCGGCCAGTACGCCGCCCATCGTTCTCTTCATCATAGTGTTTTATCCTCCTGTGTTATGTTCTTGTCCTGTTAGACGGAGAACTGCACAGAAGGTTCCCTGTTTTTCGAAAAAATTCAAATTATTTTTTGGACGGTACAGCGCGATTAAAGCTGATGCGGCTTACGGGAATTGTACGGTATGGCCTTAGCCTGCGAAATCTGCCGAGACGGAAATGGTGTACTCCCCTGCTGTGCAGTCGAAAGAAACCGTCTGAGAGACGATTTTCCCAAAGGAGACCGTCTGTTCAGTTTGAATGTTCGATACCTGCATGCGGTTGCCGTTTGGCATGGCAAATGCAGCGGTGTCCGTAAGACTGTCATAGAGCGGCGAGGTAAGTTCGATCGTCCAGCGGTCGTTCGAGCGCGAAAGCGACGAAACATACGCGAGCGGCACGCGGCCGAAGGCGGTCAGACGCTGCATCTGGTCGCGTGCCGAGCACGCTTCACTGCCGCTTCTGGAACCGAAACTGGTGCTCAGCAGGCCGTTTTCAAGTGAAACTGCCGTCAGCAGCGTCTTGTCAGCGACGTTTGCGGCCGAAAGCGTCAGCGTGCCGCTCGTCAGCAGACTCCGGTTGTCTGTATCTGCAGTGGTCGCATCCTCTGCCCGCAGGGTCAGCACGGTCTCGCCGTTCCTCTTGACAGCGGTCGGCTGAACGACGGTTTTATAGGTAAGCGCTGCGGCGGTTTTCGCGGTCATGGTGCGGTAGCTCTCGTAATTTGCAAACAGGCGCTTGACCGGCGCAGCAGCGGCCACGTCAACAGCACCCTGCTCAGCGAGACGGTCGAGCAGCATTCCCTCTTCCCCCTTCGGGGAAACTGCAAGTGCGGTGTAGGATGCCGCCGCGGCATCATCACGGTTAAACAGCTCGGTGTCGACAGCGGCGAGATCATATACGCCAAGCTGCGCGGCGGCCTCGGCAGCATCGGTATAGCTGAAATCCCCGGCGGTGTCCGAATAGCCGAGTGAGCGCAGCAGAAAGGCCGCATACATCCGGGCATCACACATGTCCTCCGGCGACCACGAAGTCGCAGAGGTGCCCTGTGTCAGACCATTATCATACAGATACTGAATATACGGCTGCTCCCACGCGGCGAGGTCGGTAAACGGTGCGGTATAGGTGAGCTTCCTGGCGGCGTCCTCCTGTCCAAGCAGGCGGACGAGCATGACAGCGGCCTCTGCACGGGTAGGCGCACGGTCAAGTGCGTAGCCGCTTCCTGTTCCTTCGAACAGGCCGAGTGAATGCAGCGTGTCTGCACACGGCGTGAAGTCGGCGGCGAGAGAGGCGCAGGTCAGCGCGCCGGTGAGAGCTGCACCGCAGAAAAGACTGCGTAATACTTTATTCAAAGGTGTTCCCTCCTGAGTGATAGACAATATATAGGCGATACCGCATGATTGAACAAGGGTGATTTGCACGGTACTGCTATAATACTATAGCACATTCTGATGTATTTTCCAACCGGTAATCGGGCAGAATACGCGAAAAGGAGTGAGTTTCATGGCAGACATGCGAAAATGTGGTATCATCGGTACCGGAAATGTAGGTGCGGCGAGCGCTTATACCCTTGCGGTGAGCGGACTGTTCTCCGAGGTATTACTGCTTGATGCGGATATGCACAGAGCGGAGGGCGAAGCCGCTGACATTGCGCACGGTGCAGCGCTTCGGCGGCCCTGCCGGGTACACGCAGGCGGCTATGGCGACTTTGCGGACTGCGGACTGGTTATTCTCGCGGCCGGGACGAACCAGCGACCCGGCGAGACTCGAGAGGCTCTGCTCGGGCGAAACCGCGCCATCCTGCAAAGCATTCTGGAACAGCTGACCGCTGTAAACCGGGATGCAGTCCTGCTCGTCGTGTCAAACCCGGTGGATGTACTGACCGGATATACACTCGAGCTGTCCGGATTTCCGGCTGAGCGGGTCATTGGTTCGGGGACTGTGCTCGACACAGCGCGAATCAAATGCCTTCTGGGGGAAAAACTCGGCGTGGACAGCCGAAATGTGCACGCCTTCATGCTGGGCGAGCACGGCGACAGTGAAGTCGCGGTCTGGTCGAGCGCCAATATCTCGGGCGCGGATCTTGACGACTTCTGCCTTGCCGCCGGAATTGATGATCCGGAAAGTATGCTTGCCTCGCTCGCGCGTGAGGTTACTCACGCAGCGTATGATATCATCGAGCGCAAGGGCGCAACCTGCTATGGCATTGCGATGGCAGTGCGGCGCATTGCAGAGGCCATCATCCGGGACGAGCACGCAGTCCTGCCCGTTTCGACGCTTGCGCGCGGCGCTTACGGCATTGAGGGCGTATGCCTCGGCCTGCCTGCCGTCGTAGGAAGATCAGGCGTCTCGCGGGTTCTCGACCTGCCGCTGTCACGCGATGAGACCGAACGGCTGCTTGCTTCCGCGCACAAGCTCAAAACCCTCATGGAGGGATGAACAAGGCCGCAGAGCGAAAAGCTCTGCGGCCTTGTTTATGATCTTTCATTATTCGCCCTCGGGATGAATCTGCTTAAGATACTCGACCATGTCAATGTAGCTCGACAGGTCGGACGGAATGCTGATCTTGACGGCGGAGCCGGTCGCCTTGACGACGCTCTTGATATCCATGGAGGCGGAGACGGTCTCGCCTTCGGCGGTGATCTTTACGGTGCCCTTGACTGCGACCTCTGCAAGCTGGCCGTTCCTGACGGTCATGGTGATGGCCGTATCCTTGAATTCGACCTTGGTGTTCGCAGAGCCCTCGGGGAGACTGCCTGCATAGCTGGTGAGAATCTCGTTGATCGTGCTGTTGAGAGCCGAACCATCGTAAGTAACGGTGAGGTCGGAGCCGGACTGCTTGATGTTCTTAATGTAGCAAAGCGGCAGAACACCCGCGTCACTTACGCCGAAGCTGTGAAGCTGCGCCGTAAGCTCATCAAGATCCAGCGTCATTTTGACCTTGACGCCATCACCCATATCCATGTAATAAACGCCGCCGGTGTAGCACGCCTTGATATTCGAAACAACCGGCTCAGAGCCTGTGACCTTGGTCGTGGTCGTGCCGGTGATTTCCATCTGTGCGTCCTTCAGCTTGTCCGGGTCAACGTAGGCCTTGGTATTCATCACGCTGTCTGTGGTGATTTCCATGCCGGATGCCTTCATGGTCATACGGGCAGTAACGTCCTGTTCTGCGCGGGTAATCGGCGTAGAAACCGTCTTATTGTAGCTTTCAGCGAGATCGATGAACTGGGAGAGCGGTGCTGCCTTGATCTGGTCGATCGCACCGTCGGCGATGAGCTTGTCGAGCAGGGTGATGTCGGTCGCCTTGACCGGGGTTGCGAGCGCTTCCAAACTCATGGCAGCAACATTATCTCGCAGGAAATTGTTCGTGTCACAGAAGGATTCGTCGATGAGACCGACGTGGTCCGCTGCAAAGTCAAGCGCGCCGGTGTAGGCGAAATCACCGTTCTGCGCGTCGGAGTAGCCGAGCGAACGCAGCAGGAAGGTGGTGTACATCTGAGCAGAGCACTTTGCCTTCGGCTCGAAGGTGGTCGCGGTTGCGCCGGTAGTCAGCTTGTTGTCATAAAGGTACTGGACGTAAGGTGCTTCCCAGCCCTCCAGATCGGTAAACGGCGCGGTATAGGTGAGCGCCTTGGCGTCGGCCTCCTTGCCGAGCAGGCGCACGAGCATAACGGCGGACTCTGCACGGGTGGGGGCACGGTCAAGGTCGTACTGCGGTGCGCCGGAAGCGGTCATGCCGGTGCCCTGGAATAAACCGACCTCATGCAGACGGTCAGCAGACGAAGTGAAGTTTGCCGCACCTGCGGAAACCATTACGCCTGCCGCACAGGCAACTGCCATAGCGCCGAGCTTAAAGCTTCTTTTCATAATTTTCTCCTCCTTCTACTTTTACCGGAAAGAACCAGTCTATATGCTCATTATAACAGAGTTAATATGAAATGCAAGCGGTATTTCTTTTTGCAGAAACCTTTATTCTCAGCAGAGGTTTACCCTTCCGCTGAGGGGGAAGAAGAAACCACCTGCATATGCGGATATGCAATCTCTATCCCTTCCCTGTCGTAGGTCTGCTTGATGTCCTCCAGTACGGCACATTTGAGCGCGAATGCAGTCGCGTTGTCCTTCGCCCAGAGGGACGCGCGCAGCGTCACCGACGAGTCGGCAAGCTCGAGCACCACGACTGTTACCTTGGGCGCGCCGTCATGCTTCTGCTGTTCGGTGCGCACATCGAGATAAGTCGGCTGCTGCGCTACCTCGGCTGCAAGCAGCTCCTTCGCCTTCTTCAGGTCACTCTCGTAGCTGACGCCCACGGTCAGGAACACGCAGATGCGGCTGTCTGCGTAGTCGGCGTTTTCGATGATGGCGCTGTTCATCTTGCTGTTCGGGATGATAACGCGCTTGTTCTCGACTGTGCGCACGGCGGTGTGATGCAGCGTGATCTCTTCGACTGTGCCGGTGATGTCGCTGTCGACATAACGCACGACGTCTCCCATCTTGAATGGCTTGAACAGCAGGATCATCACGCCGCTCACGACGCTGCCGAGCGCCTCCTGCGCCGCGAGACCGGCTACCACAGCGATAACACCGCCGGCCGTCAGCAGAGTATGTACCGCGCTCGAAAGCAGAGGTATCGCTCCGATAATGACCATGCCGCCGGCAAAATACACCGCAGCGACCGCGATATAGCGCACAAAGCCGGTTACTGTCGCGAGCGAACTGCCCGACTTTTTCTGTCGGTCGACGAGCTTGCGCATCAGTCGATTTACCGTCTGCGCTGCGATATAGGTCAGCACTGCGGTCAGGATCGCCAGTCCGGCTATGCCCAGAAAGCGACCGGCGGGCGTGGACAGGAATTCTTCTATCTTTGCAAGCAAGCACAGCACTCCTTTCCTTGAAAAACAGCAAAGGCGAGGTGATGTGTCACCCCGCCCTGCATAAGTTTCTGATGCGTCTTAGTACGCGATGCCCCAGACAACCATCTTGTCGGCCTTCTTGCCGCAGACCGGGCAGGTATCTGCAATATGCTCCTGCTCAAACGGGATGCAGCGGCTTGGCATGCCGGTTTCTTCCTTGATTTTCTCCTCGCAGGCCTGATCGCCGCACCACATGGACTTGATAAAGCCGGTGTGTTCAGCGAGGATGGACTTCATCTCATCCAGGCTGGTTGCGGTGTAGGTATGTGCCTCGCGATTTGCCAGCGCCTTTTCGTAGAGGCTCTTCTGGATGTCGTCGAGCAGAGCCGGAATGGTCTTTTCGAGATCCTCGAACTTGACGACAGTCTTTTCGCGGGTGTCGCGGCGGACGAGGACGCACTGACCCTCGGCGATGTCGCGCGGGCCGACTTCCAGACGGAGCGGAATGCCCTTCATCTCGTACTCGGCGAACTTCCAGCCCGGGGTATTGTCGGACAGGTCGATCTTCGCACGGATACCGGCTGCCTTGACCTGCTCGTACAGCTCGGCTGCCTTCTCCTTGACGCCTTCCTTGTGGGCAGCGACCGGGATTACGACGAGCTGGGTCGGAGCGATGCGCGGCGGCAGAACCAGACCTTCGTTATCGCCGTGGGTCATGATGATCGCGCCGATAATACGGGTGGAAACGCCCCAGGAGGTCTGATACATATACTGAAGCGTGTTGTTCTTATCGGTATACTGCATGCCGAAGGCGCGCGCGAAGCCGTCACCGAAGTAATGAGAAGTGCCGGACTGAAGCGCCTTGCAGTCGTGCATCATGGCCTCGATAGTGTAGGTGTTCTCCGCACCGGCGAAGCGCTCCTTCGGGGTCTTTTCGCCCTTGACGACCGGGATGGCCAGCCATTCCTCGAAGAACTTCGCATAGATGTTCAGCATGCGCAGGGTCTCCTGCATTGCCTCCTCGGCGGTTGCGTGGACGGTATGACCCTCCTGCCACCAGAACTCACGGGAACGCAGGAACGGACGGGTGGTCTTTTCCCAGCGGACGACCGAGCACCACTGGTTGTACAGCTTGGGCAGGTCACGCCAAGAACGGACGATCTTCGCGTAATGCTCGCAGAACAGGGTCTCGGAGGTCGGGCGGACACACAGACGCTCCTCGAGCTTGTCATTGCCGCCGTGCGTTACCCACGCACACTCCGGCGCAAAGCCCTCTACGTGGTCGGCCTCCTTCTGGAGCAGGCTTTCCGGGATGAAGATCGGCATCGCAACGTTCTCGTGGCCGGTCTCCTTGAACATGGTGTCGAGCGTGTGCTGAATGTTCTCCCACAGCGCCTGCGCGTACGGGCGCATGATGATGCAGCCCTTGACGGACGAGTAGTCCGCCATCTCCGCCTTTTTTACGATATCTGTGTACCACTGCGCGAAATCTACGTCCATCGACGTGATCTCACTGACCAGCTTTTTCTTTTCAGCCATTATTTTCACCTTTCAAGTTGGATTTTTCTCTGTTTCATTTCTTTTCGCTTTTCTGAGGCGGAAGTCCGGACTGCACCTTACTTCAGCTTGTTCTTTACCTCGTAATCGAGCTTCTCGATAAATTCACCGAGCTCCATCGGGGTGGTCTCGCCGGTCTTGCGGTTGCGAACGGAGATGATGCCCTTCTCCTCGTCCTTGTCGCCGATAACGATCATATACGGCACCTTGTGTACCTGTGCCTCGCGGATCTTGTAGCCGATCTTCTCGTTGCGGTCGTCCATGGTGGCGCGGAAGCCCTTGTCGGTCAGCTGCTTCATGACCTCCTGTGCACAGGGAATGTTGCGGTCAGTCATCGGCATGACGCGAACCTGCTCCGGAGCCAGCCAGGTCGGGAATGCGCCGGCAAAGTGCTCGGTGATAACGCCGATGAAACGCTCGATCGAGCCGAGAACGACGCGGTGAATCATGACCGGACGATGTTTCTCGCCGTCCGCACCGGTGTACTCGAGCTCGAAGCGCTCAGGCAGCTGCATATCGAGCTGAATGGTGCCGCACTGCCAGGTACGGCCGATGGAGTCTGCCAGATGGAAGTCGAGCTTCGGGCCGTAGAACGCACCGTCACCCTCGTTGACAACGTAGTCCTTACCGATCTCGGTGATCGCCTCGGCGAGGGTCTTTTCAGCGAACTGCCAGTCCTTGATGTCGCCCATGTGATCTTCCGGCATGGTGGACAGCTCGATCTGATAGGTCAGACCGAAGGTGGAGTAAACCTCATCGAACAGGCGGACGACGTTCTTGATCTCGTCCTTCATCTGATCCCAGGTCATGAAGATATGTGCGTCATCCTGCGTGAAGCAGCGGACACGGAACAGACCGTGCAGCGCGCCGGACAGCTCGTGACGGTGCACCAGACCCAGCTCGCCGACACGCAGCGGCAGTTCCTTGTAGGAATGCGGCTGAGACTTGTAAACGAGCATACCGCCCGGGCAGTTCATCGGCTTGATTGCGTAGTCCTCGTCGTCGATGACGGTGGTGTACATGTTCTGCTTGTAGTGATCCCAGTGGCCGGAGCGCTCCCACAGCTTGCGGTTGAGGATCATCGGGGTGGAGACTTCAACGTAGCCGTAGCGCTTGTGAACCTCGCGCCAGTAGTCGATAAGGGTGTTCTTGAGGGTCATGCCGTTGGGCAGGAAGAACGGGAAGCCGGGGCCCTCCTCGGTCAGCATGAACAGGCCGAGCTCCTTACCGAGCTTGCGGTGGTCGCGCTTCTTGGCTTCCTCCAGCATATTGAGGTACTGGTCAAGCTCGTCCTTCTTCGGGAACGCGGTGCCGTAGATGCGCTGAAGCATCTTCTTGGACGAATCGCCGCGCCAGTAAGCGCCGGTGACGTTCATCAGCTTGATGCCGTTGCCCTTGACACGGCCGGTGGAGTCCAGATGCGGACCTGCGCACAGGTCGGTGAATTCGCCCTGCTTGTAGAAGGAGATGGTCGCGTCTTCGGGCAGGTCGTTGATCAGCTCTACCTTATAGGGCTCCTCGCGCTCCTGCATGAGCTTGACAGCTTCCGCACGCGGAAGCTCGAAGCGCTCGAGCTTTTCCTTCTCCTTGCAGATCTTGCGCATCTCGGCCTCGAGTGCGTCCAGATGCTCCTGCGTGAAGGAGAACGGTGCATCGAAGTCGTAATAGAAGCCGTTTTCGATAGCCGGGCCGATGGCCAGCTTGACCTCCGGGTACAGACGCTTTACCGCCTGAGCGAGGATGTGGGAAACCGTGTGACGGTACGTGTCACGGTATTCCTTGTTTTCAAACGTGTACTTGTTGTCCTCAGACATGGTTTTATCTCACCTTTCCTGTCAGTTTTAACAAAAATAAGCGTAATCCGTGCAGATAAAAAAATTCCGCTCACCGCTGAGCGTGAGACTCAGGGGTGAGCGGAAAGCCCACGGTACCACCCTGCTTGCAGAGCCTCTGCATCCGATACACGAGGTTTCGGAGAAGGCGTTTCTGCCGCTTGGGGTCTTATAACGTAGACGAAACGATACAGCTTCAGCACTTTTCTAAAGGCGTTGGGCCGTACAGCTCGGGAAACCGGTAGCCGTTCCTTGAGGTCTGCGGACGCTTTCAGCCGCGTCATCCGCTCTCTTGCAGGACCGTATTTATGGAAACAGCATTTTTCCGTCGAAGCCGATAATATTGTTAAGTTTGAATTACATGGACTATTTTATACTGTAATTACTGGTTTGTCAACCCCTTTTTCGCAACCTTTTACAGAGAACAGAAGCAGCTGCACTGCTTAGCGGGAAAGGGAAAAAGGGGTTCAGCATTTGAGTGCTGGGTCAGAGATGTTCTTTGTAATGCGTTCATAAAAGGCACGCTGGTCATCCATGGAGGAGAACGCCTCGAAGGGGACGATGATGGCGGAAAACTCGTCGACGAAAATGAAGTAGTGCCTGTCATCGGATGCAGTACGCTGTACTGCGTCATAGCGGTAAACGCTGTCTTCGTTCTCCCCCTTGAGCTCGAAGTCTTCATCGCGCAGGGTGAGCGTCTTGGGGCCGCAGAGCTGCTTGTTGTTGGCGTTTTTGAGGATGCGCTCGGTGTTTTTCACAACCTTGCGGCGCATATACCACGGCGTTCCGAAAAAGCAGACCGCAGCGAGTGCGAGATAAACCAGACCGGAGACGAGCGTCAGCGCGTGCAGCCAGTACATGAGCACCGAACCACCGATGATGACAATGACAGCCGTTGCGACACGCATCATCCAGATGGAGCGCTGTACGACAGCATTGTTGTTGAAGTAGTTAAGATTAAAGTCGATGTAATCCTGTTTGGAAACACTGTATTTGAATTCCAAGGTGAAAGCCTCCTCTTTACCGTTTGGTAAAGAGTATACCATAAAAGGCAAAGGCATGCAACCGGCGCCCGTCCGCTCCCCCTGCTGCCGGGAGAGAAAACCTGCTCGGATATCAGCGAATCTCTTGGATAAACGTTGTAAAAGCAAAAAAGCCGCTCTTTCTCTCGAAAGAACGGCTTTATCTGGTCCGAGTGACAGGACTTGAACCTGCGGCCTCTTGACCCCCAGTCAAGCACGCTACCAGCTGCGCTACACCCGGATTGATCTGTAAGGCTTCAAACCTTACTCGTCTATTCTATCAAAATGGTCATTAAATGTCAAGCATAATTTTTAAAAATATGATTTTTGCATTGCTGACCGGAAGCAGAAAGAGCGCAGCCGGTTTTGTCCGGACTGCGCTCTGATTTTCTTATCCTGCCTGCTGGCGGGAATGATGGAACTCGATCTGCTTGGTTTTAATGAAAACACTCAGTTTCTTGTATGCAAGCATCGTGATTACGGTGAGAATGGCACCCTTGATGAGATTGAAAGGCAGAACGCCGAGCAACAGGTACATGCCCATGCCGGTAATGCTCGGATTGACCGCCGAGCAAAGTTCAAAGATAGCGTCCAGATTCCAGCCCATTCCATTCACATAGAACGGAATAATCAAGAAATAGTTGGTGAGCATACCCATGCACGCCATCGCGACCGAACCAACAGCACAGCCGGTGACCGCCATCTTGCGGCTTTTGTGTGCGCGGTAGACCAGAACAGCGATGATGACAAGAGTGGACAGCATGAGAAAGTCTGCGGCCTCGCCCGAACCGGCGGTCTGGGTCTGTGTCAGATGGATCAGATCCTTGATGCCGATCATCGTAATCGCCGGAGCGATGCCGAGGATGAATGCTCCGACCAGAACGACAGCGCCCGAAAGATCGACCTTGAGAAAGGGCGGCATGAACGGAATCGGAAATTCAAAATACATCATAATGATCGCGATCGCCGCAAATACTGCGGTGCAGGTAATTTTTTTTGCTTTTGTCATAACAGCTTCCCCTTTGCGTGTTCTGTTTTCGGTCTGCTGACCGAGGGAAAACAAAAGCCCTTTGGAAAACTCCAAAGGGCGCACAGACGTACCGAAATACACCTGTTTCTCTCATCCGGACTATGACCGTCGGTCGGGATTTACACCCGTCATGCCTTGCGGCTCGCAGACTATCGGGACTCACGCCCGTTTACTGCCGGTGGAGACTTTCACTCCGCCCTGAAACAGAACATTTTAATTGATGGCTTTATTATAAGCCGTCTCTGCTCTTCTGTCAATCCCCGGAAGAGAAACTTTGCAGGATCTCGCAAAGCTGCTGACGAGTGCCGACAGCATTGATGAATTCGAGCAGTGCGTTGGCAGTCATGTGCTGCGGCAGATCGAGAGCTTTGAGGACGGCAGCACGGCGCACCGTGCTGTCCGGGCGGCCGGACAGACCCCATTCAAAGAAGTCGGCCTTGGTAATCGTCCTTTCCGCAGGGGCGCGCTCTCCTTCCCCTTCAAATGTTGCGCCGGCGCGGCGCAGTGCGTCCAAGATAACCCCCGGACGCATCCCCTCGACACCGAGCTTGCCCTCCTTGGAGCCATGCTTTTTGCGCCGCTCCTTGCCGGCAACATCGGGGACATATGCCTGCTTGATCCTGCCCTGAGGGAGAGCCCCCTTGAGATAATTACGGATGACGAAGCCTGCGCCGTCGCTGTCGGTCAGCACGATCAGGCCGCGCGTTTCGGCAATGCGGCGGATGACCTTAAGCTGATCCTTGTTATTGAAGATACGAAAGCCGCCGGTTTCGAGGACTACCGTGTCGACCACCTGACGGACGGTATTGACATCGTAGCGGCCCTCCACGAGAATCGCTTCACGCAGTTTTATCATGATTTCGCCCCTTTCACCTCGGCCGCAATGTCGAGCAGCGTCAGCTCGATCAGCTTTTGCCTGTCGACGGCGCTTCCCTTCAGCTCCGAATCTGTGCGCGCACAGAGCGAAGCCGCCCGACGCAGCACCGGAAGCGGAAGCCGCCGCGCCGCGCTCTGTATCTTCTTGGCATAAAACGGCGATTTTGAGCCGATCATTTCAGCAAGATACCGGTCTCCCCCGCGTGTTTCTGCACAGATCTTCGCAGCGTACAGGCGCTGGATATGACGCATGATGGTCGTGAAGATGACGACCTCATTGTTCTTGAGACGCAAAAGATCCCCGACGAGGGCAACTGCTTTTTCAAACTTTCCTGCCGCGATCGCATCGGTCAGGTCGAACACTACCGCATCCAGTACTGGTGAGCAGACTGCGTCGATGTTATAGCGCTTGATCTCGCCTGTCGTGCAATGCGCTGCCGCCTTTTCGATCTCTCCCATGAGATTGGTCAGTGATGTGCCGCACAGGAAGATCATATAGGCTGCATCTTCATCCGAGATGATACAGTTCAGCTCACGCGCACGGCGTTCCAGACGTTCGATGAGTTCTTTTTCCTCCAGACGCGCAAATTCAGCAGTGCAGGCCTTTTTTTCAAGCAGCTTGTACATTTTGGTGCGCTTGTCCGGCTTGGCTTCAAGAATGTCGAAATAAAATATCAGACAGACATAGTCCGGCAGGTCGGACAGCAGGTCGATCAGTTGGTCTCCGAAAGACGCAGGCGGCGCATAAATATTGAAATCGGTCACGATGACCAGCTTTTGCTCGCTCATCGCCGGATAGCTGTCTACTGCCTCGGTCAGCGACTCGAGCGTCAGCGTCTTGCCGTCCAGTTCGATGAGATTGAAGTCTGCGAATGTCTCATCTACGACTTTTTTTCTGAGCTGCCGCAGATAGTATTCTCTGAGGTAGGCTTCCTCGCCGTACAGGATGTACAGCGTCTCAAAGCTGCCCTTTGCGAGGTCCTGCTTGAGCTTCAGCCGCCCGTTTTTATTTTGCTTTTCGACAGCCATGCCGTCACTCCTTTTTGTACCGGCGGACAATCCCGCCGGATGTATCTGTGCTTTCGCACGGAACGCTGCCGCAACGGAGCGAAGTGGTTTCGCGCTCGGCGGTAACGAGTATTTTTCTTGTCTGCATGTGATTCATCAGCGGCACGAGCAATTCTGCATCGCCGGCTGTGCTCTGCGCGAGCATCAGCTCATCCGCGCGAGGCAGTTCGCCGCCGTTTTCAGCGAACGCTGCGAGCTGCTTTTTTGTTGCGCTGTGCAGAAAGAGAACCTTGTCCGCGATACAGACGCCGAGCTTCCCCTCTGCAACGGGGAAAACAGAAACGGGCGCCGCCGCACCGATGATGGACTGCGGTTCGGAAATCTCCTCGGCCTGATACTGCTCACATAGCCGCATAAGCTCCATATTCTTCGCAGTCTCGGTGCAGCCGGACGGAATAAGAATGCGATCGACCCTGACGTTTTCCATCAGCTGCGGCAGGTCGCGGGCATGCCCCATGTCGACCGCTGTGAGAATGAGCGTGTCGATGCGCGGAACCCCGTTCAGACGCATCCATTCATGCGTCAGTGCCGCAGCGCTGCGCGAGGTACCTGCACAGTCGATAAGCGTCGCATGACCGCGCGTATCCGAGAGGATAACCGCCTGTCCCGAGCCGCAGGGCAGGTATGTTACGCTGTACTCCCCTGTTCGGAGAACGGCGTCTGTGAGAAACAGCCCGCCGACCGTGCAGCAGATAAGCGGCAGCACGATGCGCCACCGAACGCGTGAGCCTGCGGTCAGCCAGACGATAACAGCGCCTCCGGCAAGTGCGAGCGCCGCAATACCGAGCGGACGGCTGAGGTCGATCGAGCCGAACGGGAGCGATGAAATGCATTCAGCAAGAACCAGCAGAAAGCGCAGCATCAGCCGCAGCGGAACGGCGAAAACCGGCAGGACTGCCGGTTTTCGCCGAAACTGCGCACAGCAGATAACCGAAGACAAAGCACATACCCGTGAGTGCGGCTGCCGGAAGATTTGCAAGCAGAGAAAGCAGAGACGCGCGTCCGAAACAGACGAGCGAGACCGGCAGCGTGAAGATTGAGGCGCAGACCGTGCACGAGAGCGCCCCTGCCGGAAAGGCAAGCAGCCGCCGCGTCAGACGCGCACATTCCGCGAACGGCGCGAGCAGTCTGTGCTGCATGGAGGGCGCGAACAGGATAAGACCGAGCGTCGCAGAGAACGAAAGTTGGAGACCGGCGCCTGCGGCGGCGTAAGGGTTCAGCAGCAGGAGCAGCGCAAGCGCCGCCATGAGAGACAGCTTGGGATTGACGTCCCGACGCAGGATAAAACCGAGCGCTGTAATACCGTACATGACGGCGGCGCGGATGACGGAGGGCGTCGCGCCTGCAACCGGTACAAACAGCAGAATGAGCGGCAGCGAGAGATAAACACCCCATTTTCTGCCGAGCAGCACGAAACAGAACGCCGCAAGGTAGCCGACATGCAGACCGGAGACCGCGACAAGATGGCTGAGTCCGGCCATGCGGAAGGACAGTGTATCGTCATCAGACATGCCGGTGCGGTCGCCCAGCAGCAGACCGCGCAGCAGTCCGGCCTCCCGTTCGGGCAGCGCTGCGGAAACCGCATTTTTGCAGAAGCGCGCGATGCGCTGCGGCAGATACCGCGGACTGCCGGACGCGGAGCCGAGACGTTCGAAGCCGATCACATCACCGCTTTTGTTCCTGGTGGAGAACGCGGCGATAAAGCAGCCGTCCGCCGCAAGCGAGCGTTCCCGGTCGGGATTGCTGCGGTAAAATGTCACATGCGCTTCGATGCGGTCTCCGGCGCAGAGCGGTGTATCACTCAGCGGAAGATAGCAGTAGGTGCGGAAGCTGCGGCGCAGATAACGGTTCGGTTCAACGCGAAGCTCAGCGCGCTGGCTGTCCTCATAGACCGAGGCATCCTGCAAAACCGTTGCTCGAACGACTGCGCTGCGGCCGTTCAGCTCGCGGACGGGCTGTGCAAGATACCTGTCGCAGAGCGACAGCTGTACGAGTGCAAAGACTGCGGCGCACAGCATGGCGAGGACGGTAACCGCTCGGCGATGCCTGACGGCGAATGCCGCGCCGATCAGCAGCACGGCGAGCGCGGGAAGGCACAGGAAGGGTGACGGGACGAGCCCGAACCGCACCGCGATGAGCAGCATTACGGCATACGGTGGCACAAGGTACAGCAGCGGTCGCTCGAACATGGCCTCTCCCCCGTCTCTCCTGCCGCAGCAGAGCGATTTTTCATTAATTAGTATACCATAAGCCGCCGGGATAAACAAGTACGGCTCCCGCCGCAAGGGCAGGAGCCGCAGAGATTTACTTGTTCGAGACGGTGATGATGCGGATTTTGCCGCCGTCCTCGGCCGTATCGTTCGCGTACAGTGCGAATTTCGTGTAGTTCGATTTCGCACTCTGAAGCGTCGCGATAAAATCACGGTTTTCCGTGTCGTAAATGCCGAGCTGATCGGCAAGCGCATAGTAGCCGTCCTTCGTGCGGACGCCGGAAGCGCCGTCGAAAGCCGTGCGGTCAACCGTGTCGATGAGCTTGAGCTTTTTGATGTCGAGCGAGGTGTTTACGATGCTTTCATCGGTCGAATACCCCTTCGGGACTGCGATCGGGCCGCCGGTAAGGCCACTTGGAAGATTGAGAACCCTAAATGTAGCCGCTTCCTTTGCGTGCTTGTCGGTATTCCAGTAATTTATTGTGACAAAATAATCATAAGACGGATGGTTTTTTTCATATTCTTTCTGTTCAGCATCCGACAATTCTTCCCAACTTCTGCCTCCAACGCTGAATGGAGGAGTGAAGATTCTTTCGTTTCGTTTACTTGATCCCATACCGTACAGCCAGCTGTCGCCGGTCACATCGCCGAGAATGACGGTCGTGATCGTGCCTGCGCTGTCGGTAACAGTATAACGGATGTCGGACGAGGGAACCTTGGCAAGCGAAATGTCGGAAAGTGCAATGCGCGAAAGCGGTGCGCCGGACAGGACCTCTTCATAGACGTTAACACGCGAGGAGACCGGTTTCGAACCGAGCTTGCCGTCCGAAAGCGACCATTCGCCGGAGGTTTTGCCCGAGAGCGTGCGTCTGGTGAGGACGGCCTTGTCGCCGTTCGTGCTGACCGAGACCAGACGTCCCATGAGCGCGGTCGGCTTGTCCAGCTTGTCGATGTCCATATTTCGAAGCGTAATGCCGTTTGTCAGCGTGACCGTTGCCTTGCCCTCGTCGATCGCGGTCACGATGCCCTGCATATCAGCCGAGACCGTGCTCCGCGGGTACGCTGCCGCGACGTTTCCGTCTGCGTCGAACAGGAGCGTAATGTAATCCTTGAGCTTCATATCCTTGAAGAAGGCCGCGGCGCTGTCGGAAATCCGGAACGAATTGCCGTATACCTTGATCTCCTGCGGATAGCTGACGGTTGGGCCGCCCTCACTATAGCGGCCGCTCACACGGGTATCCGAGACCAGCGCCTGTTTGTTCGCGGCGTCGAGCGTCACGACATCATATTTTTTCAGGCCGGACGGGTCGATGACAGCCCCATTCTTGACGATCTTGTATTCACTCGGGAGGTTTGCCGAGGTGGCAATACCGTAAACGAAGGTATTGGCGTGAGAAATGCTCGTACCGGGCAGAACAGCCAGCAGTGCAAGCGAGCCGTATTCGTTGTAGTAGGCGTGCAGCGTGTCGCCCGGCAGAATGGACGACCAGACCTCGGCCAGCGATTTGAGCTTGCTGTCCTCGGCAGAGCTGTCGCGGGAAATATAAGTCGGCGTGTCGCGGTTCGGCCGGAAGGTGCCGGTTTTGGTCACGATGCGGTCAGCGGCTGCATTTACGACCTCGTAGGTCTCCTGTCTGCTCGCGGTGTCGGGTACGACGCCGACGGCAACGTTGTCGCCCTTTTTGCCAATAACGAGCGTGCCGTATACGCCGATCAGGCTGCGGTCGAGTTTGCCTGCGGTCTTGCGCGCAGAGAGCGTGCCGTTTTCATAGAAAAGCGCTTCATCTGCCGCAAGCGAGCTGTCGGTTTCGCTGGTTTCGAGGAGAATGCAGTTTTCAACTGTCGAGGATGAAACACGGCTGATGAGGGGCGAGCCCTCCTGTCCGTCCGAGCGCGTCGAGGTGCCGAGCGTATTGAGCAGCATGGTCGCGGCGTCCGCGCGGGTGACAGGTGTTTTGGCGTCCTTGATGGACACGCCCTGCGTTAGACCGAGCGCGTTCGCCTGCGCGATGTAGTCCGCCGGCCAGAACGGGCCGATGTCGCTCTCCTTGTAGCCGAGCATGCGAAGCAGCATGGTGCATACCTCGCCGTAGGTCAGCTGTCTGTCCGGACCGAATGTGCCGTCGGCATAGCCGCGGATGATGTAGTTGTCCTTGAAGTCCGGGTGGCGGAGCGCCGCATTGACGTATCGTGCCGCCCAGTGCGAGGCGCGCACGTCCGGGAAGATCGTGTAGCTTGCATAGGGACTTGCATCGTCAATGCCCATGGCGGTTACGGCAAGTTTGCAGAACTCCGCACGGGTCAGCGGACGGTTCGGCTCAAAGCGATTGTTTCCTGTGCCCTGCATGATGCCGAGCGAGCCGAGAACGGAGGCGGTCTGCTGAAGTGAGCCGCTCGAAATATCGCTGAAAGCCGCTCCGGCAGTTGCCGCCGTAAGAGCCAGTGTCAGACACAGGCTGATGAAACGTTTTTTCATATCTATCCTTACCTTTCTCTTATTGCGTGCGCAGCGCATCGACCGGCTGAAGATTAGATGCCTTGTTGGCAGGGTACAGGCCGAAAATGATGCCGAGCAGAGCGGAAAACAGAAACGCACCGAGCACAAGACCCACGCTTGGCAGCACAGTGAACTGTTCTACGTTCGGCAGATACATATTCTGCTGGAGCTGACGGGCAAGCATGAACCTGCCGAGCACCGCCGAGGCAAAGCAGCCGAGCACAATGCCGATGATGCCGCCGCAGCAGCTCACGACCGCCGCTTCCACAAGGAACTGACCGATGATGTCGCGCTTGCGCGCGCCGATCGCCATGCGGATGCCGATTTCGCGCGTGCGCTCGGTAACGGACACGAGCATGATATTCATGATGCCGATACCGCCGACCAGAAGCGAGATGCTCGCAATGCCGCCGCCGAGCAGCGCCATCAGATTGCTCGAGGCCTCCTGCTGTTTCTGCGACTGGCTGTTGGAGTAGGCGCTGAAATAGCCGCCGTTCGCCTCGCAGCGCGGCTGCATGAACTCCGGGAGCGTCTGTTCGGTAAGCGTCTGGATGTCCTCGGCATTTTCGGCCTTGATGATGTACTGATGGTCGCTCATGCCCTGCGAACTCATCATCAGGCTTTGCAGCGTGTACGGCATGATGAGCATCTGATCATTCGTGTTGAGCTTGCCGCCGTATTTGCCTGCATAGACGCCGACGATCTCGAAGCTCTTGCCGCCGATGCGGAGCTCCTGTCCGATCGGGCTCATCGCGCCGAAGAAATACTTGCGCAGCGTCTCGCCGATTACACATACCCGTGCGCGGCTCTTGCAGTCCGCCTCTGTCAGGTCGCGCCCCGCAGAGATCGACATGCTCGTTACCTCGCCGTAGTGTTCGTTGACGAAATACATCTGAAGATAGCCGTTGTCCGAGCTGTTCGAGTCCATTTTCTTGCTGCGGTACTGCACGCCGCCGTTCTGCCAGTCCCAGTACTGTGACTGCGGCGACCATGCGGCGACCTCGTCCAGCGAGTCAAGATATTCCTCGAAATCCTTCCAGTCCTTGTTTTTGGCGCCCCAGGCGTAGACATCGATGCGGTTCGCGCCCATGGCCTCGTATTGCAGGCGCTGCAATTTTGTCGTGCCCTGAATGGAGGCGACGATGGCGATAACGGACGCGACGCCGATGATGATGCCGAGCATGGTCAGCAGCGAGCGGATCTTGTTGTTGAGTATGGATTTGAGAGCCATGCGAACGGTCTGAGTCCAGTTCACATCTTCACCCCCTCGCTCGCCTGGTCGCTGACGATGCGGCCATCCTGAATGGTGACGATTCGTTTTGCCATCTGCGCGAGCTTGTTGTCGTGCGTGATGAGGATGATGGAAGTCCCCTCCTCGTTGAGCGCGGTCAGCTTGCGCATGATGTCAAGGCCGGACGCCGAGTCCAGATTGCCGGTCGGCTCGTCCGCCATGATGATGGGCGGCTTTGCCGCCACGGCGCGTGCGATAGCAACGCGCTGCTGCTGGCCGCCGGACATTTCGCCCGGCCGGTGGTCCATGCGCTTTTCGAGTCCCACCGAGCAGAGCGCGTCAGCGGCAAGCCGTCTGCGCTCCTCCCTGCCGATGCCGCGGTAAATGAGCGGCAGCTCGACGTTCTCGATCGCTGTCAGCGCCGGAATAAGATTAAATCCCTGAAAAATGAAGCCGATCTCGCGGTTTCGAATGCCGGCGAGTACGGAAGGCTTCATGTCACTCACCGGCTGCCCGTCCAGATAATAGGTCCCGTAGGTCGGGATATCCAGACAGCCGAGAATGTTCATCAGCGTGCTTTTGCCCGAGCCTGACTGACCGAGAATGCACAGAAATTCGCCCCACCGGACGGAAAGCGAGATATTGTCGAGCGCACGTACTTCGTTTTCGCGTCCCTCGTTGTATATCTTGCTCATCTGCTGTACATCGATCAACAGCTCGCTGCGCTCCTCACCCCCTTGTTCGGAGCGCATGGAAAGTGTATTCTCCCTCCACATATCACTGCCTCCTGTTATCCCATGCCCATGGTATCCATATTGGCGTAGAGATCGGTCGGTCCCGCAAGGAATACCGTTGTTCCCTCGTCAATGCCCCACAAGATTTCGGTGTTGGTCGAGTCGGCAATGCCGATTTCGACAGGCACAAGCTGGAATCCGTCTGGAATGCCCTCGGTGCCCTCCGGGATGGGGATGGTCTCGTCAAACGGGATTTCGTTTCCGTTTTCGTCGGTCAGCGGCTTTGCAAATACCGCAGTTCCCTCCTCTGTGTTGACGATAGCCGAGGACGGAACGGTCAGACAGTCCTCGGAAGAGGCTGTCGTGATCTTGTAGTCGACCGTCATGCCGCTGTGGATGGACTGACCGTCGATCGGATCGACCGAGATGACCGCCGAGAAGGTCGGCATGCTGCCCTGCCCGCCGTTGGAGTTCTTGTCCGGCTCGAGCGCAACCGACTCAACCGTGCCGGTCAGTTCAAGCTGCGAGCCATCCGAGTTGTACATACTCATGATCGCCGGCTGGCCGGTCTGTACCGCGCCCATATCGGTGGACATGATGGAAGCATTGACGATAATATTGCTCAGATCAGCGACAACAACGAGCGGGTCGGCGCCGCTGACCTCCTGATCCTCTACGGCATTCATCGTAACGACGACGCCGTCGATCGGAGAGACGACGGTCGCCTGCGCGATCAGCAGCTGAAGCTCGGAAATGCGGGCCTGCTTGTCCGCAACGGCAGTCTGTGCGGAAACGACCGTGCTCTGCGCGGAGGAGATCGAGCTCTGGGCGTTCTTTACCTCGTCCTGGAGCGCGTCGCTCGTCATGCGCATGATGGCTGCGCCTGCGGAATAGTTTCCGGTGCCGCTGTATGCGGTGATCGTGCCGGAGACCTTGCTCGTCACAGCGATCTCACTGATGTACTCGAGCGAACCGGACTCCGCCGGATAGATCACGCCCGCAGTTCCCGCGTTTACGGTCGCGGTCGCGGCCATTCCCTTGGTGAGCGTGCCGGGGTTGTTGACCGTGATGTTAACGCGCACGAGCTTTACGCCGTCGCTCGATATGTGGCTGCTCGACTCCACGCTGCTGACCGTGCCGCCGACCTCGCTCATCGCGGACGGAATGGAGACCGATGCGTACTGTCCGGCCTTGATCGAACCGCTGTATGCCGCGCTGAAGTAGATGGACAGCTTCATCTGTCTGTCGTTTACCATGTAGCCGAGCGTCTGACCCTCGCTGATCTGCTCGCCGACACGATAGGTCGTCGCGTTGCCGTCCGAATCGGCCGCCGCTACAAACCGGCCGGTGATCGGCGCGGTAACATTGAGATGGTTGAGCTTGTTCTGCGCGGAAACGAGCGCATTCTGCGCCTGCGTTACCGTGTTCTGCGCCTCTGCAACGGTGCGCTGCGCCTCGACAAGCTCTTTCTGCGCGGTCTCGAGCTCCTTGCGCGTTTCAGTCGGATCGACTGCAACGAGAAGCTGACCGGTAACGACCTCATCGCCCTCGGTGACAAGAACCTGAGAAACCTTGCCCTTGATGTCGCGGCCGAGCTCTTCGCGCTTGCGGGCTGAGGTTGTGCCGCTGCCTTCGATGTAGGTCTCAAGCGTTCCGCGCGTCGCTTCGGCAGTCTGGATCGTGGTGTCGCCGGTATCGGTCTGCCGCGCGTGCCTGACGAAAAATACGCCTGCCGCGGCCACGATCACGACAAGTCCTGCTGCGATGGCGATACGCGCCTTCTTATTTAGCTTTTTTTTGCCCTTGTTCATCTTGTCTGCGTACCGGTTGCGTCTGGGCGCAGGTGTACTCTGCGCTGACGGCGCGGATTCCGGCTTCGCGGCAGATCCCCCATTGTCCGCCGTCTCGTTGACGGCGTTTACCGCCGCGCTGTCGAGCTTTTTCGTCTGCTCAAGCGGCTCGGGGCCGCCGGGCTTTCGTCTGTCCGTTTTTTTCTCATTGCTCATGTGAAAAATCCTTTCTATCCTTTGCCTTTACTGTGTGTTTTTCAGCCAGTCCGCGAAGAAAGCGTGCACCTTGTCCGGCAGTGCGTCGAGCGCGCCGTCATTGACGAATACGCGGTCATACTGATAACCGGCTACACCGTCATCCGAGCGGTTGCCGAGCGCACCGCGCGCCTGCTCCATTGCAGGACGGGTCACGAGCAGCGTGCGGCATTCCTCGCCTGCGGACTCCCGAAAACGGGCGATCTCCTCCGGCTCACGGATATGTACGAAAAGCAGCTGCTCATCGCTTCGGCGGAATGCTTCAAGCTGCTCTGCGCAGTAGCGGAACGGAAGATCGTTGAATTCGGAGCAGCTCTGCTTGAGCTCGGAAAGAAAACGCCGGGACGCCGGGGTTTTGACACCGTCCCAGCCTGCGGCGCGTGCGACTTGCAGAATGGGCGTGATGGACGAGATGTTTCTCGTCTTCCAGAAGGCGGCTGCTGCCTCGCATACCGTATCCTTTCCGACTCCTCCGCTGCCGTTTATAATGACTACCAGCTTGTCCACGCGGACACCTCCAAACAACTGTTGACAGCCATAAAAACGACTGCATTCTTACGGCAATACCGCAGCTTTAATTGTGCGGTGCTGCCTTATATATAAAGTGTACCACAACCCCCTCTTGCTTTCAAGCTGGACGGACGAATTGTCACCAACTTTTAAGACGGCACAGGGGCATCTCCGTTTGCTGTACGGAAATGCCCCCTGTTTGTCACAATATGATGCAGATCAGACCGCCTGCGTTTTCATTGATGATCTTTTCGAGTGTTTCACGTATCTTGCTGCGCGCGTCATCCGGCATACGGCTGAGCTTGTGGCTCAGCTCCTCCCGCACCAGCTCGCTGAGCGATTTGCCGAAGATGTTCGTTTCCCAGATCTTTTCGGGCGCGTCGCGGAACTCGCTGAGCAGATAATGCACAAGCTCCTCGGACTGTTTTTCCGAACCGACGATCGGATTGACCTCGGCGCGGATATTGGCGCTCAGCAGATGGATGGACGGCGCGGAGGCACGCAGGCGTACACCGTAGCGGCCGCCCTGACGGACGATCTCGGGTTCCTCGAGTGTCAGCTCCTCGGTCGAGGGCATGACGATGCCGTAGCCGGTCTGCTGTACCTGGTCGAGCGCGCCGTGCAGACGTTCATAGCGCTGCCGGATTCCGGCAAAATCGCGCAGAACGGAAATGAGGTCGGCGGCGTCCGTGATATGCACGCCGGTCTCCTGCTCCACGATGCCGTAGAAAACGCTCTCCGGGACTTCTACGCGAATGCGTGCCGTGCCGCAGCCGAGATCGAGCTGCTGCGCTGCGGCGGATGCGATATACTCGCTTCCGCACAGCGTATCGCAGATGCCGGCAAGATCGCGCATGCGGCTTTCGGGTGAGGCGGCTTCGCGGATCGTGCGGTAGATGCTGCGCTGCACCTCGGACTGCGGCGGCAGGGCGGCAATGTAGCGAGGAAGTACGAGACCGAGCTCGCAGAGCGGAAATTCGTATAAAACTCGCTGTAGAATTTCAGAGATACCGGTCTCGTTCAAATCCGCGCAGTTTGCAGCGACCGGCTCGACGCCATACTGCTCGCGCACGAAGCTGCAAGTTTTTTCTGCGCGCTCCGCTGTTGGCTCCGAGGAATTCACGATTACAAGAAACGGCTTGCCGAGCTCCTGCAGTTCTCTGATAACGCGCCTTTCTGCGGGAATATAGCTTTCACGCGGAATGTCGGTAAAGCTGCCGTCGGTCGTGATGACAAGACCGATCGTAGAATGCTCTCCGATGACGCGATGGGTGCCGGTCTCCGCAGCTTCTGCAAGCGTCATCGGCTCCTCTCGCCACGGCGTCGAAACCATGCGCGGCGTATCATTCTCCATGCTGCCGAGCGCTCCCTCGACCAGATAGCCAACGCAGTCCACGAGCCGCACGCGACAGACGCCGCCTTCGGGAAGTGCGATCTCTGCCGCCTCCTCGGGCACGAATTTTGGCTCGGCAGTCATAATGGTGCGTCCGGCGCCGGACTGCGGCAGCTCGTCACGCGCCCGCTCCCGTTTGTACATGTTTTCCATGCCGGGCAAGACCATGGTCTCCATAAAGCGCTTGATAAAGGTTGATTTGCCGGTGCGAACCGGCCCGACGACGCCGATGTAAATATCACCGCCGGTTCGCGTGCTGATGTCGTGATAGATCCCGTTCTCCATACGCTACCGCCTTTCAGATCCGCAGCGGAACGAGCAGCATGGTGTCCGAAACAGCCGCCGTGTCAGACGGCAGGTCGTTCGCCGCGCAGATTGCCGCCCGTGTGCTTCCGCAGTCCTTTGCAATGTCCCACAGCCGTGCTTCTCCCGCGATATGGCGCACGAGCAGCGTCACGCCCGTGTCCACCTGCTGTGCTGTCTGCTCGACCGAGCACAGATGGCGCAGCGTCAGCGGCGTCTCGCGCTCGCATGCTCCCTCCGCCGTAACGGTCAGCGTCAGTCCGCGCTCTCCGACTGTCTGCGCACGAACGGACAGTGACGGGCGCAGACAGGTACCTGCTTCGATGCCGGTAAAAGTCAGCGGCAGGACACGCTGCACACTGCAAAGGCGTTGTTCATCGTCGAGACAGAGCACCTGCACCGAGGCGGAGATCTGCAATCCCTTTTCGGCCGCACGCACGCCGCAGCATATCGCATCCGCACAGATAACATGAGAGATATGCGCTGCGGTCTGGATGCTTTCGACGGATTCGGCAGAAAACGGCTGCGGCTCCGGGCTGCTGTACAGGCTGACACTGTCCTCCTGGGTTTTCAGCAGGGCGCCCGGCAGATAAAAATCTGTAATGCAATGCAGCGTATGACTGCGCCGCAGCAGGACCAGTGCGTCCGCATTCACTGTGCAGGACAGCGAATGATCGGCTGCGATGCGGCATTCCAGACTGCGTACCGTGAGCTGCGCGTCGGGCGTATCCTCCTCGACCGCTCCCGTCAGTTCGAATACCTGCGTAAAGGGTGTGGTTTTACTGATCGTGCGGACTGCCTCGTCAAGCTGCATCACCAGACACCGCAGAGCCGCCTCTCCGCGCACGACGATGCGGTCACGCATTGCGCGGCATTCAGTGATATGCAGCGTACAGGATTGCTTGAGAAGCGAAAGACCGTCTGTTTCCTCGACTGGGATATCCTCCAGAACGGAGAACGAAAAAAGCTGCGCTTCGTCGGGCAGAACCGCTTCACAGGTCTCCGAAAGCAGCTCGGTATGATCGTCTGCAATGTTTTCTGTGTAATCGCAGGCTGTTTTGTCGTAGCATTCGGCTGTCAGCACAAGATCGGTCGCAATGCTCAGCTTGCGGCTGTTGACGACCGAGGCCTCGACCGCGCTCACACGGCATTCCACCAGACAAACCGAGCTGCTGTCGAGCTGCGCACATTCTTCGATGTGCGCGAAGCTGAGCGGCACCTCCAGACGCCGCAGACCGCCGCCGTTTTCCGGCTCGTACAAAATGACCGCCTGAACCGTGCCCGAGATAAGAAGACGGCCGTTCTGCGGTGCGTGATCTCCGATGGCGGCCGTTCCGCAGGCATACACGACGCGACCTACATCAGGAAAAGCGTCCGGCACAATGCAGTCCGCTGTTTCGGTACAGGCGCTTGTTTGCGCCAGTTGCCGCCTGCAATAGACAATGCGTTTCTGCTCCAGTTCCATTCTTGAAATCTCCTCCTTTGCACTGCTGCTCCTGTCAATACGGTATGTGAGCCGTGAAAAAGATATGACAGTTGATTGACAAGGTGTCCGGCAGCCGATATAATGGAGAAAAGGAGGCATTTCGGATGAAAGATAAGCTTAATACCGTAAAAACAGTACTCTGTGCGGTGTTCGCTGCCGGCTGCGCCGTGCTCGGATTTTTCTTCTGGGACGCATCTGACCGCGCGGGCTCTCTGCTTGAGGAGAACGATGCACTGCGTGAGCAGCTTTCTGTTACGCAGAGCGATGCGAAAAATGCCGCCGCCGCTGCCTCTGAGCTTCAAAAACAGGTAGATGAAATGACCGCGCAAATCGATGAGCTGAACAGCCGGCTGGAGCAGGCGGCACAGTCCGGCGCGGACGCAGGAGCGGCAGGACCGATGGTCTACGTTACGCCGTCCGGCTCAAGGTACCATAACGAAGGCTGTCAGTATATCGGAAAGCGTGCGGTACAGATGCCGCTTGCTGACGCGAAAGAGGCAGGATATACCGCCTGCGCGAAATGCGAATAATAGAGATGACACGCTTAGTCCCACATCCAACACCCGCAAAAACCCTGTTCCGGCGAATGAAGTCGAAAACAGCAAAAACCGAACATCGAAACATTCACAGTCGGAATAAAAGAAAAAGTCCCGCAAACAAAGTTGTTTGCGGAACTTTTCATCTGGTCCGAGTGACAGGATTCGAACCTGCGGCATCCAGCTCCCAAACTTATCGGGAAAACTTTTTCTGCTCGTTTATAGTGATTTTCAGCCATTTTCTATTTGTTTTACTTACTTTTTGACGCTCTTATCTCCACTGTTTCCGGGTGTTCCGGCGCCGTATGTGGTAATCTATGTGGTCAAAAACGCTTCCCGCCCGGTTTCCGGTGAAGATTCACCGGTGCCGGATGGGAAGCGTTTTGCGTTTCAGACTGTCTGCATTGTAACTCTGAGCAGGGTGTTATGCAAGTGGTTTCTGTAAGGGGCGGCTCAGCAGCTGCGGTGCTATAGACAAAGAATAGCATCACGCCGTCGCTCTCTAAAGGTGAAACTCGCTTTCCCTCAATAACTATCACATTCCCGTAATTTTAGGGGCATTTTAAGGGAAAGCATATTGAAATACGAGAATGCATTTGTTCATATGAACAGTTGCTGCTTACACTGCCTTGCCCGAAGAAATACTGTTTTATATCTGAGACACCGCCATCCTTATCGCAGAACCACTCGTAATCAGAGTGGCAATTTTGGCAGTGGGCAATTACATCAAATCCGCCTGGTGAATGCTGGTTGTCGGCAATGCTCATGACCTCCAAGGGCTTCCCGCAGGCTGGGCACAGTCTGATTTTTCTTGCCTTACGAGTGGCACGCTCTCTCTGCTCTGTCTCAAGTGCACCTAAAAGGTCATGCCAAAGATTCGGATTCGGCTCGTGTTCTGCGTAATCTTCAAGATGCCGCCTAATCTCATCGGCAGCCAGTACGAGAAACTTATCATCCAGAAGCTGAATGTGACGCTTAATATAATCAGCGACTACCATGGGCATACAAGTATTCCTGCCCATCGCATACCGCATTGCCGACAGCAGGATCAAGCGAAAGTCAGAGTCGCAGATGGGGGCGAGCAGGTCCTGAGGGAACAGCAGAAACTCCTTGCCATTATTCATACATACGCGCAGTGGCCGCTGCTCTTCCGTTACCAGATTCAGTAGACTGTTAGCTTGATCTTTCAGCTCATCAACGGTGATCGATTCGTAGTCCTGAAACGGGTTTACTTCATAATTCATCATTTGACCTCCAATCAGTTTGTCCTCACGATGAGGTGTTGGCATTGTAGCTCTGACTGTCCGGAGGTTCAAGCGTTTCTTTCGCGGCTTGAAAAGAAATTGAATAGAGTCGGAATTCGTGCGGATTTATCATTTTCTTGCTTTTCCTGCCCAAATGTGCTATCATTATAAACAACGCTGTCAAGTGTTGAAATAGGGCCTTGGCAGTATGGCTGCAATAGACCGAATGCTCTGTCAAGCGGCAGAGCATTTTTTGTATATCGGTACGGAGGAGATATTTATGTCTGTGAGTTATAAAAAACTCTGGAAGCTGCTCATTGATAAGGACATGAAAAAGAAAGACTTGTGTGAAAAGGCGGGTATCAGCCCAGCTTCCGTCACCAAGATGGGACGGAATGGGCATGTCACCACGGAGATACTCGTGAAGATTTGTGCGGCGCTGGATTGCCGGATTGAGGATATCGTGGAGATTGTGCCGGATGAAACAAAAATCTAACTTAGCGAGGTGCTACGTGGTGTCACTATCAAAAATTGATGCAGTTGAAGAATATATTTCTTCGTTAATTCAGAACAAACAAGAAAATGAGTTCGTTGATTTCAAGCAGTTTTATTACCACGAAGATAAAAAATATGATTTGATTAAGGATATTGTTTCCTTTTCGAATGAGGTAACCTCTGTAGATAAATACATAGTGTTTGGTATTATTAATGGTAGCTGGGAACCCGCGGGGATCGATTTGTCCACGATGCCAGATGTTTCCGTTATTAATGACTTATTGCATACGTACGTAGAACCATTTATTTATGTTGAGATAGGACAAATGAAATATAATGGAAAGGATCTTGGATACATAAAAATCCCAGTAGATCGTGCCGATAGGCCGTATGTTATCAAAAAAGAGTATTCTAAGCACGGGAAAACGTATCTACGGTATGGTGAAATATATGTGAGAAAAGGTGCCAATAATTTTATTGCCACAAGACGTGACCTGGATCACATTTATAGAAATAATGGAGCATTTCTCATTTCTGTATTTGATTCTACAGTCGATATTGGTTTTGTACAAATTCGTAATGAGAGAAAACTATTCATACAAGTCCGAACGATTTTGGCAAATAACACAAGTCACTCAATCAATATTTGTGGTGGAGTCTGTGATATTTCGACATCAAGAAATACATCACAGTATGAATGTATCTACTGCGAAGATAGGACTCGTAAATTTTCAAATGTTCCATCAATAATTAGTACTGTCCCTCTCTCTTTTTCTTCTGGCATGGAGTTGCAAAAGAGTTTATATTTTTCAATTTCTGCAGAAAGCTCAGAGCTTCTGCTAAGAAAACAGCGGGAGGGCGAACGATTCTTTGCTAAGCTGGATTTGTTCGATGTTAATGAAAACAAATATACGACTCAGCCGTGTGAAATTACGCTATGCTTTTATGGAGATACCCGTATCCTATAGGAGGCAATATGGCTAAGGAGAGAGAAGTTAATACTGTGAATTACTCACCTTTACGTTACCCCGGGGGGAAAAGCAGGCTTGCACCTTTTATTTCACTGTTAATACAAAAAAGCAAAATTGAAACCCCAATTTATGTAGAACCGTTTGCCGGGGGGGCAGGTGTTGCGTTATCTTTGCTACTCAACTCTGCCGTAGATGAAATCGTAATTAACGATTACGATAAGGCGATTTATTCTGTGTGGAGAGCGTTACTTACTGAAACGGATAGCTTTATAAAGTTGATTGAGGACACTCCACTGAGCGTTGATGAATGGAGAGCTCGTAAGCGTATTTACGATGAACAAGGAGATAAATATTCCTTAGAATTAGGTTTTGCAGCGTTTTATCTGAATCGCACAAATCATTCTGGAATTTTGAGCAATGCAGGCCCTATTGGTGGCTTTGATCAAACCGGCAATTATCTGATTGACGCAAGATTTAATAGACCGGAACTTGTGCGACGTGTTTGTGAAATCGCAAAGTATAAATCTAAGATACACCTTTATAACAAGGATATCCGTACGTTTTTGGAAAAGTATTTGCCAAGATATCAAGAGAGAGCTTTCATATACTTTGATCCTCCTTATTACAACAAAGGAAAAGCACTATATAAAAACTTCTTCTCGCCGATGGACCATCAAGAAATCTTTGAGCGTATTAAAGAACTCAACTGTCCTTGGCTTGTAACATACGACGATGTTCCTGAAATCCGAGAAATATACTCTTCTTATACAGGGAAACGATATGATTTAACTTATAGTTTGGCCAATAATGGAAAAAAATCAGAACTCATGTTTTTGAGTGATGATGCCCTTTGGCCCAGTAAGGCAGAATTAAAAGAAAAGCGAATTGCAATCAATTTGCGAGGTGAAGATGATGGCGAATAATCATATTAATGAGCTTATCGCAACAGATGAGCTGTTTCAGCTGATTCAGAAAGAAAACTTTGTCGGGTGGGTATTCTCACTGGATTATGATAATGCATTAGTTGTAACGAATGACGCATGGAAGTATGCTGTGAAAGGTATTCCACATAATGCTTTTTTGCTTGCGTCTACGTTTACCCCAGATAATTATGCAGATGTAGATGAAATGGACCGCGAGGTTGTTCTTCTGCGAGTTATGGGCACTTGTAAATTACCCCAGGATGACGATGCAATTAAAACAAAACTTGATAGCTATCAAAACTTGACAGAGCTATATCCTACACAAGGTCGGGAAGACTTCGATGCAATTACAAAAAATAAACTGCAGTTCGGTGGTTTAACATGCAGAGTCCTTGGTACATTTTACATGAAGAATAGCGAGCTGCATTTGGGAAGCGATATCGAAACCTTTTCTGTTTCTATGCGAATGGGTGTATATTTTCCTAAAGGAGAAGCCCTTGAAACAATCGTAAATTATGTGGATCCAATTCGGAAGAAACGTGCCAAAGAAGAATTCAAAGCATTGGGTATTACAGCAGATGTTCCGCCTTTCAAAATTGGCACTGTGAGGTATACCTCGACCGATCGTTTGCATAGAGCCAAGGAAGTGGATAAAGTTCCATTTCGGATTCAGCCTTCGGATTTCTTGTCGCGACGTACGGCCGTATTAGGTATGACTCGTACTGGCAAATCGAATATGATTAAGCAAACCATCTCAGTGGTCAAGAACATCTCGGATAGATGCGCTCTGCCTATCGGACAGTTGATTTATGACCTGAATGGTGAATATGCAAACGCGAATCAGCAGGACAGTGGTTCTATAGCAGAAATTTACTCAGAAGAGTGTGTTCGTTATCGCATGGTTCCCGCTACTGGATTTCGGCCTATACTAAATAATTTTTATGAGCAAATCGCAGATGGATATGTGACTATTTGTGAAACAATTAATGAAAATCCCAACAGCTCGGCCGTAGATATCAAAACTTTTTTGAATATGTCATTTGATGAACCGGACGAGCAAGATCGCTCATTGCACTACAAATGGCAGGTCAGAGTTGCTATATATAAGGCCTTGCTATACACCGCGGGTTTTGATTGTTCCTCAAATTACAAAATTTCTTTTCCCACTAATGCGGATGTTCGAAAAGTTGTGGACGAATCAGTTAGCAGCACAAACAATTTAACTTTAGAGCAAGCAAAAGAATGGTTTTTGAAAGCCAGAGAGCATCGCAAGGAACTGTTTAGCAGTAACGGAAAACTCTGGCTCGAAGATGACTGCGTATCTATGTTGAATATGATTGCTTGCAAAAATAGTGACGACCGCTATTTTAATGGATACAAGGTGCTTTTAGGAGCGAAGATGTATCACACTAAAGACCGAACAATAGATGTATCCAATGAGATTTATGGGCACTTGTGCAATGGAAAAATTGTAATCCTGGACTTATCCGTTGGCAACGCAGCTTTACGAGATAAGTTGAGCAAGAAAATCGCAGCATATATTTTTAATTCGTCAATGGATTGTTTTACTCGTGGAGAAACGCCGCCGAATATCGTCTTATATATCGAGGAAGCGCATAACCTTATCGGCAAAGAAAATAAGTTGACAGATACTTGGCCCAGAATTGCAAAGGAAGGTGCAAAGTATAGGATTTCCTTGGTGTATGCGACTCAAGAGGTATCCTCTGTTCATCCTAACATTCTTGCAAACACAGAGAACTGGATTGTATCTCATATAAACAGTGAGCGAGAGGTCAGAGAGCTTGCAAAATTCTATGATTTTTCTGACTTTAGCAAATCCCTGCTTCGCTCCCAGGATGTTGGTTTTTCCAGAGTAAAAACATTGTCAAGCCCCTTTGTTGTTCCAATTCAGATTGACAAGTTAGATCCGGAGCGGATCAAGCGTGAAAGGACTTCTCAATGACGCATGATATGGCTGATAAAACAACACATGTTGACATTGTTCAGAATCCGGATATCAAAAGCTTTCTGGATGAGTGTAATTATATGGTGCCGCCAACAGGAAATGAACTTGCTGAAATTGTGAGTAATTTTATTTCCGTTCCGTTTTGGGATAAGGCGTTGCCGACCAAAATAATAGCCATTGATGGGAGTAATTATGAAGCCACTGTAAATCCGCAGATTCCGTTTACAAGATTCGGCTTTGTAAAAATTGGGCATTTGCTAATTAATCGAGATAGTTATAAGGGGTTGAATTGCGGAAAATTTATTGATCCCTTTGCTGTTGCGCGCCTCAGTGAGGACAATAGTTCTTTGCTCTTTTCATTTCCAAGTTCAAATATGACTTACAAAGAACAAAAGAGCGTAAGAAATAGTTTCCGTTTAGCTATGGATGAGGCTCTATATAAACAGCGTTTTATTGAAAGCGACCCCCGAACCAGCATTAGAACGACATTGTTTTATATTGCAGCCCATCGCACAGGCAAACTTCATAGTGATACCCCTAACAGACTTTTTTTACACAAATGCCCCACTTGCGAAGCTGAAATGATTGAGGTATGGGATATTCCAGAGGTTCAGAAATGTCCTCACTGCGGGGAGCGTGTATATCCTTCGGATTGTTTGCGGATTTGGGAAGAGGTTCATGATTCCGCATCGAATCAGTTGGCTTTGACGCGCTTTACAAATGCAATAATGCATATTTTAATCATACACTATATTCGCTATTTAAAAGAACGATTTCCTAATTCATATTTAGGCGTTCTCAGTAATATGTGCTTCTTTGTTGACGGCCCCTTGGCTATAAATGGCACTGCGGCGTGGATTAAAAGCTGCATTCAAAAATGTATCTATGATGTTAATGTAGAGCTTAAAATGGCAAATATGTCGCCTATGATGGTTATTGGTTTACAAAAGTCAGGCAAACTGTATGATTACATTCATCTGATTGGAAGTTCTATACGCCCCAATTCCATCTACTGTGTAACAGATGATTTCCGGAACAACTATGTTGATTTCGATAAGACGCCATCAAGCACAACATATGGCAATGAAACTTATTACGGCCAAGACTTCCTGTTGAAAACATCATCCGGAAAGTTGTTTGTGTTTAACGCTCCATATCCTTTTCCCAACAAAGATAATATTGCAGTTTTTAAGAAAGAAAAGGCAAACATTGAACACTACTTTAATATAGGGGCGTATGTACGACTAATTGAGGACTTTGAAAGTGATTTGTATGAGGGTGCAGTTGTCCCAATTGCTTTGGCGCAGAAATATACAGCTATTAGTTTGCAGCCTGGTGGAAAAATTTTAGATGTTTTGGCTCAAACTGCTATTAAGCAATAATTTTTCCACCTATTTTACCATTCCAGATCCAGATAAGGAGCCACACTATAATGTTACATCCCGGTCTATATGAACAAGTCATCAATAACGCTCTGACCAGCGAGCTTGCGGAGATTCCGGAGGCACGCAAGTCTGTTGCGCCCATTGACAGGGCGGAAGCCTCTAAGGTGTTGGCGCAGTATTTGGCGGATGTGGTTCAAAAGGGCTTGGATAACGTACTGGACAATGGTGGGGATATTTCTGCCCAGATCGGCCTGACCAACCAGATTGTAGATCTCATTCAGAATACGACAAAAGAAGCTGGCTTTGCTGCGCTGGGCGTTGACCAGCGGGCAGAGCAGCTTCTTGCGCTTTTGCGGGAAGCCGATCCGCGGCTGGCCGTAGGAAAAACAGCGGCGGACATAGAGCGCCCGGAAACCTCCATCGCACAGAGTTCCCTATTCACCGGCGCAGTGCATGAGCCGCAGATGTTCACAGAGCTCAAGAAAGAGATCGTCTCGGCCGACCGAATTGACATGCTGGTGTCCTTCATCAAATGGAGCGGCCTGCGGCTCATTATGGACGAGCTGCGGGAGTTTACGCAGAACGGCGGCGAACTTCGCATTATCACCACTTCTTACATGGGCGCAACGGATGTGAAAGCCATCGAGGAACTTCGCCAACTGCCCAATACGCAGATCAAGGTCAGCTACAATACCAAGACAACACGCCTCCATGCCAAGGCGTATATCTTCTACCGTAACACTGGCTTTATGACGGCCTATGTGGGCTCGTCCAATCTGTCCAATGCGGCGCTGACCAGTGGCCTTGAATGGAACACCAAGGTAACGAAACGCGACTTGCCCGAAACCATTGACAAGATCGCTGCCACCTTTGAGTATTACTGGAATGACCGTGAATTTGAGTACTATGATGAGGGGCAAAAAGAGCGGCTGACCCGTGCGCTGAAAGCAGAAAAATACTTCGACACCAACAATGCCGAAGTCTATACCATGGATATCCATCCGTATTCCTATCAGCAGGAAATTCTGGACAAGTTGGAGGCGGAGCGCACTGTTCGGGGTTACACGCGCAATCTTGTGGTGGCTGCCACCGGTACAGGCAAGACGGTCATTTCCGCGCTGGATTACAAGTGCTTTCGCAAGCAGAATCCGGATAAGCCGTGCCGCCTGCTCTTTGTGGCGCACCGGGAAGAAATTCTCAAGCAGAGTTTGTATACCTTCCGGGCTGTACTCAAGGACGCAAACTTCGGAGAAATGTTTGTGGGCAGCTACAAGCCGGAAAGCATCGATAATCTGTTTATCTCCATTCAGACCTTCAATTCGCAAAGCTTCACGGAAAAGACATCGCCTGATTTCTACGATTACATCATCGTGGACGAGTTCCACCATGCGGCGGCTCCGACCTACCAGAAGCTCTTAGCTTATTACCAGCCTCGCATCCTGCTGGGCTTGACGGCAACCCCGGAGCGTATGGACGGCAAGAGCATCCTTCCATACTTCAACAACCGCATTGCGGCGGAAATCCGTCTGCCCGAAGCCATTGACCGGAAACTGCTCTGCCCGTTCCAGTACTTTGGCGTTACCGATACCGTGGATTTGGATGCGCTGAAATGGTCTGCCGGTGGCTATCAAAAGAGCGAGCTGGAACAGGTCTACACCTTCAGTGGTGCCATTGCAAACCGACGCGCCGACCATGTGGTGTCCTCGCTGCTGAAATATGTCACAGATATTGATGACGTGAAAGGCCTTGGCTTCTGTGTAACGATAGATCACGCTGAATTTATGTGCCGCTACTTCAATGAGCACAATATTCCGTCCATGTTCCTGACAGGGCAATCCCCGGACGAGGAAAGAACGGCGGCAAAACAGCGTCTTGTATCTGGCGAGGTCCGTTTCATTTTCGTCGTAGATATCTATAACGAAGGCGTGGATATTCCGGAAGTCAATACCGTTCTGTTCTTACGTCCTACTGAGTCGTTGACGATCTTCTTACAGCAGCTGGGACGCGGCTTGCGCCTGGCTGAGGACAAGGAGTGTCTGACTGTACTGGACTTCATCGGTCAGGCAAATAGAAAGTACAATTTTGAGGATAAATTCGCGGCGCTGCTGTCAAATACAACCCGCAGCGTGAGCCGTGAAATCAAAGACGGCTTCGTGTCCGTCCCAAAGGGCTGCTATATCCAGTTGGAGAAAAAAGCCGCAAAGTACATACTGGATAACATCCGCACATCCTATGGCAATACCGCCGGCTTGGTATCCCGCGTAGCATCTTTCACAGAAGACAGCGGTCTGAAGCTGACACTCAAAAACTTTTTGGATTACTACCATCTTGATCCGAGGGCGATTTATAAGTTCTCTTCCTTCTCTCGTATTTGCGCCAGAGCAGACGTCCTCGAAGACTTTTCGGAGCCACTGGAGGATGTTCTGACCAAAGCGTTTGCGAAGCTTGCCGTGGTCGATTCCCGCCGCTGGATTTCGTTCCTTCTGGATATTCTTCTGCGTTTGGACAACATTGATTTTGCTGCCCTTTCGGACGTTGAAAAGCGGATGATGCAGATGTTTTATATCACCGTTTGGGGCAAGGCTGTTGAGGATTGGAATGGTGAAGAAGTGCAGGACAATCTCTATGCACTATCGGATAGCACCGTTCTGCTCAATGAACTCATGGAGCTGCTGTGCTATCGTTTTGAACAGATCGACTTCATTGATGAGCCGGTTGATTTGGGCTTTGACTGCCCACTGGATTTACATTGCACCTATACCCGAGATCAGCTACTGGTGGCGATGGATTTTATGAAACCTGCAACCGTGCGTGAGGGCGTCAAGTGGCTGCCGGACAAGCAGTTGGATGTATTCTTTGTGACACTAAACAAGGCGGATAAGGACTATTCGCCAACCACCATGTACAACGACTACTCCATCAGTGAGAGCCTGTTTCATTGGCAGAGCCAGAGCACCACGGCAGAAAATTCGCCCACTGGTCAGCGCTATATCCACCATAAAGAACGCGGCAGCAAGGTGCTGCTGTTCGTCCGAGAGTTTAAGTCAGACCGCGTGACTGGTGGCGCGGAGGCGTACACGTATCTGGGAACGGCGAGCTATGTGAAGCATGAAGGCAGCCGGCCGATGAATATCACATGGCGGCTGGATCGCCCGATCCCGGCGAAGTTTTTGAAGAAAACAAATAAGTTGGTAGTGGGCTGACGTACTTTGCATGATTTTGGGGAGATGCCTATGGACGCACGAAAGCACTTAATCATCATAAAAGGCAAAGACCAGACGGACTCGGTTGCGAACTTTCAGTTCCGCAACGGAAAGTGCGAGGTCGTCTATACCAGTGCGCCCAATAAGACATACAGCTTTCAGAGCGTCAATGTTGAGATTCTGCCATTGCAAAAGAAAATCGATCCCGCGCAGGTGATCGTCACGGCTAATGGGCAGACCATCAGCGGAATGGATGAGATTCTCGATTTCGGCGGGTATTATCGTATTGTCCGCAACGGAAAGAGAGATTTATCGTTTCACAGGAGCGAAGTGCAGTTCCAGCAGAATTGTCTGGCAGACGGTAAAAATCAAGAAGCATTCCAGTATTTCAAGGAGACTGCCGCTGCAATCAGTCTGGTGGCGGAAAACGGTATCAACATTCTAAGCATGCAGTATGACAAGATCCAGCAGGTCAGCGAGGATACCGTGTTGGCAAGCTATCTTGCACCGCAGAAAGACGTCAAAATGCCCCGGATGCCGGAGGCACTGATCTATCCGTTTGGCCTGAACCAGAGTCAAAAGCTGGCGGTAGAACGGGCGCTTTCCTCCAAAATCAGTATCATTCAGGGGCCTCCGGGTACTGGAAAGACACAGACAATTCTGAATATTATCGCCAACGTAGTTCGGAGCGGGAAGACCGTGGCGGTCGTATCCAACAACAACTCTGCAACACATAATGTGGCGGAAAAGCTGGAGAAGAAAAATGCTGCCTTTCTGACTGCGTTTCTCGGCAGCCTTGCCAACAAAGAGAAGTTTCTGGATGCACAGACCGGCACCTATCCAAATATGAGCGATTGGGAAATGCCGCCGGAGGAACGACAGCAATTAGATCAGGAAACGACTGCGCTTTCCAAAGAACTGAACGAAATGCTCAATGTTAAAAACCGCATTGCGGAAATTGAGCAGGAGTTCTTGCAGCTAAACCCGGAGCAGCATTATTTTGAGGAATATTACGCAAGTTACAGTGACGTGCCAATGGAGAGCTTGGACAAGCTGTCCTCTCAGAAGCTTCTTGCGCTTTGGATGGAATTTGAACAGCACGCAGAGCGTGAGACTCGCTTGGGCCTGTTACAAAAAATATCCATCATGTTCCGATTCAACCGTAATGCGCTCAAATTGTTTATCCGTTCCCCGGAACAGGTCATTCCCTATTTGCAAAACCAATTCTATTTCGTGAAGAGGTGGGAACTGGAGGCCGAAAAGCAGGAATTGAACCGAAAGCTGGAGCGCTACGCTTTCGACGCGAAGATGGATGAGCTCACACAGAAGTCCCTGCGGCTGTTCCGGGCGGAGCTGGCAACACGGTATCATTGGCGGAATAATAGACGATGCTTTGAAAAGAACGATTTCCGCCGGAATTCCGTGGAGTTTACCCGTGAGTACCCGGTGGTGCTCAGCACGACCTATTCCATTAAGGGGACGCTGAGCATTGAACATATCTATGATTACTTGATCGTGGATGAAGCCTCACAGGTCGATTTAGCTACTGGCGTTTTGGCCTTATCCTGCGCAAGGAATATCGTGATTGTTGGGGACTTAAAGCAACTCCCCAATGTGCTGACGGAGAACGATATTCGCACCAGTGATGCCATTTGGCAAAAGTATTCCTTGGATGAACGATATCGCTTTTCAAACCATAGCCTGCTTTCTTCTGCACTGGAAATATGGCGGGACGCACCGGTGACGCTGCTGCGTGAACACTACCGCTGCCATCCGAAGATCATCAATTTCTGCAATCAGAAGTTCTACCACGGACAGCTGATTGTTATGACAAAAGACCATGATGAGCCGGATGTATTGACCATGTACCGGACGATTGCCGGTAATCACGCCCGTGGGCATCTCAACCAGCGCCAGATCGATGTCATCCAGCAGGAGGTACTTCCGCGGTTGCATCAGCAGAATTTCGAGAGCATCGGCATTATCACGCCATATCGGGACCAGGTGGCAGCCATTCGCAAGCAGCTGGGAGATACTTATGAGGTGGACACCGTCCATAAGTTTCAGGGACGGGAACAGGATGCCATCATTCTGACCTCGGTCGACAATGTCATCACAGATTTCGTAGATGATCCCCACATGCTGAATGTGGCGGTTTCCCGCGCGGTTCATTCGTTGACGGTAGTTACATCTCAAGACCCGCACAATGACCAGACCAACTATGGCGACTTGACTCGGTACATCGAATATAACAATTTTGAAGTTATCCAGAGTCAAGTCTACTCCGTGTTCGATATGCTTTATCAAGGCTATGCCGAGCAGCGCAGGGCTTACCTGCAAAAACATAAGCGGATATCTGAGTATGACTCTGAGAATCTCATGTGCTCCGTGATTCAAGAAGTGCTGGCCGAGGAGGCATTTTCCTCCATCGGCTGCGCGGCGCATGTTTCTCTTGCAACGCTGGTGAGGGACTATGAGCCACTGACAGAGGAAGAACGCCAATATGCCCGCAATCTGTTGACCCATGTGGATTTTCTGCTGTTCAATCAGATGGATAAGCAGCCCGTGCTGGCAATCGAAGTGGACGGAGCTGGTTTCCATGAGGCCGGGAGCAAGCAGGCAGAGCGAGATATGAAGAAGAACTCCGTTTTGGAGAAGTGCTCTGTTCCGTTCCTGCGCCTCCGTACAGACGGCAGTGGAGAAAAAGAAAAAATCCGGACTGCACTAAAGGGAGAATGATTATGCCGAGAATTATCAGAAACGCAATCAGATGCAAGAAATGTGGAGATATCATCGAAAGCAAAACTGTCCATGATTTCAAGTTTTGCAGCTGCGGCTCGTGCGCCGTGGATGGTGGCCACGACTACCTTCGCAGATGCGGAAATCGTGAGGATTGGGAAGAACTGTCCAAAGCGGAAAAAGTGGAAGACAACGATGCATTGACTTGATCCTGTCTTGCGGAAATTGGTGGTGCCAGGATATCATTTATCATCATTCGCAATGCCACCACAAATTGCCCAGGGCTGGCATCGTTATAAAAAAGGCTCTCTCAGCACGGATGCAAACAAAAGTAAAAACTGCGTAGGGGTATAGCTAACCTGCGAGCCCGCACCACGAGTACCCCGCATCGCAAATAGCGGCTGAAACACAATGTTCCAGCCGCTATTTTTCTGAAAAAGTTTCAGTAGCTATTTCCGTCGAACTGTGGTATATGTTTGTGCTGCAAGGAGGCGAGCGCATGAAATACAAGCTGCTGAAAGACCTATACGATTGCTTTTGTACCCCGCCTGAACTCCAGGCTCAGAAACAGGAAATTGATGAATGCCATCAAGCACTTAGCAAGGTACTGGGCAAACTGGAGCGTCGGCTGGTGCTCCAGATCATCGACGCAAAAGACCGTATTGCGGAGGAGACCTCCATCGACAGCTTTATCGCTGGATTTGAACTGGCGTGGAAACTCTCCGTAGAATTGAATCACTACGAAAACGAGCGCTCAGTCTCCTGTCAAACGGCAATGGGATCAGGCGCTCGTTTCGCATCTAAGGAGGAAGAGAAATGAAGAAACTCATCATAGTGACAATGATTGCCGCATGTGTCGCCCTGTGCGCCGCTGTGTGGCCACATGGCAACGCGGTCGAGGAAACACCCGTCCCAGCCGCAGAAACCGCTGTGAGCGCCAAGGAAGCGACCATTGCGGAAATTGAGGAACCAGCAACACTGGCAGAGAAGGAAAAAAGAACGATTCTGCAACAAGAAGCGCCCAAAGAAGAGCAACCTGAACCGAAGACAGGGCCTATTGAAACACCCGTAGCTTCCGAACTCCAGCTTTCCACGGGGCAGGCACCCGCTAAGAATTCCGCACCAGAGCCAACTCCGCCACAGCCTTCTAAAGAACTGCACCCCGGCGACAAAGTCTATGTGGCGGGCTTCGGATGGGTAGAGTACAAGGGACCTAATCACAGCAAAGATGGCACGGACATTTACGAAAACGGCAACAAAATTGGGATCATAGGGTGAAATATGCGGAAAACATTCAAAATGGGGTCAAGTCGCTATTGACAATCAAACTTTCTATGCTATTCTATAATGATTTAACCTCGATGTTGAATGGGTGGCATGGGCAAGAAGGAGAGTATGTATGGCGTATGAGTTTGTTTGCGAGTCCGAAGCAAAGCGCTATTGTTCGGATTGTTCAAGGACCCTTAAGAAAACCTGCGAGTTACTGAGGACGAAGGGGATTTCTGCACAGTTTTCGCTTGTTGGAAGCGGCGCAAGGAATATGATCACAAGAAACGGAGATGGTCCGTATGACCTTGACTACAATCTTTTGATCATGAAGGCAGAAGAAAGATATTGGAATGACCTGCGGTTGCTAAAAGAAACGGTAAGAAATGCTCTGAACCGGGCGGAGAGGAGAGAATTCTTTTCGGATGCCCAAGATTCAACTTCTTGCTTGACTGCACTGCTGCATTTTAAGGATATTCCAAATGTTGAATTCAGCTTTGATGTTGCTATTACCACGAAAAATAAAAACGGGAATTACATGCGCTTGATACATAACAAAAATGTGTACGCACTGGGCTTGGATCAATACACATGGAACGAAGTGCCGAACTCTCATCAAGTAAAAGATAGAGCGGATAAACTGAAGAGAGCGGGATTATGGCAGAAGGTTCGGGACAGGTATCTTGAGAAGAAAAATATGTATCTGTTTCGACAAGATCATAATCATCCATCCTTTGTGGTGTATGTGGAAGCGGTGAATGAGGTTTATAGCAGATATTTCAATAGAGGAGGTGGGTACAGTGTGCAATCGATTTTTTGACTACGATGACGGCGACTTCGCCATGAGCATTTCGGATAATATGGCGATGGACTCCGATGGGGATCTCATGCTGCGCATGGGCGATCACATGGCGATGGATATGGACACCGGCGATATTCACATGATCTCATCATGGCCAGATGATGACGAATAAATCATAGGCAGCAGCGCAGCGGCTGCACCGCCTAAACAAGGAAAATACTTTCAAAATCCAGGCAGAAAAACCAGCGGGACAGGCCATGAAGGCTTGTCCCGCTGTCTGTATCGTAATAGTCAACAGTTTTGGGGAGGGCAAATG